>Ga0209718_1001720_pt1 | contig 23838 bp, 19 predicted proteins | sample AD_JPNAS1_MetaG_FD_184420 | JGI IMG/M metagenome (GOLD analysis project Ga0209718, IMG submission 184420) | Active sludge microbial communities of municipal wastewater-treating anaerobic digesters from Japan - AD_JPNAS1_MetaG (SPAdes) (version 2) | ecosystem: Engineered > Bioreactor > Anaerobic... | reverse complement strand
AGGGCCAACTTCATGCGCTCTCCTTTTCTAAACGGCAGCCTAACTTTACCCGGCTTTTATCCAACGCAAAACCGATGCCAAAAAGGAAAAATAACAAATGAAACAATAACAAGCGGTTGGATGAGCTCGCGGCGAATGGCCCTGATGGCCGTTTGTGCATTTATGCGACATTGTCGCAAAATGATGCATATCTGCGACAAGCAATCGTCAATCGTTCGGAGAAAGTTTGAGCGCTTTGATCTTACGATACAGGGTGCTTCGATGGATTCCCAGTTGCCGGGCGGTTTGGGGACGGTTTCCGTTGTTCTTTCGGAGAGCGTCGATGAGATAGTCGGCTTCCAGGTCCCGAAAAGACGCGGCGGTTTTTCCTTCCGGGGAAGTGTTTGCCGCAAACAGAAAGTCGGGTAAATGCTTCTTTTCAATCCGGCCCTCTTTGCAGAGGATGAAGGCGCGTTCGATCAGGTTGGCAAGTTCCCGGATGTTGCCGGGATAGCGGTACGCCATCAGCAACGCCATCGCATCGTCGCTGATTTCTTCGATATTCTTTTTTTGCAGGATATTGAAACGGTCGATAAAATGGTCAATGAGTAGAGGAATGTCTTCCATGCGTTCGCGCAGCGGCGGCAGATGAATTTTAAAGACATTGATCCGGTAGAACAGGTCCTCGCGGAAGCGGTTTTGGCGGACCAGGTCTTCCAGGTTTTTGTTGGTGGCCGCGAGGATGCGCACGTTGTGCTCTACGCTGCGGGTTGTTCCCAGCGGCTCATAGGTTTTTTCCTGCAGGACTCGCAGCAGTTTCACCTGCATGGCGGGAGAGATCTCGCCGATCTCGTCGAGAAACAGCGTGCCGTTTTCCGCCGCGTGGAAGCGTCCGGGCTTGTCTTTTTTCGCGTCCGTGAACGCGCCGGCCTTGTAGCCGAAAAGCTCGGACTCCAAAAGCGTGTCCGGCAGAGCGCTGCAGTTGACCGCAACGAAGGGCTGCCTTTTTCTGGGGCTGAGATTATGAATGGCGCGGGCGACGAGCTCCTTGCCCGTGCCGCTCTCCCCTTCAATCAGGACGGTGCTGGAGCTGGCGGCGATGTCGGGAAGGATGTCAAAGAGCCGGAGCATCCTGTGGTTCTTGGAAATGATATCTTCAAAAGAATATTTTCCCTGAATAGCTTTGCGCAGATCTTCTTCGACGCTGATGTCCCGGAAGGTTTCCACGGCGCCCAGAAGTTTTCCCTTCCCGTCGCGAAGCAGGGCCGTGGAAATGCTGATCGGAAGCTTTCTGCCGTCCGCGTCGATGATGTTCACTTTCTTGTTGATAATGGGCTTCCCGGTTTTCATGGTCATGCGCAAACAGCAGTTTTTTTCGCAGATGTCCGCTTTCAGAACATCCTTGCACATCTGGCCGACCGCCTCCTCGCGGGAAACCCGGGTGATCTCCTGCGCGGCCCGGTTGAAAGAGGTGATCCGCCAATCCTGATCAACGGTAAAAACACCGTCAGCGATGGAATCCAGAATGATGTTTTGTCCGCTTTCAGGATCGAAGGGCAAAGGTTTTGGAATCCGCTGAATTTTCATACGGGACCCTTTTGTGATCAATGCTCTCTCATGGGACCGGGGGGTTTCCCCAGGCGGCGTGAAGAGATTTCGTTCAAGGTGACTTTTCCGCCTTCAATAACTGTCCGGCGGCCGTCCGTCCGGGCAGTACCTGCCCTACACATGAGCGTCCAGCCAGGATCGCAGGTCTTGGAGCACACGGGTCCGGTCGTGGGCGAGCTCGTTGTACACTTCATGCTTGAGGCCTTCGTAGCGTTTGAATGTCTTGTCTTTTGCTCCGACCATTTCAAAAAGTTCCTTCTGCCCGGAAAAGGCGGTGTCTTGTGAGCCCAGTTGAATCAGTACCGGGATTTGAATTTTTCCGGCATTCTCCGCGCCGATGACGACATAACGGTTCATCTCATGGGCAAGCCGCGGCGTGATCACATTGTAGACGAGAGGGTCCTCTACATATGCCCTGACGACCTCGGGATCGCGGGAAATAAACTCCGGCGGCAGCGGCGACTTTACGTGAATCGACGGCAGCAGGCCCGAGAGGATTTTGGTTGCTGTAAGCAGGATTTTCGGGATGTCCGTTCCCGGCCGGGAGCCCGTTCCCGATAGCACAAGCCCTTGAATTTCATTGGCGTTTTGCTCGACGAGGTTCATGGCGATGAGGCTTCCCATGGAATGGCCGAGGACAAAGCAGGGAAGGCCGGAAAATTTTGTCCGAATGACTTCACGCCGGAACTGCATTTCATCATCGATAAACTCCTGAAAGCTCATGACGTGTCCGCGCTTTCCCTCACTTTTTCCGTGCCCGCGGTGATCGGTGCCGAAAACCGCGTAGCCCGCCGGGAGAAGTTCACCCACCACATTCCCATACCGGCCGATGTGTTCGGCGTAGCCGTGAATGACCTGCACCACCGCTTTGGGGCGGGAAGCGTCGTCCGGCGTCCATCCCTGCCAGTAGATGGACGTCCCGTCCTGCGACTTGAAATTTCCGGATTGCGTTTTCATGAGGATCTCCTTTCGTCGGGTTGCCGCCGGCTTCCGGGGTTGCCGGGTGCTTTGCAACTTTTTATTTTTCGGAGAACTTTCGACAGGAATATAAACCAGGAACGGACCGGAAACAAGGAAAATGATTTCAGCGGTTCTTGCGTATTCGCTAACGGGCCGGTTTATGCTTTTGCTCCTGTCCGAAGGACGCGACGGCGGCGATGATGGCCGCGCCGATTCCCGAGCCGTCCGACGTCGTACAAAGCGAAATCCGGTCGGCACGGCAAGCGAAGAACTCTTCCAGGACGCACCGCATGTTTTCCGGATAGCCGGGATATTTTTCAAAAAGGGAGCCGTCGATGGCGATGGTATGCTTTTTTTCAAGATGTGCGTCCATCCAGGTAACCACGGCGGCCAACGCCGCTCCGGCAATACGGGCCGACCGTCTCGAGACGATCCGGCAGACGTGCGCGGCGGCGTCCCGGTCCCGATCGGAGACGTCCGGAATGCCGATGGCCGCGAAGAAATCTTCCCCCAGGGCGGACAAGGACATCTGCTCAGAGCTGACGGAGTGTTCGCGGGCCAGAACGGGCCGGTGCTTTTCTTGAAGCAAGATTCCCTGGTCCGTCATATCCAGCAGGATCAGTCGGACCAGTTCGCCGATATACATTCCGGACACCATCTTTTCCATGCGCTGGCAGCCGGGATTGAGGGTCATGCGATCCAGCGCCTGATCGCAGGCGTTGGTGTCGAGTTTGTCGAAATTGCCCCATTCCAGATTGAGGATCATTTCCTGTCTAGGCAGCGGAAACAGGCCTTTTGCCAGTCGGCCGGTTTTTTCCGGATAGCAGGCGTTCGTGCCCGTTCCGAGGATGACGCCCATATCACAGGAAGGATCCGTATAGCTTTTTGTCGCCAGCGTTCCCACCGTGTCGTTGACCAGGGCCGTGACCGAAACCTCTTCGACGCGTTTGCGCCTGAGCGCGTCGGAAAGCAGGGCGACGACGTTTTGTCCCGCGACGCCCGCGGCGGTAAACCCTTTGGTCCAGTTCAAAAGAACTCCGGCGTTGACGGCGCTCTGCGCGACGGGAAAAGAAAAGGTGAACGCCAGATCCCGGTGCTCTTTGGGGTCGAGCCGGTGCTCTTCCAGAAAAAGAGCGACGCCCTCGGCCAGAAAATCGAAAAGCGCCTCCCCCGGTCCGCGCATGACGGTTTCCGGAACAGCCAGACGGTTTACGGCCGTGATTTCAGCGTTGCCCCGGCCGTCCAGACGGACCGCCAGGACGCGCAGGTTGGTGCCGCCCAGATCGAGCGCCAGAAAGCGTCCCTGTTCCGCGCCCGTCGGACGGCCGACATAGGAGGGAAGCATTCTCAGAGAGCTGGTTTGTCCGTCCAGACCGCGCCGCATTTCTTCATGGAAGCGGACAGCGGCGCGTTGCGCGTCGGAGGGAGAAAAGGAAAAGAGATCCTCCAGATTCGATAGATATGTGCGAATGGTCTGATTCATACTCGCCACGCGAAAAGAACCGCTTTTTTCCGTCACAGGCGGGCTTTCGGCATCGGCGGCGCCGTTCCGAATTTTAAAAGACTACATCCGGTAGGGGGCGCTTATGTTTTTCCAGACAACAACACGGTTTCGTCCGCTGTGTTTGGCTTCGTAAAGCGCCTGATCCGCCCTTTCGAAAAGTTCTGTCTGGGAGACGGCTTCCGTATGGTCGGTAAACGCCACACCGCCGCTGACTGTCATTTGGATTTTTCTCCGGCCGTCGCCAAACTCATGGCTCGCGCACAGAGAGACGATTCTTTCGGCCAGACGGAGCGCTTCCTCCACGCGGGCATCGGGCATGAGAAGGATGAACTCTTCTCCTCCGTAGCGGCTGATCAGCGTGGAGCCTTTGCGCACGTGGTCCAGCATGAGCGCGGCGAATTGGCGCAGAACTTCGTCGCCCGTCAGGTGGCCGAAAGAATCATTGATGTTTTTGAACTGGTCCAGATCAAAAAGAATGATGGACAGGCGTCCGCTGTTTCGTCTTAGCTTGGCAATCTCTTCTTCCACCCTGATTTCATAGAACCTGCGGGTGTAAAGGTTGGTCAGACTGTCGTGAATGACCCGGGAGAAAAGCTTTGTGTTTTCCAGAGAGACGGCCAGAGCCGTGCTGAGGACTCGTAATTGCTGCGCCTCGAAAAAGTCGAAGCAGCGTCCCGCCGGGATTTCAATCGTGGCCAGTCCCACCGGGCGGAAAGAGGACCCGATCAGCGGAAGGCACAAACACTGGCTGTCCTCCGGGCGTCCGCTCTCCGCCGGGAGGGGAACCTCTCCTTCCAGGATGAGCGGAGCGACGCCGACCGTTTTTTGAGACATCCATTTTCCCGCAACCGTTTTTTCCACGGGAAAAGACATTTGCGGACGGGAAGATTGGCGCTGAAAAAAGACACCGTCGATTTCCAATGTTTTGTTCTGTTCGTCGAGGCTCATGATGGCGATTCTTTTTCCCTGGGAGAAATCGGCCAGGGTTTCGAGGGCAATGTCGATCAGAATCTCCCTGTCGGTAAAGGCGGTGAGGAGCCGGGTGCCGAAATTGAGAAGAAAAAATTCCTCGTCAAAACCGGCGCCCAGTTGACAGTCGGCAAAAACGCCGGAGGTGCTTTCTGCTTCGGTCTGAGTCTGTTTTTCCATATGGTTCCTTTTGTACGCGACTATAAGGTGTTGTTCAGGAAAATGAAACGACAAAAGGTGAAACAGCGCTCCTTTCTCCTGCGGCACGGAGTATAGGTCAGGCCAGTCCGGTCTGTCAAAGAGAATCTTTTTTTGGTCCATCCGGTTGATGCGCATAGCAGGTAGCCGTACGGAAGACCCGGATGGACAAAAATATTCATAAAAAATCGTTTTTGAAGTTGATAACATAGGTTGCTTTTTAAAATCGGTTTGTTCCAAATACGATCATATAACCAAACTTGCCGCAGCAAGAAATATGCTTGACAAGCAAAAGCCGCCCTCATATGTATTCACTGCCATGAAAAGCGACAGGTGCAGCAACATTCACGCAGATATTTACTCTTTACAATACGCTTTGTGAATCAAATCAAAAAGAGAAGAAATGAAAACAAAGGTTATCTTTAAAAAGCTTCTCTCCAGCCATCAGAATGTAAGTTTTAAAAATTACCTGCCCCTGAACAGCGCCCTTGTGAGTGATATCGGCAAGGCTGTCACAGCCATCTTTGATGAATTGGGCGGGGCGTCGTTGCTGAAATCGAGCGGTGAAGTTTTTATAAAACCCAATGCGGTTGATGCAAAAGCTTACAGCCACACCAGAATTGAGGTTCTTCGGGAAATCATTTTGTATTGGAAGAAAGCCGGCGCGAAGAAAATATATCTTTTCGAAAACTCGACGCAGGCAAACTATACAAGGTTGGTGTATAGCGCCACGGGATATGCAAGGCTTTGCCGTGAAACGGGCGCAAAGCCGATATATCTTGATGAAGAGAAAAGCCGGCCTCTGCCCTTTACCGGTCGCGGGCCTGTCGGAGTCAAAGACCCCGATGGCTACGATTTGACGTCTTTTGAAATGCCCGAGACGGTTATGCGGCTGATAGAAGAGCGGGACCGTCATTTGTATATCAATGTGCCGAAACTGAAAACCCATTCCATGGGAGTTGTGACGCTTGGCGTTAAAAACCAGTGGGGCTTCCCGATGCAGAAATGCCGGGGTTTTGACCATAACTATAATTTGCCGCAAAAGCTTGTCGATGTGCTCGGGTACATCAGGCCTGATGTAACGCTGATTGAAGGCGTTGAAGGAACGATTCACGGTCATTATTTTGCCACGGCGCTTGCCGATAAACAGGTGCGGCCTTTCCGTGTGCTGATTGCCGGTAAAAATGTGGTTGCCGCCGATATTGCCGGCGCCCGTGTTTTTGGATTGAATGTTGACGATGTGCCCCATCTCAGAATTGCGATTGAACGCGGCTTCTCAGACGGCGTGAAGGGGCCGCAGGATATTGAACTTTCGGGCGATATCGCCAGCCTTGAAAAAATTGACCTTATCGGCGATATGCCGACGGATGGGCACTACCCCTGGGACCTCTATCCGGAATTTCCGCCTGATGTGACAGTAATGAAAGGGAACAAACTTGTGTGCCGGGAAGGTTGCCTGAATAACCCGCTCTGCGTAATGCAAACGATGTATATGGACAATGCCGGCAAGGGCGGCTGGACGTTGGTTTTGGGAAGAGGTCACGATCCATCCGTGGTGGATGGGATAAAGGGCAGAGTTCTTATTGCCGGGCATTGCGCGATCGATGAAGTATCCGAAAAGCTCATCAAACGGCTGGGGCGGAATAAGGTATATTTAAGCGGCGAATGCAATAATCTATGCGCCACCGTTGAAGCCATGTTTCATCTGATGAAGGTAGATCCTCTTTCGTACGTGCCTTTGAATCCGCTTGTTTCTTCAGCGGCATTCCTGATGGCTCGCCTGAATGGTTCGACCTCACGGGTGCCGCACCCGCTTTCGCATATCATCAAACGAGTTTGAAATGAGTTGGCGTTGGCATTAGACCTTGAACCGGACGGCAATAACGTCGCCGTTCCGGGCCGCATCGCCTGGTCCCGTGGAAGAGGGAATGAGCGTCTCCGCCGTTCAGCTTCGCTTTGGAAGGCTATTTCAGCACCACCCGGTTTCGTCCGGATGTCTTGGCCTCGTACAGGGCGGCGTCCGCCCGCCCGATGAAGCTGTCCTCCGTGTCGGTGGGCGCAAAGAGAGTGGCGCCCAAACTGACGGTTACCTTCCGGTCGATTTCCGGAAACACGTTTCCCTCAATGGCTTTTCGGATTCGCTCCGCGCAATCCAGGGCTGCCGCGGCGGGCGAATCGGGAAGGAGGACGACAAATTCCTCTCCGCCGTAGCGGGCGACGATGTCTTCTTTCCGGCACGTCTGCCGCAGAATGGAGGCTACCCCGACCAGCACTGCGTCGCCCGCGGCGTGTCCGTAGGTGTCGTTGATGGATTTGAAATGGTCGATGTCCGTCATGAGCGCGGAAAGCGGGTGGCCGTGGCGTCTGGCTTTGGACAGTTCCGCGTCCATCCTTTCCTTGAGCTGACGCCGGTTGGTGAGCCCGGTTAAGGGATCGGTGTTCATCAGCCGGGTGATGGTTTCGTTGGCGGCTTCCAGCTCCCGGTTTTTTTTGTTGAGTTGCCGGGTCAGATCAGTCAGTTCATCCGTGAGCCGGGACAGTTTGACGACCATTTCATGATCGGTCAGGCGGACGGTGTGCGCGAAAAGGAGATAATGCTCCTGGACATTCAGGATGTGGCCCGACAGAAAATATTCCAGCGGTCCGTTCAATGTAAACGTCAGTTTCACGGGCCGGCAATCTCCGCGGATGCATTCCCATCCGGCTTGGAGGCCTTCCCGAAGAAAAGCCTGGATGGATTTGCCGACGGGTTTTTCCGATAATCCGACGCTTTCCAGGAAGAAGGCGTTGCAATCCAGAATGACGCCCTTCCGGTCCAGAAGGATCATGGCCATCCTGCCGGAAGACAGGAGATACCGGGTGACCTTCTCGGGATTTCCCTGCAGCAGACTTTCCAGATCGGTTGGCGCGCCGCTGTCTCTTACCATGACTGAACCTGCCGGATGGCGGACGGGGGATCTTCCGCCCAGGCGTCGGCGCCGATTCGCCGCCATAGCGTGTGGTCCGTGTTGAAAGCGGCCCCGCCGACCAGAATCTTGACGGAGTTCAGGGCGGGATCGTTTCGGATGCCTGAAATCATGGCCGCGACCCGGTCCATGTTGAACGGCATGGTTGCCGAGATCGCCAGGAAACGCGGATCGGCTTTTTTGACCAGTTTGATGAGCTCTTCGGCAGGCGTGTTCGCGCCCAGGAAGAAAATGTCCCATCCGTCCGCTTCCAGCATATCGGCCAGAATTCTTGCGCCGAGTTCGTGAAACTCGTTGGGTGCGGAGGTGACCACGGCCTTGCCCCGGTTTGCCGGCGGAACCGGAAACCTGGCATAGAGACCGGCCAGGATTCTTCCCACCATGGACGTGGCCATGTGCTCTTCGGCGGCGCTGATCTTATCCTGTTCCCACAGTCTGCCGATTTCATACATGACCGGCTGGATCAGCCCAAGGTAAAGGGCTTCCTGCCCGTTTTCCCGCTCCAGAACGGAGTCGGCAATTTTCATGCAAAGCGGAAAGTCCGCCGCCAGAAGACCGCCGCCGAATCTTCTGCGCTCATCCTTCAATTCCGGATAGGTCTCCCGCTGGTCGGGGATGAACGCGGAAAGTTCAATCATCCGTTCATGGTTTTTCAGCATCCAGTCGTAAACGGCGTTGATTTCCCCGGCTGCTTCGGGGCTGAGAAATTGGCTGACTGCCTTTTTCCAGGCTTCCAGCTCCAGTGGAAAGTAGTCAAACGAAAAGCCGTGCGAGTGGTAGGAGCGGTATACCCAGGGGACGGTTTTGACCAGCAGCTCAAAGCTGTTGAATTCAAAGACGGTGGACATGAAATCGAGGTGATTGCTGTGATTGTCCCGCATCATGCTCATGGGATTGCCGCCGGTCAGGTTGGAAATCCCGGGATGGGCGGTCATTCGGGCGTTGACCTCCTCAAGCAGGATGTCCTTTGCCTTGATATAGCGAGCGGTTGCTTCGGGAGATACTTGCAAGCATTCCCGTGCTTCCCGGATCAAACGTTCCCATTCCATCATTTTTCTCCATGATCAGGATGTTGTTTGCGGTTCAATGCACGGATTCGGCTCAAGGACCGGCCGGCGCGCTTCTTTTTAGTTTTGCCATTTCGGAAAGAAGAGCCGAGCGGTCGAAGTAAACTTCGTTGCGGCGGATTTTCCCCGCATCGTCCAGTTGGACAAAGCAAACACCGACCACTTCCAGGGTGACGGAGCCAACCGGTATTTTGGCCAGCCACTTGTTCAGAAATCCGTCTTCCAGCGGAATGCCTTCGATTTGCGTCCAGACCCAGTTCGGATTGACGGCCAGCAGCTTCCGGAAGTAAGCCAGCAGATTATTTTTTCCCCTGACGCCCCGGGGAACGGCCGGATCCATGTAAAAAGCGTCTTCCGAGTAGAAGCCAGCCAGCAATTCGGGATGGTTTCCCGTCCACGCCGGCAGCCATTTTTCCGCAAATTGCCTCGCTTCAATCGCCGTGAGATATTTCATCGGATCTTTCCTTTACAATGGATTTTCCTTGCTCTTTTCGTAAACCGTTTCAGGATTTCAGGATGTCCGCCAAAACATCGGCCGAAGCGCCGAAGTAAACTTTTCGGCCGATTTTCACGACCGGACGGCGAATGAGCCGCGGCTCCTGAAGCATCCGTTCAACCATATCCTTGTCCTGAAGGCTTTCCGGGTCCAGAGACAGTTTTTTGAAACTGGGGCTTCGGAAATTAAACATTTCCGAAGGCCGGCTTCCGCGCAGCAGCGCTCTGATCTCGTCGGCGGTAAAGGGTTTTTTGAAAAAATCACGCTCGTTTACATCGACCTTCTTTTGCGAGAGAAACTCCCTCGCTTTCCGGCAGGTGGTTCACTTTTGCCAGCAATAGAAATCAACTTTCATATGAAGACAGCCTCCCCGGTTTAAATTGTAAAAATGCCCCGGTCGTAAATCATGATTTTCTTGCCGTTTTTGAGATGCGCCGAGACGGTTTTGGGCTCCGTGTTGACCAGATCCCAGTGCAGGGCGGAATCGTTGAATCCCAGTTTTTTCTTGAGCGCCGGGGTCAGACGCGCCGGGTCGCCGCTGTACGTGTCGCTGTAGGAGGCCCCCAGTGCGACATGGCAGTTGCCTTCCTTCCCGCCGAAGTTTTCGTCAAAAAGCGTTTCCGCCATAAAGCGGTCGATTCGGGAAAAGCGCCGGTCGGTAAGAGAGAACTCTCCAAGCCGGCAGGCTCCGGGATCCATGGCGAGCTGTTTTTTCACAAAGGCCTCGCCCTGTGCCGCCTCGACGGCGACGGCCTTTCCTTTGGCAAACGAAATACGGACATCTTTTACATAATTGCCGCTGCGAAAGGAGGGGAGGTTGGCGTAATACACGCCCTCGGTTCCCCGCCAGTCCGGGGAGACAAACACTTCAAAGCTGGGCACGTTATGGCCGGAAACGCCAGCCCATTTGCGTTGTTCACCCGGCGTGATCCGCAGATCCATGTGGTCGGATTCCAGATGAAAGCATTGGACCGCAAGCGAGCTGAGCGCTTTCTTGATCTGGCTGACTTCCCGGTGGATGGCTTTCCATTCGGATACAGGCTCTTTTTTGTCGAGGTAGCAGCCCCGGATGACCTGACGGGCGTATTGTACGAGCGGCATTTTGGCCTGGCGCGCCAGTTCCTCCGTCGGCAGCAGGCACAGCGTCCAGCTATACTTGCGCAGATCTTCTCTTTGGTCGAGAATGGCTTTGAGAGGTTTTCGGGCGACCATCGTTTTCCCGATTTTGGCCGGATCGACGTCCCGAAGATGGGTCAGAGATTCCGGCGCATGGAGAAAGAGCCGGCCGTGGATGTGACGATAAAGCTCTTTGTCGCCGGGGGCCAGGAAGGTCAATTGTTTCGAATTGGCTTTGCGGTAAAAGCTTTTTTCCATGCGGAAGGTGGCGGCCATTCGCTGAATGGGGTGAACGCCCATGTCCATCAGCCTGTCGAAAAGAATTTCGGCAAGCGCAAGCGCGGGCCGGTCGTACTGAATCAAAACGATGTCATTTTTCTTCAGGACGGATTTTTTTGCCGTGGCAAGCGCCCAGAGGAGGACATCGGCGTAATGTTCAAGATTTTTTTCCGTAAGCATATTTATGATTTCCTCAAGCGATCCTTTTGCCGCATCGGCGGCATTTGCGAAAAAACCATATGCGAAAAGCGGCGGCAGTGTCAATAATTAACTGATTCCGGATAGATAAAAAATCCGCCCGGTCAAACCCCCGCTTGAATTTTGCATCCCTTCATGCTAGCTTGACGCATGCGGCGCGAGTCCGCCACGGTTTGGGCCTGAAAGGAAAAACTTGAAATATTATCCGGTGTTTTGGAATATTACAGGGAAAAAATGCGTCGTGATCGGCGGAGGAGAGGTTGCGGCCAGAAAAGTGGCGCGTCTTCTGGATTGCGGAGCGGATGTGCATGTGGTGAGCCCCCTCCTTGTCCCCGAATTGGCGGATTTAAAAAAACAGGGCCGGATCAGGCACATCGCCGGTGAATATGCGGACGAGCATCTGTCCGGGGCTGCTCTGGTGATCGGGGCGACGGATGACGAAGAAATCAATGCCTCCATATCCCGGGATGCAAAGGTCAGGTGCATTCCCGTCAATATCGTGGATGACCCGCAAAAATGCGATTTTATTTTGCCCTCTCTGGTGGAGCGGGGCGATTTGACCATCGCCTGCGGCACCGGAGGAAATTCCCCGGCGCTGGCGCGGCGTTTGCGGGAGGAGCTGGAAGCCGCCTACGGCGAAGAATACTCGGCGCTGCTGGATATTCTGGGGCAGCTGCGGGGCAGGATGGAAAAGAACGCCGGCAGGGGCCGGGCCTGGTTCGATCAGTTGATGGCCGCCGGCCTGCTCGCCAGCCTTCGGCAAAAAGACGCCGGGACGGCAAAAAAAATCGTCCGCGAAATTACGGGCGAGGAGGTAAACATTGACTAGCGTGGAAGGGATTCTCTTCGCGGCGGCTCTGTTTTGCTGCGCGCTGGCCACGGCGGGCTACCTGCTTTCCCTGCTGGTCCGAAGAGTGGCGCTTGCCAAAATATCCACATGGATTCTGGCGGCCGGTTTTATGCTCCTGACCCTGGACCTTCTTGTTGCGGCGGTTCACTGGACCGGCTGGAGCAGTTTCGGCTCGCGTCATTTTCTGTCGATTTACGCATGGGTGATTGCCGGCATCTATCTGGGCCTGCAGTTGAAAACGAAAACCCGCCTGCTGGGCGCTTTTATCGCGCCGTTCATTCTGCTGTTTTTGATTGCCGCCGCCGGCCAGGGATCTGACAGGAATCTCGTGCCGTCCCAGTGGCAGGGAGGACTCACGACGCTGCATCTGGTTCTGGCGATTGCCGGCGAAGCGCTGTTTGTTCTGGCTTCGGCGGCCGGGGCGATGTTGCTGATTCAGAATAATCTTCTGAAAAACAAAAAGCCGGGTCCGCTGGGGCGCCTGCTGCCGTCGCTCGGCGACCTCGACCAAATCAATCACTTTGGATTGCTGTGGGGGTTTCCCCTGCTGACGCTCGGCATGATCGGAGGAGCGGTTTATGCCGCTTTTGTCTGGGGCGGCTCCTGGCCCGCCGATCCCAAGGTGGTATGGTCCTTTGCCGTCTGGGTGTTTTACGGTTTTCTGCTGCATCAGCGGCTGGCCATCGGATGGAAGGGCTCCCGGATGGCGGTGCTGTCCTGTCTTGGGCTGAGCTTTTTTTTGTTGTCGGCCTTAGGGATACGGTTTTGCCTGGCAACCGTGCATAATTTTATTTGAAAGAAGCCATGATCGGACTGGTCGGATTAAATCATAAAACGGCGCCGCTGGCCGTGCGCGAAAGGCTTTTTGCCGGATGCCGGGAGCAGGAGAATCTGCTGGGCGGGCTCAAGGCGATCGACGGCGTGCTGGAGATTCTTCATTTGTCCACCTGCAACCGCGTGGAGCTGGTGGCTTCCCTTGAGGACGCGCCGCGGGCGCTGGATGAACTCGAATCTTTTCTGGCGCGCTACGGCGGGCTCACGGACGAAGAAGCCAAAACCTGTCTGTACACCTATCGGGACCGTGAAGCGATCCGGCATTTGTTTCGCGTGACGTCCAGTCTGGATTCGCTGGTGATGGGCGAGGCGCAGATTCTGGGGCAGGTGAAGGACGCCTACCGGCAGGCGCTTGCGCAAAACGCCACCGGCGTCGTGCTCAACCGCCTGCTGCACCGCGCGTTTCGGGCGGCCAAACGCGTCCGGACGGAAACGGGCATTGCCGCCAACCCCGTGTCGGTGAGCTTTGCCGCGGTGGAGCTGGCCAAGAAAATTTTTGGAACGCTCGCCGGCAGGAAGATTCTGATCATCGGCGCCGGTGAAATGGCGGAGTTGACCTGCACGCACCTGGTGGGAAACGGCGCGGAGGATATTACCGTTGTCAACCGGTCGCCTGCGCAGGCGAGGCTGCTTGCCGAAAAGTTTCACGGCGCGGCCAGGGGATTGGGTGAGCTTGACGAAGTGCTCTGCGATGTGGATATTGTCATCAGCTCCACCGGCGCTCCGACGTATGTCGTGACCGGCGAGATGGTCCGCCGCTGCCTGCGCAAGCGAAAGAACCGGCTGCTGTTTCTGGTGGACATTGCCGTGCCGCGCGACATCGATCCGGCGGCGGACGACGTTGAAAACGTCTATCTGTACAACATCGACCACCTGCAGAACATTGTCGATGAGAATATCAAAAACCGGCGTCGCGAGGCGCTGAAAGCCGAAGCGATCATCGAGGAAGAGGCGGCCAATTACGTAAGCTGGCTCAAGGAGCTGGAGGCCGTGCCCACCATCGTGTCGCTTCGGAGCAAGGCTGAGAACATCGTGCGGGCGGAAATGGAAAAAGCGTCCGTCTGGATGCAAAGCCTGGAAAACGCAGACCGGGAAAAAGTCGAAGCCCTGGTGCACGGCATTGTCAACAAGGTGCTGCACGCGCCGGTCGCGGTGATGAAAGAGGAAAGCGCCGAATTTGCCTCCCAGGATATCGTGGCGGCGGCCAGGCAACTCTTTAGATTGGATGATTAATGCAGGGAACGGTTTGAAACCTTTCCCTGCGACTTCCCTCCCTCGAGGGGAGGGATTGAGGGAGGGTGAATTTGGCCGGAGAAATTGCTGACAGCCGTCATGTTCGTTGGATATTAAACTTACCCCCTCCCCTTAATCCCCTCCCGCAAGGGGCGGGGAGAAAAAATGAATCGGGAGTTTTATGAATATTAAAATCGGAACAAGAGGCAGTAAACTGGCGCTGGTGCAGACGAATTCCGCGGTGGCTGCCCTGCAGAAAGCGGCGCCGGAGATCGAGGCTGAAATCTGCGTCATCAGGACCAGCGGCGATATTATGCAGGACGTCTCTCTGACGCAGATCGGCGGGCAGGGGGTTTTTGTAAAAGAAATTGAAGAGGCGCTTCTTGCCGGTCGGATTGACCTGGCAATCCATTCCATGAAAGACGTTCCCGGCGAGACTCCGGAGGGGCTCGTCTTTGCGGCGATTCTGCCGCGCGAGGACGTCCGCGATGTTCTGGTGACCCGCGGCAGGGTCAAATTTGAATATTTGCCAAAGGGGGCTAAGATCGGGACCGGTTCGCAGCGGCGCGGCGCGCAGTTGAAATCGTTTATGCCGGATCTGGAAATTGTTCCGCTGCGGGGCAACATCGACACGCGCCTGAAAAAGATCGAAACGGAAAATCTCACCGGCATTGTTCTTGCCGCGGCGGGCGTCAAGCGTCTGGGCTATTCAGAAGCGGTGACGCAGTTTCTGCCGACGGAAATCATGCTGCCGGCCGTGGGACAGGGCGCTCTGGGTCTCCAGGTGAGAAAAAGTGATGCTGAGCTGGCGGGGCTTTGCGCGAGGCTCAACCATGCCGTGACCGAAGCGGAAGTGACGGCGGAGCGCGCCTATCTGCGGGCGCTGGGCGGCGGCTGCCGCCTGCCGATTGCCGCTTACGGCCTCATGGAAGGCAAACGGCTGACGCTGGAAGGCCTGCTGGCCGCGCCCAACGGCGGGGAAGTGCTGCGCGACAAGGTCTGGGGCGAGCCGGGCGAAGCCGAAGCGATGGGACGAAAGCTTGCGGAGATGATTCTGGAAAAAGGCGGCCGCCGCCTGCTGGAGTTGATGGGGTAAAATGAAAAAGGGTAAAGTTTATATTATCGGTGCGGGGCCGGGGGACCCGGGCCTCATCACGCTCAGGGCGGTGGAGGCCCTGAAGCTTGCCGATGCGGTGGTTTACGACAATCTGGTCAATGAAGAGCTTCTGGCCTACGCGCCGGTCGGCGCACGCAGAATATACGCGGGCAAGCAGGGCGGGGACCACACACTGACGCAGGACAAAATCAACGACCTTCTGGTCCGGGAAGCTCTGGACGGCCGCACAGTGGCGCGCCTCAAGGGCGGCGATCCTTTTATCTTTGGGCGCGGCGGCGAGGAAGCGGAAGAGCTGGCCGCTTCCGGCATTCCCTTTGAAGTGATTCCCGGCGTGACCTCCGCCATCGCGGTGCCGGCCTATGCGGGCATTCCGCTCACGCACCGGGGGCTTACCTCCACGGTGGCGTTTATTACCGGCCACGAAGATCCGACCAAGGAAAAAAGCGACATCGACTGGCAGGCGCTTGCGGGCATCGGGACGCTGGTGTTTCTGATGGGCGTGAAAAATCTTGGTCAGATCACCGACGCATTGATCTTGCGCGGAAAGTCTCCGGAGACACCGGCTGCGTTGATTCGCCGGGGCACGCTGCCCGAACAGCAAACCCTTACGGGCACGCTGGCGAACATTGAGGAACTGGCCCGCGCCAACCAATTCAAGCCGCCCGCCATTCTGGTGGTGGGGAAGGTGGTCGAATTGCGCGATACGCTGGGGTGGTTCGATTCGAAGCCCCTCTTCGGCCTGGGCGTCGTTGTCACGCGGCCCGAACGGCAGGCCGACGATCTGGCAAAGCTTTTGGCGGCTGAAGGCGCACGGCCGATCGCGTTTCCAACCATCGCCATCGAGCCGCCTTCCAACTGGAGTGAACTCGACGCGGCCCTGGAGGAACTGGAGTCGTACCAGTGGATCATTTTCACCAGCGCCAACGGCGTGCATTTCTTTTTCGAGCGCCTGCGGCAAAAGGGCAAAGACATGCGCGACCTCAAGGGTGTCAAAGTCTGCTGCATCGGCCCGGCTACGGCAAGACAGTTGGAGGCCCGCGGCATCGGTGTGGATCTGGTGCCGGAGGAGTTCATCGCCGAAGGTATTTTAAAATCCTTTGTCGCCCTGAACATTCAAGGCCAAAAAATTCTGATTCCCCGCGCGGCCAAAGCCCGTGATCTTCTGCCCGAAGGCCTCAAAAAGATGGGGGCCGAAGTTGTCGTGGCCACAACCTACCGGACGGTGAATTCCGGCCGGAAGAAAGAGGAACTGGCTGTGCGGCTTGCGGCGGGAGACGTGGACGTCATCACGTTTACCAGCTCCTCCACCGTGACGAATTTTGTGGACATCATGGGAAAGGATTTTGCGCTGCCGCCCTCCGTCCGTGTGGCCTGCATCGGTCCCGTAACGGCCGGGACCGCCGCGAAAGCGGGATTCAAAATCGATATCCTCCAGAACGAATACACGATGGAGGGTCTGGTTCGGGCGCTCGTCGATCACTTTAAGCATCCGGAAGGAAAGGACAGTCCATGATCGGCATTTCCAAACTGTACTGCGGAGCGGTGGAGCCATCCGACGTGCTGCGCTACAACCGGCACTCGGGATCGCTGCCGTCGCATCTGCTGCAATTTTCGGCGGACAAAAAACCTGTGGTGGTCTGGAACATGACGCGCCGCTGCAACCTCAAATGCATTCACTGCTATTCCAACTCGGCCGACATCGACTATCCCGATGAGCTGACGACCCAAGAAGCCAAAAAAATGATCGATGACCTGGCGGCTTTCGGATCACCGGTCCTGCTGTTTTCCGGCGGCGAACCGCTGATGCGTAAGGATTTGCTTGAACTGGCAAAGTACGCGACGGACAAGGGCATGCGCGCGGTCATCTCTACCAACGGCACGCTCATTACCAAAGACATCGCCGCCGAACTCAAAAAAATCGGCCTGTCGTATGTCGGCGTCAGCCTCGACGGTTTGCAGCCGACGCATGACCGTTTCCGCGGCAGAAAAGGCGCGTTTGAAAAAGCCATCGAAGGCATTCGCAACTGCCGGGAAGCAGGCATCAAGGTGGGCCTGCGCTTCACCGTCAACCGCCACAACGTGGCCGATGTGCCGGCCATGTTCGACCTGATGCGGAAAGAAAAGATCGAACGGATGTGCTTTTACCATCTGGTGTATTCGGGCCGCGCCTCGAAGCTGCGAGAAGAGGACCTGGCGCACGAGGAGTCCCGGCGGCTGCTGGATCTCATCGCCGACCGGACGAAGGCCATGTTTGACGACGGGCTGGCGCCCGAAATCCTCACGGTGGACAATCACGCCGACGGGCCTTACCTGTATCTTAAGATGAAGGAAAAGGACCCGGCGCGCGCGGCGGAAATTCTGGAGCTTCTGGAAATGAACGAGGGCAATTCCACCGGCGTCGGCATCGGATGCGTGAGCTGGGACGGCGAAGTGTATCCCGATCAGTTCTGGCGCAACCGGCCGCTGGGCAATGTTCGGAAGCGGCCCTTCAGCGAAATCTGGACGGACGAAAAAAATGAATTTCTGATGAAGCTGAAGGAGAAAAAGAAACACGTCACCGGCCGCTGCGCGACGTGCGTGTGGCTTTCCGTGTGCGGCGGGAACTTTCGGGCGCGGGCTGAGTCGGCGGGCGACGTCTGGGGGCCGGATCCGGCCTGCTATCTCACCGACGAAGAAATATCATCAAAAAAGGAGTAGGGTATGCAATTTCCTGAATACCGGGGACGCCGGTTGAGAAAAAACGACACCTTTCGCCGGCTGGTGCGCGAAACGCGTCTGAGCGTGGACGAGCTGGTTTATCCGCTTTTCGCCGTGACGGGCAGGGATGTGAAAAAACCCATTGCGTCGATGCCGGGACAGTTTCAGATGTCGGTGGACCATATCGCGAAGGAAGCGCGCGAGGCTTATGCGATGGGCATTCCCGCGCTTCTGCTTTTCGGCATTCCGGCGAAAAAGGATGAGCAGGGAACAGGGGCGTTTGCCAAAGACGGCATCGTCCAGCAGGCCGTGAAGCGCGTCAAGAACGAAGTGCCGGACATGCTGGTGATTACGGACGTCTGCCTGTGCGAATATACGAGCCACGGCCACTGCGGCATTATTGAAAAGGGGCAGGTGCAAAACGACGCCACGCTGGAAGTACTGGCGGAAACGGCGCTCTCGCAGGTGAAAGCCGGCGCCGACATGGTGGCGCCGTCGGCCATGATGGACGGGCAGATTGCGGCCATTCGCGAGATCCTCGATGAAAACGCGCTGGAAAACATTCCGATCATGGCCTATTCCGCCAAGTACGCCTCCTCGTTTTACGGCCCGTTTCGCGAGGCGGCCGAAAGCGCGCCGCAGTTCGGCGACCGCAAAGCCTATCAGATGGATCCGGCCAATTCCGACGAGGCCATTCGGGAAATCTCGCTCGACGTCAATGAAGGCGCGGACATTATCATGGTGAAGCCCGCGCTGCCGTACCTGGACATCATCTGCCGGGCCAAACAGGAATTCGATTTGCCGCTTGCCGCCTACAACGTAAGCGGCGAATATTCGATAATCAAAGCCGCGGCAAAGCTGGGATGGCTCGACGAGGGAAAAGCCATGATGGAGAGCGTCACGGCCATCAAACGCGCCGGCGCTGATATTATTATCACCTACTGGGCGAAGGATCTGGCAAAGGCGCTCGCGAAGTGAAATGTGGAGCGCGAAAAGACGTGCGGAAATTCCCCCTCACCCCGCCCCTTCACACAAGGGGAGGGGTGATCAGTCCTCCCTTGATGGGAGAGGGTTAGATCGCAGGATGTTCCGGGAGACTCCCCTCCCTTGAAGGGAGGGGCAGGGGGAGGGTGAAATCTTTTGAAAAAAGACAAAACCAATCTGACCCGATTGGCAAAAAACCTCAGAGCCAATTCAACGGATGCGGAACGATTATTATGGAAGCACCTCAGATCCAGGCAGCTCGAAAGCACAAAGTTTCGCAGACAGCAACCGATCGGCGGTTACATTGTCGATTTTGTTTCATTTGAGGACAAATTGATTGTTGAATTGGACGGGAGCCAGCACGCGGAGCATCAGGAAAGTGACGGACAGCGCGATCAATGGCTGGCCTCTCAAGGTTTCAGGGTGTTGCGTTTTTGGAATAATGAAATATTAGGAAATATAGAAGGAGTATTGGAATCGATTATGGAGCGTTTATCACACTCCCCCCACCCCTCCCCCTGCCCCTCCCACAAGGGGAGGGGAGATTTTAATCGTACGACGGACGCAGATGCGGGCGCTTTCTCTCAATCCTCCCAAGAGGGGAGGGGAGATTCTGATCGTGCAACGGACGTGGATGCGGGTGTCTTGTCCCGCCCCTTCCCTAAAGGGTACGCGTCCCACGAGGGGAAGGGGAATTCCGTGCGCATGATTGCGTGGGAAGTGACCCGCAGTTGCAATCTCAACTGCGTGCACTGCCGCGCCGCGTCACATCTGGGACCTTATCCCGGGGAACTCTCCACCGACGAATGTCTGCGTCTCGTTGACGATATCGCGGGGGTGTCGCAGCCAGTCATCATCCTGACCGGCGGCGAGCCGCTTTTGCGTCCGGACATTTTTGATATTGCCGCCTATGGAACCCGCAAGGGTTTGCGCATGGTCATGGCGACGAACGGCACGCAGGTGGACCAGGCCGTTGCGCGCAAGATGATGGAAAGCGGCATTCAGCGGGTGAGCGTCAGCATCGACGGCCAGGACGCAGAAAGCCATGATGCTTTCCGCAATGAAGCCGGAGCGTTTGCAGGCGCGATGCGCGGCATCGAAGCCATGAAATCGGCCGGGATGGAATTCCAAATCAATACGACCATTACAACAGCCAATCTTCGTCAAATCAAAGCCATTCACGATCTGGTGCTTCGCGTCGGCGCGGCGGCGCACCACATCTTCCTGCTGGTGCCCACCGGACGGGGAAAAGATCTGGCGCAGCAGGCCATCACCGCTGCCGATTATGAAGAGACGCTCCACTGGTTTTACCGGGAAAGCCTGACGTGCGAAATCCAGCTCAAGGCCACCTGCGCGCCGCATTACTTCCGCATCATGCACCAGAACAAGCCCAAAGGTGCAAAGCCCGTGAAAAATGCGGGCGGACATTTCCATGAATCGACCAGAGGCTGCCTGGGGGGCATTACATTTTGCTTTATTTCGCATGTCGGGCAGGTGCAGCCCTGTGGTTATCTGGAGCTCGACTGCGGCAATGTTCGGAAACAAAGTTTTGGCGAAATCTGGGAGAGCTCCGAAGTGTTTCGCAATCTTCGGGATTACGGCCGTTACAAGGGCAAGTGCGGGCGCTGCGAGTTCATCAAAGTCTGCGGCGGCTGCCGGGCCCGGGCCTATGAGGCCACCGGCGATTATCTGGCGGAGGAGCCGCTGTGTCTCTATGAACCGGGAGCGCTGAAGACAGGCTTTTGAAAAACGCTCAACTACGGCGTTGCGCTGCGTCTTTCGTCATTGCGACGTATACAAAAATACGTCTCATTCCTCAGGACTTGCGCGCCTTGTATCTGGACATTTTGAAAAGCCCGAAAGAGGAAGAAAATAAAAATGGACGCCATCGATAAAAAACTGCTCAACCTTCTGCAAAAGGAATTTCCGCTGGAAGAGGAACCGTTCCGGCTCATCGGCGAGCGCTGTGGAATCAGCGAAGATGAAGTGCTGGCCCGCGTCCGAAGAATGAAGGAAAAAGGCGTGATCCGGAGGATCGGCGCCGTGTTCGACGGGAAGAAACTCGGGCGGGCGAGCACTCTGTGCGCGGCGCGGGTGCCCGAGGACAAACTTCAATCATTTGTTCACATCGTCAGCGCCGAGAAAGGCGTGACGCATAATTACCGCCGCGGGCACGAATACAATGTCTGGTTCACTGTGACCGCCGCGAACACCGAAGAGCTCCAAGCCCTTCTGTCGGATGTGAAGAAGAAGACCGGTGTCACGGATATGCTGGACATGCGGGCGGTCAGAACCTTTAAGATTGACGCTTCCTTTGACCTGTAGAGACGATGAGCGATGGCTGAAAAAAACCAAACCCCCCTCCTGGCAATTGTAGACGGCAGCAATTATCTATACCGCGCCTATTACGGGATTCCTGCGCTCACCAACTCCAAAGGCTTTCCCACCAACGCCATTTATGGCTTCACCACCATGCTGATGAAGCTGCTCAGGGATCTTAGTCCGGACTATATTGTCGTGACCTTTGATCTCAAAGGGCCGACCACGCGCCATGGAGAATTTGAAGATTACAAAGCCACGCGCAAGCCCATGCCGGATGATCTGATTCCGCAGGTACCGTTCATCAAAGACGTCATTCGCGGTTTTTCAATCTGTGTTCTGGAAAAGCAGGGAACGGAAGCGGATGACCTTATCGGCACACTTGCGGTAGCGGCCCGTCAAAAAGGGTGGCGCACGGTCATGATTTCCGGCGACAAGGATTTGATGCAGCTTATCGATGACCGGGTGACCATGGTCGATACGATGAAAGATAAAACCTACGATGCGGCGGCCGTGGAGGAAAAATTCGGCGTGGGGCCGGAAAAGGTGGTGGAGATTCTGGGACTGACGGGCGACACATCCGACAACATTCCCGGTGTGCCGGGCATCGGGCCGAAAACGGCCCGGCGGCTGATCGAGGAGTACGGTTCGGTGGACGCCGTCATTGAAAACGCACAGAAGCTGCACAACGTGAAGCTGCGCGAGAGTTTCCGCAATTATGCGGATCAGGCTCGTCTCAGCCGGCAGCTCGCGCTCATTCGCACGGACATTGAGATGGATTTTCATCTGGAAGACGCGGCGCGCAGGAAGCCGGACCTGGAGACGCTGGCCAGGCTCTTTGGCGAATTTGAATTTTCTTCGCTTTTGCAGCAAATTAAAATAAAAGCTGAAAAGCCGGTTAAAGCCTGCAAGGTCGTGGCGGACGGCAAGTCGCTTTCGGAACTGATAGCCGGGTTGCACAACAACTCCAAAATCGCCTGCGATATGATTCGGGAGAAAAACCCTCCGCAGGAATTAATCGGCATGGCTTTCCGGGCGGGTGGCGACTCGTTTTATCTGCCGCTGGGACACACCCCTGCCAAAGAGCAGTTGGATCCCAAGGAAACCTTTTCAATGCTTGCGTCTTTTTTTGCCAATGCTGAAATTGTCAAATACGCCTACGATTTGAAAACAACACTTGTTTCCATGCCGGATCTGACGATTCGGGCCGGCTTTGATTTACAACTGGCCGCTTATCTGCTCAATCCGGCCAGGCATTCCTATGCGCTTGATGAAATGGCGTGGGAATATCTTCACGAACGCATCAGCACTCCGGATGACATCGCCGGCGGCAAGGGGAAAACCTATGCTCTGTCGCTGGCGCCCGTGGATAAAATGGCCGCCTATGCGGGCGAGCGCGCGGAAGCGATCATGGCGTTGGCCGAGGTCCTGGAAAGCCGACTCGAAGAAGCAGGCGCCGCATCGCTTTATCGCGATGTGGAAATGCCCCTGCTGTTTACGCTGGCGGGAATGGAGAAAAAAGGCGTTCTGGTGGACACCGTCCTGCTGCAGCAGATGTCTGATGAGTTGGGGCAGTTGCTGTCCATCTCCGAAGACAAGATTCACCGCCTGGCCGGGGAAAAATTCAACATCAACTCCCCAAAGCAATTGCAGACCATTCTTTTTGATAAACTCAAACTCCCGAAGGGCAAAAAAATTAAGGAAGGCTATTCAACGGATGTCGATGTGCTGACGGATCTGGCCCGCAGCCACGAACTGCCCGCCGAGATTCTGGCTTATCGTTCTTTGTCCAAACTGAAGTCCACTTACATGGATGCGCTGCCCGTTTTGGTTAATCCCCGGACCGGCAGAATCCACACCTCCTATAACCAGACGGTGGCGGCGACCGGCCGGCTTTCGAGCAGCAACCCCAACCTGCAGAATATTCCGATCCGGACAATGGAAGGCAAAAGGATCCGTCAGGCCTTTATCGCGGCGCCGGATTGTGTTTTGATCTCCGCCGATTATTCACAAATCGAGCTGCGGGTGCTTGCGCATTTGTCCGAAGACGCAACGCTGCTCGAAGCCTTTGCCGCAGATGAAGATATTCACACGCGAACAGCGTCCGACATCTTCGGCGTTTTTCCCGAAATGGTCAATCCGGATATGCGTCGTCAGGCCAAAGTCATCAACTTCGGCGTTCTTTACGGCATGAGCGCGTTCGGTCTGGCCAGAGAGCTGGGCATTTCCCAGAAGACCGCCCAGGCCTACATTGACGGCTATTTTGCCCGCTATAAAAAAGTCCGCGACTATCTGGACGGCATTCTGGAGGGCGCAAGGCGCGACGGCTTTGTCTGTACGATCCTGAATCGCCGCCGCTACCTGCCCGAGCTGCAAAGCCGGATTCCATCCGTTCGCCAGTTTGCCGAACGGATGGCGATCAATGCGCCCATCCAGGGCTCCGCCGCCGATTTGATTAAAGTGG
>Ga0209718_1001719_pt1 | contig 23843 bp, 12 predicted proteins | sample AD_JPNAS1_MetaG_FD_184420 | JGI IMG/M metagenome (GOLD analysis project Ga0209718, IMG submission 184420) | Active sludge microbial communities of municipal wastewater-treating anaerobic digesters from Japan - AD_JPNAS1_MetaG (SPAdes) (version 2) | ecosystem: Engineered > Bioreactor > Anaerobic... | reverse complement strand
TGAGGAGTTGGAGATATGGCCGAGATAGAAGACCGCTGGTTATCAGTAGACGAGATAGGCAAGTACCTCGGTGTCAGTAGTGACACCGTTTACCGCTGGATCGACAAGCATGCGATGCCCGCCCATCGCATGGGCCGTCTTTGGAAGTTCAAGAAAGACGAGGTCGACGAGTGGGTGAAGGCTGGTGGCGCGGCGGAACAGGGTAAAACGACCTCAAAAAACACCGCTGCAACAAAGAAGAGCGAATAGTTATATGAGAATACAAAAAAGAGGTTTTAACGGAAGGATTCACGAGGTGCCGAATGCCTAAGCTGTCATTAGCCAAACTCGAACGCCACCTCTATGGCGCTGCTGATATCCTCCGCCGCGAAGGAATGGATGCGGCCACCTATAAAGATTTCATTTTCGGGATGCTGTTCCTCAAGCGATGCTCTGACGTTTTCGAGCCAGCCTATGAAAAAATCGTTGCGAGAAAAGTCGCTCAAGGAATGAGCCGAGAGGATGCAGAAGCGAATTATGGCGAGAATCCTGATTTTTATGATGAATTCTTTGTCCCTGGTCGGGCTCGCTGGTCGCACCTGCAGGGCAAGCTAAACGATGCTTCGGAGCCGTTTGGTGCTGTTCTGGACAAAGCGCTGGCGGCCTTGAGTGAATCCAACGAGTCGTTGCAGCACGTTCTGGACCACATCCAATTCATGAAGGTCCAGAGCAACAAGCGCATTGTGTCCGATGAGGCTTGTAAAGAACTGGTGCGTCATTTCAATCGCTACCGCTTGCGCAGTGAGGACTTTCAATTTTCCGACCTGCTTGGTTCTGCGTATGAGTTCCTCATCAACATGTTTGCGGAATCGGCTGGTAAGAAAGGCGGGGACTTCTATACACCCCGTGATGTGATTCGGTTGATGGTCCGAGTACTGAATCCCACCCCGGGAATGAGTATCTATGATCCCACGTGCGGTTCCGGCGGCATGCTCATCATCAGCCGCGAATATATTGAACAATCCGGCGGCGATCCGACCAACCTCCGCCTCTGTGGTCAGGTCAATGACGCGTCCGCCTGGTCCATCTGCAAAATCAACATGCTCCTGCACAGTATTCGCGGCTCTGATATCCGGCTCGAAGATACCCTGCTGCACCCCTTGCACCGGGAAGGTGGGGAACTGGAGCGCTTTGACCGAGTGATTGCCAATCCTCCTTTCAGTCAGAACTACACCAAGAGCAACATGGAATTTCCCGAGCGGTACCGCTGGGGATGGTGCCCGACCTCCGGAAAAAAGGCCGACCTTATGTTCGCCCAGCACATGCTTGCGGTCTGCAAGCCCGGTGGCATGGTGGCGACCGTCATGCCGCATGGTGTGCTTTTCCGTGGCGGCGCAGAAAAAGAGATTCGCAGGAAATTCCTTCAGCAAGATTTGATCGAGGCCATCATCAGCCTGCCACAAAATCTCTTTTACGGGGCGGGCATTCCGGCTTGCATCCTGGTCATGCGTCCAAACCTTACCGGCCAAACTCCTAACCCGAACAAACCGGAAGCCCGTCGTGGCCGGGTGCTTTTTATCAATGCGGATGCCGAGTACCTGGCTGGCCGCGCCCAAAACTACCTGCGGCCTGAAGATATCGAAAAGGTTGCCTCCACCTTTGAGCGTTATGGCGAGGTTGAGAACTACTCAAAGATCGTGACCTTCGACGAGATTGCCGACTCCGCCAACGACTTCAACCTCAATGTTCGCCGCTACGTCGACAACTCTCCTCTGCCGGAACCGCATGATGTCCGTGCGCACCTCGCTGGCGGCATTCCAGTCGCCGAAATCGAAGGGAACAGCGCTCTTTTCGAATCGCTTGGTTTCTCGCCGGATGTCCTTTTCGCTCACAGACCTGCCGATGATCGTTACCGTGACTTCAGACCGAGCATTACCGAGCGGCCTGCCATCTCAAGGCTGATCGAGGCGGATACCGGATTACTCGCTCGAACAGGAGCGTTGAGGGATGCCCTGACATCGTGGTGGGTCTCTCATACCGGCAGCCTGATTGCACTACCGCAGGGCCGTAACCTGAATGCCGTGCGCTCGGAATTTCTCCAGGGGTTTACTGAAGCGCTGCTACCGCTCGGAATTTTGGGTAACTTCAAGTTGTCCGGTGTGATCGCCACCTGGTGGACCGAGACCCTGCCGGACTTCAAGACCCTCATCGAAAACGGCTTTTGCGGCGTTGTTGACGGCTGGATCGATGCCATTGCCGACGCTGTGGAGGATGATGACAACGTGGGACCGGCCTTTGATCCCTTCAGCCACAAACTGGTGAAACGGACCATGGCCGATTACCTCCAGCAGATCGACGATGCCAAATCGGAGATCGCCCGGCTGAAAGGTGAAAAAGAAGCTTTCGAGCAGAGCAACCCGCCGGACGATGCCGATGATGAAGAGCTGGCTACCTGGAACTACGCCAAGGACCTTGAACGCCAAGTCAAAGAGCTGAAGGCGGAATGCAAGGATGCCATCAAGGAACTCACCAAGCTCGATAAGGCCGCGACGAAAAAGAAGGCCACCGACGCTGACCGCCGGGCCGCAGAGGCCGCCAGGCGCGAACTGCAACCCTATTTTGATCAAATGGCGGCCCTTGAGTCGGAACTGGCTCCCTACGAGCAGATCAAGTCAGACCTTGCCGCCGCCCGGGCCACTTTCCGCGCCCTCACCAACGCATTTGTCGACGAGCTGAAAAATCGGTGCGCGGCCATGGGCGAGGATGAGAAGCAGGCATTGGTACTCGAACTTTTTGCTCAAGACCTCCAGACGGGACTGGACGGTGCGGTGAGAGACAAGCAGCAGGAACTGGTTCGTTTCAATGAAAACCTGTGGGACAAGTATGCTTCCTCATTGACGGTGCTTACCGAGAGTCGGGAGCGACTTTCATCGCGACTCCACGATGCTTTGCAGGAGCTGGGATATGCCTATTAGCCAGACAGGCGCACGCATGGATACCGAGGCAGACAATTACCTGAATGAATGGCGGGAGGTACCTCTCACCTCCGTTGCCGACATTCGTTTCAGCAGTGTCAACAAGGTTTCGCAACCGGGCGAAGAACCTGTTCGCCTCTGCAACTATACTGATGTTTACAATAACGATTACGTCACGGCGGATATGGATTTCATGCGTGCCACCGCCACCAAGTCGGAAATAGAGCGTTTCGGGCTGCAGGTCGGTGATGTCATTATTACCAAAGATTCCGAGACACCGGACGACATCGGCATACCGACAGTTGTAGATACCACCGCGCCAGATCTTGTATGCGGCTATCATTTGGCTTTGCTTCGCCCCAATCAGGATGAGGTTGATCCGACCTTTCTTGCAAAGCAACTGGCGCATCACCGAATTGCCCGATATTTCGGCCAGCAAGCCAACGGAACAACCCGCTATGGCCTCTCTACCGCCGCCATATCGAACGCGCCTTTACATCTTCCCCGACCAGAGAGCCAACGATCCGCAAGCGCCTTGATGCGCATGGTAGACGTACAGATTGCTCAGACCGAATCCGTGATCGCCAAACTCAAGCAGGTGCGGGCAGGCATGCTGCATGACCTTTTGAGTTACGGCCTGGATGAACACGGCCAGCTTCGCGACCCCGTCGCCCACCCGGAGCAGTTCAAAGACTCCCCGTTGGGACTGATTCCGAGGGATTGGGACATTTTTGAGATCTCGACGGTTGGCGAAATCGTGACAGGTAGGACACCTCCAGCATCTGAGCCAGGTTCTTGGGGAATGGAAATTCCATTCATCACACCTGGTGAAATTACAACGGATGGAACGGTATTACCGCCTGAACGGATGATATCCGCCCATGGAAGAAATTTTACTCGTGAATTGCCAGCTTATTCTGTTTTGGTGGTCTGCATCGGTTCCACCTTAGGCAAGGTAGCTGTAGCTCCATGGCCATGTGTCACTAATCAACAGATCAACGCCATCATCTGTAAGGCTGATTATCAGCATGATTTCGTTTCTGCCATGGTAAACCATCATATTCGACAGCTACATAGATGGGCGGGTTTGCAAGCTGTGCCAATCGTGAATAAGTCACAATTCGGCCGTATGCTGATTCCAGTAGCTCCACCGGCTGAGCAAGTACAGATTGCCGAAACATTGCAGCGAGGTGCAAGCAGCATATTGAGCGAAATCGATGAATGCAAAAAGCTCATGAATTTCAAGTATGGCTTCCAGGACGATCTCCTCACCGGCCGGGTGCGTGTTCCGGAAACTATCATGGAAGGAGCCGAGAACGCATGAAGTCACGGTCAAAGGAACTCCTGGATCGGGCGATAGCGGCTATGGTGGCCGCCATCGAAATCTACAACAAGCCCGGCTTCCCCTACCGGACGGAGTCGTTTGCCATCCTGGCCATCAACGGCTGGGAGCTTCTGCTGAAAGCCAAGTGGCTCGCCGACTACCGCAACCGGGCCAGCAGTCTCTATGTGTACGAGACTCGGGAAAACGCCGATGGAAAAAAGAGCAAAAAGAAATACGTCAAGCGGACCGACGCCGGGAATCCCTTCACCCATAGTTTGACCTATCTGGCAAAGAAGTTGGTCGAAGACAAAAAGCTCGACGCCCGGGCGTGGGACAACATCCAGGTTCTGCTGGAGCTCCGGGATTCAGCCGTTCATTTTTACAACCAGTCTCCGGCATTCCGGGTTCGCCTGCAGGAGATCGGGGCAGCCTGCGCCAAAAATTTTGCCACCGCCGTTCATGACTGGTTTGATCGTGAGTTGTCGGAGTTCGAACTCCATCTGATGCCGCTGGCTTTTGTGGATCTGCCGACCAATATGGACGGCTTCCTGCTCAACGCCGAGGAAAAGAACTTCCTTTCCTTCCTTGAGGCCTTGGACAAACCCCAGGCCGATCCGGATTCACCCTATTCGGTGACGGTGAACATTGAACTCAAATTTACCCGATCCAAAGCAAAGGATGCGCTGGCGGCTCAAATCACCAACGATCCCAATGCACCGGCTGTGCGGCTCACCGATGAACAGATACGCGAAAAGTATCCCTGGGATTATCAGAAGCTGACCGAAGAGTGCGCGAAGCGTTACAGCGACTTCAAGCAGGATAAAACCTATCACGCTGTTCGAAAAGGACTCATGACCGACTCGCGCTTCGGAACGATTCGCTTCCTTGATCCGGGCAATTCCAAGAGTCAGAAAAAGCCGTTCTTTAATCCCAATATTCTGAACGAACTGGACAAACACTATACGAAAAACGCCGCGACCAGGAGGGGGAAATGAGCAAAATCCAATGGGAATACAACCTGGTCGAACGGCCTTTCTGTGAACAGCTTCAGAAGATGGGGTGGTCGTGGATTGAAGGCGACGTGGATGTAGCCGAGCTTACTGAACGGGAGAACTTTCGTGAGGTTCTCCTGAAGGGCCGCTTGGCGGAGGCGCTAAGACGGATCAACCTTCGCGATGGTCAACCCTGGCTCGATGAAACCCGGGTGGAAAAGGTTATTCGTGACCTGGAACGGGCCGCCGGACATCGGCTCATGGAAATCAACCAGGCTGCGACTGAGCTTCTGCTCAAAGGAGCCGTGGCTGAAGGGTTGCCGGATTGGGATAACGGCAGGCCGCAACCGATTCGCTATATCGATTTTGAACACCCTGAAAAGAACGACTTTCTGGTCGTCAATCAGTTCAAGGTCGAGCTGACCAGTGGACGGGGGCATGTCATCCCGGATGCTGTCCTGTTCATCAACGGCATCCCCATTGTAGTGGCCGAGTTCAAAAGCCCGGGCATCGAAAACCCGATGCATGAGGCCATCAACCAGCTCCTTCGCTACTCGAACCAGCGTCGTGAGCTGTTCCCGACCCTCTACACCGATAACGAGGGTGTCGAGAAACTTTTCCATACCAACCAGCTTCTGATCGCCAGCAACTTCTTTGAGGCACGGGCGGCAACCATCGGCGCTCCGCCGGAGGCGTATCTGGAATGGGCCGATACCAGCCCGGTCCCCATGAGCATGGTTGCCGAGGAACTCGGGATCATCTCGGCCAGTGAAGACCTGGAAGAGGCCAAAGGTGAACTGTTGGCTGTTGGTCCGGAACAGACAGAGCGTGTAGGCACCCCTCTCTTTTTCCGGCAAACAGAACAGCGCCCCGAGGTGTTAAGGGGTGCTCAAGGTGCGGCACTGCAAAGTCAGCAGGTGCTGACGGCTGGAATGCTGCGCCCGGTGCATTTGCTGGACCTGATCCGCAATTTTACCGTTTTTCAGCAGGTTGATGGCAAGACCCGCAAGGTCGTGGCCCGTTATCAGCAGTTCCGCGCCATTCAGAAAGCGACTCTCAGGCTTCAGGAGGGGCGGACAAGATCGCAGGGGGCTGAACGGGACGAAAGAGGTGGCATCATCTGGCACACCCAGGGCTCCGGTAAGAGTCTCAGTATGGTGTTTCTAGTTCGCAAAATGCGGACCCTGGAGCGGCTCAAACGTTACAAGATCGTCACTGTTACCGACCGCACCGATCTGGAAGGACAGCTTCGCGAGACGGCTCGGCTCTCCGGTGAGGCTGTGCGGCCCACGGACAAGGACCGGAGTACCAGGGAATCCTCAACCGCTCTGACCCAGCGGATACTGTCCGAGACCACTCCGGATATCGTTTTTGCCATGCTGCAGAAGTATCAAGATGTTGACCGGCAGGCCAAGAGCGATGAAAAGATCGCCATGACCATCGTCCGCAAGGAAAAGAAACCGGGCAAGGACGAGCCAGTCGTGGAAAAAGAGGTGACCTTCGAAGAGAGCATCCGCTTCGAAGAGTTTCCTGTCCTCAATGAATCGGACGAGATTCTGGTGCTGGTGGATGAGGCTCACCGTTCACACACCCGATCTCTGCACCGCAATCTGCGCAGAGCCCTGCCCAATGCGGCAATTATTGGATTCACCGGCACGCCGATTCTGAGCAAGGAAAAAACAGAGACCCGGGAAATATTCGGCGACTTCATCGATAAATATCTGCTGCAGGATGCCGAGTTGGATGGCGCAACAGTGCCGATCCTCTATGAAGGCCGGACGGCCGATGGTCTCGTTAAGGACGCGCCGAGCCTCGACCAATTGTTCGAGGATATGTTCCGCACCTATTCCGAGGAAGAACTGGCGGTTATCAAAGCCAAGTATGGTACCGCTGGCGATGTTCTGGAAGCCCCGCTTCTGATCGAACAAAAGGCAAAGGATATGTTGCGGCATTATGTGGGGGTTGTCTTGCCGGAGGGCTATAAGGCCCAGGTTGTTGCCACCAGCCGCCGTGCCGCCATCGTTTACCGGGAAAAGCTCCTGGCCGCTCGGGACGAACTTGTCGGAGAGATTGAGGCAATACCGGCCGCTACCCTCGCTTTGCCAGATCATGAGATCGAGCAACTGGACCAGAAAACTCGATTCCTTGTTCGTGCTCACCCCATTCTCCCGCTGATCAAGACTTTGGATGTTGCTGTGGTCATCTCCGGAAACCACAACGATCCTGAATCCTGGTGGGACTGGTCAAACAAAGAAAAGCAGGACGAGTACACGAAACGGTTCAAACGAAAATTGGCGGTCGAAAGAACAGAGAAAACTGATCCGCTGGCGCTGATGGTCGTCAACAACATGCTCCTGACGGGCTTTGACGCACCAATCGAGCAGGTAATGTACCTGGACCGTAAAGTCGTAGCTCATGACCTCTTACAAGCTATTGCCCGAGTTAACCGAACCTATGGCCGCAAAAAATGTGGCTACGTTGTGGACTACATTGGCGTGGCTCGTCATCTGAATGATGCACTGAAGGATTACGATGGGGAAGACACTCAAGGCACGCTTATCGATATCAATATAGAGCTGCCGAAGCTGATTGATCGCAGAAACCGTGCGGTGGCGGTATTCACGGATCGGGGCATATCTGATCTTCAAACTGAGGTCGAGGCTTGCGTCGATCTCTTGGCGGACCTGAAGATTCGGGCAGAATTCATCAACAAGCTCCGGATGTTCTACGAGACTTTGAATATCTTGGAGCACCGTCCCGAAGTGCCTAACGATGTGTTCCGGGATGCAAAGCTCCTCGGCTTCATCAATAAGGTGGCGGCGAACCTTTACCGAGATCCTGCGTTGAATCTTCTGGGGGTCGCCGAAAAGGTCAAGGCGCTGATTGATGCTCACATATCGGCTCGAGGCGTTGATCCCAAGATTCCGCCAACAACGATTACCGATGCTGAATTTGAAAAGGTTCTTCAGGCTCAAAGCGGGAGCCGCGCAAGGGCCGCGCAAATGCAACATGCAGCCCGATATCACATAATCGGATTTACCAATCAGAACCCGGCATTTGCTCGCAAGATGAGTGAAAAGCTGGAGGAAATTCTGAAACGGTTCAAGGATGACTGGGACGCCCTGGAAAGGGAATTGAGAAAGTTTATCGACGAGTTGCGGCAGGGAGATCGCAATGACTTTCCTGACCTTGACCCCCGTGTTCAGGTTCCCTTTGTCCGTTTGATCCTGGAAGCCTGCTCGGAAGGTCGTGATCTGGACGATTCACAAAGGAAGACCGCCATTGCCACAACTCTCGATATTGTCGAAAGAATCCGACAGGAGGTTGCCAAGGTTGGTTTCTGGAAGAACGCAGATCGTCGTGAGCTCCTCACAAAACAAATCGTGAGGGATCTTGATGCTTCTGGCATATGTCCTCTTGGAAAAGAGCGGGATATTGCGCAACGGCTCGTTGCCCTTGCCAAGGAAAATCACGAGAACCTGGTAAGAAAATGAACGAAATGCTTGTTGTCGATAATTTGGAGTTCGAGGTGAGGCGGAGCCCACGTCGTAAGACGCTCGGGTTGACCGTTGATCGAGCGGGAGAGCTCGTCGTTCACTCACCGGAAACCGCAAGCGAGGCAGAGCTCCATAAGTGGGTCGAGAAAAAGCTGCTCTGGGTTCACCAGAAACTGCTGCGCAAGGAAGTGCATAGCGGTGGGGTCCACAGATTAGAAATGGTAAGTGGAGAGAGCATTGCTTACCTGGGACAGAACTATCGACTCAAGATCGTCAAGGATCAAGCGACCCCGCTTCAATTCGATGGCCAGTGGTTTTTGCTTCGAGAAGATGACCGATTGGACGCGCCGAGACATTTTCAGGCGTGGTATCAAGATGCCGGGGCCGGGTGGCTGAGTGAGCGTGTCCAGTTCTGGGAGCCTAAAGTTGGGAAGGCTGCATCAAAAATAGTCGTCGGTGATTTGGGCTTCAGATGGGGGTCATGCGGCAAAAATAGTGTGCTGTATTTCAATTGGCGTCTTTTACAGTTACCTGTCTTTCTCGTGGATTATGTAGTTGCGCATGAGCTCGTACATCTTCATGAGCGAAATCACACCCCAACGTTTTGGCGAATACTGGGCCGAGTGCTTCCGGATTGGAAGGAACGGAAGGATGCGCTGAGCCATCGGAGCGCTGAAATGCTCTGGTGTACTGACGGTGATGACGCAAACACAAGGGTCGAGGAGTAGAAATGTTATGTCTGTGAAGGCTGCCGCCACTGAGGTGCTGAAAAAGGCTAAAAATCCGCTGCACGCTAAAGCAATTGCTGAGCAGATCATCGCTGCTGGGCTCTGGACCTCTGATGGCAAGACGCCTGAAGCCACCGTAAGTGCCAGTCTGTATTCGGACATCAAGAAAAATGGTGACAAATCTACCTTTGTAAAGGTTGGCCCTCAAACCTTCGCACTTCGGGATTCCACAGAAATTAAATGTGACGCGGTGCCGGTTCCTGCGGCCGTCCAAGAGGCTCCAAAACCTCATCCTACAAATGCGGGGTTCTCCTTCACCGATTGCGCTCAGAAGGTGCTCGAGGCGTTCGGCGGCAAGAAGCCGATGCACTACAAGGAGATCACCGAGAAGGCCCTGGCGAAAGGATGGTTGGTGACTGGCGGTAAAACGCCCGAGGCCACCATGTACGCCCAGGTGATCACCGAGATCAAGCGCCAGCAGAAACGCGGTGAGCGGCCCCGCTTCGTTCAGCACGGCCGTGGTTATGTTGGCCTGAGTCAATGGATGGGTCGTGGACTCGCATTCCAAATCGAGCAACACAACCATCAGGTTCGAAAGGGCCTGCGCGAGCGTCTGCTAGTTATGAAGCCCGGTGAGTTCGAGGAGCTTATCTCGCAGTTGCTGGCAGAGATGGGTTTCGAGATGGTTGAGGTGACCAAACTCAGCGGTGACGGAGGAATCGATGTTCGGGGCACCCTGGTGGTCGGTGACGTTGTCCGCATCAAGATGGCTGTCCAGGTCAAAAAGTGGAAGCTCAAGAACAACATCCAGGCTCCGGTCGTGCAGCAGGTGCGCGGCAGCCTCGGAGCGCACGAGCAAGGGCTGATCATCACCACCAGTGATTTCAGCCCAGGAGCCGTCAAGGAGGCCGCCCAGGCAGACAAGACCCCCATCGCCCTGATGAATGGTGAACAGCTTGTGATGCTGCTGATGGAGCACGGCATCGGCGTCCATCGCTCGACGCCTGACTTGTTTGAAATTGATGAAGAATTTGTAGCAGGAGGCGAGTTAAAAAATGCATGAGAAAGCCTTGGTTCACGGAGCGGTTGCGAAGCATCTTAGCGACGTAGCCGGGCAGCTCGCCGTATTCCTAGAAAGAGTTTTACCGCCGCTGTTTGACGACTGGTGGAACAAAGCGGTCGTAAACACCCTATCGTTTCAGCAAAAGAGACGGTTGGAGCAACGCAACATCACGTCACTGGGTGGCCTTGATCTCGCTGGACTTCTTCGGGTGTTGGACCAGAACTGGTATCAGATTTCCAACAGCCTGGACCTGACCTCCGAAGCCCGTCACTTCGTCAAGGAAATGCAAACGGTCCGTAATCACTGGGCACACGCGGACACAGAGGGCTTCCCCGTTGACGACATATACCGGGATCTGGACACCCTCCAGCGTTTTGCGGTTGTTATCGGCGCGGATGACAAGTTGATTCAAGATTTACGGAAAACAAAGGCGGCGCTTCTCGCGTCGGAGACCCAGCCGCAACCTGACCCAAGCGCAGAGACGCCCTCCGCGCCTCCGGAAAGGAAAAACGATGCGGCCGAATTCGAACCCGGGCAAATCGTCTTCGCCAAATCAAACCCATCAAGTCGTGGCGCTGTGGTTGCCGTGCTGGCCGGAAAGCCTGAGAACCGATTCAAGGTCTTCATAGACGGGACAACCCAAACGTTTTACGCGTCGCAATTACAAGCCGAAGACCAGCGTGAGGAAAAGGAAAACGCCTTACCCTGCGACCAATTCCATGCCTATCTCACCGCGCTTCAGATAAAGTATCCGGGGCTATCCACCCTCTACTCACTCAACGCCGCCCGTGTCGACTTCATCCCCTATCAATTCAGACCGGTGTTGCGCTTTATTCGGTCTGATCGCCCCCGCTTGCTCATTGCCGACGGCGTTGGTGTAGGTAAGACCATTGAAGCTGGCCTCATCCTGCGCGAGCTTCAGGCGCGGCGTGAGATCCGCTCCGTGCTCATTGTCTGCCCACGCCCGCTGGTTACCGAGAAAAAGTGGCAGAACGAGATGAAACGCTTCGAGGAGCGATTTACCCATCTTGATGGCGCTACCTTGCGGTATTGCATTAACGAAATGGACCTGGATGGTGTCTGGCCGGAGCAACACCAGAAAAGCATCGTCCCGTACTCTCTATTCGATGAAACACTCCTGTATGGCACGGCTCCCGAAGGAAAACGGAAGCGGAAAAAAGGCCTCTTGGACCTTGATCCGCCACCCCGCTTCGATCTGGTTATTGTCGACGAGGCTCACCACATCCGAAACCAGGACACATTCAGCCACAAGGCCGTGAAGTTTTTCTGCGATCACGCGGAAGCGGTAGTTTTCTTGACGGCCACCCCGATCCAGCTCGGCAGCAACGACCTCTTTGTTCTTCTGAATACGCTACGCCCCGATCTCATCATCGATCAGGAGAGTTTCTCGCACATGGCTGAGCCGAACCCGTTTATCAATCAGGCGGTGTCGGCGATGCGGACTCAAACGCCGGAATGGCAAAACCTGGCGATGGAGGCTCTCGATCAGGCGGCGTCCACGCCCTGGGGCCAGGCCATACTCAGGCACAATCCGGATTTTGGTCGGGTCCGCTCTGAACTCTTGGGTGGCGGGGTTACACACGAGGAACGCATAAGGATGATCTCCGATACGGAGGGGATGCACACCTTCGCCGGTATCATCAACAGAACCCGTCGCCGCGACATTGGGAATTTCACGGTCAGGAAGCCCGAGACGGTCGTCGTACCATTCACTCCGGCTCAGCAGCATTTGCATGACGAACTTTTGAGAATCCAGGCTGAAATATTCAGCCAGATTCACAATGGGGTCAACGTGAAGTTCATGATGACCACCATCAGGCGACAGGCGGCCAGTTGCCTCTTTGGTCTTGCCCCCTTTCTTGAGGAGATCCTCAATCGCCATCTCGATGAACTGTCCTGGGAAGAAGCGGATGACACCGGCGTCCCCGAGGACGAGGCCATCATTCCCATCCAAAGCCAAATCCAGAATCTGCTGAAGGCGGCTCGTACCCTTGAGGCAAGCGACCCCAAACTCGAAGCTTTACGCAACATCATCCGCGACAAGCAAAGCCTCCCGAACAACAAGGTCATGCTGTTCAGCAGCTTCCGGCATACCCTGAGCTATCTCCTCGACCATCTCAGCAAGGACGGTTTTCGCGTCGGGTTGGTCCATGGGGGAACGCCGGATGAGGATCGGGTATCCCTTCGCGCCCGCTTTGAGAAGCCGAAAGAGGATGCGGAATGTCTCGACCTGTTGCTGTTTTCCGAAATCGGCTGCGAAGGTCTCGATTATCAGTTCTGCGACTGCATCGTTAACTATGATCTTCCCTGGAATCCCATGCGGGTAGAACAGCGCATCGGCCGTATCGACAGAAATGGGCAGAAGAGCGAGAGCGTCGCCATCGTCAACTTGATCACGCCGGGAACCGTGGATGCGGATATCTACGAGCGGTGCCTGGTGCGCATCGGTGTCTTCAATAACGCCCTCGGGGGGAGCGAGGAAATACTCGGTGAAATCACTCGTGAGATTAAAAACATCGCCGAAAACTACGAGTTGAGTGAAGAGGAGCGCAAGGGGAAGCTCCAGCAACTATCCGACAATAAAATCCGGCTCATCCAGGAGCAGGAAGAGCTGGAGCAGAAGCAGGCGGAGCTGTTTGGCATTCGCCTTCCCCAAGAGCAGATGAACCGCGAAATTGCCGACGCGGCGAGTTTCTGGCTATCACCGGCTTCACTCCGCAGGGTGGTGACCCTTTACCTGCAGCGCGTGTGCGGTAAAGACCAGGAATTTATTCTGGGCGAAAAGCCGCTCAAAACCCTCCGGCTGGCCCAGGAATCCCGTGGCCACCTTTTAAGGGATTTTCAGCAGCTCCCCAGGCAGAACACTTCTGCTTACCGCGAATGGGAAAATTGGCTCAAGGGCGGGAGCCAACATTTGGCCATCACATTCGAGTCTGATTGCGCCATGCAGCATCCCGAGGCCGCCTTCATCATGCCCCTTCATCCATTGGTCAAACAGGCGGCCCTGTCATTTGATACCAAACAACGGGTCATAACCAATCTGGAAGTAGTGTCGAACGAGATACCCATTGGGCGCTACGAATTCGCCATTTACCAGTGGCGTTTCCACGGTATCAGGGAGGACTTGGTGCTTAAGCCTATCGCCTCGAACGCCATGGTGACCGACCATCTTGGTCGCCTTTTGGAGAGTGCGGCGGATTGTCCTGGCGCTATGCCAGACGGCCTTGGCGCTTCAGTTTGGGACGACTTGGACGCCCAGCACTACAGCTTGTGGAACGATGCCAGAAGTAGCCACCGGCAAAAGACCCAGGAACTGGCCGAATACCGGCGGGAGAGCCTATCCACCAGTCACCGAGCGCGGATCGCTCTTCTTGAAGAACAGCTCAGCCAAGCGACCAACGAGAAGATACAAAAAATGCGTCGGTCGCAAATCGCCGCCGCAGAGGCGGACTACGCAAGGCGAATCCAAGAGCTGGACATCGCTTTGGAGAGAGCGGATATCGTCGCCGGTCCGGTCGCGTATGGTGTAATTCATGTTTCCGGGGGAAGCGCCAATGCCGACTGACTACGACAGGATACGAGAGGACAATATCCGTGAGTACGGTCAAGGGACACGCCACCTGTCCTTTCTGGGCCGACTGTACACAGATCGAACCCATTTCGTTTTCGAGCTTCTTCAGAATGCGGAGGATGCGGGCGCTACCCGAATACTCTTTAGCCTTTTCGACGACAGGCTGGAAGTTACCCATGACGGCCGTCTTTTCAATGAGCGGGATGTCAGAGGGGTGTGCGGTGTCGGAGAAGGAACCAAAACCGAAGATCTGACGCAAATTGGAAAGTTCGGGATCGGTTTCAAGTCGGTCTACGCCTACACGGCTACTCCGGAAGTCCACTCCGGCGGAGAAGGCTTCAGGATAGAGAACTACGTGCGCCCTTACGCGGTGACCTCCAAGCCAGCCGGTAACTCCTGGACCACGCTTTTTGTCTTCCCCTTTAACACTGCGGAAATATCGCCAGAGACCGCATGCAAAGAAATCGGCGCACGCCTCCGCAACCTGAGCGCCAGAACGCTGTTGTTCCTCCGGAAAATCAACGAGATTGAGTACAAGCTGCCAACCTCAAAAGGCGGGGTGTATCTGCGCGAGGAAATTGCCCGAGGACCCGCCCGACAAGTCAGCGTCATCGGTCAAAACAACGGCAAGGACGAGGAGGAAAACTGGCTCATTTTTGAACGACCGGTACCCGTACCGGGGAATTCGGAAACTGTGCGTGTTGAGGTCAGCTTCCGGCTGGAGGCAGAAGACAAGGCCGGAAAGAATCCCGAACGTATAGTCAAAGTTAAGGATTCTCCCCTGGTTGTTTATTTTCCCACAGAGAAGGCCACAAGGTTCGGATTCCTCATTCAAGGGCCATACAGGACAACACCATCTCGCGACAACATCCCAAAAGACGACGACTGGAATGAGACGCTGGTAAAAGAAACTGCTGATCTCATCGGAGACATTCTGTCTGAGATAAAGGATCTTGGCCTGCTCTCGGTATCCTTCCTCGAGGCGCTTCCGATTAGAACCGAGGATTTTCCAGACGACAGCATGTTTTATCCCATCGTCGAGTCGGTTCGGAACACGTTGATCAAAGAAGAACTCCTCCCGGCCGATGACGGTTCATTCGTGTCCGCCGGGAACGCCAAACTCGCTCGCGGTGCTGACCTCAGAAAACTACTGGGCCAGGTGCAGCTTGTTCAGTTGTTTCAGTCCACAGCCACAATAAAATGGCTTGCCGGGGAAATTACCCAGGACCGAACGCCTGACCTCCGCTCCTACTTGATTAGCGAACTTGACGTGGAGGAAGTGACTCCGGACGGGTTAGCCCGAAGAATCAGTCACTCCTTTTTGTCTGTCCAGCCCGATGAATGGTTTGTTGATTTTTATGGGTATTTATCCGGCCAGGAGGCGCTTTGGAGAGCGCCTCGTTGGGAACGTGATCCTGGCGGTGTTCTGCGCTCGAAGCCTATTCTTCGTCTTGCCAATGGCAGCCATGAAGCCCCTTTCAAGCCGGACGGTACCACTCCCAACGCTTTTATGCCTCCACCAGAGGAAACCGCTTTTCCAGTTGTGAGCCGGTCAATCGTCACCGATGATCAGGCTCGTACATTCCTCAAACGGTTGGGACTCTCAGAACCCGATGTTTTTGACGATATCGTGGAAAGGGTTCTGCCCAAATACGCCAAAACCGACGGAGACTCGGTTCCAGACTCCGAACATCAGGCGGATATACAAAAGATTGTTCGCGCCATGGGCTCAGACTCGGAAGCCGGAAAAAGAAAGGTGATCCAGGCGGCAAGGCGAACGCCATTTCTGAAGGCCACCAATTCAACCGGAGACACTGTATTCAAAAAGCCCACAGAGATCTATCTCAACACAGCAGAGCTGCTACGGTATTTTTCTGGTGTTCAAGAAGTGTGGTTCCTGCATGATGAGTACACATCGTCTGATGTAGACATCGATGTCTGGCATGATCTTGGAGTTTCCCGTCTGCCACGAAAATTGCCGACATCTGAAGGCTTGCCCTATGGAGAAAGGGAATATTCAACTCGATCAGAAACTATAGAAAATTACGATTTGGACGGGCTTGAGCAGTTTCTGGAAGCCATCCAAGAAATCACAGATTTTGAAGAACAAAAAAGCTCCGCATCCGTGTTGTGGGGATTTCTGCGGGACTATTTGGAGTTGGACGCACGCTTTTTCAAAGCCAGGTATCAGTGGTTTTATTACAGCTCGCAGAGCAAATATTTCAGTTCCATGATCCTTGTTCGGCTGAAAAACTCAAAATGGGTCCCTACAAAGGATGATTCACTTGAAAAGCCGGGCGAGATAACGACAGACCAACTCTTAGATGAGTTCTTGGGCGCGACTGAGCTTACTGAAAGTCTTGGGATAGTCGAGGGTGCTGACCAGAGCGAGGATGAGCGGAAACGTGAACACGCGACAGAACTCGGAGTTAGCCTTGAGGACATCGAGTTCCTGAAAAACCATCGTGACGAGGTCGAGCAATTGAAAGCCGCCTTGGCTGCCCGCAAGGAACGCCCAACGTTTCCAACCAGACCAGTGGCCAACCCGGAACGACGTCAAGAGCGTCTTGGCGAGCAACTAACCGACGCGCCCGATAAGGAATACGAGAAACGCGAAAGAAGTGTTCGAACCACCAACGGAGCCATTGATCCGATCACATGGCTCCGGAATCAATACACGAACGAGGCCGACCAAATGGTCTGCCAGATATGCAAAGAGGAGATGCCCTTCCGGAAGCGCGATGGAGCCCACTACTTCGAGAAAAAGGAAGTGCTCTCCAGAAAGTATCTGCCGAAGGAGCATGAAGCTCAGTATCTGGCTCTTTGCCCCCTGTGCGCCGCCAAATACGATGAATTTGTAAAAACCGACGACGAGGTAATGGCCGAGCTAAGGGAAGAGATTGTCAATGCGGAGGATTATGAGCTTCCAATATCGTTCGGTGACGAGCAAACCAGCATCCGTTTCGTAGAGACACACCTTCACGATTTGAAGGTCATTATGGATGAGGCGGAATGACTCTGGGGGGATCATGAAGTATCCGAAAAAGCACATATCAATTCGTGTGCCGTGGCACGATTCCGGATGGGATGGACGAGTCTGTGCCAATCCACGCCTTAACGGGGCTTGCCTCAAGCTCAAACGGATTGGGCAGGAGAGAAACGATATCGCCGAGGAAGCGGTCGCCGGTCAATCGCTTGCGGACTTGCCTCAAGAAAAATGGCCTTGTTGCGTGGCTGAGCGGGTCGCGTTCATGTCGCCATTCGAATACACGAGGGTCGCCAACCACCCGTACAAGCACACATCCGAGGGGAGTCACGGACACTTCGCTCCTACCGATTTACGCCATCCCGCCTATTCCGCTCCTGCGGTCCCATTCGCTTGGATGTTGCGGGAATCGATGGATGAACTCGGCGAAACATATGGTTTGGATGTGCGGTCGGAGCGGGAGCCGGAATTAGGATTCCCCACACAGTGGATACAAGCCATAGAGAACCAGAAGGCCCTCTCAGATTGCTTTTGTGATCACATCAAACCAGAGGAATCACTCTGTTTTTTTTACGCCAAGCAGGTTCCATTTGTCGAAGATGCCGGGGCTAGGAGAATCCTGGTCGGCGTAGGTCGGGTTTTGCATGTGTCCCCAGGAGTTGAATACCAATATTCGACCAGGGACCTGAAAGGAAAGCTGCGGTCCATGCTTTGGGAGCGCATGGTGCAGCATTCCATAAGGCCCGATTTCAAAGATGGCTTCTTGTTGCCTTATCATGCGGCACTGGAACTGGCTGCTGACAATCCCGACTTTGACCCTGCGTCTATCGCCGCATTTTCACCAGATGACCGGCTTCTTGAATTTTCACACGCTTCGCAGCTTGTAACCCACGATGCAGCAATCGCTTCTTTGCTGTCCTGCGCGGAATCTCTCAGGAAAGCTATTGGAGTTTTGCCTGGGCCATGGGCAAAGTGCCTGACCTGGATTGACCAACGAGTCGGAGAGTTATGGACGGCCAGAGGGCCGTGCCCAGGACTCGCGTCAGCGCTTTGTGCGTTTGGTATTGACCTTGGGACGTTTATCGCTCGACAGATTTCTGACAATGTCGGAGAGAATGTCGATCCTTGGCCCATGGTCGATCTAGTTCTCCGAGACCCTCAAAAGCACCTGCCTAAAGATCTGGCCAAAGGGATCGGGACGACCATTCAAACGAAATGGAGCCGTCTTCCCGAAGAGCGCCGCAATCTCCTGAAACTGATAAGCCGATTTGAAATCAGCAGAGAACAGGCGACGACTATATATGTCCAGGAGGAACGGAAAAAGGCGAATATCGACTGCTCGGATCTGTCCATATTGACCAATCCCTACTTGCTTTATGAGACGACCAGGCTGACATCGACGCCGATAAGTGTCTGGACCGTTGACCGTGGTGTTTTCCCTGATGAGACCATCCGGGAGAAACACCCTCTGCCTGAGCCAACCGCTTTGGACGCAGGAACAGACGCCCGCCGGGTGCGTGCCCTCAGTGTTAAAACCCTGGAGGATGCGGCTATCGCTGGCAATTCTCTGATGCCCCAGGACCAGGTTGTGCTCGCGATTCGGAACCTGGATATCAAGCCAGGGTGCGAAGTCGACGGTGATTTGATCAATGTCGCAAAGGACCAGTTTGAGGAAACCATAGTTGAAACGCCTCTGGCGGATGGTAGCCCTGCGTTGCAGCTTGCCCGTTTAGCCGAAATGGGTGATGTGATTCGCTCCGCCATCCAAAAACGTGTCAAAGGCAAGCGTTTGGTTGTCGAGGCCGATTGGAAGACCCTTCTCGACTGTCATCTTGATGTTCACGGTGTGGGTAGTTCCGATGAACTCGAGGAAAAGGCTCGTGAAGAGAAGACGGCGGCGCTTAAGGAACTTGCCGAATCTCGCCTCAGCGTTCTTATCGGACCTGCAGGGACAGGGAAAACCACTCTTCTGTCGGTGCTGTGTTCTCATCCGCAGATATCGCAAGGTGACATTCTACTTCTGGCTCCAACCGGGAAAGCGCGTGTCCGAATGGAGCAATCCACCAGCGACCTCAAATTGAAGGGATTCACTGTCGCTCAGTTCCTCAGCCCCGACCGATATGACGGCTCCACAGGTCGCTATAAGTTATCGGAAAAATCTGCCGAGGCCGGGGCTCGAACAGTCATAGTCGATGAAGCCTCAATGCTGACTGAGGAGATGTTGGCTGCACTTATTCAGGCACTCAAGGGTGTTCATCGTTTGATTCTGATTGGCGATCCCAGACAGCTTCCCCCGATTGGCGCAGGCCGTCCGTTTGTTGATGTCATCAAGCATCTCGCTCCCGACGGGATTATGGAAAAATTTCCACGAGTCGCCCCTGGATACGCCGAGCTTACCATTCGCAGACGACAGGCCGGTGAAGAACGCGAAGATTTGCAGCTCGCTGAATGGTTCAGCGGATCGCCGATTGCTCCGGGTGAGGATGATGTCTTCGACAAAGTCGTCAAATCCGGAAAGAGCAAGCATGTCCGCTTTGTTCAGTGGGATTCCTCGGACGAACTCAGGGAAAATCTGGTCTCCGTTCTCGTTGATGAACTTGGTCTTGAAGGCCCGGATGACATTCTGAAGTTTGACGAGTCCTTGGGCGGGAAAGACTGGAATGGGATGCGATTTTTTAACTTCGGTTCAGCGGAACAGTCCGAGGGCTGGCAAATACTGTCACCAGTTCGCTCAGGGGCGCACGGCGTTCCCGACATCAATCGTTTAATTCACAAACAGTTCAGGCAAGAGTTAATCGATGCATCCAGAGTCGCCAGATGGCGGAAATACCCCAAGCCGATGGGACCAGAAGAGATAGTCTATGGCGACAAGGTTATCAACTTGGCGAATACCGATCCTAAAATGCCATGGAACCGCCACCGGAAGGTCTATCCGGAAAAGGACAATCCATACATTGCAAACGGCGAGATCGGGATGGCCGTCGGTTTTTTTTGGAAAAAGGGTCTGCCAGATCTGCGTTGGAAACTCGAGGTTGAATTCTCCTCACAGCCGAATTTCAAATACGACTTTACGGCCAAGGATTTCGGAGAAGAAGCAAATCCGGTACTGGAGTTGGCTTATGCTCTCACCGTGCATAAGTCTCAAGGCAGCGAGTTTGGCACCGTCATTCTGGTTCTGCCAAATCCGTGTCGTCTGCTTTCCAGAGAGCTGCTCTACACGGCCCTGACTCGGCAGAAAAATCGAGTGGTTATTTTGCACCAGGGAGCCAGAGGCGATCTGCGGAAGTATTCGTCAGACGACAGGTCCGAGACGGCCCGCAGACTGACAAATCTTTTTGAAGCGCCATCTCCGATTTATATCGACGGACGATTCTTCGAAGAAAATCTGATCCACAGAACAGCACGCGGTGAAATGGTTCGGTCAAAGTCTGAAGTGATCATCGCTGACAGACTTTCCGCCTTGAAGGTCGAATACATGTACGAGCATCCTTTGACCATCGGCAGTGCCACAAAATATCCAGATTTCACGGTTGAGGATATCGAATCTGGCAGAACATTTTATTGGGAACACTGCGGCATGCTGCATGTTCCGAGTTACCGTAGGCGCTGGGAAGAGAAGCTCAATTGGTATAAAGACAACGGCATCCTGCCGCATGAAGAAGGAGAGGGTGAAAACGGTACATTGATCGTCACGAGCGAATCAGCGCGTGGAGGGATATCCTCTCAGGACATAGAAAGAGTTATCCGTACAGTCATATTGGACGAATCATGATGACGGTGTACCCAGACGAGAACTCCACAACTTTGGCCCGAGCCCGGGGCTGCCTACTTGGCCAGCTTGCCGGAGACGCCCTCGGCAGCCTGGTCGAGTTCCAGTCGCCGGAGGAGATCCACCGCAGCTACCCGGAAGGCGTGCGGGAACTGGCCGATGGCGGCACATGGAACACCATTGCCGGTCAGCCGACGGATGACTCGGAAATGGCACTGCTGCTGGCCCGGATGCTGACAGAACGTGGGGCCTACGATTCAGACGCCGCGCTTCAGGCCTATCAATTCTGGCTCGACTCTGATCCTTTTGACTGCGGCATGACCATCGCCACCAGCTTGCGGGGACGTCCAAATCCCGACAGCCAGGCCAACGGAGCCATGATGCGGATCAGCCCCTTGGGCATCTTCGGGGCCAGCCACCCATTGGAGACAGTGGGCGACTGGGCCAGGCAGGACGCCGCTCTGACGCATCCAAACCCGGTGTGTCTGCAGGCCAACGCGCTTTTCACCATGGCGATTGCCCACGCCATTGCCTCCGGCTGCGAGGCCGAGAAGCTCTACCAGAATATCAAACAGTGGGCTGCCGACCTGGCAGTCGACCCCGCCCTCATGGATGCCATCCACGGAGCTGCCGAAGCTCCACCGGCTGACTACGTCCAGCAACAGGGCTGGGTGTTGATCGCGTTCCGTAATGCCCTGTGGCAATTGCTCAATGCCCCGAGCCTTGAAGCTGGCGTCGTCGATACGGTTATGCGGGGTGGCGACACCGATACCAACGCAGCCATTTGTGGGGCGCTACTTGGCGCGGTGTACGGCCTGGACGCCATACCCGCCCAGTGGGTCGACCAGGTCCTGAACTGCCGCCCCAAGGCCGGACATCCAGGCGTCAACCGCCCGCGACCAGAGTGCTTCTGGCCAGTGGATGCTTTGGAACTGACTGAAAGGCTGATTGGCAAGCAAGGACCGCTTTCATGAAAAACACCAATAGTCGGCAATTGGCCAGAACTTGGCCTTACACACGATACAAGAGTTTCGAGGCATCTCTGCGTAAGGCTGCGGAACAATGGTTCAGCGAGCGAGGATGCGAAACCCATCCCAGGATGGGGTACTGTCTCGCACGTCATGATCTTTGGCCCATGAACCTCATTTGTGAAGATGTCGCGGATTACATCCGCCAAGAACAGGAGAGACATCTCGGCGAGGATTCGTTCCCTCTGCACAAATACCTGCATCACGGACTAAGCAGTCAGGCGATGGCCTTCAATCTGATTGGCCCTCTGATTGTGCGCAACGATCTCGAACCTTTGAAGATTGCGATTGAAAGGCTCGGTGTCGAATGGCCAGGAGGGGACGTCGAGGCGGTTTTTGAGCACGACGACCGATCAGTCTTTAACGAAGACAATGGCCAGCCCACGTCAATCGACATCATTCTGTCAGGCTCATGCAACAGCCTCTTTATTGAAGCAAAGCTGGTGGAACGAGAGTTTGGTGGATGCTCCGTTTTTGCTGGCGGTGATTGCGAGGGTCGAAATCCATATCCAGACCGGCTTGGCGAATGTTACTTGCACCATATCGGCAGGAAATATTGGCAGCGCTTGGAGGAACTTGGCTTTTCGGAAGCGGCTCTTGCTAACGGGGCCATATGTCCGTTTGCGAACTACTACCAGTTTTTTCGTGAGGCGATGTTTGCCTTTGCCAAGCAAGGGACCTTCATATTGCTGCACGATGCAAGGAACCCGGCTTTTTTGAGGTCAACGGATGATGGGATGGCGCACGGCGGGTTGTGGCCATTTCTATATGAGGCGATCCCGCAGAACCTACGTCATCGAGTTGGCAGATTGACCATTCAAATGGTTGTTGAGGCCATACAAGAATCGGGCGGACACGAAGATTGGATTGGGGATTTCAAGAAAAAGTATGGGCTGCAGTAAGCCTATCCGGGCGGCTATTCGATTCCCATTTTGGGAACCGAACCGGCGTCCGAAAACAGGATTTGAATTTGTTGCTGAGAAGCGCCAGGTATCCGGTTTTACTGCAAACCCGTCACCCTCGTCCGGTGCAGGGAAATCAGGGGAGAAAATCGTTTCTCTGGTCGGGTTGGTGGGAAATGCTTGTGCAAGATGACTTCGGCGTTTATTATCAAGGAGTTACGAGGAGCGCGGGCTTTGAGACTGTTTTGTGGTAGGTCGTCGTTCCCTCCACCAACTAGAAACCCGGTCTTGCAGCCGGGTTTCGTGTCTTGTTGAGCGTCGGGGATCTTCGATTGCCCGCCGCCTCCACCATCTTGAAACCCGGTCCTTCACGGCCGGGTTTCGTGTCTTGTTGAGCGGCGGGGATCTTCGATTGCCCGCCGCCTCCACCAACTAGAAACCCGGTCCTTCACGGCCGGGTTTCGTGTCTTGTTGAGCGGCGGGGATCTTCGATTGCCCGCCGCCTCCACCAACTAGAAACCCGGTTTTACAGCCGGGTTTCAAAGTCAAGTCAGGCGTCGGGGATCTTCGATTTCCCGCCGCCTCCACCAACTAGAAACCCGGTCCTTCACGGCCGGGTTTCGTGTCTTGTTGAGCGTCGGGGATCTTCGATGTCCCGCCGCCTCCACCAACTAGAACCCGGTTTTACAGCCGGGTTTCGCGTCTTGTTGAGCGTCGGGGATCTTCGATTGCCCGCCGCCTCCACCATCTTGAAACCCGGTCCTTTACGGCCGGGTTTCGCGTCTTGTTGAGCGGCGGGGATCTTCGATTGCCCGCCGCCTCCACCAACTAGAAACCCGGTCCCATAATCTCCGACCCGGACGGGCGGGCAGAGGCGGGGGAGGGCCGTTGGCAGGTGAATTGTTCAGTACTTGATACTGACACTCGAAACCCACGGACACGGATGGGTTTCGAGTAATGTCGTCAAAGGAACTGGTTTCGCTTGACAGTGTCACGAAATACACATAA
>Ga0209718_1001718_pt1 | contig 23849 bp, 23 predicted proteins | sample AD_JPNAS1_MetaG_FD_184420 | JGI IMG/M metagenome (GOLD analysis project Ga0209718, IMG submission 184420) | Active sludge microbial communities of municipal wastewater-treating anaerobic digesters from Japan - AD_JPNAS1_MetaG (SPAdes) (version 2) | ecosystem: Engineered > Bioreactor > Anaerobic... | reverse complement strand
GGATTCGACGAGGCCTTCCATGAAGGATATGTTGGGGTCCATGCCGGTGAAGACGAAGACCCCCGAGACAGGCAGTTCCGATATCTCACCGGTCCTGACGTTCTTGAGGACGAGCTTTTCGAGCATGTCCTCCCCGGCTATCTCCTCGACGACCGAGTTCCACAGGACCTCTATCCTGGGGTTCGTCAGGGCTCTCTCCGTGGCCATCCGGTCGGCGCGGAAGCTGTCCCTCCGGTGGATGATGTACACCTTCGATGCGAACTGGGTCAGGTAGACGGCCTCTTCCACGGCAGTATTGCCGCCCCCGATGACGGCTATCTCCTGGTCCTCGAAAAAGGCCCCATCGCAGACTGCGCAGTAGCTGACACCCCTGCCGGTGAACTCCTTCTCCCCCGGTGCACCCAGCCTCCTGAAACTCGCCCCGGTGGCTATGATGACGGCCTCGGCCTCGATCTCCCCCTTATCGGTATGGATGACCTTTCTCCCGCCGTCGACGGTGATCTTGCTGACTTCCGTTTCAAGGAACTCGGCCTTGAAGTGTTCGGCGTGCACCCTGAAGCTGTCGGCCAGTTCGGCCCCGCTGGCGTGCAGGACGCCGGTCCAGTTCTCGATCTCGCCCGTGGAGTTTATCTGTCCTCCCGGTATCCCCTTTTCAAGGACGAGGACGTCGAGCCCCGATCTCTTCCCGTAGATGGCGGCCGTGAGACCTGCCGGTCCCGCTCCTATGATCACGAGTTCCCTTTTTCCCATCGACCATTCCTCCTGAACGTAAGGTTTTATCTCCGTGAAAACTCACCATATTGTATCAGAAGGGCGACCTCTTCAAAACGACCACCCTGGCGCTTCCCTGCAGGTCTCTGACGACGGACAGCACCGTCATCGCCCCCCGGGTCACCGAGATCAACTCCTCCGCCTGCTCGTCGCTACCCATCTCAACGATGAGGGTCCCCCCCGGCGCGAGGGCCGTCCTCGCCCACCGCGCCAGGGACCGGTAATGGTCGGACCCGTCATCGCCCCCATCGAGGGCGTAAAGAGGCTCATAACGGCTGACTTCGGGCATCAGGTCCGGGATCACCTCGGTGGGGATATAAGGGGGGTTGCTGACGATCATCCTGAAACCGCCCGGCGGCATGGAGATCCTTTCAAAGGACGGGCTGTGGCAGAGAAGGCACCTTCCCAGGAGGCCCCTCTCCTTGAAGTTCCTCCATGCCCAGGTGATGGCCCTGGGGCTGCCGTCTACGGCGACGCACCTGCTTTCGGGGTTCTCGAGCAGTATCGAGGCGGCGATGCATCCCGAACCGGTGCCCCAGTCCAGGAAGATCCCCTCCCGGAAGTACTTCCTGCTTTCCAGCACAAGCAGTTCCGTCTCGGGGCGGGGGATCAGGCAACCCGGGCCGACCTGAAAAGTTCGGTCCATGAATTCGCAGACACCGGTTATGTACTGAAGGGGTTCCCTGGCAGCCCTCCTTTCCAGGGCTTCCGCCAGGACCGGGAAGAGGCCGTCGGGGAAAAGCCTTTCCGGGTGGGCCAGGAGGCTGGCCCGCTCCCACCCCGTGATGTGGCGGATCAGGAGGTCGGCCTCGAGCCGGGGACTATCGATCCCGGCCTCGGCCAGTCTCGCGGCGGCTTCTTTTCGTACTTCCCGAAGGTTCAAGGCTCATCCTTCCATGGATCTCAGCTTCTCCGCCTGGTCTGCCATGACCAGGGCGCTTATCATTTCCTGGAGGTCCCCTTCGAGCATGCTGTCCAGCCGGTGGAGGGTCAAGCCGATGCGATGATCGGTCACCCGATTCTGGGGGAAGTTGTAGGTGCGGATCCTCTCGGACCTTTCACCCGTCCCGACCTGCCCCTTCCTTTCGGCGGCCATCTTCTCCTGCTGTTGCCTGAGTTCGAGGTCGTAAAGCTTGGCCCTCAGGAAATTCATGGCCCTGATGCGGTTCTTGATCTGCGACCTTTCGTCCTGGCACGTAACGACAAGGCCGGTGGGAAGGTGGGTTATCCTGACGGCGGAGTCGGTCATGTTCACGTGCTGTCCCCCCGCCCCGCTGGCCCGATAGGTGTCGATCTTGAGGTCTTCCTGCCTGACCTCGACGTCGACATCCTCGGCCTCGGGAAGCACCGCCACCGTCGCGGTGGATGTATGGATCCTCCCGCTCGATTCGGTCACGGGGACCCTCTGGACCCTGTGGACGCCGCTTTCGAATTTGAGCTGGCTGTAGGCCCCCTGGCCATCGATCCTGAAGACAACCTCCTTGTACCCGCCGATACCGGTCTCGTTGGTGTTCAGGACCTCGATGCCCCACCCGTTGCTCTCGGCGAAGAGGGAGTACATCCGGAAGAGATCCCCCGCGAAGAGGGCGGCCTCTTCGCCACCGGTCCCAGCCCTGATCTCCACGATGACGCTTTTGTCATCGTTGGGGTCCTTCGGGAGCAACAGAACTTGGAGCCTCGACTCCAGTTCCTCCATTTTCGGCTCGAGTTCCCGCGTCTCTTCCCGGGCCAGTTCACTGAGTTCGGGGTCCCCGGAATGGGTGAGTTCCCTGGCTTCTTCCAGCCTCGTCCGGGTATTCCTGTATTCCCTGTAGACCTCCACGATGCCTACGATCTCGGAGCGTTTTTTTCCGAGCCGCTGGAGTTCTCCCGGGTTTGACCCTACCGAGGGTTCGGACATCCTGCGCTCGATCTCCTCAAGGGATCTTTCGAGTTCGTCCAGCTTCCCATCCATGTTCATCATCAATTTTCACCTTCCACGGGGCACCTCGGGACATTTCCCTCCTCGAGGGCGAGGTCCAGCGCCGCCAAAGCCACTTCGATCTGCCCCAGGTCCGGCTCCCTCGTGGTCAGGTACTGCAGCCAGAGGGCCGGGGCCATCAGGACCCTCCCCAGGGTGCCGCTCTTCGAGCACCACCGGATCACCTCGTAGGAAACGCCTATCACCACGGGCAGGAGCAACAGCCTCGAGGCGACCCGCCACAGTACGGTCCCCTTTCCGGCCAAGGCGAAGACCAGGACGCTCACGGCGACCACCACCAGGAGAAAGGAAGTGCCGCAACGGGAGTGAATCCTGGAAAACCGGGACACCTGTTCCTTATCAAGGGGGGCTCCCGACTCCCAGGCGTTTATGGTCTTATGTTCCGCCCCGTGGTAGGCGAACACCCTGGCGATATCCTTCCAAAGCCCTATGATGGCGATGTAAGCCACGAAGACCCCGGCCCTGGCCAGCCCTTCCATGATATTCCCCCAGAAAGGGCTCATCCCCAGGTACTTGACCCCCAGGTCGGAGGCCCAGACGGGGAGCAATATGAAGAGCCCCACTACCCCGAGCAGGGCCACGGCGAAGGTGACGATCAGCTCGAGGGGACCTATCTGCTCGTCCTCTCCCAACGCTACCTGGGCCGAAAGGGAGATGGCCCTGAAACCGGTGACGAGCATCTCGGCCATCGTCGCAAGGCCGCGAAGGACCGGGAGGTTCCAGGGGAAGGGGGAGTTCCAAGGCTGGGATCCCCATTTCTTCTTCCAGATGTCCCCCCCGGGGGCTCTCACGGCCAGAGCCCAGCTGCCGAGGCCCCTCATGAGAACGCCCTCGATGACCGCCTGGCCTCCGATGGGTATCTCCCTGGCCGAAAGAAGATAGGCCAGGACGAGGGAAAGGGAATGAAGGGCCTTTAGCATCCGGAGAGGACCTCTTCCATGCTTGAAAAGGGTTTACCGCAGGGCCTGCTTTCAAAGCATCGACCCTTGGTAAGGCAATCGGGGCCCGCCAGCGAAAAAAGCACGGGCGCCTTCTCCCGCGCCAGGATCAGCATCCTGCGGGCGAGATCCCGGATCTCCCATTGCGCCCTGCGGCATAGGCGCATCGAGAAGAAATGATGCAGTTCGCGGGCGTTCATCGTCACGACCATCTTCGTAGCCCAACCATGGGGGAGTATATACCGGGCATCCTCAGCGGGAATACCGGACCCGATCATCTTCCCGTAAGCGTCGTGGGCCTCAGCGGCGACCTTCGTGAAGAGGGCCAGGGCCTCCGGGTTGGAGGAGAGGGACGGCGGGGTTATCAGTTCCGGCTCTTCCATGGGAACGTAACGCTGGCTCTGCTGGGAGTAGCTGGCCATCCTGTGCCTGACCAGCTGGTGGGAACAGACCCTGCTGATCCCGTCGATGGCGAAAGTGAAAGCAGCGTGCTCAAAGGGGGAGAAGTGCCCCGAGGACCTCAAGTGACCGATAAAACGGGATACATCCTCTCCCCTGAGGCCTTCGGCTATCTCCACAGCGGAGACGTCGCTGTAGCAGAGCCTCGCGGCGGCGGCTACGGTCCTGTCGGGTTCAGGTGTGTTCGCCAACAGCAGGACACTGATCGGCATGGATTCACCTCTATAGTGCGGTTATCAGTCTTTCTTCTCTTCTTCCTCAGACTCCGGGGCCTTTCCAAAGCGGGTACCGGCGTACTTCTTCTGGAACTTTTCGACCCTGCCGGCTTCGGACACCCTGGTGCCCCGTTTGCCCGTAAAGACCGGGTGGCAGGCGGAACAGACGGCTACCTTGATCTCCTCGACCGTGGAGCCGGTCACGAAGGAGTTCCCGCAGGCGCAGGTCACCTTGCATTCACCGTACTTCGGGTGGATATCCTTTTTCACTGAGCGCACCTCCAAGAAGAAACGATCTTTTCTTGCCACAAGGAAGGAATGTAACACAGGGCTCCGGAAAATACAATAAGGGCAGCCTTCGCTGGTCAGATATGCATTACCCCCAGCCCGCACCGCTCATGGTGGGCGACGGCATGGTAGGCCGAATCGCCGACGACCGCCACGGCGATCCAGTGCCTGTTTCGGACGATGCCGATCTTCATGCCGATGCTCGTCTCCAGCATACCGACCGAGATGAACCCGTTCATGGCTTCAAAGGCAGCATGCATCAAGGCGTGCATCTCGTTGGCATTCTTCCGGACTATCTCACCGTTCAGGGCGGCCCCGACCACGGCCCTGGTGATCTTCTGGGGGAGATCCCCGGCCAGGCCGCCGACCTCGGTAGCCACGGCCTTCCAGCCGAACCCGGCGATCTGTTCCTTCAGGACCCTCTCCTCTTCCGGCCCCGTGGTGGAAGCAAGGATGAGGGCGGACCGGCCTATCTGGCTGTCGTCGGTGAGGGTGATGGTCACCGAGAGTTCCATCACCTTTCGTCCGGCGGCCGCTTCATCGCTGGGAGCGTTAATGGGCGCCCGGTCGGATGCCTCTTCCTGTCCGGTTCCGTTTTTCCTTGTCAAACCCCAAAAGTCCCGCATTATCGCTAAAACCCTTCCTCCCTGGCCGCGTGGGGACCGGAGGCCCGGCACACGGGTTCGTCGAAGTTCTGCATTGTAAGTATATACTAATAGGGTTCGAGCGAGTAATATTGATAATATGGGCCTATGGCGGCCGGGAAGAAACCTGCGGGGTGAACTTGAACCCTTCTTACTTTCTGTTTAAAATTGAGGGCGCATTGAATCGCCCTATGAGCAGTCCTCCAGGGAGGTGATCTCAAGATACAGCCTTGCGGGACCTGTCAAAGGTACGGAACTCGATACCTGATCACAAAAGAGGAGGCGATCGTTCCATGAAAAAGATCTTTGCGCTAGCCCTGGTTTTGGTTATGGCCCTGGCGGCGGGTGCCTCGGCACAGACCTTCCTGTCCCTTGCCACGGGAGGCACAGGCGGGACTTATTATCCCATTGGCGGCGGCATGGCCGATGTGATCAGCAAGGCCCTTCCGGACGTCCAGGTGACCGCTGAGACGGGTAACGCGTCCCAGGCCAACCTTAACCTGATCGGCACCCACCAGATCGAGATGGCCATGGTCCAGAACGACGTCGCTGCCTTCGCCTACGACGGCAAGTTCATGTTCCAGACGCCCTACAAGAACGTCCGCGCAATTGCTTCCCTCTATCCTGAGACTGTTCAGGCCATCGCCATGAAGAAGTCAGGTGTGACATCCATCCGAGACCTGCCCGGCAAGAGAGTCTCCGTCGGGGCTCCCGGTTCCGGCGTCCAGGTCGACGTCTCCCTCATTTTCAAGAGCCTGGGCTACAAGTACTCCGATGTCAACGCCGACTTCCTCGATTTCAACCTGACCACCGAGAGGATGAAGGACGGGCAGCTGGATGTCGGCTTTGTCGTCGCCGGTTACCCCACGGCTTCGATAATGGACCTGGCGACCCTGCATGACATGACCCTCATCGAGTTCGACGATGCCATGATCGAAGAGCTTCATGCCGAGTACCCCTTCTTCGTCAAGGACGTGGTCCCTGCCGGCACCTACCGGGGAGTCGACAAGGACGTCCAGACCGTGGCGGTCCAGGCCATGTGGGTCTGCGATGCTGACCTACCGGAGAACCTCGTCTACAGGATCACCAAGGCCTTCTGGGAGAACATAGCCGACGTCCAGAAAGTCCATGCCAAGGGTAAGCTGATCACCCTCGACACGGCCCTGGACGGCATCTCTGTGCCTATGCATCCCGGTGCGGCCAGGTACTATAACGAGATCGGAATGAAGGTTCCCACGTTCTAGGCTTCATTTTTGGGTGGGATACCTTCGGGCAACCCCTGGTAAACGAAGGGCGGCACCCTCCCGGGTGCCGCCCTTTTCATCTCAACGATTTTTCAGGTTTAGATCTTCTGGACGTTAGCGGCCTGGGGACCCTTGGTCCCCTCGGTGATCTCAAAGGAAACCGCCTGGCCTTCCGCGAGGGACTTGAAACCTTCACCCTGGATGGCGCTGAAATGCACGAAAACATCTTTACCGTCGTCGGTTGTGATGAATCCATACCCCTTAGCGTCGTTGAACCATTTTACCGTACCCTGTGTTGTCAAAATCCTGCCTCCCATTTCTTCTGTTGCCAGAAAGTGTTTTCGGTGGCTTTGCCACCGTGGCGAACAATAGGGTATCCGAAGGGATTTGTCAAGTCGGCGGCAGGCTTACTGTTCCAACTCCACCAGCACCGTCGTCCTGGGTTTTATCCCCCAGCCGGGGGGAAACCCGGTGAACCAGCCGAACCTCTCGACGGGCCTCGGGGAAGCTCCCGGGTAAACCACCAGGACAAAGCACCCGCCCACGCTGTCGATAAGGTGGACCACACCCAGAGGGGGGAGGCCGGGGGGATCTATCCTTCGGAACCAGGCCCCGAAATAGTTTTCCCATTCCCCCATCCGGAAGGAATGCCTTGGCTCGCCGGAGAGGACCTCGTCCTTGCCCTTTGGGGGAAGGCCCCTCTTCTCAGGCGTGTCATCCCATAGGTACCATTCAGGGGGATCCACCGGCTGGATGACCCCGGGGGAGCCCAGGCCCAGGCTGTACCAGTCACCGTAGACATCGGCGAAGAACCTGGCGCCGCCTCCCTCGCCGGGAGCGGCCGCCTCCCTGAGCCACCGCCCCTCGCCGTCATAGAACCAGCCCGCCCAACGGGGCCCTTCATCCGGGCCTTCCACGGGGGTAAGGGGACGCTCGTACCATTCCTGGTCGCATAGGGCCCCCTGGGCGAACAGGATGAACAAAATCGAGAGGACCACGAAAAGGGTGGTCTTGCCTTTCATCAGGAGCACACCTCCTCACCGGAGCTGTGAAATGAACCTCGCCGGACGCCCGTATCATACCAGAGGGGAAACGGAATTACGTCCGCCTTGGGCCTGACCGCCCGGGCGGCCATCCCTTCAGATATCGACGATCTTGCCCGGGTTGAGGATGAGGTTGGGGTCGAAGGTCCTCTTTATACCCCGTATCAACTCCACCTGGGCTTCATCCAGGAACATCCCCAGGTAGTCCTTCCGCTTAAGCCCCACACCGTGTTCACCTGAAAGGGTGCCGCCGAGTTCCCTGGTCGACTGGTAAAGATCCCTCCTTGCTCCTTCGATCCGCTCTTGCCAGTTTTCGCTCTCTTCGCCCGCCAGGAGGTTGACGTGAATGTTCCCGTCGCCGACGTGGCCGAAGTTGGTGGCCTCGAGCCGGTATTTTCGACAAACCTCATCGACGCTCGTTAAAAGGGAGGGTATATTGCTCGTGGGAACCACCAGGTCTTCTTTCGCATATTTCGTGTAAAAGACTATGATCGCTTCGGCGATATTCTTGCGGGTTTTCCACAGCAGATCGCGAAAATTACGGTTGTCCGCCACGAAAACCTCCAGGGCTCCCTTTTCCAGGCAGAAATCCCCGACCCTCTCGTACTGGTCTGAAAGGGCTTCCATGTCGCTGCCTTCGATCTGAATTATCAGGTGAGCGCCGGCATTCTCATAGGGCAGCGGACTTCCGATATACCTCGATACGATGCGTAGGGAGTTCCTATCCATGAACTCCAGCGAGGAGGGGACCATTTTGATCTCCCTCATAAGCCTGGGCACGAGGGTTATTGCTTCCTCAACGGTGCCGAAGGGAACGAGGAGGTCGACCACTCTCTCATGCCTGGGGACTAGTTTGAGCACCACCTTGGTTACAACGCCCAGGATACCTTCCGATCCGATCATAAGATGGACCAAGTCCAGACCAGTGACATCTTTTCGCCTCTTGCCCCCAAACCAGGTCACCTTCCCGGAGGGCAAAACTACTTCAAGGGCCAGGACGTTGGCACCTGTCGTGCCGTACTTTATGACTTTGTTTCCCCCGGCATTCTCCGCAACATTGCCCCCGATAAAGGATGCGTCCCCGCTGCAGGGGTCACCAGCGTACTCCAGGCCATGCCTGGCGGCAGCCGACTGTATCTCGGCGGTCACCACACCGGGCTCCGCTGTGAGTGTAAAATTCTCCAGGTCAATCTCCAGGATACGGTTCATCCTATCGAAGGCCATGACGATGCCGCCAAAAGCCGGCACCGCGCCTCCCGAGAGGCCGGTCCCCGCGCCGCGGGGCGTCACCGGGATCTTCCGGGAATCAGCGTAGGCCAGTACCGATGACACGTGCCCTGTGCTCTCGGGAAAGACCAGCACTTCGGCTCGGTATTCCCGGTCCCAGAACTGCAGCCCGACTTCATCACGGGAGTAAGTCGCAAGCTTCTCCGGTTCCGTGGCGACGTTGTGGGTTCCCACTAACCTTTGGAGATCCTTTACGACCTCTTCGGTTACTGCGGCATAGTAGGTCATCCTGAGACCCCTTCCCTGGCCCTGATACCCTCTATCACTCTGGGCACGATGTCGAACAGGTCGCCGCAGAGACCGATATCCGCCACCCGAAAGATTGGGGCTTCCGGATCCTTGTTGATGGCTACTACGAGTTCGGCGGTTTGCATCCCGGCGAGGTGTTGGACCGACCCTGAGATTCCCACGGCGAAGTAAACTTTCGGGGCGACCACCTTTCCGCTGAGGCCAACCTGGTGAGAGTAGCCAATCCATTTATTATCCACCGCCGCCCGGCTGGCCCCTACTCCCCCATCCAGAAGGCCGGCCAGTTCCCTGAGAAGACTGAAATTATCCTCTTTTTTCATGCCCTTGCCGCCGGAGACGATTATATCCCGGTCCTGGATGTTGACGTTGTCCTCCTGGAAACGCTCATGTCCAAGGGGCTTGATCCGGCTCTCGAAGCATTGATCCGTAAAGGTCATCGCCGTGACACGGCCCCTTCTATCGGGATTCGGCGCTGGGATGGCAAAGGTCCTAGGTCTGACGGTGGCCATCTGCGGACGGCGCTCGGGTGTTTTTATGGTGGCCATGATGTTACCGCCGATAGCCGGGCGCGTTTGAAGGAGCAGTCCCGTATCGAGGTCGATCTCAAGCTCCGTGCAGTCGGCGGTCAGGCCCGTCCCCAACATGGCAGCGACGGCGGGCATGACGGTTCGGCCCGATGTTGTAGCTGGGGCCAGCACTATTTCAGGGTCGATCTCTTCTATTATTCTGCATAGAATCTTGGAATGAACCTCCTGATCGAAGAGGCTCAAACGGTCATCCCGGACACAAAGAACCCGATCTGCTCCGTAGTGGACCAGCGTTTCCGGTTCCGTATCAATCTCGGAGTACATCAACAGGGTTGAGACCTCAATCCCCAGATTGTCGGCTAGAAGGCGAGCTTTTGAAGTCAACTCCAAGGTCGCTGAATGGAGACATCCAGATCTTATCTCTCCGAGAACGAGAAAGCCCTTTGAGGGAGATCCCCGTCTCATGGCAAGACCGCCTTCCCAAGAATGCCGCGGCTTTCAAGTTCCTCGAGCAGTTCCTTGATCCCTTCCCAGATCTCTTCTCCTTTGAAAAGCCTCGGCGACCTCTCAATCTGAGGGTGGAATATCTTTACAACCCTGGTGGCAGACCCATTCAGTCCTGTTTCATCGGGTGATAGGCCAAGGAAGTCCAAGCCCTGGACTGGGAGAGCGGCTCTGCGGGCTGCTTTCTTTCCTGAAAGGGTCGGCATGGACGGTTCGTTGATGTTCCTGAGGACCGTCAGCAGGCAGGGCAGGAGGAGTTTTTGTCTTTCTATGCCGTCCTCAACGGTACGAGTTACCACCACGGAGTCGACCCCATGGAATTCAATCCGGCTGACATAAGTACTGAAAGGAATACCCAGCATGACGGCTACTTCAGGCCCTACTTGTCCCGTTTCGCCATCGGTGGCCTTCTCGCCGGCGAGGATAAGGTCATAGGGACCGGTTTTTTCGCACGCGGCTGCCAATACCCGGGCCGTGGCATAGGTATCCGAAGCCGCGAAACGGGGATCGCTCAAGAAGACCACATCATCAGCCCCAAGGGCCAGTGCCTCGCGGAGAGCGGCTTCTGCCTGGGAGGGGCCCATCGACAGGGCGGTTACTTTGCCGCCCTTTAAAGAACGAATCACCAAGGCCTCTTGAAGGGCATGAAGGTCCAGTGGATTTATTATCGCCCCCGCTCCTTCTCGAATCATCGTCCCTGTCTCCTCATCCATTCGGACATCATCCGAGTCGGGCACTTGTTTGATCAACACGGCTATATGCAAAAGACCACTTCCTTTGTAAACAATCGGAGCCTGATCCAGGCCATTCATTATCCTGGACCTTTTAGAATCTCATAGATCTTCGGAAAATGCCGAAAACTGAATAAGACAAAACAACGTTGTAGCGGATAATTCACCCTGCCTGGGGCTATAATTTACCCTTTCTAAAGCCTGTCCCCGAGGAAGAACGGAAAGGGTTAAAGTTTGTTTCGAAGTAACGGCATGGTGGAGCACCTGGGGCCTCCCCCATTTTTTAAAATCTCATTGAATTCGGTTTGAATAACCTGCACACCTACCTCCCCCAGTCTCTCGGCAGTTCTGTCAGAACCGCTCGCCATCACTATTTTGCCTGGACTGAGGGGAACACAGTTTATCGCATACCAATTGTCCTCAGAGTGAACCTCGATCGCCCTGATACCGAGCTCCTGGAGCTTTTCGAGGAACCAGAAGGGGAGTTTGGTAACGTTAACTAGGGCGATGTCGGTATCCACCATGGCAAAAGCCCCGTCAAGATGAAGAGCGTATCCTGTCAACGGAACGACAATGAGTTCCATTCCCAACACATCGAGGACCTCGCGTACCTGGCGGACTCCCTCCAGATTTGTGCGGGAAGAATAACCCAAGGCGGCATGTCTGCGATCAATCAGGGCGAAATTACCGCCCTCGAAAGTGCCGGAACCATGGATTGTCCTCAAAATAGGCACTGACATCGAACCCAGGGTAGACAAGGCTGTTTTTTCTTCCCCTCTCCTCATGGCGGGAGCGAATCTTCCGAGGATCACTCCTCCCGGTACCGCCGCGCCTAGGTCCCTGGTAAAAACGGACTTCGGTCTATCCAAAATAATATCTTTTAGATATACGACCTCTACTCCTTCTTGCTTCATAATTTCCACGAAGTCATCGTGTTGCTTCTTCATCAAGTCGATGTCGGGACCCTTTTCACCTCGCCAGTACCACTTTCTTTCATCATCGATGAGAGCGCCGACTTCCGAATCCCATTTTGCCTCGTCGATGACTTTCATCTCATCGCCAGGCCTATGGACCAGAACACACTCCAGTTTCCCCACTTCCGAGTCTGCCCCCCAACAGCGACCCCAGTACTTTTCAAGGCTCAATGACTCCTCGAAAGGGGGTTCTGGCATCGGTGGGAACAATCTCAAAACCTTATGGTAGTCCTCCGCCTTACGAACGACCATTGAAATACCCTCCTCGGGTTGACAAGTGGGCCAGCGGCATTCGGCTAACCTACCTTGCTGCCAAGCCCCTCCTGGGACGGGCATTGCTATAGGAAGTGCTTTTTTACTTTGGCTCACCCTCGTGAGGTTCCCAGGAAACGCAAGGCTGTAAGGGCCTGGACTTTGGTAACGAGAGGGAGTTCTTCAGCCATAACATATTCATTCGCCGATCCCATGTTATGGTGATTGGGTCCATAGGTGATAGAGGGGACGCCCCACCGCCGCCAGAGTCTTGCCTCGGTTCCACCAAGGCTGAAGGTTGCATGGATTTTTCTGCCCAGGGTTTTTTCAGCGGTCTCCAGGGCAATTTCGACGAGTTTCTCTTCGGGATCGGTGAGTAGCGCATCCTGACTGCTAAATTCTTCAAAAGAACAGGGAACGTGGTTTTGAGCCACCCGGTTTACCCAATCTCTGAGTAGTTCGCTGTTTACACCGGGGGGAAGTCTGAAATCAACTTCCGCCGTGCACTCTTCTGGGACCATGTTCACACTTAAACCCCCGCTGATAAGCCCCACATTCATCGACGCGGATAGTGCCGCTTCAGTTGCTCCTGGACAGAGGAGTTTATCGTATATTTCTCTCGCCTTGATCATAAGGCTTTTAACATTTTCAGGGACCTGGCTTAAAGAGTCCGGGAGCTGGGCCAGGTCATTCAAGAACCTCATCATATGCACAACGGCACTGGCTTTTATACCCGCATATGCCCCATGACCTCCTTCCGCATGGCAGGTGAAACGGAACCAAAATTGCCCTTTTTCACCTATCCTGATGTTTTCAAGCGATGAGGGTTCGCCGTTGATTAGAGCGTCACCCCTGAGATCCGGGCGATTCTCAAGAAGATACTGGCTTCCCCAGGGACCGAACACTTCCTCGTCGGAGACGCAGGTTATTGAGACCTCTCCAGGCAAATAATCGCGTATCCTGTTCAGGAGTATTATAGAAACGAGGCTGGCTGAAAGCCCCCCTTTCATGTCCGATGAGCCCCGGCCGTAGATCCTGCCGTTTTCAAGGACGCCTCCGAAAGGGTCATAGCACCATCTACCAGTATCACCAACTTTGAAAGTATCCATATGTCCGTTAAATACGACACTCGGCCCCTTCTTCCCTCCCTTTACCTTGGCAACAACGTTGGGCTTTTCGGGGTGGGGAGATACAATTTCACATTCAACTCCCTCGCTTTTGAAAAGTTCTAAAATAAACCCAGCGATGTCCTTTGTGTCCCCCGGAGGGTCTTCAGAAGGGATCCGGACCAGTTCCTGGCAAATTTCAATAGACCTGTCGGCTTCTTTTTTCAGAAGCGAGTTCAGCCTGCTTTCTGCATGCATTTACATTATCCTCCCTTTTTTGCTGGCCAACATAGTCTCATGGAGACTATCCGTGCCTGTATCAAGCCCTGGTTACATCTCATTCTCTCAAGGTTGAAAAAGGATTTATGAAGTGTTCTTCCAATCGCTCCCGGAAATCTTCGATGGCTTTTTTCTCCAGGAGATTCAACAGGCTGGCGTGCAAATCGGGTTGCCTTTCTATCACCATATATTTTTTTGATTCCATGTGAATGCCGTAAGAAAACCAAAAACCGTGGTTGAGGGCCTCCCATGCCGCCAGAAGCATAGGACTCTGCGCCCTTCTAATTATGGCTCGGTGGAAATCGAGATCGGCTTTACTGGCCCGTGATGGGTCCTCTTCTGGCTTGTAGTTTTTTATTACTTCCAGACATTTCACCATGTAAGCAGTATTATCAGGGTCCTCCGGCAATTTCGAGGACCATTTGACGGCGATCATTTCAATTTCAGTCCTGACCTTGTAGTAGTCCTTAAGCCCGTCATCGGTGAAAGCTTTGATAAAAGTGCCTTTATAAGGGATCGATTCGAGGAAACCTCTGCTTCTTAATTCCTGGAAAGCTTCACGGACTACACCCTGGCTAACGTTGAGCAATCGGGCTATCCTGGTTTCAACGAGTTTTTCTCCAGGTTTGAAGCCGTCGCTAAATATCGAGTCTACCAAAAAATCGACGACCTCATCTTTCAATCGTTTCTTTTCAATTAGAAGATGATTCTCTGAATTCATGTTCTCTAGCACTCCCCCGGCACCATGAAAAATCATCAGGAAAGCCCCCTCTCATCGACCCTCGAAAAATTAGGATACCATTTAACATCGCAAAGAGGGTAGAGAGGGAGCTGATACTGTGCCTTTTGATCATTATCCGGCCTGAAGCGGCCTATCCGCCGAAATCGCGATGCGAGCCCAAGGGGAAAAGAGGCCGATGGCTACAAAAGGAGGACCCTTCCAAAATTGCGGTGGGAAAGGTGAAATGCGGCCGAAGCCTGGCGGAGCTCAAATATCGATGACCTCCTCGTGCAGAACAATACCTTCACCTTTGAGTTCCTCAAGAACGGGCAAATAAATCTCGGGAATAGTTGGGACATGCACCCCCGGAGTTTTAATTCGCCCCTCAAGAATGAATCGGCCAGCGACGGCCGGTGGAACGCCGGTGGTTCGTGCGATCGAAGACCAATTCCCCGGAACTCCATAATCGATTAGGGTGGATTTATGTAACTGCTTCTTACCGCCGGGCAGATCGAACTTTATCTCGTCACAAAGGATAACAAGGTCCTTTTCTTCGGGGCGGAAAACGAGCTTTTCCCCAAATAGAAAAGATACCACCTCCCTGGCTGACCCCTTTTCAAAAGGAAGAAGTCTATCTTCAAAGAAACCCAACCATTCCATGCGGAGGATGAAAGTGGACCACGGTTTGAGATGTAGAGCCTCACAAAGAGTTTCTTTCGCCCTCGATCCTCTTCCGCCCGACTGTCTGGATGTGAACTCGGCAAAGGTCATTCCTTTCGTATCCTGTTTTTCTTCCTCAAAAAAGCCCAGGGAATTCATGTAACAGATAGTCTCACACCAACCGGGATAACGGATGGTTCCCCGATACACATCCTCAGCTTCTGGAATACCGTAAAAATCCCTATAGGGGGTTGAATCACCATTAGCGTAGATCTCGAAAACCCCGAGGGCTGGAACTTCGTAAAGCTCGACATGTTCGTAAGTCATGCCGTCGGGCCAGTGGATTTCCTCGTTATCTTTAATGATCCTGGCTGTTCTTTTGCTCGCTCCGATGAGGCTCGAAGGCGACCAGGATAGCTTGTAACCCCAGGGGTTTGTGTTGGCGTCGGCGGCGGGTAGTGCGCCGCAGTAAGAACAATAGGAGACAACCCGCCCCCCTGAAGCGTGAATTCTACCTATTGAACTCGCTGCCGACATATGGTCGATACCTGGGTCAAGTCCCAGTTCCGTTATGAAGACGAGCCCCAGATCCTGGCATTTTTCGTTTAATGACCTTGTCTCCCCATCCATATAGGCGGGGTGGATCATGTGGACTTTTTTCTCAAGGCAAAGCCTGGCAACAGGGAGCATAAGCTCTGGCGGCATCAAATTTATTACCAGGCCCGGTGAGAAAGTCTCGATCAACTCCCCCGCCGACTGGGCAACATCCTTTATGACGGTATTCACCGAAGGAAAACGCCTGTTTACGAAAGAGATGTTGTCCTGGGAAATATCGGCCACTATCGTTTCGCAATTCCCTTTCCGGACAAGGTAATCTATGCATGGTCCGGAAACTCGGCCGGCTCCAAGTACTAGAATCCTTTTCATACGCAACCCTCCTATAAACTTGATCAGTATGCTGGTAAAATTCCCACGGATCTCGCTACGATTCCCATCATGGTTTGAAAATCATATACCGGCTTCCTTGTAGCAACTCTTATCGCCTGGGAGAAAGGGGGAAGATCAGTACATTCCAGCACGAAAGCCCCGATGGAAGGGAAAACCTCCAGAGCCTTGACAGCGGTCTGGACCACTTCTTTTCTTACAACTGCCAGGTCTATATCGCCGTCCGGATCGGTGAAAATCCTGTTCCATTCCTCCGAAGTTTCCATCCCAAAAATCTCGATATGGGTATCTTGAAGTATTCCCACTGATACAAGATGTTCTTTCTTCAAAGCCGATTTCTTCGCTGTTATCACCCCTATGACGCTTCCTTTGGGCAGAAAATTTTCAACGAAGGGAATCTGCAGGAGGCTCGATGTAAAGACGGGGACCGGCACGGCCCTGTTTAGTTCTTTCTGGAAAACAGCGTTAAAGCCGCAACTCGTTGTTATTGCCTGGACACCTTCGTCTACGAGTTTTCTTGATTCTTCGATCATGGTTTCCAAGACTTGTTCACTTGGGTTTTCAAGTATTGTCTCGACGTTGGCCCCTTTAATCCTACAGATCTTCACGGGGAAAGGATAGGTTTCGAGGTTCGTACTATTCCCGATCAAAGTCTCGAGTTGTAGTAGGCCACGAGGCACATGCCCTTCCTCCCAGCAAAGAATCGCGATCCTGGCTAATTCTAGGCTCCCCATGCTGTTACCTCCTCATGACAGCATGCTTTACTTTCATGTTATTTCCCAATATGGCTTATCACGGAAGCCACCGCGTTCTTGATCAGGTTATATTTAGATTTCCGGGAAAAAAACCCCAGGTGGGGAGTGGCGATCAGATTCTCCAGTTTGCAAAGAGAAAAATCCCTCACGGGTTCCTCGTAAAAAACATCAATTGCCGCGCCCTTGATCCTTTTTCCCTTAAGAGACTCCATGAGGGCGTCATAATCGACCAGTTCCGCTCTTGCCGTATTGATTAGGAAGGCATCGCCTTTCATAAGCCCGATCAATTCCCTTGATACGATCTGGTAAGTTTCAGGATAGTATTTCAAATGAATGGTTATTACGTTGCTTTCCCTGAAAATCTCTTCCAGGCTTTTGTAGGCAACGTCGCAATTTTTGATGAGGTCTTCATTTTGGTAAAGGTCAAAAGCGATGATCTTGCCGGCATCAAGGGCATGCAATTTTTTTACAACCCTTGCTCCAATCTTTCCGGTCCCAAGTACGCCTATGGTGGAGCCCTCGATCTCCCCGCCCTCAAATTCCTCGGGAGCCCATTTCCCGCTTTTCATTTGAGCGTCCGCACCCGGTATCCCCCTCAAACAGGAAAGAATCATACCGAGGGCGAACTCAGCCACCGAATTGCTTCCATATTCCTCGACATTAAGAACCTTGATGCCCCTGGACTCGCAAAAATCCACATCCACATAGTTTCTTACGCCGCTGCCAATGAACTGCAGACACTTCAGGGAGGGAAGTTTTTCGATGATCTCTTTCTTCAGAAAAGTTGAACCAAAGAATACCACCTCGGCATCTTTGGCCAGTTCAATTTTCTCCTCGTCGGTGGCGTCGAACTTCCCGTTTACGAACTCTCCAATCTCTTCTAACTTCTTAAACTCCCCTATGCACTCGGAATAGCGGGAAAGCATATCTGCATCGATGCAACAGAATTTCAAAAGATCACCCCCATCTTTCCAAGAGACATCTAGTTGTTCATCGTCACTTTTTCGACCAGCCTTATACCTTCCTCATCCAGCCTTTCCAGAAGCCTCCGGTATATCTCAGGCAATACAGGGATGAAAAGCCCAGGCTTTCTGAAAAGGCCCTCAAGGATCATTTCCGCTCCCATAGCTATCGGAAGACCCGTCGTCTTGGCTATTGCGGTTTCCACCCCGACAATCCCTTCTTCGACAAGAATTGAGGATTTGGTGAAATTCCGCCCCCTTGAGTCCTGATAATCGATCCTCTGCTCCATGAGAACGAGGTCCTTCTCTCCCGGCGCAAAATAAAGCTTCTCCATCAACAGGCGGCAAAGAACCTCTGAGGGGGTTTCCGAGTCTGCAGGAAGGGATTTGTCATCGAAAAGACCCAGCCATTCAATACGTAATAAAACAGAAGAGAAAACGGGAACCCCCAGGAATCGGGCAACGGAAATCTTCAAATCCACCTGGGGATCCGATTTGATTAACCATCTCAAAAGTGAATCGAAGGTCCTTATTGATGGGTCGATCCTTTCATCGTTGAAGAGCCCAATCTTTCTTAAGGATGTGTACATTTCGCACCATCCTGGATATCTCAGGGTCCCTCTGAAAATCTTCAAATTATCCGAGCCATCTATCCCGTACAGGCCCGCGTAGGGCAAGGCGTTGCCGTCAGCAAAACATTCGAACCAGCCCACCCCATCGATTTCAACCATTTCATAGTGCTCGAAGGTCTTCCCTCCGGGGTAGTTCACGATCCCCGTTTCATCCCGGAAAAGGGCATCCTTGGTGCCGGCGTACACTACATGGTTCGGGGCCCAGGACATTTTGTATCCCAGTGGATTGGTATTGGACCCCGGGGCTGGCAGAGACCCACACACCGACCAAAATCCAGTGATATTGCCGCCTTCGGCTTTGATCGCTTCTATACTCCGCATGGCGATCATGTGATCCACTCCCGGGTCTACCCCCAGCTCGGCTATACCGCAAACCCCCGCGGATTCGATCTCGTCTTTCATCGCGGCCACCTCAGGTGTCGCAGTGGTAGGAAGGATGAAGTCAAGGCCCCTGTCGACACAGGCCCTGGCAACAGGGTAGAAAAACGGTTTCGGGAGCAGGGTCACGATAATATCGGGGTTGATATCGTCCAGCCAAGCTCCAAGAGAGCTGTTGACATCTCCTGAAAGGGCCTTCCCCCTCGGGTGCCTGTCAAGAACACGGTCAACCTGAGACCCTGATTTATCGGCCACGTAAACCTGGTATTCCGTATTTTTTAAAAGGTACTGTACGCAGGGCTTGGACACGAATCCTGCACCCAGGACAAGTATTTTCTTCCCCATCTTTAGCCTCGCCCTATGCCCCTTTTGTGTAGGCATCATAGGCTGTTGCCAACCTTTTGCTTCCCTCGACGGCCATTTCGGGGGACACCTTTGCGTAGGAGAATCTCAGAGTATCTGCCCCCATCCCGGGTTCGGTAAAGAAAATGTAACCCGGAGTGACGCTGATCCCATGGTTTTTTATGGCGTATTCGCAAAAATTTTTCATGTTATCAATGCCCGGAAGGCGGGCCCACAGGAAATAGCCTCCGCGCGGCGCATTCATGGAAAGACCCCTTGGGACCATTGTCCTTCCAAGATTTTCGACAAGGGCATCACGACGGGCCCTATAGACCCTCTGCAGAGATTCGAAATAGACCTCTCTGTCCATTTGGTGGCAAAAACCGCTTACCACGTGCTGAAGAGAAGCCGGGAGACTGATCTCAAGGGTATGACGGAGCTGGGTCATCTTTTTCACAATAGATTGAGGCAGGACCATCCATCCACACCTGATGCCCGGACAGATCAATTTTGAGAAACTGCCCAAATAGATTACTCGGGCATCCCCGCCGGAGAGTGAAATGTAACTCTGCGGCACTTGGTCCATGAAACTGACATACCTGTAGGGATCATCCTCCAGGATAACGATGCCGTACTTCCTGGCGATATCGAGAATTGATTTTCTTCTTTCCACGGTAGTCACGGCTCCGCTGGGGTTCTGAAAGTTGGGGATCGTGTAAAGAATGGAGGGTCTATGTTTTTTCGCCACTTCTTCGAAAGATTCGGGGAATATTCCATCGTCATCCATTTTTACTTCAACGAAAGTAGCCCCCGATTTACGAAACGCCCTCAAAGCTTCTATGTAGGTTGGAGCCTCGAGGGCTATCACTGTGCCGGGATCCACAAGCAATTCCGACGCAAGGCCAAGCCCCTGTTGAGATCCCGTGGTGAGCACGACGTGTTCGGGCCCGACCCAATCAGGCACGACGCCGTCTTCATGCATCCAGTCGTTTATCCATTCGCGAAGTCCCTTGTGCCCGGCGTGATAGGCGTAGTAACCAAAGAGGGATGGCTCATCGCAGACCTTCTCGAAAAAGGGCCGCAATCCGTTGAGAGGAAACAGATCCTGGGTGGGTTCACCTGCTGAGAAACAAATAGGCTTATATTCGTTTTCTACGGCGAAAAGGTCCCCTAACAATGAAGAGGAGAGTCGTTCTCTGGCAAGAGTACTGAGATGATCTTCCCAAATATTCTCCAAGGGTCTTCCTCCTTAATAAGTATCGTGAAATGTCCTCAAAACGGCAGCGACCCAGTAGCGGCGCTGAAGATCAAATCTACCTGAGGAGAAGCATGCTGAAGACCGGGAAGTAGGTGATGAACATCAGCGCTACGGTCATTATCGCAATCAGGGGGAGAGCCTCCCTGGCGATGGTAGTAATCGGCACTTTTGTCAAGGCCGAAGCCACGTTAAGGTTCACCCCGAAAGGCGGAGTGACAAAACCAATTGAAAGATTGACCGTCAAAAAGATCCCGAAATGAATGGGGTTCACCCCAATTTTAGCCATGAGAGGTAGAAGGACAGGGGTCAGGATGATCGTCGCCGCAATATTGTCCATAAAGCACCCCAGGAAGAGCAGGAAAAGGTTTAGAAGCAGCAAGATGAAAAATTTGCTTGTCGTAACCGAAAGGACAGCTTCAAGAAGTGCCTGAGGTATAGCCTGGAAGGCGAGGAAAAAACCCAGGGTCATGGAAAACCCCATGCCGTACATGGTAATCCCGTTTAGTTGACCTGTTAGTTTCGCCGCTTCAAGGATCTCCTTCAGAGTCATCTCCTTATAAATGAACTTGCCTACTATTGCACTGTAGACAATGGCCACGACGGCTGCTTCCGTGGGCGTGAAAGCACCTGTGTAAATCCCGCCCAGGATGATGATAGGTGCGAATAGAGCCCAAATGGCATCCTTGAAGGCGATCCAAAGAGGTTTTCTCTGCTCCTTGGGTTTCCCTACGTAACCTCTCTTTTTAGATATCATGTAGGCTACAAACATCAGCCCGGCCGAAAACATCAGCCCGGGAATTATCCCCGCGATAAACATGTCCGCCACTGATGTTTTGGCCACAATGCTATAGACGACAAAAGGAATGCTGGGCGGGATCAATACCCCAATTGCCCCAGAACAGGCGCTGACGGCCGCGGAAAAGGAGTTGGCGTATCCTCTTTTTTTCATTTCGGGGATCATGATCGACCCTATGGCCGATACCGTCGCCGGAGCGGAACCTGAAAGCGCAGCGAAAAAGGTACTGGCAAGCACTGTCACGAGGGCAAGCCCCCCCGCAATAGCCCCTACCAGGCTTTCGGCAAATTCCACAAGCCGCCTCGATATCCCCCCCGATCCCATAAGGTTCCCAGCATACATAAAAAATGGAATTGCCAGAAGCGGGAAGGATTCCAACCCTGATACGGCTTTCTGGGCGATAATCTGGAGTGAAATATCGGGGGTGAAAATAAGTATGGTAATAGCTGTTGCAAGGCCGGTGGAAATACCAATAGGAAACCCGAGAAACATCAACGCGAAGAGCGCTGAAATGATAAAAAACCCCTCCATCACCCGGTCACCTCTTCTCCCTTCATTGCCAGGAGCCAACGCTCGGAAATGGAACCCAGCAAGCCGATGAACATCAGTAAACCCCCAATTACCACAGCGCTGTACATAACCGTCATGGGGATTTCAAGTGCAGCGGATATCCTTCTGTTGAAATAGGCCAATCTGACCATCGCAATACCGTATTTGACAAGAAAGAAAGTGAAAAGGAGCCAGACTACATCGATAACCATCATGGCCATATGGAAGTATTTCCCCTTCAACTTTTCAACCATCAGCAGGATTCTTATGTGGCTTTGCTTTTTCACTCCGTTACTAGCCCCTATCCAGGTCAACCACATAAAGGAAAAGGTGGCGAATTCCTCAGACCAGGTGAGGGAGTTGTTGAATACGTACCTCATGATCACCTGCAAAAAGATCGCTAGTGTCATTACGACCACAATGTACTTCAATAAAAAATCCTCAACCTTTTCAGCATAAGAATTGAACTTTTTTATTGCACTGATCATGCTGTGATCCCCCAGTTCAATAACCGACCCTCGCGGCCGCATGAAACGAGCCCGGAGATCAGGTTTTTCTCACTTATCAAGGTTTTAAAATACACTTTAGAACCTGTGAAAAACCTTACTGCTCATTGACCAAGGGGCGGAAATCCGCCCCTTGGTCTAGATTTTTACAACATCCGTTTTCACTGAGAAACACGAGAGAAAATGGTCGCTATTTGCTTTGCTCCTGCACCGATTTGACTGCGAGATCGATCAGATCCTTGCCGATCTCCTTCTCGAAATCCTTGTAAACCACCCGGGCACCCTTCTGGAAAAGCGCTCTCTCCTCATCGGTAAGATCGGTGATTTGCACTCCAGCAGCCCTCATTTCTTCCAGAGCGGTCACTTCGGCAATATCGAAATACTCGGTGCTCTTTTGCTCGTAAATCCTGAGTCCCTCGTCAAGGATTTTCTTGAGATCATCTGGAAGTGAGTCGTACCAAGCCTTGTTCATGACCGGGCAGATTATGCTGACGATATGCCTTGTAAGGGAGTAATACTTCTGGACCTCATGCAATTTGACGTCCGTCATAAGGAGCGCGGCGTTCTCCTGTCCGTCAACCACACCCTGCTGGAGAGCGGTATAAAGTTCCGAATAACTCAATGGGGTCGGGTTTGCGCCCAGTGCGCGGAAAACAGCTATGTGCATCTGGTTCTGCATTGTCCTGAGCTTGAGCCCCTTGAGGTCTTCGGGGGTGTGGATGGGTTTTCTGTTGTTGCTGACGCTACGGCTCCCGTTTGAGGTGTAACCACAAGGTTTAAATCCCAGGTTTTCCAGAATAGGTTCGACCTTTTTGCCCAAATCTCCGTGGAGGACTTTAAATGCAGTTTGAAAATCGGGGAAAAGGAAGGGCAGGTCGACGACGAGAAGCCTCTTGTCAAAAGCCGCAAGGTCCGTCAAGACCGGGAAGGTCATCTGGATAACGCCCATCTGCACTGCTTCCATCGCTTCGTTTATGTTGCCGAGCTGACCGTCTGCGTATCTAGTGGCCTTAAGCCTGCCACCGGATTCCTTTTCGAGGTATTCTATGAACTCGAAAAAGGCTTTCTGGGGGGGGTAATCGTCAGAATTCAAAGATGCGGCCTTGAGGTGGAATTCCGCCCCGAATGCGACTGTCGCAGCAACCATAACCAGCAAGGAAGCGATCAAGATACTCCTCAGTTTCATGAACAACACTACCTCCCTTTTCTGATATTTGAGCTCCGCCGGAGGAGAGAAGCAACCATGTGAAACTTTTAAAGCGAAGACCTTCATGCTGATTAGAAATAATCCGCTCTTCCAGCAACACTCTTGTCCGATAATAGATTATCGATAATAGAAATGCAAGTATAGGAGTTGATCGAAATTCGAAAACCTGGCCTTTATGACAGCAGGGGAGACAGACAACCAAGGAAAGAACAAAAGAAAGAACACCCTAGCAACACGCGGGTAAGCTCTTCATAAGCAGGAAGGACGTACCATTGTTCTTTTCGGGGGGATCAACTCACTTTTCCAAAGACCGTCCATCATCTCAAGAGCCCGAGATCCATCATTAAGATTGGTTAACTTCAAGAACAGGGGATATTTAAGCGATTTTCCATCACATCGCTGTTCTCTCTATTTGTCCATCACTAGGGCCTTGAGAATGCCGGTTTGCAGTGGGGGGGAAAATCAAAATTAACAAAACTCCGATTACAACAAAAAGCTAAAAAGTACAGACCAAAAATTTTGGCGTGCCCGTCGGGATTTGAACCCGAGACCTTCGGCTCCGGAGGCCGACGCTCTATCCAGCTGAGCTACGGACACGCATCCGCGGCGCCTAGGTTAACGCCCCCGCCGTTGGGTTGTCAAGGGG
>Ga0209718_1001711_pt1 | contig 23886 bp, 21 predicted proteins | sample AD_JPNAS1_MetaG_FD_184420 | JGI IMG/M metagenome (GOLD analysis project Ga0209718, IMG submission 184420) | Active sludge microbial communities of municipal wastewater-treating anaerobic digesters from Japan - AD_JPNAS1_MetaG (SPAdes) (version 2) | ecosystem: Engineered > Bioreactor > Anaerobic... | reverse complement strand
GCAAGAAGCGCGGCCGCCGAGAGGCCGAACCCGGCACCGATGGGGAGCCGGCACTCCGTGGTGACGCGGGCCGTGACCCCCAGCCGGTCGAGGGCGTACTCGACCGGCGGCGATCCGGTGCTCATGCGGCCCTGCCGGATCACCCGGACACCGGTCTTTGCGGCCGGGACGACCGTCGCGCGCACCCCTTCGTCGATGACCATGCCGGCCCCGACGCTCCCGGTGGTCCGGGGATCGCTCCCCTCGACCCGCCTGAAGTAGCCGGATATGTGCCCGGGGGAGAAGGCTACAGCAGTCCTGACCATATCGCCGCCGCGACCTCCTCTTTGCTCCCCGTTACCTCAATGGTACTATCTGCCATCATGAGCGAGAACGTCCCCCCTGCCGCCCCCATCGCCGGCGGAGCGTTCACGACGACCATCTTCACGCCCGCATCGAGCATCGTTCTCGCTCGCTCCTCCTCGTGCCAGCCCAGCTTGAACGCCACCGTCACGGGGCAGCACGTCGCCATCACCTCATCGATGATCTTCGGGAGGGGATTGAGCCGGATGTCGAGGGGCGAGCCGCTCGGTATCTTCCCCTCGCAGCGCTCGGGGGCGAAGTCCGATATCGCCGCCGCGCTCGCGTAGATGTCGACCCCGTCGTCGCGGCAGACCGAGAGGACTGCCCGGCGCATATCTGCAGCGGTCGCTACACGGATGTTTCGGACGCAGGGAAACGATCCCGCGTGCACGACCGTCACGTCGGCGCCGAGCCGGAAGGCCTCGAGCGCGAGCGCCCGTCCCATCCGCCCGGTCGACCGGGTGGTGAGGACCCGGACGTCGTCGAAGGGTTCTGCGCACGCCCCGCTCGTTATGAGGACCCGTCTCCCCGCGAGCGGCCGGCCGGAGACTGCACGTGCGGCGTGGAGGACGATCGTATCGATATCCGCGACCTTCGCCTTTCCCTCCTCGATCCGGGGGGCGACGATGTCGATCCCCCAGGAGCGGAGCCGTTCGAGGTTCTCCACGACCCCGGGGTGGCGGTACATGCTCTCGTGCATCGCCGGAGCGACCACCACCGGCATCCTCCGGCCGAGCGCCGTCGTCGCGAAGGTCGTCGCCGGGGTGTCGTCGATACCGGCGGCGATCTTGCCGATGGTGTTTGCCGTGCAGGGAGCGATGAGGAGGAGGTCGGCCGCCCCGCCCTCGCCGCAGTAGAGGATGTGCTCCACGAGGCCGGTGATACGGGTTATAGCCGGCCGCCCGGTCGCGTAGGTCAGGGCATCGGGGTGGATGATCCCGGTCGCCGCCTCCGTCATGACCGCCTGCACCTCAGCACCCCGGCGGCGCAGCGCATGGGCAAGTTTCACCGTCTCCACAGCCGCGATGCTCCCCGTCACGGCGAGGACCACCGTTTTTCCCGAAAACGTCTTCACGATATCGTCACATCCTGCACCATATGCCACGCATGCGGGCCGTACTTCTTCACCCGACGGGAGGTCACCATCGCCGTAAAGCCCGCTTCCGCTGTCGCGTCGCGGATCGCACCTCTCACATCCCCGATGCTGTGGACGTGGAGCACGCTCCCGCTATGGGCGTGGGCGAGAGCATCGGCAAGCATCGACGGGGCATCGAAGTGCCCCATCAGGATGCGGTCGTAGGTCCCGGAGAGGAGTATCCGGGAGTCCCCGTTCTCTGCCGTGACCCGGTCAGCAACATGGTTAGCCATACTATTGCGCCTCAGGTATTCAAAGGCTATCGGGTTTATCTCCATCGCATGGACCTGCGCGCCGCCTGCGGCCGCCGGTATGGTGAAGTAGCCTATCCCGGCGAACATATCGGCGACCCGCTCGCCGGGCCGGACGAGGGAGGCGATCCTCGCCTTCTCGTTGCGGTTCCCCTGAGCAAACATCACCCGGGCCGGGTCGAGGATGAACGTGTAGCCCTGCTCGCGGTGGCATACCTCGCCCGTGTTCCCGTAGAGGATCTCCACATCGGGGATGCGCATATCGCCCAGGTATCCCTTCACCAGGAGGACGCCCCGGGGGCGGCAGTGCTCCACGATCGCGGCGAGCTCAGCCTCCGACGGCGCGTCGCCACGGAGGACCGCGACATCGCCGATCCGGTGGTAACCGCGCCCCCGGTAGCTCTCCCGTTCGGGAAGGTCCGCGTCGGCCGGATACCCCTCCCGGACCGGGACCCAGGCGGTGCCGCCCCGGACGTAGGGCCGGCGGGCAGGGTCCACCCACTCCGCACCCACGATATCGGCAAGAACGGCCGCCGGCACCCTCCGCGCACGCATGCCGGCCCCTCACCCGACGATGACCAGGCGGTCCTGCTCTTCGTCGCGGAGCACCCGGATCGGCTGCCCTTCGACCGGGAACGTCCAGGGCACCGGGCTCTGCTCCCGGGTCCGGTAGGTCTTCGGGTCCATCAGCCCGACGATGTCGGGCTGCGTGAAGACGACGAGCGCGGACTCCGCCTCGCGAACGTTCCCGATCAGGCGCTCGACCTCATCCTCGGCAAGTGTCCGGGTCGCGCCGGTTGCAAGATCAAAGGCCCGGAGCCGGCGTCCGTCGATATCGCGGACCTCAAAGTAGCCGCCGTGGGAGACCACCACGTCCCCCTTCTGGTAGAAAGGAAGGCGGATGGAGTAGGTGACGCGGTAGAGGGCTTTACCGTCCTTCTCGCCGACCAGTTTCGGGTGGGTCGTATACCGCCCGCCGAGAGCCCCCGTGATCATCCGGGCGATCTCCTGGCCGAGGTGCTGGGATCCGACGGTGATGTCGACGCCGTCTCTTGAGCCTTCGAGCTCGGATACGAACGAGAGGCGGTCTCCCGCCTGCTGGAGGGACTCTTCGGCCTGATCGGCGATGCTCGCGGCGACGGAGCGCTCGTAGGCATTGATCTTCCTGTCCGTAGCCCTGACCTGGACGATTCCCTCGTAGTAGCCCCCGGATATGCGGCTGCACCGATCGCAGGCCTCCTTCTGCCAGAGGATCTCGACCTCGCAGGTCCCGTGGACCGGGACGGAGTAGAGGGTCCCCTCCACATCGACGGTGCAGGTCGTCCTGTTCGGCCCGGTCTCTGCCGACCGGACGGCGACCCGGATGTCTTTTGCATCCTCATGGATGCTCGTCGCCGCTATGGCCATCTCTGCGATGAGGTCTTCGCGCGGCATCCGCAGATCCGACCAGGTCTTGCCGCGCCTCTGCGAGTCGCAGACCGGGCAGTAGACCGCGGTCACGCGGGGCTCGCAGGCGAGCAGCCGGGTATCCGCGGCCCGGCACTGCGGGCAGAGCCCCTCTTCGGTCGGCTGCCCGCAGCGGGGGCAGATGCTCGTCTGTATGGCCATGAATTACATCCCGAAGATCTGGGCGTGGGGTACGTCGCCGATCATGATGCAGTCTTCCCTTCTGACGAGCCCCAGGGCGACGGCCAGGGCTACGACACGCTTCCCTATGATGTTCGCGTTCGTCGCACCCAGAAGAGCACGCCTGACCTCCTCCTCAGCGACACGTTCTGTGCCATAGAATCCTCCGGTGATGCAGACCTCCACGTCTCCGTGCATCAGGGTGACATTCAGGAGCTCGGAGTCGCAGGCAGCCACCACCTCACCGGCGTCCGGTACGTGGTGCACTTTTAAGTACATCGTATATCGTTTGACGGGAGTCGTCAAAAAGGTGTGCAGTTCCGTCAGGGAAGCGTGATATCCACGCCGTAAGTGCGCGACGGGGTCGCGGCGTGGATGCGCCAGGCATCCTCTTCTGTGATCAATCCCTCTTTCAAGTAGCGGTGCGTGAACCGCGGGACCGACTTCGGCCCGATCACCGCGCCGGGGCGGGCGTTCTCGTCCATGTAGTCGCTCTCCATGGTGAAATGCCGCCCCGCCCGGGCGAGCGCCGGGATATCTTCGTGCCGCGCGATGAGGGAGGGCATGAGCGGCGTATCGGGGGTCGCGAAGTGCTTGACGACCCGCTCGACCGGGATACCGGCCCGGCCGGCCATATCGACGACGTCGGTGCAGGGCCCGCTCTCGGCGTGGAGCTGGACGGCGCAGTCGTAGTCTGCGCCGAGTTCGAGCGCGCGATAGAGGATCGCGTTCGATGCGGCAAGAACCTCCGGTGGAACCTCGTAGTGGGGCCGACCGCTCTTCAAGGCGACGGCCTCTCCTCCCTCGACGTAGCGGGCGGCAAGGTCGAGCCCGGCCATCATGACGCCGGCGGCCTCTTCAAGACTCATACGCGCCGCCAGACGGTTGATCTCCGCCGGGTGGACGCCGAGGACCGGGTAGACGACGAGTCCGGTCTCCCGGACCATATCGGCCACACGGAGCGTCGCGAGAAAAACCTCCCGGTAGTCTTCGCCCGAGGACGGCTCGACCCCAAACGACCAGGAGGGCTTTGAGACCAGGAAGATGTGCGTCCCCCCGCTCCGGCGAAAGTCCTTTGCGGCCTCGACGCCCCGGCCGTTCACGGGGTCGATGTGGATGTGGTCGTCAGTTATCGGTATCGCGGGAGGTTTCATGGATATCGACAATCTCCATCATGGGGTAGTCGTCCTCGAGATGCAGCCGGGCGCGGCAGACGGTTGCGCCGACCGTTGTCGTGATCTCGGCATCAAACATCCGCCCGGAAAGTTCCGAGTAGCCGAACCGGTTCGAGACCATCATATCCCTGTTCAGCCGGACGCGGATCTCCGTCACGTAGGGCTGGAGGCCGACGGCCTGCTCGATGGCGGCCTCGACGCCGGCGGCGGTCTCGCGGGCGATGGGCGTCCCGACGAACTGGTGGTAGAGGGCGCCGAGCTTGATACCGGCTTCGAACGCCGCTCTCTCGCGGTCGGTGATCATGGTTAGCAGGTTTGTGGTGCAGGGTAATAAGGGGCTCTTGCCGGGGAGAAGGCAGGGAACTGTATTGCCTGCTCCTGCTCATACGCTCGCAGGAACTCTTCGCGCGGAATCCCTGCCTGTGTGCAGATGCTCCGCAGAGTCAGGCCTTTGATTTGTGGGTGGTTCGGCATCGTTGTGCTGTCCGGATTACTGTGGGCAAGCGCCTCTTCATGGGTGTCCCCCTCTGCAATGACGACACCCTTCAGACCCGGGGGGCAGGCGACATAAGCGTCAGGGTGTTCCTCGACGGTAATCTTTAAGATCCTCATAGGTTTCTCTCAAAGTCGAATGGAACAGGACGATCGGTGTGGTATTCAACCTACCTGACGATATATTTAGCCTGGTTTCTCTGCCGGCGAAGGTTGCAGATCAGCCTCTTATCTCCGGGCATACTGCGTGAGGGAACCTCCGGTCCTCAAAAAGGGTAATATACACGGGGCTTCAATCGATCAGTATCATGGGTAACTGCTCCAGATGCGTGGATATGCCGAAGAGATTTACCCACATCTCTCTCTGGAACTGGCGCAACTTCCAGAGGGTCGATATGGACCTGCAGGCTCGGGTTTTCCTTGTCGGACCCAACGCATCCGGGAAATCCAACTTCCTGGACGTATTCAAATTCTTACGGGATATCGTATCTGTAGGTGGCGGATTTCAGGGAGCGGTGAAAGAACGAGGTGGTGTCTCCAGCCTCAGGGCGCTCTCTGCACGAAAGTATTCCGATATAGGCATAATGGTGCGGCTGGGTAACGCTGAGCGCGACGATCTCTGGGAATACGAGCTGACGTTCAGGCAGGACGAGCGTAACCTGCCGGTTATCGCAAAGGAACGGGTTGCAAGGTGTGGGAACGAAGTGATCGCCCGTCCCTCCGCGCAGGATGAGGAGGATCCCGAAAGGTTAACCCAGACATACCTGGAGCAGGTCAACGTCAACAAAGATTTCAGGGAGGTCGCTGATTTCCTGAAGACCACCCGCTACCTGCACCTCGTCCCGCAACTGGTCCGCGAACCGGATCGGTCTGTTGGTTACAGGAACGATCCGTATGGCAGTGATTTCCTCAAGCAGGTCATGGGCAGATCAAAAGAAGAGCGGGATTCCATGCTGCGCCGGATCGAGAGGGCGCTCAGTGTTGCGGTGCCACAACTCAGCGAGATAAAGGTTGAGTTCGACAGCATTGGAAAACCGCACCTCTACGGGAGATATAAACACTGGAAGCCGCAGGAAGCCTGGCAAACCGAGCAGCAGCTCTCTGATGGAACACTCAGGCTCCTCGGCATTCTCTGGGCGCTGCTGGATGACGGAGGACCGCTCCTTCTCGAGGAGCCGGAACTCTCGCTCCACCCTGCGATAATCAGGTATGTCCCGCAGATCTTCTCCCGGGTGCAATTGAAGAGTGACCGCCAGATTCTCATAAGTACCCATTCCTCCGAACTGCTGCAGGACGAGGGCATCGGGCTCGATGAGGTGCTGCTGCTCCGGCCCTCTGAGGAGGGTACGACGGTTGTGTCGGCCGGCAACATCGAGGAGATCGACGACCTGCTCAAAGGTGGCCTATCCCTTGCAGATGTCGTCATCCCGAAGACCTGTCCCGGCGACACGGCAGAGCTGGCCTGGTTTGGGGAGTAGGATGGACAGTGCGATAACGTTTCAGTGCGCTTTTGAGGGATCGCTGGATGGAGCAGTTGTGAGACGGCTGCTCCGGCACGCCGGGGCCCTGCCGGGGGATCTCTACAGGCAGAGGAAATCCTATCTGCTGGAGAAGTTACAGGGATTCAACGTTTCTGCCCGTGCCCGGCCCTGGGTAGTGGTCGTCGATCTGGATCACGATGCCGGGTGCGCGCCGGAAGTTGTTCGGAACTGGCTGCCCGCCCCTTCGTACTTCATGAACTTCCGCGTGGCCGTGAGAGAGGTTGAAGCCTGGATCCTGGCCGATAGGGAGAGACTGGCAAGATATCTGCAGGTTCCGGAGACACGCATCACCGGAACGCCCGAAGAGATCGATTACCCGAAGGAATACCTGATCAACTGTGCACGGGAATCGAGTTCCTCGAGGATCAGGAAGGGCATCGTCCCGGGGCCGGGCAGCCGGCGGGTGGAGGGCCCTGCGTACCTCTCGCTCCTCACAGAGTTCGTTGCCGATGCCGAACGGGGATGGAGACCGGATGTTGCGTCGGATCACTCAGAAAGCCTGGAGAGATGCATCCGGTCTCTGCAGAACTCTATCGGCACTTTTTCCCGTGAGTCGCAACGCCGGCGCTCTTCCCGGTAAACCGCCCCCGATGCTTCTCTGTATTCGCTCATTCGTTTTTGCCCGGGGCAGAGAGGGATGGAACCTCTGGTTCGCTCGACTATGCCGTCACGGTCTCCAATACCACCCAAAGAAGCTGGCCCGAGACGCTATCCTGAAGCGTTGACCTGAACGACCGGAGGGCATCCGGCTCGAACACGGTCTGTCAGGGAGAGCGGGAGCTTTCGAAAAAAGAACTGGAAAATACGCCTAAATTGACGTTTTTTTGAAAAAATGGCGTGATCAACCGGGGATCACGTGACCTTGGTGTGCTCGATGCCAGAGATTGACGGGTAAGTCCGGGAAAGAGGGTGACAGTGGGTCGCTCGAAAGGGTGGAGTCGTTGTGGTCACGGGAATGAGCGACCTGATGGACATATAAAGTGCTACTTTATGGAATAGGAGCCATAAGTGCGATGAGAGATACCCCCCTCTCAAAATTAACCTGACGCCAGTGGAACGATCTCAGCATAAGACATCCCACTCCGCAGCCCCTTGCTCAGCCATCAATCTGTTCCCTCCGGTGTGCGTCGTCGTTCCCAGATGTAGAGGATGGGAAAAGTAATGATACCGACAAGCGCAATTCCCTGGAAGAGGGGGAGAACGGGGTATTCCAGCACCGCGTAGCGCAGAAGGAAAATCCCAGCTGCTATGAGGTAGAAGACAGCCGATCGCGCGAAGGTGACGCGGCGCTCACCGCCGTCGGTGAAGACAATCCGCGCGAGAAGCAGGCCGATGATGACAAGGACGGGGAGCCAGAAGACCTGGTTGATGGAGTAGGCAAGGGACGCATAGAGATAGATCAGGAAGATCACGACGGCAAGGGCGGCATCGGCCGCCTTCTCGACAACGACTCGCCTCTGCATCTTTTCTCCTTCCCGGTATCCGCTAACCGGAAGGGATGAAGGCGGATGTGCGTGAGATCTCGATCGTCCGGCTGCCTTTCGTCCATACCATACCATAACCATGAAATATATTGCAGCGATCGTCAATGCCAGGGGAAAGAGCAAGAACGCAGGTATCGGAAGGGGAGCTGTCCCGATGATGATAGCGACGATGATGATCGACACGAAAAAGACTACGACTGAACGCCAGAGTGCCTCCTTGACGATAGGGTCGAATCTCATGCACCTATCACCAAAGCACCATCGGGGAGAGCGCCCGCATTCCGATTGTTCCATTCATTTGCTTTCCTCCTGCAGCATTCCCGGAGGCAGAAGAGGCGCAGTACTTAAGTACGTGGAATGCAAAACTGCATCTCGCCTTCGGGTAGTGGGGGGGCTCGCACGACCTTGGACGGATTGGGTGGGCCTCCGCAATTTTACCTGCAATCCGCGACTTACCCCTCGCTGAACAAGTCGCCCGACGGTTTACCCTTTAGAAGTCCCTCATCATATTCTTTTCGATCTCCAAATCGCTATAACCCCATGGATATTCACGAGTCCGAACGAGCAATCGAACGTGACCCTGCATAGGAGACTTAGATCCTTCTCCCTTTCACCGCTCCGCCACGCTTTGACTGAGACTCTTCCGGTTAAGCCCCGCGCGAATGACCGCCCCAAACAAGAGTTCATCGGCCGCATCGAGGCGCGGGGGACCGTCGCGCACCGGGGCGGCGTGCACCCTGTCGCGATCACCGGAGATGGGAGCACGGTGATTGCCGCTGCACTCCCCGGGCGACAGGAGGGGGGACGGGCGGGGCGCCGCCGGTTGCCCTGCACCGGAACGCTTCCGGGCCGCCCGGCACCCGGACAGGCCAGCGAGAGGGATTCGGAGAGGAACAAACCGTAAACTATATAGCGTCAACCAATGAGTGTTGACATATGTCTCTTCCTCTGGGCGACAGGCAATTTACGTTCTGGCGCCTCCGTCGCACCGGTCTCCCGAACGTCGGTATCGCAGACCGCTTCGGCATATCCCGCCAGGCGATCTCGAAGGCGCTGCTTGCCATGGGCAGGAAGGTCGAGGAGACGCTTCCAGAGGTGGCGCACGCAAACCAGATCGACGTTGAACGCCTGAACGCGGGGAAAGGGGTCCTCTTCGGGCATCCCGTCCCCTTCGATGCCGCCGCTATCGTCTTCGTATCGGCAAACCACGGGGTGCAGGTCCGGTACGAGCACGAGGGCGACTGCGGCGCATGCCCCCGGTACGCCCGGTGCATCGAGCTCCTCCGGGATTACGCGGGCGAACCGGGGATCGCGCTGAAAAAGACCGCCGACCCGACCCGTATGGCCGACGAACTCTTCGCGAAACTCCGGGAGATCGTATGATGTCTCTCGTGGAGACGATACGAGCCTACCTGGGCTGGTGCCCCATGCAGGGGGCGATGCGGGCGGACCTGCCGATGCGGCCGGACATGACCGCGGCACCGGGCGGGCAGGACGGGTTCCCCCGAGCCGGGTCCGGGTGGTGGAGCCGCTACCACAACCAGGCGCTGGTTCTAGCGGTAGCCTTCTCGGCGGCGGCAGCGGCAGCCATTCTCCTGATCGAGGATGCTCCGGGGTACCCGACCGTATGGACGGGTCTTGCCATCGGGGTGGGAACGGTCATCGGCTTCCTGCTCACCTACCGGAGGCAGTACGCGCGGGTCGCCGCCGGTGAGTTCATCGAGGCCAACATGACCGGAAGGCAGCGCATCGTCCGGCGCCTGAGCGTACCGGCGGCCGCCGTTATTCTCGTCACCCTTATGGCGTATTTCTTCCTGAGAGGTATGTTCGGCTGGATTGTCCGGTTCATGCTGGCCCTGAGCGTCATAGCCTGGGCCCTGTACGGCGTTACGATCCTCTGGGAGCGGGAGAACCGTAAGATCCTGATCATGGAGAAAGGGTCGATGTATGCTCTGGGTGCGGAATATGGCGATGAAGTTCCCCCGGGCGATATGCAGGCGGATGGACAGGAGTAGAACATGATACGAACGGAGAACCTCGCGAAGGTATACAACGGAAAAGCGGCCGTCGACGGCCTGGACCTGGAGGTCGGGGAGGGCGAGATCTTCGGCTTCCTCGGCCCGAACGGGGCGGGGAAGAGCACGACGATCCTGATGCTCACCGGCATGATCGAGCCCACCGGCGGGCGGTGCCTGGTCGACGGGATCGAGGTCGCGAAAGACCCGCTGAAAGTAAAGAAGATCATCGGCTACCTCCCCGAAGACGTCGGGTTTTACGGGAACATGACCGGCGAACAGAACCTGGACTACTTTTCCCGGTTCTACGGGATGAACGCGAAGGAACGCAAGGAGCGGATCGCCGAACTTCTCGACCTGGTCCACCTCGGCGGCGTCACCCAGAAGGCCGGGGAGTACTCTCGCGGGATGAAGCAGCGGCTCGGCCTCGCCCAGGCGCTGATCAACGACCCCAGAGTACTCTTCCTCGACGAACCGACGGCGAACCTCGACCCCGAAGGCGTCCGGGAGTACCGGGATCTCGTCGAACGCCTCGCCGGCGAGGGAAAGACGGTCTTCGTCTCCTCCCACATCCTCTCCGAGGTCCGTGCGGTCTGCCGAACCGTCGGGCTCCTCGCGAAAGGAAAACTCGTCGCGCAGGGGACGCTTGACGAGGTCGCCCGGACGCTCGCACCTTCGGACGGCGACGCCGTCAGGATCGTCGTCGAGACCCAAGAGCACCTGCCGGACATCGAAGATACCGAGCTCCTCGCCGTCGAGCGAAACGGGAACCGGGCGGTCTTCCGGGCGAAAACCGACATCCGGGACCGGCTTGCAGCCTCCCTCCTTGAACAGGGGATTCACGTCCGGGAGATGCGGATCGAGGAGCCGGATATCGAGGACATCTTCATGGCGGCCTATCGGAGGTAAAGCATGGCGTTCGATCGAGTGCTCAACGTAGCAAAGAAAGAGTTCTCCGACCACATCACCAGCAGGCGGTTCATCATCATCCTGGCCCTGTTCCTGGTAATATCCACGGTCAGCATCCACGAAGGCATCGAACTGTATAACACCCGCCTGGAGATGTATAACGAGCAGCTCCGGCAGATGACGGCGGGTTTCGAGGGCCTTTACCCGGGCCAGATGCCCGAGAAACCCTCGATCATGCTCGTCTTCCTGTTCATGATGGGTTACATGACGGCCCTCGGTAGTATCCTTGCTCTTGCCGTCGGGTTCGACCTGGTCTCAAAGGAGAAGGAGTCCCGGTCGCTCAAGTCGCTCCTCTCCCACCCGGTCTACCGCGACGAGATCATCAACGGCAAGATGCTCGGTGGCGTCGGCGCGCTCGGGTTCGCCATGGCGCTCGCGCTTGCCCTCTCACTTGCGATGCTCCTCGTCTTCTCGGTCGTCCCGACGCTGGATGAGTTCGCCGCCATCCTGATCTTCGGGGCGGCCTCGCTCGGGCTCCTGCTCGCCTACTTCGCGATCGCACTGACGATGTCGACGGTAGCAAAAGAGAGCGGGAACGCGTTGATCTACACCCTCGTCATCTTCGCCATCGTCTCCACGCTCCTCCCTGCCTTCGGGACGATGGCCGCGGATGTTTTCGCCGGCGACCCCCCCGAACCACCGGAGACGGTGGTCCCGATGCCGACCCCGGCACAGAGTTCCGGTGGGGGATACGTCACCGCCGACGACCCCCGTGAGACCGATCCGGCGTGGAAAGATTACGAGGAGGCGAGAAAGACTTATATTGAGAAGCGACGGCTCATCAGCGATATCTCCAGCATCCTATCGCCGCAGGCGAACTACGTGATGGTCTCATTGGCGGTGACGGACCCCGGATCCTCGACGATGTACACGGCCTATGGCGCGGTGCAGGCGGAGCCCGGCGGGCTTGCCGATGCCCTCGGCCGGATCTGGATGAACATTGCCGCGATCATCGTCTTCCCTGCGGCCTTCTTCGCCGCGACCTACGTGAAGTTCATGCGGATGGATATCAGATGAAGATCGGGTGCCTGCATTGCAGCCTACCCGATCAGCTTCACCAGCCCGTGCCGGGGTTCGAGCACCTCGCCGCCCCGTTTCAGCTGCTCGATGGTGTGCTCGATCTTGTCGCGGACAAAGCCCTGCTGCAGCAGTATATCGATCACCTCATCGACCCTTGCCTGGCCTCCGGAGTCGCCGGAGACGTTCCGGATAGCCTCCTTGACCGACCGGATGATGTCGCGCTGCGACTTCGTGACACCGGTCACGAGCTTGTCGATATCGAAATTCCCGCTCTCGGCGTCGTAGGCGACCTGCCGGAGACAGGCATCCACGATCGTGAGAATTCGGTCGGTGTCCTCCGTGTCGACGGTGTTCGAGAGGCGCATCCGTGCGCTCGCCTCCGCAAGCCGGACCAGCGCCTCGAGCTGCCGGGCAGTGACGGGAACGGGCTTGTTCCCGCCGGCGAGGTTTCGCAGGCGCATGTAGTAGGCTATCAGCGCCTCCTTCGCCCCGTTGGAGAGGATGGGGAAGCAGTTCCGCTTCGCGTAGGCGATGTACTTCCGGAGAAGCGTGGGATCGATGTCTGGGGTGACCGGCGCAAGGGCACGCTCTATATACGCATCGTCGACGCCCGGCAGGGGCGAGAACTCGTGCTGCTTGATCAGTTCGCCGACAGCATGGGTCTTGATGATGTGCTGCGCGATCGCCCCGTCGCGCTGGGCCTCCGGCTGGTCGGTCATAACGAATATGAGGTCGAACCGCGAGAGGAGCGAGGGCGGCATATCGATCTGCTCGCCTATGGGGACGAACTGGTCGAACCGCCCGAGTTTCGGGTTTGCCGCACCGAGAAGCGCGCACCGGGACTTCAGGGTCGCGGTGATGCCGGCTTTGGCGACCGAGATCGAGTTGCCGCACCAGACCGGGATGCCGTTACGCCGGACATAGAGGATGTGGTTCGGGACTTCAAGGCAGTAGATCGTGCCCTTATACGGCCTTTTCTCGATATGCCGCTTCCCGTTTGAATTGATGTTCGGCTCGTTTTGACCGTCGCGGATGAACGTCACCTGGAAGATGTCGTGGGTCGTCGTCGAGGTTCCGCCCCGGGGGTTTGCGATGATCGTCCCGGCCTCCCGCATGAGATGAACGTTCCCGGACCATCCTTTCTTCAGCAGGAGTTCGGTGACGTCGTCGGCCAGTCTCTTCGAAGAGGTCGTGTATATCGAGACCCCGGTCGTTTTGTTGACGTAGCCATCCCCGAGCATGAGCGCGTCGAGGAGTATCCCGATCTGCTCCGGGGGTAGACGTTTCGCGCAGCCGGGGACGTACTTCTCGTGGCATTTCCCGAACGGCGCGAGATGTTCGGCGAGCTGTTTTGCATTGATCGAAAAGTTTCTGCCGTCGTAGGAGAACCGGAACGGCAGCCGTTCGAGGCACTCCCGGATCGTCTCGGCCGACTCAGAGGTCTTCTGCGATATGATTGTGCGGTAGGGCACCCCGGTCTTAGAGTGCCGCTGAACCGACCCCTCGGAGAGGAAGTAACCCAGGAACTCAAGCCAGTCGTTCATCCCGACGGTGACGGGATCGGTGAGTTTTCCTTCGGCGTTCTGGTTCGCGAACTTGACGACGGGCGGGATCTCGTAGACATCTCGCCGCTCTCCCGCCCATATGGCGCCTTTCTTGAACCGCATCCTCTTGTGGATTGGGATCTCGTCCATGCGGACGAGCCGGAACCCCTCCCACTCGTCGGCACGCCGGTTCAGGTTGACGTACATCCGGTGGTTTGGGGTGACCGCGAGGTCGACCTGCCGGGATTTGACGTAGTACATCTCTCCGTCGTACTCCGTTGCCACGAAGTTGGACGGGGCTGTGTACTCGAGTCTGCCCTCAGAGGAGAGGGTCGCGACGCGGTCGTCAGCGGTGACATCGCAGAAGAGCTTCCACCCGCTCTCCGTGAGAACCTCAGTCTTGTCGTCGTAGCACTGCTGTTCCATAGCCTCGTGGAGCGCGCTCCGGTCCTCCTTCGCCATCTTGTCCATCTCGTCGACGGCGGCGATCCCCATATCCGCAAGGACCAGCGCGCCGGCCTCGAGCGTCCAGCGGCCGTCGCCGAACTCGTCTTTCACGGCCGTCGCCGTCAGGCCGGCGGATGTCGACGACTTGCCGCTCGTGTAGATCCCGCGGGGCGAGAGCTTCACGACGTAGCGCAATATCTGGCTCTTGGCGATGCCCGGGTCGCCGACCAGGAGGACGTGGACATCGCCGCGGAGGCGGGAGCCGTCCGGCATCTCCTTTGCGATACCGCCGAAGAGCTGGAGCGCGATCGCCTCCTTCACATCGTCGGTCCCGTAGATCGTCGGCGCTATCGACCGGGCGATCTTCTTGTAGACCAGGGGATCGCGGGCGAGCGCCTTGATCTTCACCTCATCCTCCTCGGTGATCGAGACCTCTTCAAACTCCTTCTCGGCAACCTCGATCGAGTTGCACTCCAGGTAGATATCAAAGAGCGTGCTCTTCTGGCCGTAATTGACCCTCTGCACCGACCGCAGGATGCCGTTCACCACCACCCGGTCGCCCGGCGAGACCATCCCGGTGAGGTCGTCGGTGACGTCGATATCGAGCGTCTGGGGCTGCTCGCCACCGCGGAGGCCTTCGGGAGACTCCTGGATCCGGAGTTTCTGGGCATCGACGAACCGGCAGCGGTTCATAACGAGATCGAGTCGGGTCTTCCTCTCGCAGTTCGGGCAGACGTCGGGCTCGTCGAACCGCCCGTAGCCCTGGGGGACCGGGTCGGTGTTCTTCCCGCAGGAGCGGCACCGGAAGACCGCGCTCACGATCCGGGGGCGGACCTCGGTCGTCTTCCTGAGGATCCCCTCGATGCCGATGAACGTGTTGATCTGGTCGGCCCTGATATCCCGGACGTCGGTCTTCTGCGGCAGGTTCGTGAACCGGATGTTGATCAGGTCCGGATCCTGGCCATCTTTGAGTTTGAGGAGCCTGTTCTGGACGATCGCATCCCGGATGTCGCCGAGGACCTTCCCCGGGCTCCGCAGGAGCTCAAACGCGAGCCTGTTATTCAGGATCTTTCGAAAATCGATGATGAGCGACCGCTTGTGCGGGTACTCGCGGGAGAGCTCGGCGAGCTCCCGCTTGAACTGTTTTTTTAGGATCTTCGTCCACTCACCGACGACATCGGTGACCTCGACGGTTACCTCTTCTTCAGGCACGGCCGGAGCCCCTCACCGGTGCTCTCCTGCGGCGAGGACGAACCGGGCGAGCAGCGCCTCCATCTGGATATCGCTGCTTGCCCCTTCCGAGAGACGGAAGTCCGTCTCGCCCAGGGCATCGATCAGTCTCACCTTGAGCGTCCGGTCGATATCGCGCCGGACAAGCGCCCGGTAGCACTGGTTGATCAGCTCGTTCGGGGCGATGCCCCGGCCGCGGGTCAGTTCGGAGAGCGCCTGCTCGGCCTCATCGAACTTCCCTGCAAGCGAGAGGTCGATGAGCTCGTCGATCTCCGCCGGGCGGGCGGTCGCGGTGATCTCGTAGATCAGATCCTCGTCGATATCGGGCCGGAGGATGGCGGCACCCTGCAGGGCGTTGATCGCCTTTCGCATATCCCCGGAAGCGACATAGACGATGGCGTCGAGCGCCCCTTCCGTGATGGTGAGGCCTTCGACTGCGGCGATCCTCCGGGTCTCCTCGATGACCGCCTCGCGGTCGAGCGGCCTGAACCGGTATATGGCGCACCGGCTCTGGATGGGATCGATTATCTTTGAAGAGTAGTTGCACGAGAGGATGAACCGGCAGGTGCGGGCGTAGGTCTCCATCGTCCTCCGGAGGGCGGCCTGCGCATCCGTCGTGAGCGCATCCGCCTCATCCAGGAAGAGGATCTTGAACTTCGCGCCGGCAAGCGGCGATGTCCGGGCGAACTGTTTGATCTGGTTCCTGACGACGTCGATGCCGCGCTCGTCGGATGCGTTCATCTCCCGGAAGTTCGTCTGCCAGGAGTCGCCGAAGAACTCCCGCGCGAGCGCCACGGCAGCGGTCGTCTTCCCTATCCCGGCGCTCCCGGTGAAGAGGAGGTGCGGCAGGTTGCCGGTCTTCACGTAGGATTGGAGGCGCACCACGATATCCTTCTGCCCGACCATCTCGTCAAGTATCCGGGGCCGATACTTCTCTATCCAGATGGTGTGGTTACCGTCCATTTGCATGAAGTGTTGGCGCTCGCGCATTGTAAAAGCATCGACATCGCCACCGGTGATCCTTTTTAGAGGGTTGAGAGAGAAAGGATAGGTACAGATTACTGTGGAGATACCGGGAGTTCGCGTGGAGATCCGGTCTTCGATAAGGCCCGATAAACCCGCGCATCCCCGGTTTCCCCCTTCACGGCAGCGCGAGCGGCCGCGCCGGCATCCCCGCCCAATCGCTTCGCCTGCTGCCTCAAAGACTGCAGGGTCATGACGACCCTCCTCACCGATCGATGCCCTCGCATCAGGGCGACTCGACGCACTCAGGGAATAGACGGCTGATATGGAACCTGTAGAACGGGTATTTGCGCGAGACTTTGCCGCCGCGCGGCATACGGTAGACTCCGAGGGGGGCCGTGGCGGCTCGTACGTCGTGACGCCCGGCGGCGCCTGGTGCCGCCGCCTCTTCATCGTCGGCGCCCTCACCGAGCGCAGGGGGAGCGGTGATGTCATGCAGGCCCGGGTCGCCGACCCGACCGGCACGTTCAGGGTCTCGATGGACCGGCAGACCCCGGACGCGGGCGAGACGCTCGGGTACATCGAACCGCCGGCGTTCGTCGCCGTCACCGGCCGGGCGACGATCGTCGGTTCCGGGCCGAGGGCGTACGCAACGGTGGATGCCGAGGCGCTCCGCGTGGTCGACCGCACCGCCCGCGATCTCTGGGTGCAAAAGACCGCCGGCACAACGCTCGACCGCCTCATAGCGCTCGGAGAAGCTCTATCGGGCGACGGTGACGAGCGGGCTGCAACCACCCTCCGGCTCTACGGGACGACGGAGGAAGCGATCCGGGATATGGCCGGGATGGTGCGCACGGCGCTCGCGGTCGTCCGCCCGGGTACCGTTCCCGGCGATATCGGCTTCGTCCCCCGGCGCGACATCCTCCTTGATGCGCTCGAGGAGGAGGGCGGCACCCGGGGTGTCCCCGTCGAGGATGCCGTCGCCGCCGGGGTGCGTTCCGGCCTCTCCGCGCGGGAGGCACGTGCGGCGCTTGAGGAACTCCTTGCTGCAGGCGAGTGCTACCAGCCTGCATCGGGCATGGTAAAACTGATATAACACGTTATGCACCTGCACTTTATCGAGAGCGGTCCTGCCCTCCTCGTCGAGCAGGACCGGCGCGTGCTCGTCGTCGCCGATCTGCACATGGGGATCGAGTCGGGCCTTGAACGCCACGGCGTCCACATAGCAAGCCGGAGCGCTGTCCGGATCGCCCGGGTCGTTGCCTGTATCGAGGAGATGAAGCCCGATCTCCTCCTCCTCCTCGGCGACGTCAAGCACAACGTCCCGGTGACGAGCCGGCAGGAGTACCGTGAACTCCCCGGCACCCTTGCGACTCTCCGGGAGAGGGTGCCGCTCGCCGTCGTCCCCGGAAACCACGACGGGGGTATCGGGCGGTTCCTCGAACCCGGCGAACTCCTGCCCCCCGGCGGCGCGGTCATCGACGGCGTCGGCTACCTCCACGGCCATACCCGCCCCGACCCCGAACTCTTCGGCCGCCTCATCATCCTCGGCCACCACCACCCGGTCGTCTCTCTCGTGGATGCCGTCGGGTGCGCTGCACGCGCCCGGCCGGCCTACCTCTACTCGGGGCTTGATGCGGGGTGTGAAGTGGAGACGCCGCCCGGCGGCAACCGCACCCGGCTCCTCTTTATACCGGCCTTCAACGAGTTTGCGGGGGGTATCGACGTCGGGCGGCTCTCGGAGAGCGGGCTTGGCCCCCTCTCCCGGTGTATAGAGAGAGAAACCGCGGAGGTGTTCTTAGCAGATGGTACGTACGTCGGCTCCCCGGCCACGCTCTCCCCCGCCGGCGGCGGGTGAACTCCTCAGCCCCGCGGTCCGGGAGGTCGTCCGGAAGCGCGGGTTTACCGCTCTTTCCGATGCACAGGAACAGGCCATCCCGCTCCTGCTCGAGGGCAAAAACCTGGTCCTGGTCGCCCCGACCGGCACGGGGAAGACCGAGAGCGCGATGCTTCCGGTCTTCGACCGGCTCCTTGCGACCGCCGGCCCGGGGTTCAAGGCGGTCTACGTCACCCCTCTCCGGTCGTTGAACCGCGATATACTTGCGCGGATGGAGTGGTGGTGCCGGGAACTCTCGCTCTCGGCCGGTGTCCGGCACGGGGATACGCCGCAGAACGAACGGCGGAAACAGGCGCTCAATCCTCCCGACCTCCTGATCACGACGCCCGAGTCCCTGCAGGCGCTCTTCATGGGCAAACGCCTCCGTGAACACTTAAAGAACGTCAGGTACGTCATCATCGACGAGATCCACGAGCTCGCCGACAGCAAACGGGGGGCCCAGCTCGCGGTCGCGCTCGAGCGCCTGGCCGCCTACGCGGGAGAGTTCCAGCGGATCGGCCTCTCGGCGACGGTCGGGAACCCGGATGATATCGGGCGGTTCCTCTGCGGAGCCCGGGCGTTCTCGCTCGTCGAGGTGCCGGTGGCGAGCCACCTCGAGATCGGCGTCCGGTTTGCCGGGGAGGATTTCGCCGCCCAGACGCGGGCCGTCGGAGATTGCCTCGACGCCCCGGGGTCCACCCTCGTCTTCGTCAACACCCGGGTGACCGCCGAGGCTCTCGGGCACGAGCTCTATCCCCGCGGCGACGTCGAGGTCCACCACGGGTCGCTCTCGCGGGACGTCAGGGTCGAGGCCGAAGAACGGTTCAGGGAGGGCGCGGTTCGGACGTTGATTGCCACATCGTCGATGGAACTCGGTATCGACATCGGGCACATCGAGCACGTCGTCCAGTTCGGTTCTCCCCGGCAGGTCTCGCGCCTGGTGCAGCGGGTCGGCCGGGCCGGCCATCGTCTCGATGCAATATCGCGCGGGACCGTCCTCGCCACGGGGTTTGACGACCTCCTAGAGTCGCTCGTGATCGCGCGCCGGGCAAAAGCGAACGAGTGCGAGCGGATCGTCCCGCCCGCCGGCGCCGCCGACGTCCTTGCAAACCAGGTAGCGGCAATCGCGGTCGAGTACGGCGAGATCGAGGTCTCCCGCATCCGGGATATGATCGAGCGCTCAGGAGTCTTTGCCGGGTGCGGCCCCCTCCTTGATACCGTCTGCAGCCAGATGGCGGAGCACCGGCTGATCCGGCTCGACGGGACACGGGTTACCCGGACCGGGCGTGCCCGGCGTTACCTCATCGATAACCTCTCGATGATCCCCGACGAGCGGAAGGTGGAGATCTTCGATATGGTCTCGCGCCGCACGGTCGGGACGCTCGACGAGTCGTTCGTCCTCGGCTGGATGCACACCGGCGCCATCTTCATCACGAAAGGGCAGCTCTGGCAGGTCCTTGATATCGAGGGAGGGCGGATAACAGTCGAGCCGGCCGCCCGGGCGCGGGGCGAGGTACCGACGTGGGAGGGCGAGCAGATCCCGGTGCCGTTCGCCGTTGCCCGGGAGGTCGGGGCGCTCCGGAGGACCCGGGCGTTCTCCCGCTACTCCGATATCCCGGCGGCTATCCGGTACGCGGAGCGGTTCATCGCCCGGATGGACGGGGGCAACTACCCGGTCCCTTCCGATCGCCTCATCACCCTTGAGAATACGGATGAGGGCGTGGTCTGCAACGTCTGCGGGGGGCACAAGGCGAACGAAGCGCTTGCCCGGACGCTCTCGGTCCTCCTCTCGGCCCGGTACGGGACGACCGTCGGGATCGAGGTCGGCGCCTACCGGTTCCTCCTCCGCCTGCCGCCGGCCGTCCGCGCGCTTGAGGTGGAGGAGACCCTCGCGGCGCTCGAGCCCGCACATCTCCCCGGGGTCCTGAAACTCGCCCTGAAGCGGACGGCGCTCTTCAAGTGGAAGCTCGTGCAGGTGGCAAAGAAGTTCGGCGCCATCGACGCGGATGCCGACTACGAGCGGTTCAGCATCCACCGGCTCATCGACCTCTTCGACGAGACCGTCATCGCGGCCGAGGCCTACCGGGAGCTCTTCAGCGGCTCGATGGACGTGGACGCGGCCCGGGAGATCCTCCTTGCGATCCGCGACGGCCGGACTGCCGTCGCCACGGGGAGGTTGAGTCCGCTCGGGAGCGAAGGGCTCTCCTCGTCGCGGGACATGATCCCGCCGCCGATGATCGATCAGGCGGTGATCGGGACGCTGATGCGGCGCCTCGATAAGGAGGACGTCGTCCTCTTCTGCATGCACTGCCGGAAGTGGAAGAGCCGGACCGTCGTCGAACGGGTCCCTGATAAGCCGCAGTGCCCGCTCTGCAACGCACGTCTCATCGCCGCGCTGAAACCCTGGGACGAGCAGTTCATCCCGGCGATGAGGAAGAAGGAGAAGACGGAGGAGGAGCGGGCGATCGAGGTCCGGTTCCTCCGGAACGCAAATATCGTCCTCTCGAGCGGCAAGAAGGCAGTGACCGCCCTCGCCGCAAAGGGCGTCGGGCCGGAGGCCGCATCCCGGATCCTCGCAACCCTCTCCGAGGGGGACGCCTTCTACCGGGAGATCCTGAAGGCGGAGCGTAACTACGTCAGGACACACAGGTTCTGGTAAGAGGAGACAGAAGCCGGGCCGGTGCGGCGGATACTCCGCGCTCTTCCGCATAAGATCGGGGCCTGACCTTCATCCCCCATAGCAATACCCCGGGTTCACCGCATCAGGCTTGCCCTGATGCCCGGCGTGAGACTGGCGGCAGATGCGAGAGGAGAGCGTCACCGGGTTGCCGGAGGCATAAGAGCCGGCTTTTAGCCCGGAGAATCCAGCGACATATACGGGTGAGATCCCGACAGCCGGATCGCGCCCGGCAAAAAAACCCGGAGGGGCTTTCGGTCTCCTCTCTCCCCTCAGAAAGAATGTAGTGAAAAACCAGTCTCACATGATAGTTTCGAGCCGCTGCTCCAGGAAATCAAGCCCTCTCTTGATATCCTCGATATTCTTTCCGCCGGTCAGGATGATCTTGCCGGAACTGAAGAGAAGGGCGACGATCTTCGGATCCTCAATACGGTAGACAAGCCCCGGGAACTGTTCGGGTTCGTACTCGATGTTCTCGAGGTTGAGGGTGATGACCACCTTGTTCAGGTTGATGTACCTGCCCATATCGTACGAACAGACGATGTTCGTGACCGCGACCTGCGGTTCATCGTAAGTATCGATGCCGGCATCCCGGAGCGAATGCATGATGATATCAAGGCCAGCGTGGAGATCCTCCTTGTTCCTGATACCGGTAAGCACCACCTTCCCCGACGAGAATATCAGGGACGCAATCTTGGGCTTCTCGATGCGGTAGACCGCCCCGGGAAACCTCTTCGTATTCAATTCACAGTTTTTTATTTTATTAGATACTTTTTCGAGGTCGATTGAGTCGGCAATCACCCCGGAAGCAACGATGTTCTCGATTTTCAGTGACTCGTATCCCTTCTCATCCATTGATATGAGTATCGTTTTTCGGACCATAATACTAATGGATGATCTTTATGGGTATTCTGAATAGGGAGCGCTCATCATCGTTGTGAATTCTTTAAACCATAGGCGCGCAAATCTTTATTGATCGCGGTATGACAGATGACGAGCAAAAAGTAGCATCCTACGAAGACCTCTGCGCGAATTTCAAGATAGATGTCCCTGAATACTATAACTTCGGCTTTGACGTGATCGACGCATGGGCAAAGAAGGATCGGAACAAACTGGCAATGATCTGGACCGACCAGAAAGGAAACGAGAAGAAATACACCTTCTTCGACCTCATGCGCCTCTCCAATCAGGCAGTCAACATCTGCATAAAATACGGCATCAAGAAGGGCGACCGGGTCATGCTGATGCTCCCCCGCGCCCCCGAATGGTGGATCTTCACCATCGCACTCATCAAGATCGGCGCGGTATACTGCCCTGCAACGACGATGCTGACGGCAAAAGATCTGAAATACCGTATCCAGGCGGCCGACATCAAGATGATCATCACCATGGCCGAGTATGCGGAGAGGGTCGAGGAGATCCGCGAAGAGTGCCCCACGCTTGCGGTCCGTCTCATGATCGACGGCACCAGGGACGGATGGGTCAGTTACCCCGTCGAGCTCGACTACCCCGCGCCCTGCTCGCACAAACTGGTGAACCTCCCCGGCATGCGCCGGACCCGGTCCTCAGACCCGTTGCTGATCTTCTTCACCTCCGGCACCACCGGCGAACCCAAGATGGTGGTCCACGATCACGCCTATCCCCTGGGGCACCTCGTCACCGGGCAGGTGTGGCACGACCTGCACCCAAACGATCTCCACCTGACGATCTCCGATACCGGCTGGGGCAAGAGCGCGTGGGGGAAACTCTACGGCCAGTGGATCATCGGCGCGTGCATATTCGTCTACGACATCCGCAGCCGGTTCCACGCCACCGAGATCCTGCCGCTGCTGGAACGATACGGTATCACGACCTTCTGCTGCCCTCCGACCATCTACCGGATGCTGATCCTCGCCGACCTCGATAAGTTCGATCTCGCCGATATGCGCCACTGCTGCAGCGCCGGCGAACCCCTCAACCCCGAGGTCATCCGGGCGTGGCAGGAAGGGACAGGCCGGACGATCTACGAGGGCTACGGCCAGACCGAGACAGTGCTCTGCATCGGGACGTTCCCCGGCATGAAGTGCAAACCCGGCTCCATGGGGAGGCCGGCGCCGGGCTGGCATATCGAGCTCCACGACGACGACGGGAACCCGGTCGGCGTGGGGGAGGAAGGGCGCATCGCGATCAAGCTGGACCCGCGTCCGGTCGGGCTCTTCCGCGGCTACCTGAACAACGAAGAGGAGAACTGCAAAGTCTTCCAGAACGGGTTCTACTACACCGGCGACAAGGCATGCATGGATGAGGACGGCTACTTCTGGTTCATCGGCCGCGACGACGACGTCATCAAGTCATCCGGCTACCGGATCGGGCCGTTCGAGGTGGAGAGCGCGCTTATGGAGCACCCGGCCGTCCAGGAGGCGGCGGTCATCGGATCGCCGGATGTGATCCGGGGCCTGGTCGTCAAGGCGTTTATCACTCTCAAGCCCGGGTATAACCCCTCGGAGTCCCTCATCAAGGATATCCAGAAGCATGTCAAACGGGTGACGGCACCCTACAAGTATCCGCGCGCGATCGAGTTCGTGGAATCGCTCCCAAAGACGATCTCCGGCAAGATCAAGCGCTATGAACTCCGCGAGAGGGAGATGAAACAGTTCATGGACAACAACTCCCACGGTGTCCACTCCGGCTCGAAGTGCGCGGAGTAAACATCTTTATTTTGTTGAAGGTATTACAATACTAGGCGCGAGAGTTGCCAAGCCAGGTCAAAGGCGATAGGTTCAGGGCCTATTCTCGTAGGAGTTCGCCGGTTCGAATCCGGCCTCTCGCATCCTTCTCCCGATTTTATCGGTGCTGTCCGGCTAACGAGGTCGGAAGGCGCTTTGATATGTTCAAAAATGGGTAAGGTTATTTGACCCTGCCAAACTCCTGGCTCACATCGGCTGCGGACTGGAAGGTCTTGTCATCGTTGAACATCTCGAGAACCTGGATGACCGCATCCGGCGCGTTGTTCTTCCGGGCGAGGTTGATCAGGTCCTGTTTCTTGCCGGGGTAGTCCATGCCGTGAAGGTACGACTGGAACGCAGACGCGCTCAGCTCCTCGACCGATCCGGCCTGGGC
>Ga0209718_1001707_pt1 | contig 23936 bp, 27 predicted proteins | sample AD_JPNAS1_MetaG_FD_184420 | JGI IMG/M metagenome (GOLD analysis project Ga0209718, IMG submission 184420) | Active sludge microbial communities of municipal wastewater-treating anaerobic digesters from Japan - AD_JPNAS1_MetaG (SPAdes) (version 2) | ecosystem: Engineered > Bioreactor > Anaerobic... | reverse complement strand
CACGGAGCATTGAAGCCGCCTACTTCGCTTTCCTTAATGGCGGACGGGGCTGGCGTCATCACAATCTTTTCAAGATCGGGGCGCTCCCCGTACGATCGCTGATAGCGAAAAAGGAGAGCCGTTTTATTGATCATGGCAACGGAACGATTACGGACACCAAAACCGGTCTCATGTGGGCGGCGAGAGACAATGGGGAGAGTATTCACTGGCCGAAAGCCAAAAAATATTGTGAGGATTTTTTTCTTGGCGGTTATCGGGATTGGCGGCTCCCGACGACAGCTGAACTGGCCGGGCTGTATGACAACAATAAAAGATATAAAGCTCTCGGCCGTTTTCCCGTGAACTTGACGGAGCTGATCGGGATATCGGACTGCTCCACCTGGACATCGGATTCACGAGGCGCAGAATCCGCCGATTTTGACTTTTGCAATGGCAAGCAGGGGTGGTGGGACCGGAATTATTTCGTCAAGCCGGTGCTTCCAGTACGTTCTGCAAAATAAACTATTTGGGCATAAGGTCGTCACTTACAACATTTCTCTTGTTAATCTGCAATTTATTTGGAAAGTGATCGCCGTCTGTTAGTAGTGAAAGCGTTGGTCAATAACCCACTGATTGCCAAAAGTAAACATCAACCGGATGAACCGCAAATATTACCGGTTCAATGACACGGGTGCATTGAACGAACGATTCAACGAACGATTTGAGGATGAGGGAAGTGATGAAAAAGAACGGAATATCAAAATGGCTGTTTGCACAGGCGATGGTTGTGCTGCTGCTGTGGCCGGCAACCGCTTTTTGCTCGGCCGGAGAGGATCGGGTGCTGGAAGCGGCCCGGCAGAAGGTTGCCGCTGAACTGAACCGGTTGGACGAAGGCCTTCGCGAGGCGGCCGCGGCGCTGGGGAAAACCGGACTTATCGGCCAGAATGCGAGGCCGGTTCTTGCTTCGCTGTGCCGGAAGTTCGACTATGCGGTGGACTGCGCGGCCGTAAATCTTCAGGGCCGTATGGCGGTGGTCGAACCGGAAGTCTTCCGGCGGTTCGAGGGGAAAGATATTTCCGGACAGGAACAGGTACGAAGAGTTTTAAAAACGGGAAGTCCGGTATTGAGCAGCGTCTTTTTTTCGGTGGAAGGGTTTCCGGCGGTGGATGCGGAATACCCGGTCGTGAGTCCGGATGGGAAAAGGATCGGTTCCGTGAGCGTTCTTTTTCAGCCGGAGAAGTTTCTCGGCGGCATTTTCGTTCCTCTGGTGCGGCAAACTTCCGTCGAGATATGGGCCATGGAAGAAGGCGGTTTGATTTTGTATGACGCGGATGCGTCACAGATCGGATTGAACCTGTTTACTTCCGGGCGCTACCAGCCTTACGCCGGGCTTCCGGCACTGGGAAAAAGAATTGCCGCGCAGCCGCAGGGAAAAGGGGTTTACGAATTCACGGCCGGCCGGTCTGCAAATGTTGTACGGAAGAGCGCCTTGTGGAAAACCGTGTCCCTTTACGGTACGTCGTGGCGTTTAGTGGCCGTCACGGTGGAGCATCCGGCTGGAAAGGCGAAATAGGACCCGTGGCTGCCGCGCGTTTTTCCCCCGGTTAATCTTTGACGATTCTTCCCATCTTCTGATATATCCACCCCATGAAAAAATTGAATCCGGAGTCTTTACCCTCGTCCATTCCGGCCGGAAACACCGATCCGGGCCCGATCGTTGACTTTGCGCATCTGGCTTCGGTCATGGCCCCCGAAGCGACCGACGACTTTCTGCATCCGCCTTACGGTTTTTCCGCCGCGGATGAAGAAGATCTGTACACCACCGGTTACCTGCAGCGGTTTTTTTTAAGGTGCTGATCCGGATATCGGCCCCTCCTGTTGCCACGGGAATCCGCAAGGAGGTTGCTCATGAAAAAAATATATGATACACGACCGTCCATGCTTCAAGAAGGAAGGTGACCGTGTCCCGGAGAACTGGAATTGTTAAGGATGGCCGATACTTGCAGCATGCAACCGGCATGGATCACCCGGAAAGCCCCGAGCGGCTGGCGGCTGTTTATGAGATGCTGGACAACCCGCACATGTCCTGGAAATATGAAAGCATTGAACCCCGCGAGGCCACTCACGAAGAAATCGCGTATGTCCATACGCTGCCTTACATTCGGGAGATTGCCGGCACCGCCGGGAAGGACTGCGTTTTTCTCGATTCCGATACCATTGCCGGCCCGGAAAGTTATGAAATCGCCAAACTGGCCGCAGGCGGCATGCTCAACGCCATCGACGCCGTCATGACCGGGGAGGCGGACAACGCATTTGCGTTTGTGCGCCCTCCCGGCCATCACGCGGGCGCCGGAAATTCCGAAGGCTTCTGTATTTTTAATAATATTGCCATCGGCGCGATGCACGCCATGAAAAAGCACGGCTTGAAAAAAATCCTGATTGTCGATTGGGACCTGCATCACGGCAACGGGACACAGAAAATGTTTTATTCCGACCGGCGGGTTTTATATTTTTCCACGCATCAATATCCCTATTATCCGGGTACGGGAAGCCTGCTGGAAATCGGCGAGGGCCAGGCGCTGGGCTATACAGTGAATGTTCCTCTCCGGCGTGGAGCGGTCAACGGGACGTTCGTCTCGGTGTTTCGCAGGATTCTGGAGCCGATTGCCAATGCCTTTGCGCCGGAGTTGATTCTGGTCTCCGCGGGCTACGACATTTACTATCAGGATCCGCTGGGCGGGATGCGCGTCACCCCCGATGGGTTTGCGGCAATGGCACGCGTATTGCTCAATATTGCCGACCGGTGCTGTTCGGGACATGTGGTCGGCGTGCTGGAAGGCGGTTATCATACCGTGGGGCTGGCCCGTTCGGCAAAGGCGACACTGGAAGAGATGTTTGACGAGACGCATTGGACGGACCGGAAACTGGAAGATTTGGAGCAGCATGCCGACGAGGAAAACCAACCGGTCATTCAATCGGTGATCAAGGGCATGCGGCCCTACTGGAATGTGTTTTAGGAGGAGATTTTGAAGCTCAGCACAGCGGACGTCGAATACGTCGCCAAATTGGCGCGACTGGAAGTATCGGAGGCGGAAAAGGAAAAGTTGACCGCCCAGATCAACGACATTTTGCGCTACATCGATCAGCTCAACGAGCTGGACACGATGGGGGTGGCGCCGATGAGCCACGCGATTGCCGTGACCAATGCGTTTCGCGAAGACCGGGCGGCTCAATCCCTCGAGCCAGGCGCTGCGCTGGCCAATGCGCCGGATGCGCGCGGCGAATTTTTCCGGGTTCCCAAGGTTATTGAATGACGCGTGCGGAGAAAGCGCCGCCCGCGCGGCGGTTTAAGCCGGTTTCCGGATAAAATTTCACACAAACGTGCCGTCGAGCCGTAAAAAGAACACAATTGTGTCAACCCCCATTTTGTTGAGGCGTTTATGGAGTTACATCAGTTCACCATTCATGCGCTGCAGGAAAAAATTCGAAACGGCGAGGTTTCGGCCCTGCAGATTGCTGAATCCGTTTTTTCGCGCATCGATGCCGTGGAAGGCCGTATCCATTCCTACATCCGTCTGATGAAGGAAGAGGCAATGGCTTCCGCCGCCCGGGCGGATGAGGGCATTCAAAAAGGGGATATTCAGCCTTTAACCGGCATCCCCATCGCCCTCAAGGACATTGTCTGCACCCGCGGCATTCCAACCACGTGCGGCTCGCGCATGCTGCATCAATTTGTGCCGCCTTACAATGCGACGGCGGTGGAAAAGCTGGCTGCGGCAGGCGCAATCTTTGTCGGCAAGGCCAACATGGACGAATTCGCCATGGGGTCCTCCACGGAAACCTCGTACTTCGGTCCCACGCGCAATCCCTGGGACCTGGAACGCATTCCGGGCGGTTCCAGCGGCGGCTCGGCCACGGCGGTGGCCGCCGACGAATGCATCGCCTCCATCGGCTCCGATACGGGCGGCTCGATCCGCCAGCCGGCGGCGCTTTGCGGTGTCGTCGGAATGAAACCGACGTACGGCCGGGTGTCGCGTTTCGGCCTGATTGCCTTTGCCTCTTCGCTCGATCAGATCGGGCCCTTGACCAAGGATGTGGAAGACTGCGCGATCATGATGAATGTCCTGGCCGGTTACGACCCGAAAGAATCCACCTCGGTCAAAGCGGAAGTCCCCGATTACCGGCAGTTTGTCGGCCGCGATATCAAAGGGTGGAAAATCGGCATTCCCAAAGAATATTTCATCGATGGCATTGACCCGGAAGTTTCCGCCGCCGTCGCCAAGACGATTGAAACGGTCCGGCAGTGCGGCGCTTCCATTGTGGAGATTTCGCTCCCGCACACAAAGTACTGTGTGGCCGTGTATTACATCATCGCGCCGGCGGAGGCCTCCTCCAACCTGGCGCGCTACGACGGCGTCCGGTACGGTTTCCGGGCGGCCGATGCCCGGGACCTGTCCGAGATGTATCAGAAGACCAGAAGGCAGGGATTCGGCGCGGAGGTCAAGCGCCGCATCATGATTGGAACCTACGCTCTGTCCGCCGGATACTACGATGCTTACTACGGCAAAGCCTCGCAGGTGCGGGCGCTGATCCGCCGGGATTTCGACGAGGCTTTTGCCCGATGCGATGTCGTCCTCACGCCCACGACGCCGACGCCCGCTTTTAAAATCGGCGAGAAAACAGACGATCCGCTGCAGATGTATCTATCGGATATATTTACCATATCTGCCAATCTGGCGGGGATTCCCGGCATCTCCGTGCCGTGCGGCTTCAGCACATCCGGGCTGCCGATCGGCGTCCAGTTCCTGGCGGGTCATTTTGAGGAGGGGAAGCTGCTGCAAGTGGCTTCGGCGTATGAAAAAAGCGCCGCCGTGGAAAAAAGGAGGCCTGCTTTATAATGGATTTTGAAACGGTCATCGGGTTGGAAGTTCACGCCCAGCTTTTAACGGACACGAAAATTTTTTGCAGCTGCTCCACTCAATTCGGCGCGGCGCCCAACAGCCACGCCTGCCCGGTTTGTCTGGGCATGCCGGGCGTTTTGCCGGTGCTCAATAAAAAAGTCGTGGAGTACGCCATGAGGATGGCGCTGGCGACGCACTGCGCCATCAATCCCCAAAACGTCTTTGCGCGAAAGAATTATTTTTATCCCGACCTGCCGAAGGGCTACCAGATTTCGCAGTATGCCTATCCCCTGGCGGAGCACGGTTACATCATGATCGACACCGGCGAAGGATCACGAAAGATCGGCATCACCCGGATTCACATGGAGGAGGACGCGGGCAAACTGATCCATGACGACCATAACCCGGCAAGCTACGTGGATTTGAACCGCACCGGCGTGCCGCTGATTGAAATCGTCGGCGAACCGGACATCCGCTCGCCGGAAGAGGCTGCCGAATACCTCCGTCGCCTGCATGAAATCCTGGTGTATCTCGATATCTGCGACGGCAACATGGAGGAGGGTTCCTTCCGCTGCGACGCCAACGTGTCCATCCGGCCCCGCGGGCAGAAGGAGTTCGGCACCCGGACGGAGCTCAAAAACATGAACTCTTTCCGCAACGTGCAGCGCGGGCTGGAGTATGAAGTCCGCCGCCAGCAGTATCTGGTGGAAAACGGCGAAAAAATTGTGCAGGAGACCCGCCTGTGGGACGACGCGCAGGGCGTGACGAACCCGATGCGCAGCAAGGAAGAAGCGCACGACTACCGCTATTTCCCGGATCCCGACCTGGTGCCGGTGGTTGTGGATGAAGCCTGGGTGGCCGACATTCGCGCCGGTATGCCGGAGTTGCCGCAGGCCAAGCGAGAACGGTTTGTGAACGACTATCAAATCCCGGCCTACGACGCAGGCGTGCTGACCGCCGACAAAGCGCTGGCCGGTTATTATGAAGATGTCGTGAAATTGTGCGGCAAGCCGAAAATCGCCAGCAACTGGGTCATGGGCGATGTCATGAAGTTCCTCAATGAAGACAAGAAAAGCATCCGGGAGTGCCCCGTATCGGCAAAATCCCTGGCCGACATGATCGGCCTCATAGAAGAAGGGACCATCAGCGGCAAAATCGCCAAGGAAGTGATTGCCGACATGTACGCGACCGGCAGAACGCCGCAGGAGATCATTCGGGAAAAAGGCCTGGTGCAGATTACCGATGAAGGAGCCTTGGCGAAGACGGTTGCAGCGATCATCGAGGCCAATCCCGGACAGCTCGCGGACTACCGCGGCGGCAAGGAAAAGCTCTTCGGGTTTTTCGTCGGCCAGGTGATGAAGGCGACCCAGGGAAAAGCCAACCCGCAGATGGTGAATGACCTGCTCAAGAAAATGCTGGCCCTTCGACAGGCTCAGGATGACATTGATTAAAACGGTTTTCTGGAAAAAAAACGCAGTGGTCCTGATCGACCAGAACGCTCTGCCTCTTGTGGAGCGGCAGGTGGTCTGCTCCGACTACCGGCAGGTGATTGCCGCCATCCGGGATTTGACGGTGCGCGGCGCGCCGGCCATCGGCGTGGCCGCCGCCATGGGCGCGGCGCTGGGAGCGCTTGCGTTTGCTTCGGAACCCATCGAAAAATTCAAAAAAAAATTCAACGCGATCTGCGATGAAATCGCGGCCGCCAGGCCCACGGCCCGCAATCTTTTCTGGGCAATGGAGCGGATGAAAAAGCATCTGGACGAAGTCGTCCGTTCGGGAAAGAGAAATCCGGCCCGCGAGCTGGTCCGGGAGGCGAAGCGCATCTGCGCCGAGGACATTGCCGTCAACCGGGAGATGGGCCGCCGCGGCGCGGCGCTTTTCTCCGACGGGGACCATGTCCTCACGCACTGCAACGCGGGCGCGCTGGCGACGGCCGGCTACGGCACTGCGCTGGGTGTGCTCCGCGCGGCCGCGGCCGAAGGAAAGAAGCTGCATGTGTATGTGGATGAAACGCGTCCGGTTCTGCAGGGGGCAAGGCTTACCGCCTGGGAAATGAAGAAGGAAAAAATTCCCGCCACGCTGATTTGCGACAACATGGCGGGATCTCTGATGCGTCAGGGAAAAATCAACAAGGTCATTGTCGGCGCCGACCGCATCGCGGCCAACGGCGACGCGGCCAATAAAATCGGCACCTATGCGCTGGCCGTTCTGGCGCGGGCTCACCGGATTCCTTTCTATATTGCCGCCCCGGTTTCCACGTTTGATTTTTCGATCAAAACGGGAGAGGACATTCCCATTGAAGAGAGACAGGCGGACGAAGTGACGACGTTTCGGGGCGCGCAGGCCGCCCCGAAGGGGATGAAAGTGTACAATCCGGCGTTTGATGTAACGCCGGCGCGGCTGATTACGGCGATGATCACGGAAAGAGGCGTCCTGACGCCGCCCTTCCCGGCGGCCATCGCCCGCCTGAAGCGATTTGTTCCATGATGAATCATAAGTATTGCGTCATTCCCGCGCAGGCGGGAATCCAGATTTTCTCAAACTTTCCTGGATTTCAGATCATGCGCAGAATGACCAGATTTAGGTTTTGCTGCAAGACAGGAATACAGGAATATGAAACTGCTGCTTTTTGATTTTGACGGCGTTTTAGTGGATTCGCTGGACGTTTATGAAAAAACGGTGACGGATTGCCTCAGCGCGATCGGCCGGCCGCTCGCGCGCGGTCGGGAAGAGTTCCTGGAGCTTTTTGAGGGCAACTTTTACCAGTCGCTCGAAGACAAGGGCGTGGACATGAAAAAGTTTTCGGACGCGTCCGTGGACATTCTGGCAAAAGTCCGTTACGCCGACATGAAGCCTTTTCACGCAATCCGGCCGGTGCTGCAGGAACTGAAGAAAAACCATCCCCTGATCATCATCTCATCCAATGACGCGCCGACGATCAAAGAAGCCCTGCGCCTGTATGATTTCAACGGGATTTTTGACGATATTCTGGGGTGCGATTTCATGCTGAGCAAAAAGGACAAGATCCTTCACGTCATTCAGAAATACAACGTCACCCTGCAGGATATTTATTACATCGGCGACACGACCGGCGATATGAAAGAAGGCAAGCAGGCCGGCGTCAAAACCGTGGCGGTGACCTGGGGCTGGCATTCCCGGGAAAAACTGGCCGCGACCGGTCCCGATTACCTGCTGGACCGGCCGGAAGATCTGCTGCAACTCAACTGAAATTTTTGTCTTCAACCTTCAGTCTTCAGTCTAATCCCCTTAAGCTTATTTCTTGTAAGGCAAGAGAAATAATGCTATTTATGGCACACAATAGAGCACTAAAAAGGAGATTAAAGATGACACAAATAAGCCCTTCGGAAGATATTCGTTCCGTAACGGAACTAAAGCGCAATACTCGTGAAATTTTGAATCATTTACATGCCACGGGGAGGCCCGTGATCCTGACGGTCAACGGCAGAGCTGATTCGGTTCTGCTCGACGTCAGGCAATATGAAAAAAACCTGCGAGCAGTGAACCTTGCAAAACTCATAGCGCCTGCCGAACAGGACGTGGAAAAGGGAAAAATCCGTTCCGCGCAGGAGTTTTTGAAGGAATTCAAGCGTGAAAAAGAAATATAAAGTTGATATTACCGCCACGGCCGAGGCGGATATTGCTGAATTATGGGATTACATTGCCCAGGACAACCCTGACGCCGCAACCTCTTTTATCCTTCAGCTTGAAGAACAAATTGCTTCGCTGGAACAATATCCTGAACGTTGTCCGCTCATTCCGGAAAATGAATTCCTGGACCGAAGCTATCGTCATCTGCTTTTTGGCAATTATCGAACGATCTTTAAAATGATCGATACTCAGGTCATTATCCTGCGGGTCATCCATGGAGCGCGATTGCTGGCTTTGCAAACGGCGACGGCCCCTTAAAAAAGTCCATCTACACTTACACTTCGCGGGCGGAGCTAAGCGGCTTTTTCTTTTTTCCGAGGGGCGGGAGCGCCCTGTAAAAGTCCTTGCGTTGTAAGATCCTCATCAAGGCGCGGCCAGTGTATTCCATATCCGGCGCCCGAAACATGCCATTGGGCCCGTTGGGCCGGTGTGGCATGCAGCAGCCGGGGGAACCATGCCAATGGCACCGTTATGGTTCGCCCATCGAAAAGATCGACACTGATGACGTCATCATTGATATGCACATCCCGGACACGCTCTCCCGATTTAGGTTCCAAAGTATCATTCCATGCCATTTCATTAGAACTCATAAAGTTTTGATCCCGGCACGACGGTGAATTTGTGTTTCAGGAGCACCTCGATGGCTTTTTCGGGAGCGTCGAAGCGGAAGATGATGACGGCGTTCAGGCCGCTTTTTTCCACGAAGGCGTACAGGTATTCCACGTTGATGGTTTCCCGGTTCAAAACTTCCATGATGCTGTGGAGCCCGCCCGGCTGATCGGGGACTTCCACGGCGACGACGACGGTTTTGCTGACGCGGAAACCGGCTTCCCTGAGAACCTTGTTGGTTTTCTCCACGTCATTCACGATCAGGCGCAAAATGCCGAAATCCGCCGTTTCCGCGAGCGACAGGGTGCGGATGTTGATGTTGTTTTCCTTCAGGATGCGCGTGGCGTGCTCCAGCGTGCCGGGTTTGTTTTCCAGAAAAACCGAGATTTGTTCTACCTTCATGTATAATTCCTCCATAGTTTTTAAGTTCGTGGCGGTCGGGAACGGTCGCGACCGTTCCCTGCAAAGGGATGAACCGATACTTTATCAGATGGTGCGCCTGTCGATTACCTTCTTTCCGCTTTCTTTCAGCGTCTGCGGGGCCACCAGCTTCACGCGCGGCGAAATGCTCAGGTAATCTTTCATGTCCTTGACGATGCGTTTTTCAATAGTCTGCAGCTCCTTGACGCCGCCCGCTTCGCCGAAGAATTTTTCGCCGACTTCCACGTGCAGTTCGACGGCATCCAGCGCGCCCACTTTGTCGATGATCAACTGATAATCCGGCTCGACGCCGTCAATCGCCTTCAGGATGGCTTCCACCTGCGCGGGGAAGATATTGATGCCACGGATGGTCAGCATGTCGTCGCTCCTTTTCAGCACGCGCTCCATCCGAATGTGCGTGCGGCCGCAGCGGCAGGGTTCGGGAATCAGGCGGGAGATCTCGCCCGAACGGTAGCGGACCAGCGGGAAAGCTTCTCTCGTCAGGCTGGTAAAGACCAGTTCTCCCTCTTCCCCTTCGGGCAGGACGTCGCCGGTTTCCGGATGGATGGTTTCAACGATAAAATGATCTTCATAGATATGCATTCCGCGCCGGCCTTCCAGACACTCCATGGCAATGCCCGGCCCCATCATTTCCGAAAGGCCGAAGATGTTGAGCGCTTTGATGTTGAAGGCGTCTTCAATGGCGTCGCGGGTGGCGTTGCTCCAGAGCTCGGCGCCGAAGATGCCCACCCGCAGTTGCAGGGATTGCATATCCACGCCCATGGCCCTTCCTTCCTCGGCCAGATGCAGGGCGAAGGATGGCGTGGCGCACAGCACCGTCGGGCCGAAATCCTGGAGGATCGTGATTTGCCGCTTGGTGTTGCCGTCCGAGATGGGGATGACGCTGGCGCCGATTTTTTCGATGCCGTAGTGCAGCCCGAGGCCGCCGGGGAGCAGACCGTAGCCAAACGCGTTGTGGACCATGTCGTTTTTGGTCAACCCCGCGGCCGCCAGGGAGCGGGCGGTCAGATCCGTCCAGGTGTCCAGGTCGCGCCTTGTGTAGCTGAACACGGAGGACCGGCCGGAGGTTCCGGAGGAGGCGTGCAGCCTCACGATGTTGCTCATCGGAACGGCAAAAAGGCCGAAGGGATAGTTGTTGCGCAAATCCTCGCGGGTGGTGAAGGGAAGCTTTTTTAAGTCCTCCAGAGAGCGGATGGCGTCCGGCGATATTTTGGCGGCGGCAAACGACTTTTTGTAAAAACAGACCGTTGCGCAAACGCGCTGCAGAACCTGCTGGAGTCTTTTGATTTGCAGGGCTTTCAGAGCTTCACGCGGCAGGGTTTCAAACTCATCATTGTACATCATGGCGGCGTCTTCCTTTCTGACAGGCGGTTCAGGACCAAGCCGAAGGCTGTCTCCGCGGTTTTGCTGAGCTGACGTAAGGGGCTGCCTGTTTTGTGCGGCAGTGTAACAAAACTTTCCGCCGGTGGCAAGCAGCTTTCAGGGGAGTGCGGGAGCCGGTGAAAAAAGGGCAAAACAGCCCGAAAAACAAATTATTCTTTACGGAAACCGGTTGTTTGTGTTACGTGCAAAAGGCAGTGATGGGGAATGGCATTTCATTCCACAGGACCATCCGTCTGCACGGGTTTTGGAAAAGATGAGTCTCACGATCAGCCGCAAATTATTTCTGGGGTATCTGTTTATGGCGCTTTTGACCGTCCTGGCCAGCGCCTTTGCGTTGTTCAATCTGCAGAAACTCAGCGCAGGCGCCTACAATATCACGAATCATCACTTTGTGCTGATGGAAAATTCCAAACAGCTCATGGACATTCTGCTGGCTCAGGAAAGCGCCGAAAAGAAATATTTGATTCTGAGAGACCCTGAACTGGAGCAGATTTTCTGGAAGCGCAGCGTTGAATTTACGGAAAAACTGGACGAGACAAGCCGTCTGAAACTTGACCGTCGCACGAAAAGCGCGGTTGCCGAAGTGGACGTGTTGCACCGCCGCCTGAAAGAATTGTTTTCGGAAGAAACCCTGCTGGCGCAAAACGGGCACTTGCAGGAAGCGCAGGCCATTTCCGACACAACAGGGAGGGCTGTGATCGATGCCATGGCGATGCAGCTCCGGGACATTCAAAAAAACATGGACCAGGCCATCAATAATGAAATGAACCGGATCGCCAGTCAGGGACGGGCGGCCGTTCAGATGACCCTGGGGCTGAGTTTGCTGAGCCTGGTGCTGGGCATAACGCTGGCGCTGATCATTACGCGCAATATTTCCAAACCATTGAAACAATTGCAGAAAGCCACTCGCCTGATTGCCGAAGGGAATCTGGATCACAAAATCGAGGCAAGACGAAACGATGAAATTGGAGCACTGGCCGATTCTTTTGCCCACATGACCCAAAGGCTCAAAGTGCTGGAAGCGCTCAACCTCGACGCCAGTCCGCTGACCGGGCTGCCGGGAAATCTGGCGATTGAAAACCGGATTGAACAGTCGCTGGCAAAGGGGAAGCTTTTTTCTCTGTGCCAGGTGGACCTCGACAATTTCAAGCCTTTTGCCGATCAGTACGGCTACGCGTGGGGAAGCGAAGTCATTAAAGAAGTCGCCGGTCTTCTCCAAGGGTATATTGATGAAATGAAGCTGACCGACATGTTTCTGGGCCACATCGGGGGCGATGATTTTGTTCTCATCGGCGATCCCGGACAGGTGGAGGGCATCTGCAAAAAGCTGGTGGTGGATTTTGCGGGACGCATCCTTCGCTACTACCGGCCGGAAGATGCGCAAAAGGGATATTTCATCGGACGGAATCGCCAGGGAACCGTTCAGAAATTTCCATTGATCACGATCACCGCGGCGATTGTTACGGATGACGGATCGCGCTTTAAAAACCCGCTGGAGATGGCCAGACGGGTGGCGGAGTTGAAAGAGTACGCCAAAAGAATGCCCGGCAGCAATTATGTAACGGAAGAAGCGGTGGAAAGACAAAAGGCGGCGCAGCCGCAAAATTTACCGAGCAGCCTGGAGGGGAGCAATTGTTGAGACATTCGAAAAAACTGGTTTTTTTGATCCTGCTGCTTCTGATGTTGTGCGGCTGTTCGGCAAAGGCCGTCCGGGATGGAGGCCAGGAGTCCCCAGCGCCGGTGAAGAAAGCCGGCAGCCTTTTCAGCAGCGGGCCGTCGGACCGGGATCTGTTCGATGAAGCACTGGCCCTGTTGTCCGGCAGCGGGCGGGAGCCGGATTACCATGAGGCAAGAATCCGTCTGGGAACTTTGGTGGAGCAATTTCCTGAAAGCAAATGGGCGGAGGGCGCGAAGGCTCTGCTGTCAATGCTGGACAGAGTTTCCGCGCTGCAGGTTCAGTTGAAAGAACAGAAGGCGGAAGCCCAGCAGGAACAGGCGAAACTCAAAAAAGAAATTGAAGGACTGAAAAGCAGCGTCCGCCAGGCGGAAGAAAAGAATTCGGCGGAGCTGATCCGTCTGCAGCAGGAAAACGAGCAGCTGAAAAATGATATCCGGCAGTTAAAGAATTTGGAGATTCGGCTGGAGAAGAGGGAGAAGCTGCTGCGCTGACATCAGAGCTTTAAATATCGTTCAGCCAGCATGATTCCCAGGGCGGTTTTCGCGTCGTTCAGCTCCCCGCTTTTCAAAAGGGCGGCGGCCCTGTCGAAACTCACGGGAATGACTTCAATGCATTCGTCTTCATCCGGTTGCAGCGGTTCGTACACCAGGTCCTGCGCCAGAAAAAAATACATGAATTCGTTGCAGTATCCGGGAAGCAGGTAGCCCGCGAAAAGGGGCGTCAGCTTTTTAGCCCGCCAGCCTGTTTCTTCGGCCAGTTCACGTCCCGCGCAGGAGGCCGGTGATTCCTCTCCGTGGTCCATGGAACCGGCGGGAATTTCCAGCAGGTTTTTCCCGGTGGGGATGCGGAACTGCCGGATCAAGAGCAGTTCTTTTTGATCGTTGACGGGGACCACGGCCACGGTGGGTTTGTGTTCAATCCAGCTTTGCCGGGTTTTTTTCCCGTTTTGCAGCAGAACGTCTTCTTCCCAGACAGAGAAGATTTTACACGCGTACGCCAGAGTCCTGTTTTTGTCCATGAAGGGTATCGGTTTCCGTTTCAGTTGGTTTTGATGATGGAAAGAAGATGCCGTTCGATTTCCTGCTTCGGCAGGGCGCCGACGAGGCGTTCGACCAGCCGGCCGTCCCGGAAAAACAGCAGCGTGGGAATGCTGCGGATGCCGTACTGAGTGGCGGTTGCCGGGTTTTCGTCCACGTTCAATTTGGCGACCTTGACGCCGTTGGCGTAATCCGAGGCCAGCTCGTCAATGGTCGGCGCCAGGCTTTTGCAGGGGCCGCACCAGGGCGCCCAGCAGTCCACCAGCACGGAGATTTCCGCGGACAGGACTTCCCGGGCAAAGGAGTCATCGGTGACCTCGACGGGTTGGATGTTTTGCGTGGCAACAACCAGCGCTTCGCCGCATTTGCCGCAAAAGGGTTTTGAGCTGAGGCGCTCTTCGGGCAGACGATTTTTGGTGCCGCATTTCAGGCAGCGGATAATCAGTTGATCCAGCGGCGCGTGGCAATGCCCGCAGGTAGGTCGGCGCTGAAATTTTTGCTGCGGTATGCGGTTTTTTGTTCCGCAGTTCAGACAGCGGATAATAACGTTTTCCGGCATTCTTCATCTCCCGAAATTTTGCGGCATTATCTCTTTTTTCCGTTCAAATGGCAAATTATATCGCAACGCTGACTTCAAAGGGGTTGAGGATGCGAACCAGTTCCGAAGGCGGCATCCTGGCCAGAAGTCCGCGCGAGCCGGCATTGATGAAAATTTCCGGAAGGCCGGAAATCGTCTTTTCCATGTAAAGCTTCAAATCCTTTTTGGCGCCGAAGGGAGACGTTCCGCCGACAAAATAACCGGTGTGCCGGTGAGCGGTCTCCGGTGTGCAGGGTCTGACGGTTTTTACGCCCAGCGCGCGGGCCAGAGCCTTTGTGGAAACCTCCCGGTCCCCGTGCATCAGAATCATGAAGGGATTCGCATTTTCATCTTCCATAACCAGCGTCTTAATCACGCAATGCTCATCCACGCCCAGCTTTCGCGAAGAAACCTTGGTGCCGCCGTGCTCTTCGTAGGCATAGGTCTGCAGTGTAAAAGTCGCCGCCGATTTTTTCAGAACCAGGACGGCGGGCGTTGATGGGATTTTTTCCTTTGCCATACCGGCAATATAATGACGGGGATGCGAAAAGGCAAGGATAAAGGGATACAGGGAGAAGGCATAAGACTGAAGGTTGAAGGTTGAACGGAAAGGCGCTAAATGCGCCGTCATGCCGGCGGAGGCCGGCATCCAGTATAGATAAAAAAGGCCGAAGGCCCACAAAATAGTCCTTCAGTCTTCAGCCTTTAAACCTGCTCAACCTCTTGAAGTCCAGCGTCGCGAAATAATCTTTCACGGTTTCGGCGCGGCGGATCTGGATGACGGACCCGTCCTCCCGAAGGAGCAGTTCGGCGGAGCGCAGCTTGCCGTTGTAATTAAAGCCCATGGAATGGCCGTGCGCGCCCGTGTCGTGAATCACAACGGTGTCGCCCGGGGCCAGTCGGGGCAGCAGGCGATCGATGGCGAATTTGTCGTTGTTTTCGCAAAGAGAGCCGGTAACATCATACAGGATGTCGTGGGGGCGCCTTTCCTTGCCGACGACGGTGATGTGATGGTAGGCGCCGTAAAGTGCGGGCCGCATCAGATTGGCCATGCAGGCATCGAGGCCGGCGAATTTTTTGTACGTGTCCTTGATGTGCAGGACTTTCGCGACAAGGTAGCCGTGAGGGCCGGTGATGAAGCGTCCGCTTTCCGTAAAAATTTTCAGGGGGGCCATGCCGCCGGCTGTGATGATCTTTTCATACTTTTCCCGGATGCCGCGGGTCATAACCTCCAGATCGATGGCTTTCTGTTCGGGCCGGTAGGGAATTCCGAATCCTCCGCTCAAGTTTGCGAATTCAAAGCGGATGTTCAGGGCGTGGGATAATTCGACGATCAAATGAAAAAGAATTTCCGCCGTTTCGACAAAGTAATCCGGATCCAGCTCGTTGGAGGCGACCATGGTGTGAATGCCGAAGCGCCGGACGCCTTTGTCCCGGCAGATGCGGTAGCCTTCAAAAAGTTGTTCGCGCGTGAATCCGTATTTGGCTTCTTCCGGATGGCCGATGATGATGTTCCCTTTTTTCAGGGGGCCGGGATTGTAACGGCAGCAGATCAGGTCCGGAAGTCCGGCGTGTTTTTCCAGAAAATCAATGTGCGATAGGTCGTCCAGGTTGATGGTTGCCTTGAGTTTCCGGGCCTGGACAAATTCGGCGGCGGGGGTGTCATTGGAGGAAAACATGATTTCTTCCCCGGTGATGCCGACTTTTTGCGCCAGCAGCAATTCTGCCATGGAGCTGCAGTCTGCTCCGAATCCTTCCGTATGGAGGATTTTCATGATGTAGGGATTGGGGCAGGCTTTGACGGCGAAGAATTCTTTAAAGCCCCGGTTCCAGGAAAAGGCCTTGGCAAAGGCGCGGGCGCTTTTCCGAAGGGCCTTTTCGTCATAGATGTAAAAGGGTGTCGGATATTTTTCAAGGATGGCAGACAGTTGTTTCCGCGTAAAAGGCAGTCGTTTTTCCGGCATCGGCAAATCCCCTGTGTTCGGTTCGATATGAGTCATTTACGGCAAAATGAACAAATTGGCAATGGCATTTTCAATCGGCCGGGGGGAAGGTTCGGCTAGACAAAGCTGTTGACGGCCAGATAAATCACGGAGGCAATCACGGCGGAAATGGGAATGGTCAGAATCCACGCCCAGATGATGTTTCCCGCAACGCCCCAGCGTACGGCGGACAGTCTCTTGGTGGAGCCCACGCCGACGATCGCACCGGTGATGGTGTGCGTTGTGCTCACGGGAATGCCGCCCATCGTCGCGCCGATAATGGAGAAGGCGGCCGCGGTTTCCGCGCTGAAGCCGCCGATGGGCTGAAGTTTGGTAATTTTGGTTCCCATGGTCTTCACGATCCGCCAGCCGCCGAACATGGTGCCCAGAGAAATCATGGTGTAGCAGATGATGACCACCCAGATGGGGATGTGAAACGTATCCCCCAGGAGCCCCTTGCTGAAGAGCGCCATGGCGATAATGCCCATCGTTTTTTGGGCGTCGTTCATGCCGTGGCCCATGGAATACACCGCGGCGGAAAAAAGCTGGAGCTTCCGGAAGACCTTGTCGGACTTGGCGATATTGGAGTTTCGGCTCAGATTCATGGCCAGCGCCATGAAGAAGAACCCCAGCGCCATGCCGACGGCGGGCGAGATGATGATGAACAGAGAGGTTTTGATAATGCCGCTCCACACCAGCGTGCCGGTTCCGGCTTTTGTGACCCCCGCGCCGATCAGGCCGCCGATCAGGGCGTGGGAGGAACTGCTGGGCAGCCCGTAATACCAGGTCGTGATGTTCCAGAGGATCGCCCCGCCCAATGCGGACAGAATGACGAGATTATCGACGATATCGATGTGGATGATGCCTTTGCCGACCGTGTGCGCCACCTGCGTTCCGACAAAAAAAACGGCGGCAAAATTGAAAAAAGCCGCCCAGAGCACCGCGTATTTGGGGGACAAAACGCGGGTGGAAACCACTGTAGAGATGGAATTTGCGGAATCATGGAAGCCGTTGAGAAAATCAAAAATCAGGGCAATGGCCACCAGGATGAAAACAAATGCCATGGAATCAAGCATGTTTCAGCACAATCCCTTCCACGATGTTGGAAACGTCTTCACAAACATCGATGGCTTCTTCGATCCTTTCGAAGATTTCTTTCCACTTGATCAGTTCGATCGCGTCCTGTTCTTTGATGAAAAGATTGGTGATGATGGTTCTTAAAACGACATCTCCGGCATTTTCCAGGGTATTGATTTCGACGCAGCCGTCGAGAATCATCTGGGAGTTTTTCATATCGCGCAGGCCGTGGACGACGCCCTTGATTTTTTTGATGGCCTGAAAAAGAATTTCCGCCTGCTTGATGATTTCGTCATCGGGTTTTTTCACTTTATACATGTAGATGCGGACGGCGGTGGCCTCGATGACGTCCATGATGCTGTCCATTTTATTGACCAGCGCGTAAATATCTTCCCGGTCAATGGGCGTCAGGAAGGTTTTATGCATTCTTTCGTAGGTTTTATGCGTAATGCCGTCCGCCTCATGCTCCAGTTCCTTGAGCCGGGCGACTTTGGCCTCGGAATAGTCCCGGTTTCTGGTCATTTCGAGAAAAAACTGACCGCCTTCCTCTATCTTATTGGCCAGCTCTTCAAAATGCTCAAAGAAATTTTCTTCCTTTGGAAACAGGCGCATAAAAAAATTCCCCTTTTTTCCTTCGATGGGCGGTTGGGGTGACCCAAAAGCCAAACGTGCTCTAGCGAATTATCGGGGAAATTGCAAGATTTTATCGCACGGACGCGGGGCGAAGAAGTCGTTAATGCCTGTTATATAAGGGGTTTAGAGTAAATAATTTTACTGTCTCCGGGAGAATAGAAATCCTTGAGAAACGCTTCCGGAAGATAGCCGCATTTTTCATAAAAATGCCTGGTCGGCGCGTATTGAGGACGGGAAGAGGTTTCCGCATAAATGTTCCTTCCCCCCAGGTCCCGGATCATCTCTTCGGTTTTTTGCAGGAGACGTTTGCCGGTTTCCTGACCCCGCAGGGATTGCGTCACGGCGATCCAGTAAAGGTCATAGCTGCCGGCGGTGGCCGGGATCAATCCGTAGCAGGTGTATCCGACCACCCGGCCGTCTTCTTCAGCAAATAAAAACCGATACGAACTCTGTTCGCCCTGTTCAAGCCGTTCCTCGGCCAGTTCACGGGCCAGCGCTTCTTCCGCGGCGGAAAAGAAACCGCTTCCCCGCACAATCTCTGCAATCGCGTCCGGATCGGTCGGCCGGATTTCCTGCCGGTAGGTAATCGTTTTCAAAAAATCATTCCCCTTTGTTTATGGTTTTAAGGCGTCCCGGAGGATGGCGTCGATGGCGCCGGTGTATTCGATGCCCGCGAAATCCAGCGCGGCGGCAAAGCCGGCGTCCGGCGAGAGGCAGGGATTGGCGTTCACTTCCAGCACCCAGGGGATGCCGTTTCCATCCACGCGGAAATCCACGCGGGCATACCCGCGAAGCCCGAACAGATGCCAGCACCGGAGAGCGATGTCCCGCAGCCGGTCCGCGAGGCGCTCATCCTGCGGTGCGATGGAAAGCGACCGGACGGTATGCGAATATTCAAAGGAATCTTCAACCCACTTGGCGCGGTAATCGAGCACCTTGCGCTTATCCGGCGGATAGTCCAGAAAAAGAATTTCCGCGGGGGGCAGAACCCGCACCCCCTGATCGGAAGCCAGCAGGGCAATGTTGAATTCACGCCCGTCAATGTAGGCCTCGGCAAAGCAGTCCAAACCGAGAGCATCCTGGCGCTCCCGCAGCGTGTCCCGGATGGTTTGAGGATTCTGCATCTGCACGACGGCCCGGTCATCCAGGCCGACCGATGCGTCTTCCCGGCAGGGTTTGAGAAAATAGACCTCTCCCGGGGACGGACTTTCTGTTTCGTCTTCCAGTGTGATCCAGTCAGGCGTGGCGATCCCCGCCTGCCGCAGCATTTTTTTGGCCAGCGGCTTGTTGGATGTGACAAACATGGCGTCTGTCCGGCAGCCTGTGTAGGGCAGGCGTAAAAAATCCAGAAGCGCGGTCGCGAAATGATTCAGGCTGCCTTTTCCGGCAAGCGTTTCCACCAGATTAAAAACGATGTCCGGCTGATGTTCGCGGATCCTGGAGATATTGGCCTGCAGATCCATTCCGAAGGAAAGCTTTTCCGGCCGGTGGCCCAGCGAAATGATCGCTTCGCCGATGGTACGGGCCTGTGTCAGGCAATCAAGCTCGTCTTCGCCCGCATCCGCCGGCACATCGCTGTGCAGAATCAGGATTTTTTTCATGGAGACTTTTCCGTTCCGGCGCCGTCGGGTTGGAGGCTTTGCCCCCTGGAAAGACCCGCCCGCTCCAGTGCAGAGTTCAGGATGTCGGTGATCAGTTGATCATAGGATATGCCTGCCAGTCCGCACAAAATCGGCAGATCGGAACGCACCGGATTCAAACCGGCCAGGGAATTGACCTCTATAAAATGAGGACTGCCGAAAGCGTCCGAGCGCAGGTCCACGCGCCCTCCGTCCTTCAGGTCCAGTCCGCGCCAGGCCGCCAGGGAGACTTCCATGGCCCGCAGGGCTTCCGGGTCGGAGACGGCGGTATAGCGCACCAGGTTTTCATAATGCTCTTTGTTGTCATAGGAATAGGCATGCGGTTCCGCGTCCGGATTCAGGAGAACCTCCATGGCGCCGATGACGCGGGCGTTTTTGCCGGTCCCGATGATGCCGACGGTAAATTCGCGCCCGGGCAGATACGTTTCCACCAGCACCGGCTGGCAGAAAGTCTGCAGGAGAGTCCCGCAGACCGAGCGCAGGCTTTCCGCGTTGTCGATTCTGGAACGGGCGGTGATGCCTTTGCCCGTGCCTTCCGCGACGGGTTTGGCAAAGAGGGGGTAAGGCAGCAGAACGCGACCGATGTCTTCCGGAGAGGAGACCACGGCAAAGTCCGGCGTGGGAATGCCCATGTCCCGCACAATATGTTTGGTCATACCTTTATGGAGCGTCAGCGCCTGGCCGAGGGCGTCTGAAAAGGTGTAGGGGATCCGGTAGGCGTCCAGCAGCGCGGGGACCTGAGCCTCCCGGCCAAAACCGTGCATGCCTTCGGCGATGTTGAAGACAAGGTCCCAGCGGTCGCCTGCGGCCAGACGGCGGATGAGCGCCTTCACATGGCCGATGCGGTCGGTCGCGTGGCCGTTTTTCTTCAGGACGTTTTCAATGGCTTCGATGGTATCGGGCTTGTCGAACTCGGCGGTTTCTTCGAGGCTGTATCCTTCGCGAAGGTAATCGTCGCGCAGGTCGTAGGTCAGGCCGATGGTGACCGTTCGGCAAGGGGGGGTCGATGGACAGACGGGGTTACCGGACATAAGCTATTTCAATATCCTAGTGGATATCCTTTGACTCGGCATGGTTGTCCGGGTAGCGGAAGATATTACCTTCGTAATTGCGCATCATCAGGTCGCCCTTGTCCCACCCGATGGCATATTCGGGAAGCAGCGGAATTTTTCCTCCGCCGCCGGGGGCGTCAACAACGAAGGTCGGCACGGCATAGCCGGTGGTATGGCCGCGCAGGCCCTGGATAATTTCCAGGCCTTTGCTGATGGGTGTTCGGAAATGGGACGAGCCCGGGATCGGGTCGCACTGGTACAGATAGTAAGGACGGACGCGGATCTGCAGGAGTCCGTGGACCAGGCGGGTCATGGTGGAAACGGAATCGTTGATGCCGGCCAGCAATACCGTCTGGCTGCCCAGTGGAATGCCGGCATCGGCAAGGCGAATGCAGGCGGCGCTCATTTCCGGGGTCAGTTCGTCGGGGTGCGTGACATGAATGCTCATCCAGAGGGGATGGCACTTTTTCAGCATGGAAACAAGAGCCGGGGTAATGCGCTGCGGCATCACCACGGGGACTTTCGTTCCAATGCGGACCAGTTCCACATGGGGAATCTCCTTGAGCCTCGAAAGCAGCCATTCCAGCCGGTCGTCGGAAAGGGTCAGGGGGTCGCCGCCGGACAGGAGTACGTCGCGGACATTCGGATTGGAGGCGATGTAGTCCAGCGCTTTTTCCCACTTGGCCGTGTCGATAAAGCATTGGTGCTGGCGGCCGAAAATGCGGGAGCGGGTGCAGTAGCGGCAGTAGGTCGAACAGATGTCCGTGACCAGAAACAGAACGCGGTCGGGATAGCGATGCACAATCCCGGGGACCGGAGAATCTGCGTCCTCGCCGAGAGGGTCTTCTTCTTCGCCCTTGGTATGCAGGCATTCATCGACCACCGGAATGACGCAGCGGCGAAGCGGAGAAGACGGGTCTTCCGGGGAAATCAGGCTGGCATAGTAAGGGGTGATGGCGACAGGGAGATCCCCTGACGGGTGCATCATGGCCTGGCGTTCATTGTCGGAAAGGTGAACCATGGCGTCCAGGGTCTGGACATGGCGGATGGCGTTTTGAAACTGCCATCGCCAGTCAAACCATTCGATGCGGCTGATGTCCGGGTAATGTTTTTTTCGGAAAGCCCGTGAGCGGGGAGAATCTTTGAAGGGAAAGTAAAGCCGTTCCGGCTTTGATTTTGCCAGGGAGGGGAGGTGATTATTTGTGGTCAACGAAAAAAAATTCGTTGTTTTGTTCGGCACCACAACAAGACCGGCTGAGGGGCCAGGAGGTTCTGCATCCTCATTAAACAGGGTCTCGTTTTCCATCCATCCTCCTTCCGGAAGCATCCTTCCGCTAAAAAAATCCTTCTAAAAAAAACTTTTATTGATTTTTGAATTTACGCAAGCAAAAAAATTTGTCAACATTTATTTTGCATTTTGAAAGAAAAAATGAAAAAAATTTTAAAAAAAGTGCGTGGAGAAATTTTTTTCAACGCAATCAGGATCGAGAATGCCGGAGCTGCCCGAAGTTGAAACGCTGTGTTGCCAGTTGCAGGGAAAAATCGCCGGAAAGAAAATTCTGGCGGCGAAAGTCTTCGATCACAAACTCGACGGCATCGCGAATGTCCGCGGGATGAGGATTTGCGGGGTTTGCCGCCGGGGAAAGACCGTTGAGATGCGCCTTCATGACGGCAGAAGCATCGTTGTTCATCTGCGCATGTCGGGACGGTTGTTCTGGCGGGCGGACCGCAAGAAGGAGCCGCATACGCGATGGCGGATGACGCTGGTTGACGGCAACCTCGATCTCGTCGATCCCCGCCGCTTTGCAACTGTCCGGGTGGTCCATGCCGGTCGGGAGTCCTTGTCCAATGATCTGATGGGCCGCTTTGATTTCAGGAACTTCATGCAAAGCCAGGCCGGGCGCAGGATTCACGTCAAAACACTGTTGATGGATCCGAAAGCGATTGCCGGCATCGGCAACATTTACGCCTGCGAAATCCTGCACGCAGCGGGCATCTCTCCGCTGAGGCCGGCGGCATCGCTTGGAGAATCCGAGTGGAAAAAAATTTTTCGTCAGGCCCGGCGTATTCTGAGAAAGGCCATTGCCGGGCGGGGAACGTCTATTTCCGAATGGCGGGACCTTTACGGCTGTCCGGGGGAAAACCAGAAGGAGCTGAAAGTTTACGGACGGGAAGGCGAGGACTGTGTCCGATGCGGCGGGATCATCGTTCGGATCCGGCAGGGTGGACGCAGTACGTTTTACTGTCCGCGGTGTCAGGAGGAATAGGTAATAGGCCATGGGCCATAAGAAGACGAGCATCGGTCAAAAAGAGATGGGTGGAATACGACGAGTGACGAGGAAATCGTAGGGAGGGTCTTTAGAACCTCCGTGGTGAATGGTAAAAACAGGCGAGGGGCCATAGATGAGGCGGCGGATCAAAAGAGATGAGGTGCGTGAAGGGTCGGGTGCGAGGAAGGAAACTCAATCGCCGTTTTTCAAAGCGTCGGTAATCCACTGGCGGATGAGACTTTTGGGCGGAACTTCACCCACGGCCGCCACCCTGTTGTTGATCACCAGCGCCGGCGCGCCAAGGACGCCGAACCTGGACATTTCCCGGATGTCGGTCACATGCCGGACATCTGCGGCGATCTGCATCTGTGATAAAACATCGCGGATGTCCGATTGCAATTGATCGCAACGGGCGCAGCCCGCGCCCAGCACAAGAACAGTCAGGCCGGTTGCCGGCTCGGGATCGACGGGAAGGTTCAGCGCCGCTTTGTATTCGCGCAGCAGGGCACGGGCGTAGGCCGGAAGGATTGACGAAGGAATGTAGTTCCGGCCGGAGACCTCCCGGACGAGAAAGTCGGAAATTTCCGAATCGCTTTTGCCTGCGCAGACGGAAATTGCTTTTTGTAAAGCTTCTTCCAGACCAACGATGCCGATCAGGCGACCGTCAACGTTTACTTGATTTACGGAAGGATTGGTCATGTGATCCCCGATCAGCGCGAGCCCTAAAATCGCGGCAGCAGATTTGACCCAAGACTATATTACATTAATTCCATCATGCTTTCAAAATGGCACTAATCCAAGGCCAATTGGTTAATTGACGGGTAGCCGATTTATTTGTTGCCATTTCCGAAAGCCCTCGTTCGGCTTGTTTTGTTGCCGCCTCCAATGAATCGAAAACACGGTTTGAAAAGTAATCTCTCCGGAGTTTATTCCATATTTGTTCTGCCGGATTCAGTTCCGGTGAATAAGGTGGAAGCCTGAGCAGGGCTATATTATCGGGAACTTTAA
>Ga0209718_1001704_pt1 | contig 23950 bp, 15 predicted proteins | sample AD_JPNAS1_MetaG_FD_184420 | JGI IMG/M metagenome (GOLD analysis project Ga0209718, IMG submission 184420) | Active sludge microbial communities of municipal wastewater-treating anaerobic digesters from Japan - AD_JPNAS1_MetaG (SPAdes) (version 2) | ecosystem: Engineered > Bioreactor > Anaerobic... | reverse complement strand
TCGACGTCGTGCCCGAGTTGGAATCCGAGTATCGAAAGCGAGTCATGGGAAACCAGCAGATTCATCGGCGCGAGCCGCCGCCGGAAAAGAGACCGCCACGGTGAGAGTTCCAGCACACATGGTCCAACAAACCGGCTCCACCGAACGCCGGGATCGCGCTTCAGCTGGCAATCGACCATCATTGGCCCGGCGTCGGTGAGCCGGAGCGTTGGCCGAAAGGACAAGTGCTATGAACTGGCCATTACTGATTTCACTATTGACCACTGCGGGTGTGGCAATTCTTGGCTGGTACATTGTCCACGCGCTCAATGCACGTCGAGATCGCAACAACAAACGTAGAGAAGTGCGAGTGCAGTATTTAATTGAGGCGTATCGACGGTTGGAAGCCGGAGTGGGCCGCGGCTCAATCGACTCCTCCAGAGAGTTCGCCAGAGGGTTCGAGTCAGCAATTGCTGACATACAGCTCTTCGGCACAGATGATCAGGTCCAAATCGCAAAGAATATGGCGACAACGATTAGCACGCGAAGGGAAGGCGCCAGTGTGGAACCGTTGCTTCTATCACTCAGAGATGCGTTGCGCGCCGAGTTGGGTTTGGGGAAGATCAAGGGAAACCCATTCCATTTTCGATTTAACTCAGAAGGCCAACCAAGCGGTGCATCTAACGGGAGCCAGCCGATTGGCTCAGGGATAAATCCAACCTCATCGGCGGCTGGCTCCCGTCGCTGACCTCTGTGGGCTATGGAGAACGCAGCATGAACGCCATCTCCGACTACTGCATCTACACGATCGTCCATGGCGACCGATTGCTCTTGGGAGCCCGCAATGCTGGCCCAGCAGTATTCCACCAGACCAAGGCGTGGATTACAGGATACAGACTCTGGCTCAACGCCGAAGCGGATGGACTCCTCATGCCCGTATTGCTGGCGGATTCAACTGACTGCAGCAAGCTGTTGTACTGGGGGGTATTGACCAGTGTGTCACTGGCAGATGGAGGCACGACATTTACTGTGGACCGACTGCGGAGACTACGCCACGACCACAGGCCGCAGGAGTTGACGTTACGCAGCTCGGGACGGCACATTGCGCCGCAATTCATCCGGCCGTACGCCATCTGTCGGACACCAGGAGTCATTCGCGAGCAAAGCCGAACCACTCGCTCCACCGCCCGCCGCTTCGGTTTCGTCGCCCATGGGTCGTTCCGACGCGCGCTCCCCTGGGAGAACGATTTCCCGGCGGCGGTCGGTGATCTGAGGCGTTCGGCCTACAATAGTGAGCACCTACGACACTAATCTCGCGGCTGAGTTCTACGTACTGTCCGCGCTTCATCGCCTCGGGTTGTCGGCTACGCTTACACTTGGCAACAAGAAGTCCGTCGATATCGTGATCGCGCGCGATGCTGGTGATGCGCTCACCCTTGATCTGACATTTTAGTAACGTGACTTAGGGTCTGTGCAAAATTACTTCCGATTTTGCACAGACCCTTAGAATGCGCCCTGGCTGTCGCGTTTTGGCGGGCGGCGAAGAGCATCCTCGCGATCGAGAAAGCTGACTGCTTCGGCCAAAACGGCGTTGACGGTCGGGAGGTCCAAGTCGCGCGTCTTGCCCAAGTGATCCCCGTCGTACCATTGGATGGTCTTGGGTTCGCGGATCGCCTCCTGGAGGGCGCGCGCGCAATCGGGCGGAATCACCGTGTCCGCCTTGCCGTTCTGGATCAGGACCGGTCTGGGGGCGATGGCGCCGGCGTATCTGACCGGGTCCCAGACGCTGGTGAAGTACCAGGCCGGCAGCCACAGCAGATGGCGCCACTTCCCCGCGGTCTCGATTACGGTGGGCGAGGAGAGCAAGCAGACCATGTGTCCGCCCCCATAGACCAGCACGGCGGCGCGGATGCGCTCGTCAAAGGCGGTAGCGGTGCTCCCCGTCATGGCGCCGTAGCTCGCCCCGCAGAGGTAGATGCGGTTGGTCGCGATGTCCGGCCGGGTGACCAGGTAATCGATCAGGCGCCGGGTGTCGTTGACGGTTCGCGAAGCCCGGACGCGAAAGGCTTCGAGCCCGGCGAGCCCGCCCTTCACTTTCCGCTCGCCCCGCATCAATTGGTCGAAACAGACGAACGCGAATCCGGCCTGGACGAACGGCACATCGAGCTTGTGTCGCGCCATGAACTCCTTGTCGTTGCCGATCCCGTGCAGGAACACCACGCAAGGCAACGGACCGGAGGCATTCTTTGGGGTCGCCATCACAGCCGGAACGCGATCGCCGCGTGCGCCTGCGTAGTAGAATTTCGTCCACGTGTAAGCTTGTCTTTCCTCGACCAGGGCCAGCTCGAGGTTCAAGGGTGCGTTTGGGTCGTAGCCGTCGAAGTAAGAAGCATCCAGCCACACTTTGAGTACGGCAAGACCGGCCACGCACACCAGCGCGGCAATGGCGAGGAACCTGGCGAGCCGCTTGCTTCTTCTCTTCCACATAACTCACATCGTGTTGTGGCGCCTGCCGGGCGCCTCGGCGGGCCGACGCCGGCCAAGCCGGGAAGTGGCATGAGGGGACGAGGACACCGATTTCCGGCGCGCCATCCCCGGCACCGGCCAGCATAGGCCGTCGACTCGGCTCCTGGCGACAGTGAAATACTGTTGTCAGCCTGGATCAATGGGCGTATGGCCAGATGCAGATTGACCATGAAGAACACCGTTTTCCTCATTGCCTGGGCGGGCGCCGTGTCGGTGCTCGACACCGCGTGTCTCGGCCAGAACCTCTTGCCCAACCCGAGCTTCGAGCGATCGCAGGAACGCGTCGAGGGATGGACTCTTTCGGGCGGCAAGGGCCGTGTCGTGCGCGCTGAGGGCAACGCTGCCGCCGGCCAGGTCTGCATTGGTCTCGAAGGCGACGGCAAGGAACCCAACTGGTGGCGGACGGCGGATTTGGCGCTGCAGCCCGGGGGCCTATACTGCTTTGGCTTCATGGGACGACGCGCGGCCGAGGCGCACGGGGGGACTGCGATGTCCGGGCCGAGCCGGGTTAACCGGGATTTCCCCCTCGACCATCGTTGGGGACGCGAGGAGTTCATCTTCATGAACCCGCACAACAACCCGCGCGATTTCGTGCGACTCGGGCAATGGGAGGTTGACGGGCGATTGGATTTCGACTGCGTCGAACTGGTTCCGGTGTTTGCGGCGCACGCCGAGACGGCTGAGGGCATCGAATTGGGCGAGGCCGAGAGCGTTCGCGCCGGGGTGTATCGGTTCGAGCCGAACCTGAACTGGCGCGGGGCCAATTATCACCGTCCGCTGGTGACGAATCAGGCCGGCTTCAACTCGAACCGCTGGTTGTTCTGGCCGGGCGCCGAGGTGGTCTATCGGTTCGCCGTGTCCGGCAGTCCCCAAATCTCCGCAAGCCTGCGCGCCGGCATCAATTATCACACGGGCGGGGTGCTGCGAATCGATGCGAGCCGGGATGGACAGGCCTGGGTGGCTGTTGCCGAGTTCGACGGCCAGAAGCGGGGCGGGCGGGCTGAACTTCCAATGTCGCTGTTCCCGGCCGACCAGGTCCTCGTCCGTCTGAGCCAATCGGGCCAGGAAGCCGGATTCCAGGTGGACACCTTCGAGTACGAGGCGGCGTTGGAGAACCCGCCGCCCGACGCCGACGGCGAGACGCTGTTTATCGAGTCGCGTGAAGCGAGTCCGGAGGTCGGTATTGCGCTGGCCGGTTGGACGTGTCGGGCCGCGGACGGGGACTTTTGCATCGCGATTGTCGCCACGAATCGCGCGCCGCGCGCCGTCGCCTTCACTGCATCGGCGACGTGTCTCGGCATCGGGCAGGAAGCGGGCCCAGCAGTCCGCTCGATGACGGCTTCGGTGCCGCCTGGTGAGACAGGCCGCTTCGATCTGCGCCTTGGGTTTCCCGGGGCCGGGGAGAATCGGATCGCGTTGACGATCACGAACGACGCGGGCCAGGGCGTCTTTCGGGGCACGTCGATGCTCCGGGTGGGGCTGCTCGAGGACGCCAGCTACGGATTCTGGCTGGCGGACGAGGGCGGCGTGACAGCCTGGTGGTGCGAAAGCGGCTGGAAGGTGGGACGCGACCGGGTTGCGCCGGTTCCGGCGCGGATGGGAGAGCGGCGGGCGATCGAGATCGCCGCGGCCCGGAACGAATTCGAGGCCGTGCAACTGGTGTTGCGGCCGGATCGCGAGACGACCCTGCTCGAAACTCCCGCCGTGACCCTGCGTGACGAGCGCGGGGATTCGAGTCCCATTGAAGTTCGTTTCGACGAAGTGGCGTACGTGCATGTGACCCAGCCGACGGACGCCTCGTGTGTTCGGGGTTGGTATCCCGATCCGTTGCCGCCGCTCAAGACCCCGCTGAAACTGGCGGCTCACCGCAACCAGCCGCTCTGGATCACCATCCGGGTGCCGGAGTCCGCCCGGGCCGGACGCCACCGCGGCGAGATCGAGGTCAGGACGTCGGCGGGGACACTGCGGGCGGGGCTCGAGGTCGATGTGTACGATTTCGCCCTGCCTGCGGAGACGCATCTGCGCAGCGCGTTGGGCTTGGGAACGCACGAAATCAACCGGTATCACCGCCTGAGCCATGGGGTAGACAAGGAGGCGGTGTTCGCCAAATACCTGCGAAATTTTGCCGAGCATCGGATCAGCCCGTATTCGTTTTTCGAGTATGCACCGTTTCGTGTCCGGTTCGAGGGTGAGGGGGCGAACAAGCGGGCGCGGGTGGATTTCGCCCAGTTCGATGTGGCAGCGCGGACATGGCTCGATCAGCATCATTTCAGCACGTTCCAGCTTCCGTTGCGGGGCATGGGCGGGGGCACCTTTCACAGCCGGCATCTCGGGGAACTCGAAGGATTCCAGGAGGGCACGCCCGAGCATGCGGCGCTATTCAGGGATTACCTGGGGCAGGTCGAGCGGCATCTGCGCGAGAACGGTTGGCTGGGCAAAGCGTTCACCTATTGGTTCGATGAGCCGGATCCGAAGGACTACGCGTTCGTTGTGGCGGGCCAGCAGCGGATCAAGGAAGCCGCCCCTGGCCTGCGCCGGATGCTGACCGAGCAGCCGGAGAAGGAGTTGATAGGCCATGTGGACATCTGGTGCGGCCTGACTCCGGAATGGACACGCGAGAGGGTGCGGGCGCGCAAGGAGGCCGGCGAGGAGGTCTGGTGGTATATTTGCACCGGGCCCAAGGCACCCTACGTGACCGAGTTCATCGATCATCCCGGCACCGAACTGCGGCTCTGGCCCTGGCAATCGTGGCAGTACGGCGTCTCGGGCATCCTGGTCTGGGCCACGGTGTACTGGAGCAGTCCGTTGGCCTATCCCGAGCCCAACGTGCAGAATCCCTGGGCCGATCCCATGAGCTGGGTCTCCGGTTACGGCAACCCGGTCGGCTACCGCAGGCCCTGGGGCAACGGCGACGGCCGCTTCCTGTACCCGCCGCGGCGCGATCCCAACGCCTCGACCGCGCCGAACCTCGATGCCCCGATCAACTCGCTTCGGTGGGACAACCTGCGGGACGGCATGGAGGACTACGAGTACCTCTGGCTGCTCGAACGGGAGGTCGAGCGCGTCGGCGATCGCGAGGCATCGAGCGCGTTGGTCCGAGAGGCTCGGAGTCTGCTCGAGGTTCCGGAGAGCGTTTCCAAGGACCTGACGCACTTCACGACCGATCCGCGGCCCATTCTTGCGCATCGCGACAAGGTCGCGCGCATGATCGAGCGTTTGCGTCTGATCGAATGACGCCGTCCGATTGCGTCGTCTGTCACTTCGAGCGGAGGCGGTAGAATCGAGCCGGAAAATCCGTCCACTTCGGGTCGTTGAAAGACGAAAGGCCCGTGGCGAGTGTGTTCGTGCTCACGGGCACCCAGATCGGATTGGCCGGATCAGAGCAGGCTTCGACGACCACAATGCTCTTGGGGGTCCATGTGATGTCGAATCCGAAGCGGTTCGCGTGGACGCCGAAGTCGGCGTCGGCGGCCTCGATCCGGGGCACCCACACGGCGGTCGGACGCCCGCTGAATGTCGGCTCCCAACCGGTGGTCTCCGGCAGGTAATAGACCGTTGCGGGGCAATCGTCGAATGCGGTGGACGTGGCGGGGGCGTTTCCGAGGAAGCAGACGCTGGCCAGTCCGGTGCAGCCCGCGAACGCGTGCTCTCCGATGCTGGTGACTTTAGGCGGGAGCGTGATCCGCGTCAGGTCGGTGCACCCGAAGAACGCCCCATCCGCAATGCGGGTCACGGTGTCGGGGATCGTGACGCTTGTCAGGCCGGCGCAATCGGAAAACAACCACGCATCGATGCTGGTCACCCCTTTGGGGATCGTGACGCTTGTCAGGCCGGTGCAGCTTCCGAACGCATACGGTCCAATGCTCGTGACGCTGGGCCCGATCGCGACGTCCGCCAGGCCGGTGCAGGCAAAGAATGCATACCGCCCAATGCTGGTGACACGGTTCGGGATGGCGATGGCGGTGAGGCTGGCGCAGCGGCAGAACGCGTACGGCCCGATGCTCGTGACGCGGCTGGGGATGGTGATGCTCGGCAGACTGCTGCAACCGTAGAATGCATACGCCCCGATGCGGGTGACACTCTCGGGGATCGTGACGCTCGTCAGACTCGTGCAGCGGTAGAAGACCGCGACTCCGATGGTGGTGATGCTGCTGGGGATCGTGACGCTCGTCAGGCTCGTGCAGCTCTCGAACGCCTCGTCTCCGATGGTTGTGACCGTGTTGGGGATCGTGACGTTGGCCAGGTTGGTGCAAGCCCAAAACGCCCACGCCTGGATGCTGGTGACGCTCCTGGGGATCGTGATGCTCGTCAGGCTCGTGCAGCGGCAAAACGCGTATCGCCCGATGCTGGCGACCTTGGTTCCCAGTGTGACGCTGGCCAGGTTGACGCAATCTGCAAACACCTCGTTCCCCAGACTTGTGACCGTGTTGGGGATCGTGATGCCCGTCAGGCTGGTGCAGCGCGCAAACGCGGCTCGTCCGATGGTGGCGACCTTTGTCCCGAGTGTGACGCCGGCCAGGTTGACGCAATCTGCGAACACCTCGTTCCCCAGGCTTGTGACCGTGTTGGGGATCGTGATGGCGGTCAGGCTGGTGCAGCCCGCAAACGCGGCCCGTCCGATGGTGGCGACCTTTGTCCCGAGCGTGACGCCGGCCAGGTTGGCGCAATCTTCGAATGCCCCATCGCCGATCTTCGTGACGGCGTTGGGGATCGTGATGGCGGTCAGGCCCGCGCAGCGCGCAAACGCGGAAGATCCGATGCTGGCGACCTTTGTCCCGAGCGTGACGCCGGCCAGGTTGGCGCAATCCTCGAATGCCCCATCGCCGATCTTCGTGACGGCGTTGGGGATCGTGATGGCGGTCAGGCTGGTGCAGCGCGCAAACGCGGAAGACCCGATGCTGGCGACCTTTGTCCCGAGCGTGACGCCGGCCAGGCCGGCGCAATCCTCGAATGCCCCGTCCTCGATCTTCGTGACGGCGTTGGGGATCGTGATGGCGGTCAGGCCCGTGCAGGCTCGGAACGCGCCGCTCCCGACAAGGGTGACCGTGGTGGGAATCGCGACGCTGGTCAGGTTGACGCAACCTTCGAACAGCCCGGCCTCGATCTTCGTCAGGCGCTCCGGGAGCGCGACGCTCGTCAGGCCAGTGCAGCCCCCGAATGCCCCGGCCCGGATGGCGGTGACATTCCTGGGAATCGTCAGGCTGGTCAGGCGAGCGCAGCCGTGGAATGCCCCTGTCTCGATGCTGGTGACGGATCCAGGGACGGCGTAGGCGCCTTCCCGCGCTCCCGGACAGGCCAGAAGTTTCGTCTGCATCTTGTTGAACAGCACGCCTTCGATGCTGCGGAAAGCCGTGTTCGATGTGCGCACCTCGATGGCGGCCAGGCTCGTGCATCCCTTGAACACCCAGGCGCCAATGGTCGTCACCGAGGCGGGGATCGTGACGCTGGTCATGTCGACGCTCCCCTCGAACGCCTTGTCCGCGATGCCGACCACAGGCAGGCCGTTTATGGTCTCGGGAATGGTCACGGCACCGCCCGGGCCGGTGTACCGGGTGATCGTGATTCGGTTCCGATCGGTCGTGTAAAGGAACTGAGCCTGGACGGCATCGGGCAGGATCGTCAGCACCGCGAGCAGAGTGAGTCCCGCCAGATGTCTCCCAACGCGGCGTCCAACGATGCCGAGCCTGGCTGGCGTGTCTGAGGTCGTGATCGGTTTTTCGATGTTCATGGATTCCACTGTTTTCTTTCGCGCATGGTAATGGCGGCGAGCGGGTGCGCATAGCGCGAAATGCCGCGAAATGGACCGGCGATGCCGACGCATGGGCCGGTCATCGCGCTGCGTTGGCGGGGGCTAAGAAACCGCCATTTCATGAACACGATCACGTATTGCAGAATGGACTCACTCCCTGTCATTGGTGTGGCATGTGCCATCCAAAATGCGCGTTTCCAATGACCGCTGCCTCGCTGTAGCAGGGGTGATGCATGCCCCATGCAGTCCGAGGGCGCGCGGCCTGCAGGATTGATAATCCACAGTCAATGGTGCAGCCTGGCGTTGACGGGAACGACGACTCGAGTGCATCCCTTTCGCGCTACGGGGTGTCGCCGCTCTGTCGGGCGGCTTGGAGATCCTCGATCTTTTTTTCGAGGCGGGGTCTGAGGATCGGAAGGTCGGTGATCAGGCGGCGGGTGAGTCCGAGGGCCACATCCCACTTCTTGAGGCTCTCGGCCAGTTCGGCGGCGCTGAGGCCAGCGCGTTTGAGCCAGTACGGATCGGGCTGCTCGTCGGGCCGGAGGTTCTTGGCATAGAGGACGCGGAGGTAATGATCGAGCGCCTGCTCGGACAGGGCGGCGCGCTCGGGGGGGGGCTTGAGCTGGGCCTGCTTTTCGAGGACCACGCCGAGTTTCCACTCGGCCTGGCTCCGCAGGGAGGCGTCGGCCGGCGATTCGAGCACCCGTCGAAAGGCATTGGCGGCGCTGTCGTACCGTTTGGGGTCCAGAGTGGCGAGTTGGAAGTGGCACTCGCCGATCCGGCCCCAGGCGAGGGGAGCGAACTCGTTGGTCGGGAACCGCTCCGTGATTTTGGAGAAGGCGTTGATGGCTTCGCCAAAGCGCGCCAGACTGTTGGTCTCGGCTTCAGTCGGTTCCAGGACGAAGGTGTCGCCGCGGAACAAATAGGCCTCCGCCACGATTGGAATGGGGACGGGCGAGTTGGCCACGTGGAGCGGCCCGTTGGTGATCAGCCAATCGAAGTGGTCCCGAGCGCTGCGGTAGCTCTGGCGGGCGACGGCGGCGCGTCCGGCCATCAACCGGGCGCGATAGGTGAGTTCGCCCCAGAGGAGGTTCGTGTTCTGGGTGAGCGATCGATCCAGGAAATACAACTCCGCTCCCGCGTAATCGCCCTGCCCGAAGGCATATTCGCCGACCAGATACTGCGCGAGCGGGGCGTTGGTGTGATACGGATAGAGGCGGACGAAATTCGTCAGAAGCGCCAAGGCGTTGGTGTCGGGCTGGGCGCGGTAGGCGACGCGCGCCAGGTCGAACGTGGCCTGGGCGATCATGTTGGTGGAGACCGCGGGGTTGTTGCTGTAGGCGCCCAACCAGGCTGCATACGCTCGGTGAGCGGCCTCCCATCCGCGCTCCAGTTCGAATGTCTCGGCGAGGGCCAGACGGATTTCCGGGAGGCGCGCCGAGTTTGTGTAACGTCGCAGGAATTCATCGTAGAGCGTCCGAGCGGCCTGGGGCTGGCCGAACTGTGCGAGGGCCTGGCCCACCAACAAAGTCGGGCGATCGGCGAGTTGTCCGGTCGGGTCCGCGCGCAACAGGTGGTTCAGGGCGGTCGAGGCGTTGGCCAGATCGCCAGCCTCGACGCCTGCGCGGACGATTTGGGCCAGGGCCTCCGTCGCCAAATCGTTGGTAGCGCCTGCGGTTGCCGGAGCATTGGTGGCAACGATCCAGTAGTTGGATATCGCTCCTGGGATGTCCGACAGCCGAAGCTGACAGTCGGCCCACTTGAACCGCGCAATATTCTGGTCAGCCGGCGAAGACAAGTGCGCCGCGGCGTCCCGGAACGCCCTGAGGCCTTCAGCCAGGCTCTGCGGACCTTCTTCCCAATGACACCATCCCCGATTGAGCTGGGCGCGGCCGAACAACGGGCCTGCGGGACGATTAGTCGCCACCCAATCGAACTGGGCAAGGGCCTGTCCCAAGAGGTTCGTGGCAAGCGCCAGGTTCGCCGGAGCCCCAGGCGCCGCGGCCGTCCTGGACGCGTAATACTGCTTGAGTTTGAGTTCGCCCAGCGTCAGGCGGACCGGGGCGAGGGCTGCATTGTTGGGGTGCGCCGCGAGCACAGCCTCGAACCGCTGAACCGGGGTCGCCATGTCCGGCGCCCGCAGGCTCAGTGCGATGTAGCGCGCGATGGCCTGTTCGAGTAGCGGGCCGGCCGGGCTTTCGGCCAGAATGCGCTCGTAGGCCTGCAGCGCCGAATCTGCCTGTCCCATCCGGTCGAGCAGGTCGGCCTCGATGAGCAGCGCCGCGGCGCGCCGCTCGAGTGGAATGGATGCGGGGATCGAGGCCGTGAGGTTGGTCGAGAGGGGGTAGGCCTCCTGGATTTTGCCCATTTCAACCTTGAGTCGCGCCATGAGAAACCCGCGCTCCCAGCCGAGTTCGGGCGGCAGGGGGCGGTCGCCGATGGCCGCGAGCGCTTCCTCGGCCCCCTGAAGATCGGCACGGCTGCTGAGAATCTCGGCGAGCAGCAGCCGCCCCCGCACGGCGAATTCGTCCTCGGGATGCGCATTGGCGGTCCGCACGAAGGCGCCAGTCGGGTCCCGCAGCAAGGCCACCGCTCGATCGGTTTCGCCCAAAGTGGAACGGAAATAAGCCTCGCGGTAGGCGGCGTTCAGGGAACGCGGCGATTGAGGGAATGTCGCCGTCAGATGTGCGAAGGCGTCGGCCGCGGGGCCGAGCTGTCCTTTTTGCACGAGAATCTCAGCGCGCCAGAACGCGAATTCATCCGCCCGCGGCCCGGCGGCCGGGGCGCGCTCGGTCAGGAGGGCGAGGGCGTCGTCGAACTGGTTAAGTTTGATTTTAGCCTGGACCTGGACAACGACGACATCCGCGAGTCGTTCCGAATTCGGGTAGGCGGCTGCGAACTTGGCGCATTCCCGATCCGCGAATTCGAAGAGGCCGTCCTGGAACATCTTGATCGCCACTTCGTATGCCCGATCCTCATCCGAACTCGCGGCGCGCCCGCGCAACCCTCCCAGCGCCAAGCCTGCGATCAGCGCAATGCCCAGAATGATCCGGAACGTATGGCCAGTGGCGAGCATGACTCGATTTCTTGAAACCCCCGGCTTACCGGGGGCAGGTTCGCCCTCATTGTCGGCGCTCGATGCGGCATTTCAAGGATTCTATGCACTGCGCCCTTTCAAGCGCGCATAGAGTTCATCCTGTGAAGCCTGAGTGCCCTATCTACCATCGGGGTGTGCAAGTCTCTGTACATTTCTTCCTTTCTTGAAAGAAGAGACTTCGGCTGCGGCTTTGCTGCGCTACGAAAAGCGCGGGCGAGCCGCCCCGCTCAGCGCGCGAGGGCCCGGCGCAGGTAGCGTCCGGTATGGCTCGCCGGATTGGCGCTGATTTGATCCGGCGTGCCGGCGGCGACCACCCGGCCCCCGTCAGCCCCGCCCTCGGGCCCGAGATCGATGATCCAGTCCGCGCACTTGATGACGTCGAGATGATGCTCGATGACGATCAGGGTATTGCCGGCGTCGCGCAGCCTGACCAGGACCTCGAGCAACTTGGCGATGTCGTGGAAGTGGAGGCCGGTGGTCGGTTCGTCGAGCAGGTAGAGGGTATGCCCCAACGACCGCCTGCTCAACTCGGTCGCCAACTTGAGCCGTTGCGCTTCGCCGCCGCTGAGGGTGGTGGCGGACTGGCCCAGGCGCAGGTAACCCAGACCGACCTCAGCCAGCGTGACACAGGCATCGGCGATGTCGGGCAGCGCGCGGAAAAACGGAATCGCTTCATCGACCGTCAGATCGAGCACGTCCGCGATGTTGAGTCCTTTGTACGTGATCTCGAGAGTCTCGCGATTGTACCGCCGCCCGCCGCACGCTTCGCATGGGACATAGACCGGCGGCAGGAAGTTCATCTCGATCTTGAGGACGCCGTCTCCACGGCATTTCTCGCAACGCCCCCCCCGGACGTTGAAGCTGAATCGCCCCGAGGAGTAGCCGCGGACCTTGGCCGCCGGCAGGCGCGCGAACAGGTCGCGAATCTGGTTGAAGACGCCTGTGTAGGTGGCGGGGTTGCTCCGCGGGGTGCGCCCGATCGGTGTCTGGTCGATCACGACCATCTTGCTCAGGTTCTCGATGCCTTCGATGCCGGTGTGCAGGCCCGGCCGCTCGCTGGCACCGGTCAAACGCCTGGCCAGGGCACGCCGCAGGATGTCGTCCACCAGGGTGCTTTTGCCCGACCCGCTCACGCCCGTCACGCATGTGAGCGTCCCGAGCGGGAATCGGACGTCGATGCTCTTCAGATTGTTCTCCCGCGCCCCCACAACCGTGAGCCAGCCTTTGTCGCCCACCGGCTTTCCGCGCCGACGTGGGATCGGGATCGCCAGATCGCCCTTGAGATAACGTCCGGTCAACGACTGTGGATTGGCCATCACCTCGGCCACCGTACCGCAAGCGACCAGTTCACCGCCCCGCACCCCGGCCCCGGGCCCCAGATCGATCAGGTAATCGGCGCGGCGGATGGTCTCCTCGTCGTGCTCGACCACGAGGACGGAATTGCCCAGGTCGCGCAGGCCTTCGAGTGTGTGCAGCAGACGGTCGTTGTCGCGCTGGTGCAGCCCGATGCTCGGCTCATCCAGGATGTAGAGCACGCCGACCAGGCCCGCGCCGATCTGCGTGGCCAAACGGATTCGCTGGGCCTCTCCGCCGCTGAGGCTGCCGCTCTCGCGGTCGAGAGTGAGGTACCCCAGACCGACGTTTCTGAGGAAACCCAGGCGCGCCCGCAACTCCTTGACGATCTCGCCGGCCACCTTCTGCTGGAATTCCGTCAGCTTCACATCCCTCAGGAATCGATCCGCCTGCTCGACCGAGAGTCGACACACATCCATGATCGAAAGACCGGGAATCGACGGGCCAGTCCCCGGGCCGGAGATCGCCGATCGAGTCGCCTCGGGCGCTCGGGGCGCCGTCGCACCCGCCTGGCCGGCGCCGTCCGCCGCTTCCAACGTCACGGCGAGAATCTCGGGCTTGAGGCGCCGCCCGCCGCAGGCGTCGCACGTTTGCTGGCTCATGAAGGCTTTGAGCCGGTTGCGCGTGAATTCGCTCTCGCTCTCGCGGTAGAGGCGATCGAGATTCGGGAGGACCCCCTCGAAAGGCCGGCTCAACCTGCTCATCTTCCCAGCGCGCCAGAACGTGAACTCGATGGGGGTCTCGCCCGATCCGTGGAGCAGAACCCGCTTGAACGCCTCGGGCAGGTTCTCGAACGGAGTCTCCAGGCTGACGCCGTGATGGGCTGCCAGCCCCTTGAGCAGGCTCTTGTAGTACGCGACCATCCGCTTGCCGCCGTGCCGCCAGGCCGCCACTGCCCCCTGCGCGAGCGTTTTCCGGGAATCTGGAATCACCAGATGGTCGTCAAAGACGGGCTTCTTCCCCAGCCCGTGACAGACCGCGCACGCGCCAAACGGCGCGTTGAACGAGAAATGCTTCGCCGTCGGGGTGTCATAGCTCAGGCCCGTGGCGGGACTGTACATCCGGCTCGAATGCAAGGTCTCCGTCCAGCCCGCGGCCGCGTCGGCTCCCGGCGGTTGCTCGAGCGCCAGAACGCACCCCTCACCCCATTTCAAGGCGGTCTCGACGGAATCGGCCAGTCGGGTCCGGACCGCGGCGTCGATCACCAAGCGATCGACCACGACCTCGATTGTGTGTTTTCTCTTGGGATCGAGCCTGGCCCGCACGTTGCCGCCCAGCTCATACATCTCGCCATCGAGGCGCGCCCGGACGAACCCCTGGCGGGTCAGGCGTTCGAGGACATCGCGGAATTCGCCGCGCTGCTTGCGGACGACGGGAGCCAGGAGCATGACTCGGGTGCGAGGCGGCAACGCGGCGATTCTGTCCACGATCTCGGTCGCGGTCTGCGAGGCGATTGGGAGGCCGGTCAGGGGGCAGTGCGGCTGGCCGACGTGGGCGTAGAGGAGGCGGAGGTAGTCGTAGATCTCGGTCGTCGTCGCAATGAGCGAGCGCGGATTGGCCCCGGCGGTCCGCTGCTCGATGGCAATCGCGGGCGAAAGACCCTCGATGAAGTCCACGTCCGGCTTCTCGATCAAATCTAGGAACTGGCGGGCGTACGCGGAAAGCGACTCCATGTACTTGCGCTGTCCCTCGGCGAAGATGGTGTCGAAGGCGAGCGACGACTTGCCCGAGCCGCTCGGCCCCGTGATCACCACCAGCCGCTCGCGCGGAATTTCGAGCGAGAGGTTCTTGAGATTGTGGACGCGCGCGCCGCCGATCCGGATGAATTCCTTAGCCATACTGGCAAATCCTGCTCACCAAACGTCCGCCTGGAATCTTGAGCGCCGAGAACTCGGCGCGATCGACGCAACTGTCGCACCTCTCATTTGCGCCTTTCAAGGATTCTGTTGGCCGGCCCGGGAGCGTTGACATCGCGCCCCAAAAACCGGATAAGCATCCGTATGACAAATCCTTCGTCGATGCCCCGTCGGGCTTTCCTCAAACGCGCTGGGACTGCGTCGCTCGGCGCCGCCACGCTCGTCGCCACCCCCAGCCTTTTCCTCAATCGCACCCGCGCACAGACCGGGTCGCCGCCCAGCGAAGCCATCCGCGTCGGGATCATCGCCGTCGGCGGGCAAGGCCGCAGCAACATGATGGCGCCCACCATGGCCAAACACGTGGTCGCCGTCTGTGACGTCGACAAGAGTCACGTGGCGCAAGCCCAGAAACAACTCAAGGAAAAGACCGGCATCGAGGCCAAGGGATATGGAGACTACAGGGCCTTGCTCGAGAACAAGGAGATCGACGCGGTCCTCATCGCCACGCCCGATCACTGGCACGCCCTCCCCGCAATCCACGCCTGCCAGGCCGGCAAGGATGTGTATGTCGAGAAGCCGCTGACCCTGACCATCCACGAAGGCCGGGCCATGGTCAAAGCCGCCCGCTATTACAACCGGATCGTCCAAACCGGCAGCCAGCAGCGCTCCTGGCGAGACGAGAAATTCCGCCGCGCCTGCGAGTACGTCCGGTCAGGGCGTATCGGCGACATCAAAACCGTGCGCGTCGGTCTGCCGGGGGTGAATTGGACCAAGGAGCCGCCGGTGCCCGACAGCGCGCCGCCGGCCGAGCTCGACTACGACATGTGGCTGGGGCCGGCGCCGGAGCGTCCCTACAACAAGCACCGCGTCCATTACTATTTCCGCTTTTTCTGGGATTACTCGGGCGGGCAGATGACCAACTGGGGGGCGCATCACCTCGACATCACGCAGTGGGCCCTCAACATGGACGAGAGCGGCCCAGTCGAGATCAGCGCGCGCGCCGACTACGATCCGCAGAAGCGATACGAAGTGCCGGACTGGTTCGAAATCACCTACAAGTACGCCAACGGAGTCACAGTCCTCTGCGGCCAGAGCCACCGCATCGGCACCACGTTCGAAGGCCAGGACGGCATCATCTATGTCGACCGCGGCAAGCTCGAATCCTCGGTCAAAGGCGCCATCGAAGAACCGCTCGGGCAGGACGAAGTCCACCTCACCGTCAGCCGCGACCACCACCAGAACTGGTTCGACGCCATCAAGAGCCGCAAGCCGCCCATCTGCGATGTCGCCATCGGCCATCGCTCAGCCACCGTGTGTCACCTGGGCAACATCGCCGTCCAGACCGGCAAGCCCCTCAAGTGGGATCCGGCCAAAGAGCAGATCGTCGGCGACCCCGTCCAGGTCAAGCAATACAGCTACGAGTACCGCAAACCGTGGGCACTGCCCAAAATCGGATAACCCCGTCGGCTCGAGCGCGCTTTGGGAGCGGGGTGAGATGAGACGTAGAGCCCGGGTCTTAAACCGCGTCCGGCCGTGTTGACGAGCTATGAAGTCACGAGCCATTCCGCTCTGCTCGCTTGCCGCTGTCATCGGCTTCCTCGGCGTCGCCCCAGTCCGCGGACAGCCCCTGCTTCAGCAAACGGACGTCTTCGCCTCGGGGACGGAGGGGTACGTCGCATACCGCATCCCGGCCATCGAGACGGCCCCGGACGGCACGCTGCTCGCCTTCGCCGAAGCCCGCAAACACAACCTGGGCGACCCGGGCTACGACGACAACGACATCGATCTGGTCTGCCGGCGCAGCAGGGACGCCGGCGTAACCTGGTCGCCGATGAAGATCATCGAAGACCCCGGCGATCGCTGGTCAGCCGCCAATCCGGCGACTCTCGTCGACAGGCAGAAGAAACGAATCTGGCTCTTCTACCTCCGGTGCAAACCGGGCCGAAACACCTCGACGGCACGCCCCGGAACCGACGACAGCCAAATCCTGGCGCGCACCAGCGACGACAACGGCGCCTCCTGGTCCGAACCAATCGACCTCACAGGCGTGACGCGCGACCTGGCGGACCCCAAGTGGCGTTGCAGCGTCGTGGGGCCGGGCGGCGGCATTGAGACCCGCGATGGACGACTCGTCATACCGGTTTGGATGTTCGAGCCTTTCGCAGTTTTTGCCGTTTTCAGCACGGACCACGGCCGCACGTGGCAGCGAGGCCAAAGGGTGCCGGTCATCTCGGGCGACGAGTGCCAACTCGTCGAGCTGCACGACGGCCGGTTGATGATCGACATCCGACAGCAATCCGGCCCCCACCGCTGGCTCTCAACCAGCAGCGACGGAGGGCAGACTTGGTCTCCAGCCCGCCCGGGCGAGAAGGTCACACCGGTGTGTTGCGCCATCGAGCGTTACCCGGCCCCGGTCGATGGAGAGGGTGGCGACTGGATTCTGTGGACCGGCCCCAAAGGCCCCGACCGGGCGAATCTCGTCGTTCGGATCAGCCGGGACGAGGGGTTGACCTTTCCGTGGGAACGGGCGGTCGCACCCGGACTGGCGGCGTACTCCGACCTTGCGGTCCTCCGGGATGGGACCGTTGGCGTTCTGTGGGAACGGGGCGCCGAGCGGGGATACCAGTTCATCACCTTCACACGGTTCAATCGCGATTGGCTGGCTGGCCCGACGTCGGAGGAAGATCAGCGCCCATGAGCACCCCCGTCACGGAATTCCGACGCAACGCTCTGGCTGCGATGGTCGACCGGGCGGTCAACTCGACACCCGTCATCGATATCCACACGCATCTGTACGATCCCTTGTTGGGCGGGCTGCTCCTGTGGGGGATCGACGAGTTGCTCGTCTACCATTACCTGATGGCGGAAGTCAACCGCCGCCAGAAACTCCTGCCCGAGAGCTTCCTGACCCTGCGCAAAAGCCGCCAGGCCGAGATCATCTGGAACGTCCTCTTCATCCAACATTCGCCCCTCTCCGAAGCCTGCCGCGGCGTCCTGACGACGCTCCATCGGCTTGGATTGGATGTGAAGCGGCGCGACCTGCCCGCGCTGCGCGATTGGTTCGCGCAATGGAATGCCGAAACCTACGTCACGCGCTGCATGGAACTCGCCAATGTCAAATCGATCTACATGACCAACTCGCCCTTCGATGACGAAGAGCGAGCCGCTTGGCAGAAGGGTTTCCTGCGCGACGAACGGTTCGTCGCGGCGCTCCGGGTCGATCCCCTCCTGGTCGACTGGCCCCGAGCCGCGCGCCGCCTCGCCGAGTGGGGCTACGAGGTGGGCGAAGGCCTCTCGACTCACACGCTCAATGAAGTCCGCCGCTTTCTTGCGGATTGGACCCTGCGGATGGAGGCGCGCTACCTGATGGTTTCTCTGCCGCCGGAGTTCTCCTGCGACGACGACAACGAGTGCGCCCAATTGATGAAAGCGGCCGTCCTGCCCCACTGCCTCGAGTTCGGGCAGCCGTTCGCGCTGATGATGGGCGTGCGGCGCGCGGTCAATCCGCAACTCGGCCTTGCCGGAGACGGGCTCGGGCGCAGCGACCTCGGGACGTTGGCCCACCTGTGTGCCGCCTACCCGGAGAACCGGTTCCTCGTCACCGTGCTGTCCCGCGAAAACCAGCACGAGTTGTGTGTCCTGGCCCGCAAGTTCTCCAACTTGCATCCCTTCGGCTGCTGGTGGTTCAACAACGTCCCCTACCTGATCGACGAGACGCTGCGGCTCCGGCTCGAGTTGCTCGGGACAAGCTTCACAGCCCAGCACTCCGACGCGCGTGTGCTCGACCAGATCATCTACAAGTGGGACCATACGCGGCGCAGCCTGTCGAGTGCCCTGACCGACAAGTACGCCGACCTGGCCTTGACAGGCTGGGAACCGACAGCGGCGGAGGTCGAACGGGATGTTCAAGGCCTCCTGGGCGGCGCCTTCGAACAGTTCTGCAAGATGTAGTCCGAGGCGGATCACATGTCAGATACACGCCCTGTCATCCGTCTGTAGGAAAGCAGTCCTGATCTCCCTGGTCTGGGCGTTGTTGATGGCCCGGCAGTCCTCCAACGTGCCAAGGCCCAGGACCTGCCGATGAAGCAGGACGAGGAGGACGTGCTGCGCGTGTTCGATCCGAAGATCGGCGCCTTCGTCGCCTACAATCGGGATGCCGAGACCCAACTCCGCCGCCTCGCTTCACCCGGCTCGCGCCGATCCGCCCGCCGGCCGCGGCGCCGTTGAGCGACGGGGGGCGGGAGTCGGCGCAGATACTGGAGCCGACGGAATTCCGGCTCGGGCGCCGGCTTATGTTCTTATGTTCGAGTTCCTTTTTTCGTGCTGTTCATTGCCGAGCGTCCGTTCTACACTGCGCGCCAATCGACTGAGTGATCGCACATGAGGAACACATGACTATGGCCAATTCTCTCAACCGACGCCGCTTCATTCAGGTCTCCGCCCTCGGCGCCGCCGCGTTGCCCGCTGTGTCGCGGGCCCAACAAGATGCCGCCCCGGCGGCGTCCGCTTCCCAAGCCGGCCCTCTGGCGTCCCCGAAGAACACGCTGCCGACTGGGCGGATTGGCGACGTCGCTTACAGTAGGCTCATGCTCGGGGGGAACCTGCTCAGCGGCTATGCCCATTCCCGCGATCTCGCGTACGTGGCCGAGTTGATGCGGCGTTACAACACCGACGCCAAGATTCTCGAGACCCTCGAAACGGCCGAATTGCACGGAATCAACGTGATCAATAGCTGGGTGCGCGACGGCATCAGCCAGTTGCAGGCGCATTGGAAACGCGGCGGCAAGATGAAATGGATCGCCCAGGCGCGCGTGAACCCCAACGGCGATCTCGATCAGTTCAAACAAGCGGCCGACCAGGGCGCCTCGGCCATTCACATCACCGGCGACGGTGCCGATGCGCTCGTCCAGCAGGGGAAGATGGACACCCTGGTGCGGATTCTCGATCTGGTGCGCAGCTATAAGCTGAGCGCGGGCATCGGCGCGCATGGGTTGCGCACGATCGTCGAGTGCGAGAAGGCCAAGATCAACCCCGATTTCTATGTCAAGACCCTCCACACGCACGATTACCACACCGCACCCAAGCCGGGCGAGACGGACGATCTGGGACGCTACGACAACTCCTGGTGCAGCAATCCCGAGGAAGTCGGCGATGCCATGTTCAACGTGACCAAGCCCTGGATCGCCTTCAAAGTGCTGGCCGCCGGCGCCATCCCGCCCCAGCGCGGCTTCCGTTACGCCTTCGAGAACGGCGCCGATTTTATTCTCGTGGGCATGTTCGACTGGCAGATCGCGGAAGATGTGCAGATCACCAAACAGGTCCTCACCGGTCTGCAGCGCCTTCGCCCCTGGAGAAGTTAGCAAGAGGGCCGACTGCCACAACGAACGCCGGCCCAAGGGCTTGGACAACCACGACTGCGCTGCTCCCAGGAACAGCAGGGGCGATCTCTCGAGGTTGGCGCGCCTGCGCGGCCGCGGGAGCGCCCCTCCGAGTATGGTGTATGGACCCAATGCCTTCTTCAAAACAGGAACCTCCCAAAAAGGAACAGGCCGCCTCCCATGAACCGCCTGCGCAAGCCGTTGATAATCAACAAAAGGGGTAACCCGAACGTCCAACGCGCAACGTTCAACATCCAACTTTTAACGAACCGCTTCGTTGAACGTTGAGCGTTGGAAGTTGGGCGTTGAACGTTCCCCGGTTCATGGGTCCAATGCGTATTAAACCGTTGAATGTCAATGCTACCCATGAACCACGCCGGACTTTCCACACCGTTTTTCCTTCTCCTTGCCTGGCTGGCATGGACTGCCGCGGCCCCAGCCCTGAGTTCGGAGGTCATCCCCGCGCCGTCCGACCCAGCGGGTCTCCGGACGCGATTCGCGGCGCACGTCAATCAGGACCGCTTTCGCCACGCGCATTGGGGCGTGCGGATCGTCTCGATCGACTCCGGCCAACCGGTGTTCGAACATAACGCCGATGATCTGCTGATTCCGGCGTCGAACACCAAGCTGTTCACCGGCGCGTTGGCCCTGGATCGACTCGGACCCGAGTTCCGCATTCGCACTTCGGTCTGCAGCCAGGAGCGCCCGACGCGACGCGGAACGCTCAAGGGCGACTTGATCCTCTACGGTCGGGGCGATCCGACGTTCGCCGCCCGGTTTCATGAGGGTCGGCTCGATCGGGCGCTCGAGCCTCTGCTCGGGGTGGTCGCCGCGACCGGCATCAAGCGCGTAAGAGGCGACCTCGTCGTCGATGCCGGCTACTTCGCCAGCCCGGCGCTCGGGTCGGGATGGGACTGGGACGACCTCCAGTACGCCTACGGGGCCGAAGTGTCAGCCCTCTCGATCAATGACAACACGGTTGATGTCGTGGTCAAGCCGGCCCAGACGCCGGGACGACCGGCGACGGTCCAACTCGTGCCCCCGTCCGGTTTCATCGCCGTCGATAACCGATGTGTCACGGCGCCGACTGGCGTCCGGCGCGCCGTTCAGGTCGAGCGCCCCCTGAGCCACAACCTGATCGTCGTGACCGGCCGCATTCCCGTGGGCGACGCGGGAATCACCGAAACGGTCTCGGTGCATGCGCCCGCGGCGTGGTTCGGCCACTTGTTCAAGGCAGCCCTCGAAAAGCGCGGCATTCGCGTGGCCGGCAACGTCCGCATGACCGATCCAGCCGGCGCACCCGCCGATTCGGCGTCTGGAGCAAATCGAGTGGAATTGGCCGCTGTGGAATCGCCTCCCCTCCGCGACCTAGTGGCGCGAATGATGAAGCCGTCGCAGAACCTCTACGCCCAGTTGCTGCTGTTGCAAGTCGGCGCCGCGGAACTGGCGGCTTCGAGTCAGACCAACGCCACCCGGAGCGCCTGGCCGCCCGCGGGTGTGTTCCCGCACACGGCTGAAGCGGCTGGGATCAGGGCGCTCGAAACCTTCCTCGCCCGCGCGGGCATTCCCGCAGACGAGGTGCTGTTCGAGGAGGGCTCCGGCTTGAGCCGCCGCCATTTGGTCACGCCAGCCGCCATCGTCCAGTTGCTCCGTTTCATGGACCGGCATCCTCAGGCTGCGGTGTTCCGCGACGCGCTGCCCGTGGCGGGTATTGACGGCACATTGCGGAATCGGATGCTTGAGACGCCTGCGGCGGGCAATGCCCGGGCCAAAACCGGCACGTTGCGGTACGTCAATGCCCTGTCCGGTTACGTCACATCGAAGGCCGGCGAGCGATTCGCCTTCGCCCTGCTCCTCAACAATTTCCGCAACCCCGACTCGAGCCGATCCCCGCGCACCGATCTGGACGAATTCGTGACGACGCTGGCCGCTCTGGAATGGCGGACGGATCGCCAATGAGCAGGCTCAAGAGGCGATCATGCCCGTCTTGCGGGCGTAGTTGAACAGGCCGCCGGCGTCCACCACCGGACGTACATCGCCCAAGGCTTTGAGCCGGAAGACGCGCCCGCCCGCCGCGCAGGTCACCGTGCACGCATCGAGATCGACTGTCGCCATATCTCCGGTCTTGAGGACTTCGCACAGGCGCTCCGCGCATTCGCACGGATACAGCTCGCCCGTGGCCACCGAGTTGCGGAAGAAGATGCGGGCGAAGCTCTCCGCCACCACGATTCGGCACCCGGCGGACCCGAGGGCAATGGGCGCATGCTCGCGCGAGCTGCCGCAGCCGAAGTTGCGCCCCGCCACTATGATCGGATACTCCGCATCGAGCTGGCCGGAAGAGACGAATCGGATCGGATAAAGCGCGTCGGGAAGGCCGCACAGGGCGTACGAACCGAGCTTCTCGTACTCTTCGGCGATCGTCGGCACCAGATTCAAATACTGCGCCGGAATGATCTGGTCGGTGTCGATGTTGTCGCGCACCACATAGACGGGACCGGTGACACTTTGCATGGGCTGGACGATGCGAGATTCACGCGGCGGATTCAAGCTTGACGAGTCTCCGTCTCAGACGCGCGCGCCGTGTGCCGGCGACGGCGCACGGGCAAAAACCTCGCGAGCGAAAAGAGCGCGCGAAATAAGTTGTCTGGGGGCATGGCTTGCGGCATGAAGCGCCCCATGCTCTATCTCTATGCGGGTTTGATCGGACTGATCGGCGGCGTGACCAGCGGGCTGTTCGGCGTGGGCGGCGGGATTGTGATGGTGCCCGCCATGATGCTCCTGCTCCAGCTCGATATCAAATCCGCAATCGGCACCTCCCTGGCGGTGATCGTGCCGACGGCGCTCATCGGGACTTTCAAGCATCACGGGCTGGGGCATGTCGACTGGCGCCTGGCGTTGGCCCTGGCGCCCACGGCCGTGCTGGGCGGATTCGTCGGGTCCTGGCTCACGAAATTCATCGCCTCGGCCGATCTCAAGCGCGCCTTCGGCGGTTTCCTCATCCTTGTCGGCGCCCGACTCCTCCTGTTCAAATGAATGAGCCGAGCGCTGAGGCTTGCCAACGGGCGTTCGCACTATTGCCGAGTCGGGGCGAAACCCGCGATGACTTTTGTTCCGCCAGTAACATTGGACGGACTTGGTCATCCGGTTCAGCGTGTTGCTTCGGCAGTAGTGCGTGAGCGGCAAATCGGCGGCGGCTACGGTTCGTGGCAGACAAGAGACAAACTCAAGCGCCAGGTGGCTGCGCCCGCTCGGGCAGTGCCCCTGGCGCCAGTGTCGTTTGTGGAAGTGCAGCCACGCGATCCAGACGCAAGGGCTGACAAGATCACTGGAGCGCCTAACAGCCGCCCCGCTTCGCCGTTCGAGGGTCGCGGGCTTCGGCCAGACGTTCCGGTTGTCGAGCGTCGCGGGCGTCACCAGGGCATCACCGGCGCCTCCACCCAGCACCACCCGGCTCCGTTCCCTTTGGAGTTGGCCACGCGCCTGGTCCGCATGTTCTCGTTCACGGAGGACACCGTAATGGACCCGTTCTGTGGCTCGGGCACCACCATGATTGCGGCGTTGCGGACGGGCCGCAATAGCATCGGGATTGAGATCGACCTCGAATACTGCCGGATGACCGCCCGCTACCTCAAAGCGGAGACATCTGACCTCTTCGCCACAGCGGAGCTTCGATTCGAGCAGGCACCGACGGAAACCGCCGGCCTGCTTAAAGAAAAGCCCGTCCTGTATGAAGTCCGCCCAGCCAAGCAGAAACTGGAATAGGCGAACCAGACGGTCCAGTGAACGGGAGCAAGCGGGTGAACCGTTTGTTGCAGATCATGGGGATCGAAGCGATCTATCCGCGCCCCTTTTCGAGCCGACCTCAAGCGGGGCATCGGATCTGTCCGTACCTGCTGGAAGGGCTGGAAATCACGGGTCCGAACCAAGTGTGGTGCGCGGACATCACCTATGTACCGCTGGCCTGCGGGTACATGTACCTGGTGGCGGTGATGGATTGGTGGAGCCGCTACGT
>Ga0209718_1001699_pt1 | contig 23993 bp, 22 predicted proteins | sample AD_JPNAS1_MetaG_FD_184420 | JGI IMG/M metagenome (GOLD analysis project Ga0209718, IMG submission 184420) | Active sludge microbial communities of municipal wastewater-treating anaerobic digesters from Japan - AD_JPNAS1_MetaG (SPAdes) (version 2) | ecosystem: Engineered > Bioreactor > Anaerobic... | reverse complement strand
AGGGGGAAGGAAGACGATGAGTTTCTATCTTGGTGCTGCCCTTCAACTTTTCGGACGCCCTCAGGACAAGCTATATCATGTCCTTGTTACGCCAGAGTTTGAATTAAATCCATCATTTTTCTACAAACCCAAAAAGAACAGGATTATCCAAGGCAGAGGCATTGATGGTAAACCCAAGCAGTTAAACACTAAGAATGCAAACATAGAACTCGCGGAACTTCCATTCATTAGGCTCAGTGGAAAAATATCCTTTCAGGGCAAGGATTTTCGCGAACTTGTCCTTGAAGGACAGCGCACAATCGATTTGGCAATGGTGCAACCAGAACTCGTTGTTAACCTTCTGGAACGTTATATACGGATTGGTGATACAATAATAGAAATGCTCCCAATACAATTAATGTTCTATACAGCCTTCCTGCGCAGAAAACTTTTTAACTGTCAGCATCCCGACAGAGATTACTGCAAGCATTGTACGGACTGCTTTATGACTATCAAGAATGACCTGATGTCGAAGCAATTTATTGATGAGATTGCGGATGACCATAGGAGTATATATAAAAACAGCCCGATGCGGACAAATGATTTTCTTGAAAAATGGAAAGATGGAATAACAGGTGAGGTGATTCGCCAAAACATAAGCAAAATCAAAAAGACTATTCACGAGCAAATAGAGGATGACACTCTAAAGCCTATATATACTGTATCTTGTGTAAAACAGTATCCGGGAAGCAAGTACGGCGTAAGGGTAGAAAAGGGGAAGATAAGGATAGTGTGAGGACAGAGGGCAGAGGTCAGAGGTCAGAGGACAGGGGTCAGAGGTCAGAGGGCAGAAACAGCCGTCAGCCGATAGCCGTCAGCCAAAAGGACAGAGGACAGAATACAGAGGTCAGAGGGCAGAGGTCAGAGGTCAGAGGACAGGGGTCAGAGGTCAGAGGGCAGAAACAGCCGTCAGCCGATAGCCGTCAGCCAAAAGGACGGAAGGCAGAGGACAGAGGTCAGAGGACAGGGGTCAGAGGACAGAGGTCAGAGGTCAGAAAGCTCAACAACACTGTCATTCCTGCATGCTTTTAGCGGGAATCCAGAAGATGTAATGTTTCCCCGATAGAAACTGCATGGATGCCCGATAGAGGCATTCGAGCATGACAGAAAAACATGGTTCCCCGATAGAATCACTCGGGGATGACAGAAAAGAAAGGGTTCAAGGATTCGAGGATTCAAGGGGTCAAGTGGAGAAAGACAGAAGACAGAATACAGAATACAGAATACAGAGGACAGAAAGCTCAACAACACTGTCATTCCCGCATGCTTTTAGCGGGAATCCAGAAGATGTAATGGTTCCCCGATAGAAACTGCATGGATGCCCGATAGAGGCATTCGAGCATGACAGAAAAACATGGTTCCCCGATAGAATCACTCGGGGATGACAGAAAAGAAAGGATTCGAGTGGAAAACGTAATTCATAGTTATTCATAGTGAGAAGAGGAGGACAGAATACAGAGGACAGAGGTCAGAAGACAGAGGTCAGAGGTCAGAGGTCGGAATACAGAGGTCAGAGGTCAGAGGTCAGAGGTTAGAAACAGCCGTCAGCCGATAGCCGTCAGCCAAAAGGACAGAGAACAGAGGACAGATTTTAGTCTGGGTTCTGCAAATCTGAAGGAAGGAAGTTTTGAGAAATATTTCAGAAATATTTCTTTAATGGTTACACGGGCTGTGGGCTGCTATAGTAATGATATATGAAAAAGAGGAACAAAACCATGAATGAAACTATCACAAAAATCATATGCCCTCACTGCAGGCGTGAGATTCCTCTTGATGAGGTTCTTACTCACCAGATAAAAGAAAAGATTCAACAAGAATTCAACGATGAACTGAATAAAAGGGAAAAAGAAATCAAATTAAAGGAAGAAGCTGTAATTAAAAAAGAAGGGGAGTTGAAGAAGCTCAAGGAAGAACAGGCAAGGGAAATTGAAAAAATCCAGGATAAATTCGAAAAGGATTTTGCAGCAAAACTGTCAGCCGAGAAGAAAAAGACAGAGGAATCCATAAGGAAAAAGATACTTGAAGAAACTGCCGGAGAAATGAAAATCCTTCAGGAAGAGCTTTCAGAAAAGACAGGTAAAATAAAAGAATTTAAGAATCTTGAACTCCAACTCCGCCAGGATAAAAGAAAACTCGAAGAAGAAAAACAGAACCTTGAGCTTGAAGTGACACGAAAACTCGATGCAGCAAGGGAAAAGCTGAAGGAGGAGATTGAAAAAAGGCTCAATGAACGGCACAGGTTTAAAGACCTTGAAAAAGAAAAACTTATAGAGGCGATGAAAAACCAGATTGAAGAGCTAAAAAGAAAGGCAGAACAGGGGTCTCAACAGTTGCAGGGTGAAGTATTAGAGATTGAACTCGAAGAGCTTTTAAACAAAAATTTCCCTTATGATACGATTATGCCTGTCCCGAAAGGTTTGAGAGGCGCAGATGTCATTCAGAATGTTTGTACCCCATCAGGTCAGCAATGCGGGACAATTATTTGGGAATCAAAAAGGACAAAGGCTTGGAGCGATGCATGGATAGATAAACTCAAGGAAGACCAAAGGGAGGCAAAATCTGATATCGCCGTGATAGTGTCCATTGCCCTGCCCAAAGACATGACAGGCATAGGGCAAATAAACGGGGTGTGGGTTACAGACTTTACGCTTGCCATAGGTCTTGCAGAAGCCTTGAGAGTTACGCTTATAGAGGTTGCAAAGGCGAAAACGAGCGCAGAGGGAAAATCCAGCAAAATGGAGATGCTCTATGAATACCTGTCAGGTCCTGAATTTCGCCAACAGATTGAAGGCATTGTAGAGGCATTCGTTTCTATGAAAAAAGACCTTGACGCAGAAAAACGGGCTATGGAAAAGATATGGGCAAAAAGAGAAAAACAGATCGAAAGAGTGGTGAAAAATACGGGTCGGATGTATGGCAGCTTACAGGGGATTGTGGGCAGCACTTTACCGGAACTGGAATCGCTTGAACTGAAGGCACTGGAAGGGGAGTAAAGGACAGAGGGCAGACCGCTTTGCTGACAGAGGACAGAGGACAGAGGGCAGAGGACAAAGGACAGAGGGCAGAGGACAGATTTTTGTCTGGGTTCTGAAAATCTGAAGGAAGACAGAGGGTGAGGCATAATTTCAGAAATTTGAAAATTTATAAAAGGGCGATAGATTATTCTATAGAACTTTATAAAATGACGAGTAATTTTCCTAAAGAAGAAATATATGGATTAACAAGCCAGATTCGAAGGGCAGCCTTATCTATAGCTCTTAATATTGCGGAAGGAAGTGGTAATACTTCTGAAAAAGAGTTTAAAAGATTTCTTGAGATATCTTTACGGTCGGTTTATGAAGTAATTGCCTGCCTTGATATAGCTCTGAAATTAAAATTTTTGAGTGAAACAGAATTTGAAAAATTAACTAAAGAAGCTGATGAGATTGCAGCAATGATAATAGGTTTTTCTAAAAGCCTAAATTCAGACAATATAATAAAAAAGGGGTTTATAAAATGATTACGTCTGTATTCTGTAAGCGAAGCGGTCTGTCCTCTTATTTCTTATATTTATGGTGGTTTAAATGACATTTAACGAACAAGAATTACAAACTATTAGCCTCAGAGGCATTGTTGCATGAGAGAAGAGGAGGGAGAATGATGGATGATACTGTCTATAAAATATCAATTGCTGGTTTTTTGCACGATATAGGAAAATTTGCAGAAAGAGCGGATATGCCAGTTAGTAAGGAATATTTGAATAATAACGCCGGATTATATCAACCATATTATAAAACACAAAACAGGTATACCCACAAGCATGCTGTGTATACTGCAGCGTTTATCGAAGAGAACGAGAAGTATCTTCCTCCGCAATTTAACAAAGCCAACTGGGGACTTGGAGACTCTTTCATTAATCTTGCCGCAATGCACCACAAACCGGAAAGCCCGCTTCAGTGGATTATTGCAATAGCCGACAGGGTAAGCAGTGGTTTTGACCGTCAAAAATTTGAAGATTATAATCTTGAAATAAAGGTCAAAGATTATACAAAGACTCGTCTTATACCATTGTTGGAGGGCATTTCACTTGAAGAAAATTCAAGAGATGATTCGTTAGATGCTTACAAATTCAGATATCAACTCAAAGAATTGACGCCAGACAGCATATTTCCTTCTGATTTATCAGAGTATCGCATATTCAACAGAGATGATGCTAAAAGAGAATACAGTACTCTTTTTAATGAATTTATAAATGCCCTTGAAAGATTATGGCACAAAGAAAATATTCCCTTGTGGTTTGAACATTTTGAAAATCTTTTTATGATATACGCATCACATATACCATCAGCTACAGTTGGCCTTGTTGTTCCTGACATTTCCCTTTTCGATCATGCCAAAACCACTGCTTCGTTTGCTTCTGCTTTATATGTTTACCATAGCGCTAACGGTTCTCTTGATAAGGTTGACAGCATAAAAAGTTATGATGATAAGAAGTTCTTGCTTGTAAATGGTGATTTCTATGGAATCCAGGATTTTATATTCACAAGCGGAGGCTCAACAGGAAAGTCATCAGCAAAGCTTTTGCGGGGAAGGTCTTTTTCTGTGTCCCTTATTACCGAACTAGCGGCCGATATGTTGTGCCGGGAGATAGGTCTTCCCTCATCATCGATTATTCTGAATGCGGCGGGTAAATTCACTCTCATTTCGCCAAACACCAAGGCAGCGAAAGAAGCCATTCAAAAGGCGAGTATAACCATGAACGAATGGCTTATAAATAATTTTTACGGTCAATCTTCCATCGGTATTTCTTACATCGAAGCATCTTGTAACGACTTTGTCACCGGTAATTTTCCTTCTCTCTGGGAAAAACTCCAGGATGCTATGGGAACGAAAAAATATACTAAATTTGATTTATCGAAAGTAGGGGGATCAGTTAAAGACTATCTTGGTTCTTTCAATAATACGTTAAATCATCCTTTATGTCCTTTCTGCGGAAAAAGACCTCCACATAAAGACGCTATTGTAGAGCTTGGGTCGAACGAAAAAGAGTATGCCTGTAAAATTTGTAAAGACCATATTTATATGGGAGAGCATCTTGTAAAGAATGAAAAGATTGCAATAGCAACTTCAGGTGCTGATATCCGTGGTGAAAAACTTCTTGAGCCGCTTTTTGGCACGTATCAGATATCCTTTGATGTGGAAGGAAAACTTGGAGGCATGTCCAAGTCTGGCGACCTCTTAAAATACTGGGACATAAGCATTAAAAAGGATGGAAGACTTTCAAAAGAGATAGCTACAAAATTTATAAATGGATATGTGCCAAAGTACACAGATGAAGACAATTATGATGATAGGCTCCTCGCTGGAAAAAAACGAAATGAAACAAAACTTGAACTCGTTGAGTCCATAAAGGAGGGTTCGCCTAAAACATTTCTTCACATAGCCAAAAAATCTCTTCATTATACTGACAAACCTGATAAATTTAGGGGCATTGAAGCTCTTTGTGTTTTAAAGGCTGATGTTGATAATCTTGGCCTGATTTTTTCGTTTGGAATCCGTCAGGAAAGGCAGACACTATCCCGTATTGCCAACCTGAGCAGACAATTGAATAATTTTTTCACTGTGTATGTGCCACATCTTCTCAGTACAGACGACCGTTTTAAAGATATTTATACAGTTTTTGCAGGGGGAGACGATCTTTTTCTTATTGGTCCCTGGAACAGAATCATTGAGTTTTCTGCTGTTTTAAAAGAAAAGTTTGAAAAATATGTATGTAAAAACAAAGATGTTACCTTATCAGCAGGAATATCTATCCATAAACCAAGCGAGCCCGTTATGATGCTTTCTGAAAATGCTGAAAACGCACTTAGTGAATCAAAAGCGAGTGGAAAAAATCGCATAACCATATTTCATGAGACCGCAACATGGGATGAGTTCGATAACTTAAAGAAAATTAAAGAAAATATTGAGCACTGGTTTGATAATGGTGTCATCAATAATGCAATGCTTTTTAGGCTTAACGAGCTTATTGGAATGGCAAAACAGGAAAAAGAGATACAAAGAGCAAAATACAGCATTCACATTGAAGATATGGAATGTTTAAAATGGAGGGCACGGCTTAAGTATTCTGTGGTAAGAAACATAGGGAAAAGATTAAAAAACGAACAAAAAGAACGGGCAATTGAAGAAGTCTTAACAACGATGAAGTGGCTTGATGAATACGCCGGAGGTATGAAAATACCTTTGTGGCAAATTTTATATAACAATAGGTAGGAGGGAGAGATGGATATTAATTTCTGGAAGAATAAAAAAGAAAAACAGATTGATCCTGAGCTTTTTTCTTCAAAAGCTGAGCAAGTTGCGAAAAAAATATTCGAAGAGCAACAAAATAGCAAAGGCAAGGCCAATAAACCCACACAGATTAGGAAGTTTTACGATGAAGTAATCAGATTTGAAAGTATACTCCAGGGAATATCAGAAGAAAAACAAAAAGATGAATTTGACAGGATGTTGCCATATCTTAAAATGCTTAACGCAAAGGCAGCGTATGCTATGGGCAGAGATTTGGTATCAAAAAGTTTTAAAGATTTTATTGCAAATTCTTTATCTAAAATTCAAGATAAGGATGATTTTGATGCCTTTGCAAGTTTTTTTGAAGCATTTATGGGTTTTTATAAATATTATGATGAAAAAGGCTAAAATCTATGAAACCGAGGAGGTATATATATGAAACTTATAGCAATTAAAAAACTCCAGGGAAAAATAATCTTAAAAAGTGGTCTTCATGTTGGTTCAGGCAACATGGAAATGCACATCGGCGGAACGGATAGTCCAGTTATAAAGCACCCCCACACACTGGAGCCATATATTCCTGGATCATCTCTGAAAGGGAAAATTCGTTCTTTGCTGGAGATGGCGAGTGGGCTTGTTCCATTTGCAGCAGATGAGGGAGGGTTAGTATCATCTAAAACTGTAAAAAAGGTAGAAAATAACCAGGAATTAAAAAAACAAGCTGTAGCAATCCTGAAAATATTCGGCAGTAGCGGTAGCGACAAGGATGACGAGTCAGGCTATGGGCCAACGCGTGTGTCTTTCAGTGATTGTTATCTAAATGTCGATTGGAAGAAGAAGGCCCGAGACAACCGTTGGCCTCTTTCTGAGGTAAAATCGGAAAACAGCATCAACAGGATTCAGGGCACTGCTGCAAACCCGAGGTTTATCGAAAGAGTTCCCGAAGGCACTGAGTTTGATTTTACAGTTACTTTCAAGATCCTTGAAGATTCTGACGAACAACTTTTTAATGATTATCTCATCAGGGGTCTAAAACTGCTTGAGATGGATGCGCTTGGCGGGAATGGCAGCAGGGGGTACGGCAGGATCGAATTTGAGTTCGACGACAATGATTTTCGTGAACATTTCGGAGCCCTAAACCCTTTCGGTGGGTAACGACATGACTGATAAGGAAGTTATAGATTACTGGATTGATTCGTCGCTCATCGATTTTAAGGCTATGGAGAGTCTTTTTTACAACGGACATTATGTCTGGACACTTTTTACCGGTCACCTTGTAATCGAAAAGTTGCTGAAAGCTTTTTTTGTAAAGACAGTTGATAGAAACGTGCCTCAGATACACCACCTCTTAAGGATTGCCGAACTTGCGAAACTCGAAATGGCAGAAACACAGAAAGACCTCCTCCTTGAATTGACGGCTTTTAATATTAGAGCCCGTTACCCTGATTACAAAAGGAGATTCTATTTGAAGGCAACAAAAGATTTTACGGAAGCATATTTAAATAAGATCAAGGAGTTAAGGGAATGGCTACTCAAGGAACTAAACAAATAATCGAAGATGTGATTGAGAAATACATAAGGCTCTTGCGGGAACATAAAATTCCTGTCTGGCGTTTATACCTTTACGGTTCGTATGCGAGAGGCACACACCATGCAGACAGCGATATCGACCTTGCTGTTTTCTGGGATGCCGACAGCATAGATGGATTCAATGAGGATGCCAAACTACTTAAATTGACAAGAAATGTTGATTTGCGGATAGAACCCCACTCTTTTGCGCGAACTGATTTCGATGAGCCCGACCCTTATGTCGATGAAATAATAAGGAACGGCAAAAGAATTTTATAGAGGCCAACAAAAATGAAAACGATTGAAATAACAATCAAACCTATTTCCGGCTTTGGCACCCCCATGAAGGGTGACACCATCTTTGGACATATATGCTGGCAGGCAGCCTATGATTCAAGCCTATTCGGCGGACGCACCATCGATCAATTGTTGTCTGACTATGAGACTAATCCATTTCTGATTATTTCTTCAGCATTTTTTAAGGTAGGGAACAACGAAAAGACGATTCGAGTTTTAAAAAGGCCTGATATTCCACTACCAAGCCTCTTCGATTTTCAGGGAAAGAGTAAAAAAGAGATTATCAGGATGAGAAAAGTACTTAAGTCAAAAAGATGGATGAAGATCCCAGATGGAGGTAGAATAGAATCCCTTAAAAAAATTGATTACATTTCTGATAGCGAGTTAGTAGAAGAGTCGATCCTCTCTTCAACGGAAAAAGGGCAGTTAGAGGCAAGAAAAAAAGGCGCCAAATCCATCGTTGCGGAGTTTTCACAACCACATAATACGATCAACAGACTGACAAATACAACAGGGGAAGGACGATTTGCGCCGTTTGTCTCAGATCAGAGTGTTTTTCTTGGACAGATTGAGCTCATTCTCTATGTCGGACTCAGGGAGGACATATCCATTGAACAGACCAGGGCGGCGCTTCAAAGAATCGGTGAAACAGGTTTCGGAAAAGATGCATCAACAGGATCAGGGAAATTCTCTGTAATTTCGACTGAAGAAATCAACCTCTCCGACATGGGGAGCATGACGCCTAATGCCTGTTACACGCTTGCCCCTTCTGTGTTTGAAAAGAATGTATACCTTCAGACATACTTCACCCCTTTTACCCGTTTCGGCAGGCATGGCGATGTTCTTGCAAAATCTTCAAATCCTTTCAAAAACCCTGTCATCATGGCAGATGAAGGCGCTGTTCTGCTCCCGACTGACATGAAAAGTATAATAAAAAAACCGTATCTCGGCACATCCGTTAACAATGTTTCAAAGGCTGAACCAAACACAGTTGCACAGGGATATTCGTTATATATACCAATAATGGTGGAGGTATAAAATGCAAAAACCGCTTGCGATAAGATTGCACGTGCTGTCTCCAATTCATATTGGCTGCGACGATGTTTACGAACCGACGAGTTTCGTCATAAATCCCGACAGAAAACAGTTGATCGCTTTTGATCCCCTTGTTTTTGTAAAAAACCTTTCCGATGCGGAGAAAAAAGAGTTTTCGCGCATATCAGAGAAAGGAACACTCGCATCGATTATTGAAATGTACAGATTTATTTTTAGTAAAAGCTCAAGCATTGAAGGATGGAGTGTTGATTTGGCTGGTGATATTGTCAAGCGATACTTGACGGTTAAGGGAATGGCACTTAACGAGCGTGAAATCAGGCAGGAACTAAACAATTTTTTAATGCCGCGGACAGCGTATAACCCTACTAATAATATGCCTTATATTCCCGGCAGTTCTTTGAAGGGTTCACTACGGACTGGATATTTAAGCATGCTTGCAGTTGGAGGAGGCGACCAAAGAGGGTTGAAAGACATACTTGATGGCAATGAACCGACAAAAGTTGTTGAGAGAAAATCTAATGCCTCCGAACTTGAAAAGAGTCTTCTCAAAGGTTCTTTTGACCGTGATCCTTTCAGACTTGTCAAGGTTTCAGACCTTCAGCCGCATAAAAATGTAAAAACAAAAATTATCTATGCGATAAATCAGAAGAAATATAATCAGGAATTGGGGAAAGGAATACCTCAAATTCTTGATACAATCCAGGCAGGTTCAGTCTTTGAAGGAAGCATTTCCATTGAAACACCTATAAAAAATTCCAATATTGTTGAACCGTTAAATAGATATTTTCTTGCTGCTGCTGTAAACAAACATTACGCTCGTGTTTTTAACGGAGAAAAAGAAATGGCGAGAAGGCTTAGCTTCCGTATGCCCGCGGTTAATGCGCTTGTTACCGAAATAAGAACCAGTACTGGAACACAACCTTTTCTGGTTCGTTTGGGCAGACATTCAGGTGCAGAAGCAGTTACAATTGAAGGCCAAAGACGGATAACTATTCGTGGAAAAGGCGGCCAGAAACGTATAAGTGAGAGAGGTGCAACCACCATCTGGCTTGCATCGGAAAAGGCACAACCAGATAGCAATAGCATTCTTACTCCTTTTGGATGGGCGCTGATTGAAATTTTATGATATTGTAAAAGATGAATATTTGCAAACTGGCTATTGATAGCGTATTTGTATTGAAAGAAACTCAGTGATGACCGACAAAGAATTGATACAAAATATAAAAGAGAGATGCAGTAGTTCAGCCATTATTATGTCTGCAACATATACTTGCTTTGTTGCAAAAAGTGATACAACAGCATCGGCTATATAGTCCTGCATTGCTGCAATTATGGCTTTGGTTTTGAATTTTTCACCGGAAAAACTCTGCACTTTAAAGATGAGGTAATCGGGTATGTTTAATGTTGCACGCATAAAAGTCACATCCTATAGATGTTTTAATTGTGTGTTTTATGGTGATAAATTGTTAAATACAAAGAAGGGAGGTACTACACTATGAACCGCGTCCATGTGTGCCTTGTATCTGCACAACCCATACCAAATTTGATACCCCTGCGCATGGAGGAACTACGGCCTGAGAAAGTGATTCTCCTTGTAAGTCCTGATATGAAACTCCAAGCAGAGAGGCTCGAAAAGATAATAAAAGGCTGGGCAATAAAAACAGAAAAGATCTCCATTGCTCCATATGATTTAGAATCTGCCCGTGAAACTTGCATAGAAGTTTTGTTACGTCATGACAACGATGAGATCATACTAAATGCCACAGGTGGAACAAAAATAATGGCATTTGCAGCTTTTGAGGTGTTCCGGGAGAAGGAGAAACCGGTTGTTTATGTTGATACCCAGAACAATTACATTGATTTTTTGTCCCCTGAAAGAAAAAAGCTGGTATCCAGGGGGGTAATGAAAGTCCCCATATACCTTGCATCATACGGACAGAACATTATCTCAGAGACGAATGAGGTAGATGTGCCAGACACACATTGGGCCGCAGTAGAAGCTATAATTCAAGAGGGAGAAAGATTGGAAAGGGGTATTAGCATTCTTAATAGATATGTAGCTCCCTTGCGGAACGCAAGAACATTCCCGTTTGAAATAGATATAGAAGACGAAGACTTCAAAAATGTGCAATTCCAGGGAATAGTTTCTATTCTTTCAAGATATGGTCTTTTGACTTTAAAAGAAAACTATATCCAGTTCCCATCACTTTCAAGTGTAGAATTTTCTTCCGGTGGATGGCTCGAAGAACATATCTTCAAAATAGTAAAATCACTGAACCCAACCGATGTGAGGATGAACGTAAAGGTAAAGTGGGCACGGCCGTCAGAATCTAAAAATGAATATGATGTCCTTTTAACTCACAGTAACAGACTCTTCATTATTGAGTGCAAGACAAAGCGTTTTAGCGGAAAAGATATAAGCCATTTTGGCGAAGACTCTATTTACAAACTTGATAGCCTGCGTGATGCAGCAGGTGGGTTATATGGTAAAGGCATGTTGGTATCCTTTAGGCGTTTGACAGATGAACAAAAAAGACGGCTTAAAACAAACAAACTTGAATTTTGTGAAGGACAAAATATTAAGAATTTGAAGGAGATAATCAAACAATGGATCCAAAAATAGATAAAGAAACAGCAATCGACGCTATGGTCATTTCCATAGGAGGTACTTCTGCCCCAATCATAAAGGCTGTCTTGCATTATAGGCCAGAATTTATCTCTTTCCTTGCATCGCAAGATACAATTGACAAAGTTTCTGATATAAAAAAGGCTTGTCAGGATGAACAGATCAATTTTAAAAGTGAAGTAACTGTTGTCGATAATGTAAACGACTTATTGCATTGTTACAAAAAGGCTGAAGAAGCAATAAAGCGAGTGACGGATAAAAAATTCTCAAAAGATAAGGTTATAGTAGATTATACAGGCGGAACGAAGAACATGTCTGTATCCCTTGCCCTTGCAGTGATTAGTCAAGGTTTTTCTTTTTCTTATGTAGGAGGAAAAGAAAGGACAAAAAATGGAGTAGGGATAGTAATAAATGGGGCTGAAGAAATCTATAAAAGTGTTAACCCATGGGATTTTCTTGCAATTGAAGAAAAGAAAAAAATTGCCCTGCTTTTCAATCAATATCAGTTCGTGGCTACAAAGCAACTATGTGAGACGATGTCAGAAAAGGCAACAAGTCAAAAAACGTTCTTCAAAAAGTTAGGTTTTGCAATAGAAGGATATTATTTTTGGGACCTTTTTCGGCATAAAGACGCATTGGATAGGTTTCGAAAGGCAACAATTGAGGAGATTCAAGAATTGGGTGACGATGGTTTCCGAGAGTTCGTTTTGAAAACAAAGGATAATATCCGTTTTCTTGAGATGCTTGTAAAGACTGAACAAAAACTATCTATCAATTTTATTTTTGATATCTATGCCAATGCTGAAAGAAGATTCGAAGAAGGTAAGATTGATGACGCTATATTGAGATTATATCGACTTTCTGAAATGATAGCTCAGGAGCGGCTAATCGACCGATATGGAATCAATACATCAGATGTAAAACCAGACCAAATTCCTATCGAACTGCGTGATGAATTCGTTAGGCGTTACACAAGTCTAATAAGCGGTAAGATTCAATTATCTCAGAATGCCTCTTTCGATCTTCTTTTTAGTCTTGGTGATGCATTAGGCAAGGCATTCGATGAAAATAAAAAAACATTTCAGGACATTCAGTCATCGAGAAACCTGTCCTATCTTGCCCACGGATTTAGCTCCTCAAAGGATAGCACATATAAAAGATTAAAGGGCTTTCTACTTGGGCTTGAAATAATAAATATTGAAAAAGTGCCTGTATTTCCAAAGCTTACTATGTGATCATCTACCGCTCACCTGTCACAGGGGATGTGGTGATTTTCGACCATTCACCAGAATAATCGATTAACAGAAATATTTCAGAAATATTTCTTTCAATGAATAATCTCAGTTTCTCCGTTAGAATTAGTCTAAAAATAAATAAAACAATGGAGGAGCAAAATGAAAAAGTACATTGGATTATTCATCATCACATCAATTCTTCTTTTTTCTGGGTGTGCAACAATGATTCGTGGCACAGAAGAGCAGTTGAGTATAACATCTGAGCCTGATGGTGTATTTGTAAAATTATCAGATGGTCAGACTTGTAACACGCCATGCCAGATTACACTTAAACGTAATCAAAGTGTAAACCTCAGGTTTGAAAAGAAAGGGTGTGATACAGAAACATTAACCGTATTTCCGACCATCGCTGCAGCAGGGGTTATACTCGGAGGGCTTATTGATTATGGAACAGGAGCTGTATATAGTTTGCAGCCTAATCCAGCGCATATGATTATGAAATGCAAAACAGCACAGCAGGAGCCAGAAATACAGAAACCATAAATAACTTTATTAGGGGAGGTTAAACGATGGAAATATTTCTTTTAATTATGTTGATAGGTCTTCTTTATAGAGATCGGCGGTGATCTATGAGCAGAACGCTTTATCTTATCGCCTATGATATCACAGAAAACAAGCGGCTGAGCAGGGTGCGCTATTTCCTGAAAAATTATAGCACCGGTGGTCAAAAATCAGTATATGAATGTTTTTTGACAGACAGGGAGCTTCGTGATGTATCGAGCGTGCTTATGGATTTGATTGAAATATCTTCGGACCGCATCCATATATTCACGATGGATGGGCGCAGCAGGACACACACCCTCGGAATTGCTGTTCAACCACATGACCCTGCATTTTTTTATATAGGATAAAGACTATGCTGAGAACTGACGGACGCATGTATATGTCATTTTTTTGTATGATTGCCGTTAAATATTGGCTGTATATTATCTATTGATTAGGGTGTTTTTATGGGTACGCTTTATATCGATCGCAAAGATGTTCACATAAGGCTTGACGGTAATGTCCTTGCCTTTTATGCGGAAAACAAAAGAGAGGGCATGGTGCCGATAACCCCACTAAAAAGGGTTGTAGTAATCGGAAATATAGACTTTGAAACTCGTGCCCTCAATAAACTTGCTGATATGAATGTTACCGTTATATTTCTTTCAGGCAGAAGACTTCAATTTCATGGTATGCTGCATGGGCGACTTCACAATAACGGTTTTTTGCGTCTTAAGCAATACGAAAAAGCCTTTTCCGGTTTTCCTAACGAATTTTCCTTAGATCTTGTCCATCGGAAAATAAAATCCCAGTCTTCACTTTTAAATGAAGCCCTCCAGGTGCGTCCCGACCTCAGATCTTCTATAACTAACGCCGATACGACGTTGAACGGGATAGCAAATATTATAATAGAAATTAAATCAAACCTCGAAAAACGCAATATAAAAGTTACCGAAGGGTTTTTAGATTCTATTCGCGGTTATGAAGGATCAGCGGCAGCAGCCTATTTCTCTGCATATACAACAATTTTTCCCGAATCTCTCCACTTCAAACACAGAAACAAAAGACCACCCAGAGATCCGGTAAACGCAATGCTTTCTCTGTGCTACACCATGATTCACTATGAATCGGTCAGGGAGATTGAGACTATCGGGCTTGACCCGACCATCGGGTTTTACCATCAGTTTAAATACGGAAGAGAATCTCTTGCCTGTGATATTGTGGAATTGATAAGACCAGATGTAGACAGGTTTGTATGGTCGTTGTTCAGGGAAAAGGAGTTTACAGCTCGTGACTTTGCTTATGAGACCGAAAGATCCGGTTGTTATCTTAAAAAACCTGGAAGACAAAAGTTTTACCCTGTTTATGAAAATTGGGCTAAAGGAATCAGACAGATGATTGTCGAAGAGGTGAGAAAACTTGCTTATAATATATCGGATGGGCACATTGATGAGTCTGAATTTATAAAAGAGGACGATTATGGTATGCAGGGAGTAAAAGATGGATAAAACACTATACATTTTAGAAAAAAGAGGATTGGAGGTGCTAAGGGACGGCCCGTCCATATGGATTATGGAGAACGGCAAAGCAGGCAGACGTATACCTGCAAGGCTTGTAAGTCATGTTATAATTATTGGTAACGTAAAGATGGATGCCGGCACTATCACCCTTTTTACAGATAACAACGTGCCTGTAACCTTTATGAGCAAAAATAGAGGCGAATTTGCCGTTACAATACCGCATAACCATCATCTCAACTCCCACAGCGAGGAACAAAAACACTTACTCGCAAGAGATGGAAACATTCAACGATATAATCAATGGCTGCAGGCTGAAAGAAGACGTATGCAGCTCAAGGTAGTAAAAAAATTATCCAGACAGGTGTCTTCAGTATTTATATCCAAAGGTTTTGGGGAGCAGGAATATAAGGATTTTATTACCCGTTGTGCCTCAGTAGGTAAAAAACGATGGCGAATAATAAACGAGACGGTAAAAAACATGCTCAACGAAATGGTAATGAAAAGTATCCTTGCATCTGATCTTGATCCACACATAGGAATATTTCACAGAAGAGATAATTTTGGTTTTGCCCTTGATATAATGTACGCAATGGAGCCTGAAGCCGATTTGCAAACAATACAGTTTTTTAAATCGGACAAAAACATGGAACTCCTCGTTATGACCTCAACTGGGTTAAAGCTTACCGGGGATGGCATGAGAGATGTTGTGCTTAGATTCGAAAACAAGAAAAAACTCATAAATGGCTTAATAGACATTGTAATTGATGATTTTTTTGCAATCATGCGCACAATTCGTTCTTTTGTTTATGATGATAAAATAAATCCGAGAAGGTTTTTAAAACCATGAGTGCAGGCTATCTGGTATGCTACGATATAAGAGATGAAAAGCGCCTCATCCGTGTATTCAAGACCATGAAAAAAAGAGGCCTTCATATACAATACTCTGTATTTTACTGTAGACTTGAATGGTATGAGTTGTTAGAATTAAAAGCAAAATTGAAAGATATCATTGATGAAAGCATTGATGACCTGCGTATCTACCCTTTGCCAGCTAATGGAAAGGTTTCTGTAATGGGAAAAGGTGACAGAATCCCAGATGGGGTTATGGTATATCTATGAATAATTTATTGACAATAAAGGATTAAAATACAGAGCGATTAATTTAAACAATTGATATAAACGATTAATATGGTAATTACATACAACGAACTGACTCTTACAATAGAAGCTGTCGAAACTTTATATCTGCCGTATTACAAAGGTTCTACATTCAGGGGTGGGTTTGGCAATACGTTCAGAAGGGTTGTATGTGCACTTAAGCGTCAGGACTGCACTGATTGTATGTTGAAGGCAAAATGTATCTATGCGTATGTCTTTGAAACTTTTCCCGATGGTGATGCTGAACTTATGCATATGAACAGATACAGTAAAATTCCACATCCCTTTATCATAAGGCCTCCTGAAGATAAAAAAAAGACATATGAGCCAGGCGAAACAATCCTTTTTAAGCTCGTTTTAATTGGAAGGGCTACCGACTATTTGCCATATTTCATATATACATTTGATGAACTTGGCAAAACCGGTATAGGTAAGGGTAGGGGCAAATACAACCTGGTTAATGTCCATAATGACAAAGGCATAATATACAATTCTGACGAAAAAGTTATCAGGGCATTTGATTCAAAAAAAATAGATATACAGGAGGAATTTGATTTTAAATATAATGACAAAATGTCATTGACGCTGAATTTTATTACGCCTGTTCGTATTTTATATAGACGAAGACTAACCGTTGACCTTGCATTTCATATGCTTATTCGCAATCTGCTGAGACGGGTGGTATTGTTATACTATTTCCACTGTGAAAAAAGGATACCACAACACAATCATAAAGGCATGATTGAAGAGGCTGAAAAAATATCCATAGTGAATAACTCTTTGAGGTGGTGGGATTGGGAAAGATATTCTTCAAGACAAGACACGAGAATGAAGATGGGGGGGCTAATAGGTGAGGTAACATACACTGGAAACATTCAACTTTTTATGCCTTTCCTTAGAGCAGGTGAAATACTACATGTGGGAAAAGGGACGAGTTTTGGGCTTGGTTGTTACAAAATTGCGATTGCATGAAGAATGTTTTAAAATAAACTTCCAATTATTTTTCATATGTTATATATAGTTTTTAGTTCTTTGAAAATCGAATATCTTGTTTTGTCGCACAAGAAGGAGTCAACAAAAGAAATGTTTCGGAAACGTTTCTTTATTAACTATTCAAAAGACAGAAAAGCTGTACAACCCCTCTTGCATCATATTGAAATAATAAATAAAAAAGTGGGGGTGCAGTAGAAACTTTGACCTCATTTAAAAGGGATTGCGACGTGCCCAAGATGTAGACTTTGCCTTTGTACTTCGTAGAAACTTTGACCTCATTTAAAAGGGATTGCGACTAGGAATATATACAACAATATGGCTGTTATTAACGTAGAAACTTTGACCTCATTTAAAAGGGATTGCGACTTTAACACGGTATCTATATCATATAGTCTCCGCATTGTAGAAACTTTGACCTCATTTAAAAGGGATTGCGACCTGGTTAGGGTTGCGTGTAAACAACCCTATCTATAGTAGAAACTTTGACCTCATTTAAAAGGGATTGCGACGAACACCTTCCAATCCCCTTTTGTATGCCCACTGAATTAGGGTAGAAACTTTGACCTCATTTAAAAGGGATTGCGACAGGTTATGTGTGGTAAATCGGTAGCCGTAGCCGGTAGAAACTTTGACCTCATTTAAAAGGGATTGCGACCCTGCATCCTTTAAACGTTGTTCTTTCCTATAGCGTAGAAACTTTGACCTCATTTAAAAGGGATTGCGACCATAAAATTCATTTACTAATAGTATCATATAGTCCCTCGTAGAAACTTTGACCTCATTTAAAAGGGATTGCGACATAGATGGCTGACAGGAATATATACAATATGGCTGTTGTAGAAACTTTGACCTCATTTAAAAGGGATTGCGACACTGTTCTGCTTCCGCTATCCTTTTTGCAAATTCAGTAGAAACTTTGACCTCATTTAAAAGGGATTGCGACGCGCTTCCGTCCTGCCTCATACAAATTCTCGTGAGGTTGTAGAAACTTTGACCTCATTTAAAAGGGATTGCGACGCATCCTCCTGATTTCCTTCTACCCTTATGTCTTTTAGTAGAAACTTTGACCTCATTTAAAAGGGATTGCGACACGACAGTGATTTCAGGCCTTTCCCTGCATCCTCGTAGAAACTTTGACCTCATTTAAAAGGGATTGCGACGTTTACTACTCGCCTTTACCAGTTCCTTGAAGCTTAGTAGAAACTTTGACCTCATTTAAAAGGGATTGCGACGCGTCTTCCCTAGACCCCTCTATTTTTATGTCTTTTGTAGAAACTTTGACCTCATTTAAAAGGGATTGCGACCTGCAATTCTCCTTGCGTATTCGTCTACGCAAGGCAGGTAGAAACTTTGACCTCATTTAAAAGGGATTGCGACGTGGGTCTTGGTCTTGGGTGAGGGCTACTTGTGTAGAAACTTTGACCTCATTTAAAAGGGATTGCGACTGCGGCTTGAGAAGGTGATACGCTAGCGATTTCAGCGTAGAAACTTTGACCTCATTTAAAAGGGATTGCGACGCCTAACCTTCACTTATAACCTCCTTCATGAACTTGTGTAGAAACTTTGACCTCATTTAAAAGGGATTGCGACTACTCGTCTGTTTACTACTCGCCTTTACCAGTTGTAGAAACTTTGACCTCATTTAAAAGGGATTGCGACGCTGGCACAGATTTCAGAATCTGTGCCAAACGCAACGGTAGAAACTTTGACCTCATTTAAAAGGGATTGCGACCACAGGGGGCGCTGTGGGTCTTGTCTTGGTCTTGTAGAAACTTTGACCTCATTTAAAAGGGATTGCGACTTGGGATATTGTACTAAATTTAATACAATTTGGTCGTAGAAACTTTGACCTCATTTAAAAGGGATTGCGACGGCTTCCTCCTTGATTTGTTGTGCAGACGCCGTCCCCGGTAGAAACTTTGACCTCATTTAAAAGGGATTGCGACTCCGTCTTGTTTTTTATTCTTAATGTTGGGGTAATGGTAGAAACTTTGACCTCATTTAAAAGGGATTGCGACAAATATAGTGCTTCATCATCTGTAGGCGTTCTTGGTAGAAACTTTGACCTCATTTAAAAGGGATTGCGACGCCTTTTTCGTAACATACATCTTTGTATGTTACGAGTAGAAACTTTGACCTCATTTAAAAGGGATTGCGACTTGTCTATGACAAATTGAATTGTATCCCATGATTTATGTAGAAACTTTGACCTCATTTAAAAGGGATTGCGACATTCTGAGAGCAATTGCCTTTTTCGTAACATACATCGTAGAAACTTTGACCTCATTTAAAAGGGATTGCGACTCCGAGTGAGATTTCCCACTCGACTCTGCATTTGCTTCGTAGAAACTTTGACCTCATTTAAAAGGGATTGCGACAACTCATAGCGGGGGTCAATATTCAACACATTTTGTAGAAACTTTGACCTCATTTAAAAGGGATTGCGACCCGTAGCTCGGGATATACTGTGATCGAGTAATCCATCGCGTAGAAACTTTGACCTCATTTAAAAGGGATTGCGACACGATAGCAGGTGTTCCAACCTGTATCGTAACCATTCCGTAGAAACTTTGACCTCATTTAAAAGGGATTGCGACGTAACCTGCCGTAGAGTAATCTCCCTCCGACAGAGTTACAGTAGAAACTTTGACCTCATTTAAAAGGGATTGCGACGACCCGCTGAGCCTTCCCCCATTCTTCTGGTGAGATGGGTAGAAACTTTGACCTCATTTAAAAGGGATTGCGACCTTGCCATCTCACGTGTTTAATAACATCATTCATTGTAGAAACTTTGACCTCATTTAAAAGGGATTGCGACTCGTAGGCATTACTGAAGCCCACAAGGCTTTTCAGTAGAAACTTTGACCTCATTTAAAAGGGATTGCGACATTTAAATAATATGCCAGCATTGTTGTGCTGTCTATTCGTAGAAACTTTGACCTCATTTAAAAGGGATTGCGACGCCGGCCATGCGGATTGCATGATCAACATACGTGGGGAGGTAGAAACTTTGACCTCATTTAAAAGGGATTGCGACTCTTTATCACCTTCTACCTTTATATCCTTAACCGCTGTAGAAACTTTGACCTCATTTAAAAGGGATTGCGACCACCCCCTTCGCCGCGTCTTCTTTATCACCTTCTACCGTAGAAACTTTGACCTCATTTAAAAGGGATTGCGACCCGCTCTCGTACAGATTCTCATGAGGCTTGAGAAGATGGTAGAAACTTTGACCTCATTTAAAAGGGATTGCGACCTCGTATAGATTCTCATGAGGCTTAAGGAGATGATGTAGAAACTTTGACCTCATTTAAAAGGGATTGCGACGCTGGATAATAGACAGACCGTTCTCCGCCATAGGTTGCGTAGAAACTTTGACCTCATTTAAAAGGGATTGCGACACGGCTATAGCATCTGGAGTTCCCCCGAACCGGTGGTAGAAACTTTGACCTCATTTAAAAGGGATTGCGACTCCAGTAGACATCATAGTTTTTGCTTATGGCTATGTAGAAACTTTGACCTCATTTAAAAGGGATTGCGACTTCATCGGCAGGGGTCACTTTTTTGAATCAAGTAGAAACTTTGACCTCATTTAAAAGGGATTGCGACGATCCCGTAAGGTGCTTGATTACCTGTGCCCAAGATGTGTAGAAACTTTGACCTCATTTAAAAGGGATTGCGACGCCATCTCCAGTTTCATATCATCATAACTATATTTCGTAGAAACTTTGACCTCATTTAAAAGGGATTGCGACAACAAGCTGTGCTTCATTATTAAATACTCCAGCATAGTAGAAACTTTGACCTCATTTAAAAGGGATTGCGACTTGGATCTTGGATGAGGGCTACTTGTCGCCGCCGTAGAAACTTTGACCTCATTTAAAAGGGATTGCGACTAAATTGAAGTCTTTTAATAGTTTCCTCCATGGTTTGTGGGGTAGAAACTTTGACCTCATTTAAAAGGGATTGCGACACTACTCGTCTTTTTACTGCTCGCTGCCACTAGTTCTCGTAGAAACTTTGACCTCATTTAAAAGGGATTGCGACACTTCTGGCACTTCAATATATGTATCATTGTGGGATGTAGAAACTTTGACCTCATTTAAAAGGGATTGCGACACGTCGTAGCAACACTCATTGTGCACAACTTCACTGTAGAAACTTTGACCTCATTTAAAAGGGATTGCGACTTTTTTTGTTTGTCTTGCTACACTATCATTATACTAGTAGAAACTTTGACCTCATTTAAAAGGGATTGCGACGCGATGATCTCGTCGATCCCGTAAGGTGCTTGATGTAGAAACTTTGACCTCATTTAAAAGGGATTGCGACCCGTCGAAAAATCTCAGTTTTTCGCCTGTGGGAGAGTAGAAACTTTGACCTCATTTAAAAGGGATTGCGACCCGTAAGAGTGTTGGCCACCCTCTGCGTGTGCATGTAGTAGAAACTTTGACCTCATTTAAAAGGGATTGCGACTCCCCTCAGCTGCAAGCAGTGATTTTCTGTAATTTAGTGTAGAAACTTTGACCTCATTTAAAAGGGATTGCGACTGTTCTGGGTTTTGTATTTCCATTAACCCTGATTTGTAGAAACTTTGACCTCATTTAAAAGGGATTGCGACGTTCAATGTGAATATCTTTTCACGCACAAAATCGTCGTAGAAACTTTGACCTCATTTAAAAGGGATTGCGACCCACTGTGAATTGTGTGTTATGGTTATCGCCCTTGAGTAGAAACTTTGACCTCATTTAAAAGGGATTGCGACACCCGGACGTAAGTTATACGTTGGCGCCTTTGCCTTGTAGAAACTTTGACCTCATTTAAAAGGGATTGCGACTTCAATGACTGTGCTACCCTGTCCTTTGGTAAGTGTAGAAACTTTGACCTCATTTAAAAGGGATTGCGACAGTTCTTCGATTTTAACATCGATATCATACAGCACAGAGTAGAAACTTTGACCTCATTTAAAAGGGATTGCGACCGTCCAGTAAACCCTTCATGTTTCTAATGTGTGCAGTAGAAACTTTGACCTCATTTAAAAGGGATTGCGACTTTTCACGTTGGGATCGTACCTGGTCTTCATCGATGTGTAGAAACTTAGACCTCATTTAAAAGGGATTGCGACGTTCTTGGGGTTTCGCCCTCCCATACCTCGATTTGGATTGTAGAAACTTTGACCTCATTTAAAAGGGATTGCGACCTTTTTCAACAGCACCCTTCTTCGGTTTATTCGTAGAAACTTTGACCTCATTTAAAAGGGATTGCGACAATTAACAAAAGAAGTAACCGTATTGGTGTTTTCGTAGAAACTTTGACCTCATTTAAAAGGGATTGCGACACAGATTGTCGGGAATCTGCCGTACAGCAGTCTCCCGTAGAAACTTTGACCTCATTTAAAAGGGATTGCGACTACAAATCTGAATCATAACCCCCCATTAAACCGCGTAGAAACTTTGACCTCATTTAAAAGGGGCGATATTGTTCAATAATTTTTTGGCTCAGGCAAGGAATTTTCACTGCCGAAAGGTATGGAATTTTTGTTGACTTTGAGGAAGAATTAAAAGGTAAAGGTTTATGAAAACAATGGGTGGACTAAAATTGGTGAAAATAGTGGATTAGTTTTGATGATAATTGACATCTATTGAATGCTATGACATTCAACCTGAAGAAGGCGGCCCCTCTGTGCCAATATATATGAGACACTTTCTACCAGATAGTTTAGACTATAAGGGCGGAAAGGAGAAATAGAATGGAAAAGAAAGATTTAATAACAGCAGAAAGCACCAAAACAGATATCAGGGCAGTTCCCGATCCTGAAGTACCTGAAAAAGCAGTACGCCGTAAGTTTACGGCGGCGTATAAGCTCCGTATCGTAAAAGAAGCACAGACATGTACCGCACAGGGTCAGATCGGAGCGCTTCTGCGCCGAGAAGGTATTTATTCATCGAACCTTGCAAAGTGGAAACGCCAGGCTGAAGAAGGTCTTATCCCTAAAAAGAGAGGACCTCAAAAGCCAGATGCAAGTATACGCCGTATTGCAGAATTGGAAAAAGAAAATGCAAAGCTCGTACATAAGCTCAAACAGGCGGAGCTTATTATTGAAGTCCAAAAAAAAGTGGCCGATCTCCTGAAAGAAAGCAGCGGGGAGAAATCATGAATACTGTTGTTCTATTAGGAAAAGAAGTCGGTATCCGTAGGGCATGTAATGCACTTGATGTATCCCGAGCCGGTTTCTATCGATGGAAATCACCTGTAAGAATAAAGAAGGTTCGTCCTCTGCCTCCTCTTGGGCTATTGCCTTCAGAAAGAAAGACTGTTCTAAATATTCTGCATGAGGACAGGTTCATCGATAAAGCTCCGCAGGAAATCTATGCAACCCTTCTTGATGAAAAAAGATATATCTGTTCCATCAGAACAATGTACCGGATTCTGGAAAAAGAAGGAGAGATAAAAGAAAGAAGAAATCAACTGATCCGTCCTCATTATGCAAAACCTGAACTTATTGCAGAAGCCCCTAATCAGGTATGGTCGTGGGATATAACGAAGCTTAAAGGACCGGTAAAGTGGACATATTATTATCTATATGTAATTCTCGACATCTTCAGCAGATATGTAGTGGGTTGGATGGTAGCGCATAGAGAGCTTGCAACCCTTGCCAAAAAACTGATAGAAGAGACGATAAAGAAA
>Ga0209718_1001695_pt1 | contig 24035 bp, 20 predicted proteins | sample AD_JPNAS1_MetaG_FD_184420 | JGI IMG/M metagenome (GOLD analysis project Ga0209718, IMG submission 184420) | Active sludge microbial communities of municipal wastewater-treating anaerobic digesters from Japan - AD_JPNAS1_MetaG (SPAdes) (version 2) | ecosystem: Engineered > Bioreactor > Anaerobic... | reverse complement strand
GCTCACCACAATGGCTCTTTACCAATGCAGCTTAAGGTGGTTTGAAGCCTGCTCCTGCAAGCTGGCTTCGAGGGACCTACCCTCATCTCTTGTACAACCTCGTGGCACACACATAGCTGCGTTTTCATGCAATAGAATGATTTGGCTTATGTTTTTTAAATTTGATACTTGATTGCATGAATGTTGGGTTTAGGCCTATCTATCAGGATCTGAGTCTGGCAGACATAGAAAAGGAGGGTCGGCCGGGATTTTGACTGAATTCTTCAAAAAACGAGTTAACTCTTCGATAATAAAATAGTTCTCTGATTGTTTTTCGCTTATCTTAAGAGTCCTATCGCTTCAGCACTGCGATGACATCAAGAGCATTCCCCGTGATTACCGGCTGTTGCTCGTTTCCTGTCAGGCGGCGGGCCATGTAAGGTACGTTTTCCTTTAGGTAGGTCTGCATCTCGCCCACGGTGATCTTGCCATCTTTATTCGCATCGGCCTCACCCTGCAAGCCCTTCAGGAAGAAGTAGGTAAACAGGGAATGTTTCTTTTCTCCATACCAGGAAGAGACCTGGTCCAAGGCGGCGCTCGTCATGAGGACGGCGTTAACCGGACTCCGGTATTCAGATTTCACCTTGACCTCGGATTCCCATAGAGCAAGCTGCTTGAGCCAGGTTTGTTACAGTTGGCGGCTGGTCGTGCGTATGTTGGGGTTAGCCCAATTGGAAATGTAGTTCCAGTTCAATTTTAAAAAGAGAAATTATAGTGCATGAAAACACAGCTATGTTTTCATAGGCCCATTAGAAAAAAGGGGGCGCAGAACAATGATCGTACATCAGTGAAACCGAAATTGCTTGACACCGCTGCCTTCATCGGCTATGTTGCAATTAAAATGCAATATAGCCGACATGGAGCATTGCCATGTACCGTACCAGAACCCTTGAGCGATATTTTCTTCAGGCCTCCCGTCAATTTCCCGTAACATTGGTTGCGGGGGCCAGACAGGTCGGCAAAACGACCTTGCTTCAACATTTGGTCAGCGATGACAGGACCTATGTCACTCTCGACGACCCGCTGGTTTTGACTCTCGCCAAGAGCGATCCGGCCCTTTTCATGCAACGCTTTCCCGCCCCCCTCTTGATTGATGAAATTCAATACGCACCGGAATTGCTCCCTTATATCAAAATGGAATCCGACAAATTCCATAAATCGGGCCTTTTCTGGCTGACCGGCTCACAGCAGTTTCACCTGATGAAAGGGGTTTCGGAATCACTGGCCGGACGCGTTGGAATCATTCAGTTGCTTGGCCTTTCACGCCGGGAGTTGAACGGTCAGGGACACAACAGCGAGCCCTTTCTACCCTTGCCCAAAGGGGGAGCCGGAGCCAAGCGGCCAGATTCGGGTGACGACATATCCCTGAAGGAGCTTTACAACCTTATCTGGCAAGGCTCTTTTCCCGCCATTGCCCTGACAACGAATAACAATCGTGATATTTTCTATAGTTCATATGTGCAAACCTACCTGCAGCGCGACGTCCGTGACCTGGCACGCGTTGGCGACGAAATGGCGTTTCTCAGATTCCTGCGGGCCGCGGCGGCGCGTACGGGCCAACTTCTCAACCTTGCGGAGCTGGCCCGTGATGTGGACATCGCTTACAACACCGCCAAAAACTGGCTCTCCATTCTACAGGCCTCCGGCCTTGTTTATCTGCTTGAGCCTTATTTCACCAACATCACCAAACGGATGGTAAAGACACCGAAGCTCTATTTTCTCGATACCGGCCTGTGCACCTGGCTGACCGAATGGTCAAGTCCGGAAACGCTGGAGGCCGGCGCTTTCTCCGGAGCGATTCTGGAAACCTGGATTTTCCTGGAAATTCTCAAATCGTGGCTCCACAACGGGCTGCGGCCGCCTTTCTATTTCTATCGGGATAAGGACGGCAAGGAAATCGATTTGCTGATCCTTCGCGACAACACCATCTACCCGCTGGAGTTCAAAAAGACATCATCGCCGGATAAGAAGGCTGTTGCGCATTTTTCCCTCCTGGAAAAATTGAACCTGAACATCGGCCCCGGGGGTGTGGTTTGCCTTGTCACCCAGTCGCTGCCCATAACACCAGGTGCCTCGTCCATCCCCATCAGCGCCCTTTAGAGCCAGCTGTAACATAGCTGTGTTTTCACGCAATAGAAATTCTCTTTTAATAAATAGACCTGGAATATATTGTTATCCTTGGATAGGGAAATCCTTCATTGCATTCCTGTATTCCTTTTCTATGTCTGCCAGACTCAGATCCTGATAGATAGGCCTAAACCCAACATTCATGCAATCAAATATCAAATTTAAAAAACATAAGCCAAATCATTCTATTGCGTGAAAACACAGCTATGTTACAGTTGGCCCAGCAAGAGAGGCGGGGTTGTTTATTTGTGGGATGCTATTCTTTCCAATCTTCGAGTTTCAGGTTTTTAATTCTTATAAATTCGTTTGTATTATTGGTAACAAGGATGAGATTACGTGCAACCGCCTGAGCTGCAATAAGCATGTCGTAAGGGCCGATAAGATTTCCTTCTTTTTTTAGCTGTGATCTTATAATTCCAAAGTGTTCAGCGTCGGTATTACCGAAATCGATAATTTCAAATGGAGCTAAAAATTCAGTTAAGGATATTCTGTTTTTCTCAATGTTTTGACTGTTGTAAACGCCAAATTGCAATTCGGCTACCGTGATGCTGGATAAATAAACGGTATGTTCGATTACGCTTCGCAATTTTTCCAGGACATACAGAGGCTTTCTGTTTTTGATAAAAATACAGATATTCGTATCAAGCAAATACATTACAGACCTTTTCTTTCCTGCATTTGCGGCTGTTCTCTCCCGTTTTCCATGAAATCATCGGTAAACCCATGTAGGCCATGGAGAAATGTTTCCCACACTCGATTTTTAGGAAAGAGAATGACAGAATCGCCAATCTTTTGAATTAGCACATCTGTCCCTTCAAAATTGTATTCTTTAGGCAGACGAACCGCTTGACTGCGTCCATTTTGAAATAATTTAGCTGTTTGCATGTTGCACCTCCATGGTTGATATAGATCGCAATATATACCTTGTCAAGGTAAAAATATCTTGTATTACTCAGTAAATAAAACGGAGGTTTTCTTTACCGATAGGGGAAAGTTGAAAAACCACCCAATTTGCCCTTGCAAATGGTAAATTATCTTGGTAAATAAATCAATGTAAAATTAGTTCATCATATAATGGGTAAATTAACTTCAATTTCCTGAGGCTGTTCATGCTAATTGGCTATGCACGAGTTTCTACTGATGATCAAAATCTGGATCTCCAGAGGGATGCACTCACCCAGGCTGGGTGCGAACGTATTACGGAAGATCGGTTAAGTGGCGCAAAAGCTGAGCGTCCTGGATTGAAATTAGCGTTAGATATTGCAAGGGATGGTGATGTTCTTGTGGTGTGGCGTTTGGACCGCCTCAGCCGGTCACTTAAGGACCTCATCGAAATGGTCACACTTCTCGAATCGAAGGGCATCAGTCTGAAAAGTTTGCATGAAGCTATCGACACGTCGTCGAGCTCGGGAAAACTGATCTTTCACATCTTTGGAGCCCTAGCTGAATTCGAGCGTAACCTGATCCGAGAGCGAACTCAGGCGGGACTTACCGCTGCAAGGGCACGGGGCAGAAGAGGGGGAAGGCCAAGGGCGCTGGATCTTAACAAAAGAATACTGGCGGTGAAGCTATACGATAAGAAGGAGCACACGGTTTCCCAGATTTGCCAGATGATGGGTATTTCCAAACCAACACTCTATAAATATATTGAAGCGGAACGGGAGGTTACATCATAACCGTAGGTTTCTGTACGCTCGCTCCCGCAGATCCAATATGAATCATAAAATCTATCCCAACCATACAATCCACGCGGACCGGCGTTCCGCCGGCCGGTGATAGTTTCGTTAGACCTTAGCGGAAACTGGTAGAATACAACTCGAAATGGGCCCCATGAAAACGCAGCTATGTTTTCATAGGGCCTCAGTAATACTGCCTGATATACCCATAGGCCCTATTAAATAGTTCCTGGTCCTGGTGGAGCCGATACTTGAAAAGAGTCTTCCGCAAAGCTTTCTTAACTTCCCGTTCCCCAGCATGGGTATTTTGCCAGCCATCGAATCGGACATAACGCACGATCTCGTCGATGTCGTTCACCACGCGGGCGACAATGATGGGTGTCTCAGGATTTTTCACCTCTTCAAAGAGTTTTGTCAATGCAGCTTTCCCTTGTACCTCACGCTCTACCGGCGGCTGGGCACGTTCCGCCGTCACGACATCACGGGCCAGGTTGAGGAGTTCTTTGAGAAACTCAACACTTGTCAGCAGGCCTCGTTCATGCCGTACCTTCAGTTCCTCCAGCCGTTCGCCCAAGGCTTTGAAACGTGGGTCATGGAGACGTTTCCGTAGCCATCGGGACACTTTGATTTCTATTTCCTTGGCTTTCTTGTTCGGATCCGGTGTCCCCAAAACGGCCTCCAGCAGGTCCGCGTCCAGGACCAGCGTTTCCAGATCATCGCGGATGGCGTCGATATGCACATGCTGGTGGATCAGTTCGATAGTCTTGGCGCCTAATGCATGCCACAATAACCGGCCGCTTCCGGTTGACGGTTTTACCGAATCATACACCTGCGACAGCCAGCGATAGTCGGCTTCATGGGGACTCAGGATTGGATCAGGCGAAATCGCCTCCCACAATCGGCTTAGATAACTGTAGTCCGCCGCGAATCGGTCGCGTGTGTTGTTGTCGGGAAGGCAATTCTGAGCCGCGATCAATCCTTCATAGCCTGTAACCGTGCGGTCCACCCCCGCGAAATAGGTCAGGCATTTTTGCAAGGCCTCCGGCAGCTTGGCTTTCAGTTCGTTGATGTTGGTGACAACACGGGTGATCCCTTCCTCATCAAACTGGATGGCCTGGGCCACATCATCGAAAACGCCCAGGTAATCGACTATCAGCCCGTGCGTCTTAGTCTCGCCATAGGGCCGGTTGGTGCGGCATATGGCCTGCAAAAGCGTATGGTCGCGAAGCGGTTTGTCGAGGTACATCGCCTGAAGAATTGGTGCATCGAATCCCGTCAGGAGTTTTGAGGTCACAATCAGCACCTTCAGCGGGTCCGCAGGATCGCGGAACCGGTCGAGCAACTTCTCTTCCGATTCGCGATCTCGGTTGTAGGCGGCGTATTCCGTCTCACCGCTATTGACCGTCATTACGATATCCGACACCTCCGGCGGCAAATACTCGTCGAGCGCCTTTTTGTAAAGGACACAGCTTTCCCGGTCGTATGTGACTACCTGCGCTCCGAATCCGTTCGGTGCAACATTTTCCTGGAAGTGTCGCGCAATATCCGTGCAAATTTTTTGGATACGTTCCGGCGACTTTACCAGCACGGCCATCTTAGCTGCTGTCTTGGCCAGTTGATCCCGGTCCAGATCGCTCAAACTTCCGGTCATTTCCCTAAATGCTTGGTCAATGTCTTCCTTGTCGATATGCATTTCCAGCAAGCGTGGTTCAAAATGCAGCGGCTTGGTCGCTCCGTCCCGGACAGACTCCTCAAATCCGTATCGGCTCATGTAACCAGCTGAATCCTCATCTGCCCCGAAGGCATAGAAGGTGTTGCGATCGGCCCGGTTGATCGGTGTGCCGGTCAAACCGAACAGAAAGGCGTTGGGCAGCGCATCACGCATCTTGCGACCAAGATCGCCTTCCTGCGTCCGGTGCGCCTCATCCACCATGGCAATGATGTTGCTCCGGTCGTTAAGAACGCCGTCCGCCTCGCCGAACTTGAAAATCGTCGTGATGATGATTTTCCGCACATCCTGTCCCAGGAGCCGCTGCAGTTCTGTCCGGCTGTCGGCCTTAACCAGATTGGGGGTGTCGGCGGCATAAAAGGTGCTGGATATTTGAGTGTCCAGGTCAATGCGATCCACGATAATCATGACGGTAGGGTTCTTAAGCGCCGGATGCAGACGCAGTTTGCGCGCCGCGAAAAGCATCAGGAGCGACTTTCCCGATCCCTGGAAATGCCAGATCAAACCCTTTTTCGGATACCCTGCGACAACGCGATCGACGATCTTGTTAGCACCGTCGAATTGCTGGTAACGGGCGACGATCTTGATCCGGTGTTTCTTCTTGTCCGTGGCATAGCAGGTAAAATTGGCCAGTAAGTCGAGAAGGACATGCGGCCGCAGGAGAGAATCGACTCCCTTGGCGACCTCTTGCAGGGCCGGTGTTGCGATGCCGGATTCAATACGCCACGGCCCCCACAAATCGAGCGGCAGTCCGATGGAGCCATACCGGAACTCCTTTCCCTCGGTGGCAATGGAAAGCAGGTTCGGCACAAACAGCTCCGGCACGTTGCGCTCGTAATCCTCATGAATCTGGATCGCCGCGTCCAGCCAGCTCTGGCTTGCCCGGACCGGCGTCTTGGCCTCAATCACCACCAGAGGGATGCCGTTGATCAGCAAAACGAGGTCGGCGCGCTTTTCCGTAGCCCCGGCGCGAATGGTGTATTGCGTGGTGACGACATATTTGTTCTGCGTTAAATCGCTGAAATCCAACAGCCGGATAGTGACATGTTCGCCGTTCGGGCCGAAGGGCATCGACCGCTCGCCGTTCAGCCAGGCGGCAAATTCTTCGTTGCCCTTGACCAGACCGTCGCTGCGCACGCCCATGATGATGGCACGCAACTTGTAGAGCACATCATCCGCCCGGTCGGGCTGCGCGGCGATCTCCGGATTCAAGCGGATGAGGGCTTCTCGGACCCATCGTTCGACCATTACTTCCTGCGGCTGTCGCGGCACATCCATCGGCGATGCGAAATTCCAACCGAGACGGGGCTTCCCAAAGGATGCCACCTGTCCCTGAATCTCATTAGGACGTGTGATTCTGACCGGGCCGGCCAGCCGGTCACGGATGTAGGCTTCGACGGTGTTGGATTCGGTGAAGTTAGTCACATCAGACTCCTTTCAGGTGTCAAAAGCTGCTCGGACGCAACTCGGCCTAAAACTGCACAGGCCACTTCACGCTCCAGCAACTCACGCTCACGAGCCTCGATCAGACGAAAGTGATCGACAACGGCCTGCTGCTCTGGGCCATCTGGCAGATTGATACTGATACGATAAAGGGCTTTCTCATTCAGCCCTGGCATAACGGTTCCATGAGCGTAGGAGTATAACATCCGCGCCGCGCCATCAGTCTGTAAAGCAAGATGAAGATAACCCGGAAGAACCTTTGAAGAAGTGCAGCGAAGACGAATTGTGTCCGAACCACCAATCCAACCAGTGTGTTCCGTCGCAGCAAGAACAGCCTTGCTGAGATCAGCTTTCCTTGCTAGTAGGATGTCGCCTTCTCGTAACCGATAGACATCAAGGCGGTTGGCCGTTGCGTCATCCACGCATGGCCCTCCTTCATGACAGATCCGGCCGCTCTTCATGTCAGTAGGGTTCACGATAGGCCACCCCGATGTTTGATACTCCTTCGCTGCAAGGACAGTTCCGAATGGTCCGGTCTTCAACTCAACATCGCCGTTGTCTACAAGACTGCGAAGGGCGACAAGGCACTCCGATCCGCAATCTGAAAAGTGCCATCGTAGCAGCGACATCCGGAGCCTCTCTGCACACCGAACTGCGTTCTGAAAACCTTTCCTTGTCTCCAAATGAGCCAAAAGCACTTCCGCAATCAGCCTTTGCTCCTCCGGCGGCGGCAGGGCGAATTCATAACTTGCAAGGCTCTCCCAGTTTGTTCGCGGCGATAGCGATCCCGCCGAGGTGCCAATAGCATGGTTAAAGAATCCATCGCTCTGGCAGATAAATGGCAGTAATTCAGACAGAAGGGTTTCATTTTTTGTTTTGAACACATAGATGTCACCGGAACAAACACCCTCAAAGTCAGCTAAAGCAACTTTGCGCTGATAGGCACGGCGTTTACCAAAAAGAACTTGACCGGTACGGAACACGTTGGTGAAGGTGGTGCCATCCGCGATATTGCCCCAGCGCCGAATTTTCAGATCGCCGGGTTCGAGGTGTTCAAGGCCAACATAGCGATCAAAACCATCGTCAAGGGGGGCGCCGGACCGTTCACGGCATAATTGCACCACATCTCCAAAAGCAACCCTTGTCCACCCTTGTTTCAGCTTCTCAGGCATCTTCCGCCTCTCCGGCCACAACGCCGTCGAGCATATCCACCAGCGCGTCCATCTGCTCCCAGAACTCTCGACCACTGGCTTCAAAGGCCGCCCACATTTTTTTCAGACTTGGAACATCTCCGGCGCCATTGTTGTTGCCGTTTCCCACAGGTCGGACATAGCGCGGAATCGAGAGATTGCCGTCTTTGTCCAGAATCTCTTTTTTCGTCGCCACCTTCGCAAAACCGGGATCATCGGCAAAGGTTTGATAGGCGGCCAAAATGCGCTTCTGATGTTCCAGCTTGAGAAAACTTTGCGCCCGTTCCCGCGCCACTTCATGAACGGCATCGATGAACAATACTTTGCCTTCGCGGTCGGGTGGCTTGCAGCTCCGGCAGATTACGACGCAGGCTTCCATGGGCGAGTTGTAAAAGAGATTCGGCCCCAGCCCAAGGACGCATTCCAGCAGGTCCAACTCGACAAGCTTGCGCCGCATGTCGGCTTCTTCATTGCGGAACAGCACGCCATGGGGGAAGAGAATCGCGCACCGGCCAGTTTTAGGATCGAGGCTCTTGAGGATGTGCTGGAAGAAAGCATAGTCGGCCCGTCCCTGCGGCGGCGTGCCGAGGAAATTTCTGCCCCATGGATCGCTTGTCCATGCCTCGCGGTTCCACCTCTTGATTGAATAGGGCGGATTGGCCAGGACCACATCAAATGTGCGCAGGCGGTCCCGCTCGATGAAAGCGGGGTTGCTCAGGGTATTGCCGGCGACGACCTGGAAATCTTCCACGCCGTGCAAGACAAGGTTCATCCGGGCGATGGCGGCGGTGATGTGGATCACTTCCTGTCCGTAGAGGCCCAGGGTGCGAACGTCCCCACCCTGTCTTTTGACCTCGGCCAGGGCAGAGATGAGCATGCCGCCTGTGCCGGCCGTCGGGTCGTAGATGCTCTCTCCTGCTTTCGGTTCGAGCATCTGCGTCATGAGATGAACGAGGGTCCTGTTGGTGTAAAACTCCTGCGCCGTATGCCCGCTGTCGTCGGCGAATTGCTTAATGAGGTACTCGTAACCGTTGCCAAGCTCGTCCTCGGGAACGGCGGACAGGTTCAAAGTATGCTGTGAAAAGTTCTCGATGAGATTTTTGAGGATGCTGTCGGGCATCTGCGCCTTGTCCGTCCAGGAGGCATTGCCGAACACACCGGAGAGACGTTCGGGATTGGCGGCCTCAATAGCTCGAAAGGCGTTGAGCAAAGCTCGCCCCACGTCGCGAGAGGCGGACCGCACATCGGACCAGTGAGCGCCTTCGGGGACGGCAAAGCGGTCATCGGCGGTGTCACGGGCATACGAAGCGTCGCCGGTGTCCGCGAGGGCAGCCTCGTACTCCTCATCCCAAACATCAGATAGCCGCTTGAAGAAGAGAAGCGGAAAGATATACTGTTTGTAATCGCCGGCATCCACCAGCCCACGGAGCAGCTTGGCCGCTCCCCACAGATAGGATTCGAGTTCCTGTTGACTTAGATGCGGCGCGGTAGAGGTCATTTAAGCCAGCCCCCTTCGATCAAAACCTCGCGCAGACGGGCCTCCGCTGTACGGGCCTCGGTAAGGGCTTCCTTGAAGGCTGCAACCGCCTCTGGCAGGGATGGTATGTTATCCGCAACGGGCGGCAGCACATAGCGGGAAATATTTAGCGTCCAGTCTTCCGCCCTGATTTCCGCCAGACCAATGACCTTAGCACGATCTTCCACATCCCTGAAGGTACCGACCCATTCGACGATCTGCTGGGCGTGTTCCGGGTCAAGATAGTTTTGAGCGCGACCTTTTCTAAACAGACTGGATGCATCGACGATCAGGACCTTGCCCTTTCGGTCGGCGGGCTTTACGCGACGTAAGACCATGACGGCTGGGGCAAGGCCGGTCCCGTAAAAGATGTTCGGGGCAAGACCTATGACGGCCTCGATCAGATCTTTTTCTAAGAGCTTTTGTCGGATGTCGCCCTCAGCCCCTTTGCGGAAAAGCGCACCCTGCGGCAGCACCACGGCCATACGACCGGTCCGTTCCGCCATGGATGCCACCATATGTTGAACCCAAGCATAGTCCCCGTAACTTTCCGGTGGCAGGCCAAAGGCCGTGCGGCCCCATGGATCGGATTCCCATATCTCCCGCCCCCATTCCTTGAGCGAAAAGGGCGGATTGGCGATGACACAATCGAAGGTGGATAGACCACCAGTGCTGGAATCCGTAAAGGCCGGTTGGCGGAGCGTATCTTCACGTACAATCAGAAAGTCCTCAATACCGTGCAGCACCAGATTCATGCGGGCAATGGAGGCCGTTGTTAGATTCTTCTCTTGGCCGTAGATTTTGCCGAAGAAAGTCCGCGGGTCGCCACCTGCGCGTTGAACGTGCTCTACGATTCCAAGTAACATGCCTCCGGTTCCACAGGCTGGGTCGTAAATGCTTTCACCTGCTTTAGGTGCCAATATATCCACCATCATACGCACAACACTGCGCGGCGTGTAAAATTCCCCGGCCTTTTTCCGTTTTGTAATATCGGCAAACTTGCCAATCAGGTACTCGTATGCGTCGCCTAAGATGTCGGAACTGACGGCGGCATTGCCGAGAGAAGCTTCTGAAAGCCCCTCGATGAGGTCTTTAAGAATGGCGTCGGTCAGCAGCTCTCGGTTGCCCCAGTCAGCCGCTCCGAAAACGCGGTAAAGGGTGTCAGGATTGGCCCTCTCAATTTCACGCATCGCACGCGATAGAGCGGCGCCAATGTTTGATGGAGTTTCTCGAATATCTCGCCAGTGACATGACTCAGGTACGATAAATCGGTGAATTTCTGGATAATCAATGGGTTCCACATCACCAAAGAGACTGGCAGCTTCCGCAGTCTCTTCGTCCCATACATCGCAGATGCGTTTAAAAAAAAGTAAGGGTAGAATATAAGCCTTCCAGTCAGTGCGATCCACGGCACTTCCACGGAGTATCTCAGCACATTTCCATAGATGGGACTTAATGTCATGAAAGCTTAACGACATATCAAATAAAAAGGACTGACCCTGCATAGAATTCGTTGCAGATTCTGTGGTAATGGATGCCTCTATCGCTCTTCATTGCGAAGGGCCTTTCGCGACTTCCTGGCTCTTTCCGGTATGGTGGTTATGGTGACTGGTATTCAACCTGATCGGGCACCAGGCATTCGGCATCAGTCTCACCCGCAACGATCTTGAACGCACCAGATTTGGAGTTGCGGATCATTTCTCCTTATGCCTCTTTTGTTAGATAATTCGTATTCACGACCCATAGAGCTTGTCAACGAAAAAGTGACACCTCTTGGAAAGGATTTGCCGGGATGGAGGTCTTGCTCCCTTCGAGGAAGGACTAAGAGGACCTATAATGCAGGATTGCAGAGGGACCTCCGGGACACTACCTCCCACTGTCGCCTTGTGTGCGCCGTGATCAGTAGGAGCATACAGAATCCACCGTGAACACGGTACAACAGAACAGCAAGCCAGGCCTCTTCGTGAGAGCAGGAGCAAGAGGAAGCCGCCACTTTTTTCAATCAAACTGGGAAAACCATAGCTGTCGGGTAGGTGTGCCGGAAAACAAAAACCCCCTGACGACCGGTTCATCAGGGGGTTTTTTATTTGGGACACAGATCTTTAAACGACGTGTCTTTTATGTCTCGATGGGGCTCCTTTTCAAACCTCTTTTCGCTTCAACCAGGCCTCCTGGTAGAGACGACCGATGGAGAGGAAGAGGGCCAGGAAAAACATCCCGAACATGAAGTTGGGGGCCGTGCCGAAGTACTGGTCGATCTTGAAGCCCAGGTAGAGGAACAGGAAGGAGGCGATGGCGATGACGAATCCGTAGGCGCTCACGATCATCACGGGGTTGTACTTGTGGTAAAGAGCCTTCTTGGTTTGTTGCAGTGCCGACATCGTCCGATCCTCCTTTCTAAAGATTGCTGACTCCGCCTATTAGCCGACCATGTTCTTGATGCCTTCGATCACCGGATTGGTGAAGAGGGCGATCAGGACCGTGTAGAGAGCGAAAACACCAGCGACCTCTCCCGTGTACATCTTCTCGTACTTGTGTTTCAGGCTGATGATCACCATGCCGCCCACGATCAGGCATCCAAGCTGGAAGTAAGGGAAGTTGCCGACACCCGCCGCCGCATACTCGGCCAGGGCGAAAGTACCGGTGCAAAGAACAACAACGATTGCCGCTACCAGGGTTCCTAATGTCTTTTTCATTTTCTGTGTCCTCCATTTATTTTTATTTTTTTGTTTGCGTCTGTTTGACTTTAGATAATGCGGGAAGCGTGCCAACTGATTTGAAGGGAGATGTTGGTGGTTTATATGTTTGATAATGTTGCGTATTATTGGAAAGCGGCGCGATCTGGATCGGCAATTAGGGGGATGTTTGAGGAGGATCTTTCAAAGAATCTTTAAATGGGTTGAATGGAATGATTGAAAAGCTGCGTATTGAAGGCATCAGGCTTTATGAAAATGAGTAGCTGCCCGTCCGCAGCGTGGTCCAGGCCTTGCCGATGTTGAGCTATTTTTTCTTGTTGTTCGGGCCGTTACTTGTTCGGAGCATCCACTCTCTTCTTCAATTCCCTCCCTACCTTGAAGTATGGCAACCTCTTTTCGCTCACCTCAATTTTCTTTCCCGTCTTCGGGTTCCTTCCTCTGTATGATTCATAATTCCTCACCGAAAAGCTTCCGAAGCCTCTGATTTCAATCCGGTCGCCATTCTTCAATGCATTGGTAAAACCATCGAAGATCAGGTTTATTACATCTTTTGCGTTTTTCTCGAAGAAATTTTCTTTAGCGGCCAGAGCTGCGATAAGGTCTGATTTGTTCATGATGATCGTCATTATCCTCCTTTTGGTTTTGCCATCCGCGTGTGCGTTGGAAACGTAGGCCCTGGCTTGCCTACGCCCGGCATGGGCGTAAACTCATAGGTTGAAAGTCCCTCCACTGTGTTCGCCCTCGACGCTGACGGCGATCAGGTCCTCTCCCGCTGCATAGAGTTCGCTACGGATTCTGTGCGTTACAACGGAGGCAAAGATGAGTATCCCCACATTGGACAAAAGGCATCTTTCAGGTTAGGCTTAAAAGATCACTAAATTTCCCGCTATCCTCCACGGTTTGATTTACTTCCCTTGCCTCGCGTCTTCTTGATGACGGCGTGAATCTGCTTTGCCAAGGCAATTTTTCAATATTCATCGTCTTCATATTCACTATCTTCTTCCATATCTTCAGCGACGGCGTCTGGATTGATTTCTGACCAATTAACTGCTTCATCAAAACGCTCTAATAGACTTTCACATTTGCTTATAAACTTCCATGGTGGGTCGCTTTGAGGATAATCCCAGAACAAACCGATTGACGGATAATCACCGAGTTCATGTTCATGCCACATTATCCCAAGTTCACACCCTTCCGGGGCTGTGCCAACAATGAAATTCAAATATGACAAGGCAAGTTCGTAGCATTGCACTATCCAGTCCTTATCATATGGCATTTGTCCGGAACCGCAGCTCCCAACATTCTCCCAAGGCATAAGTTTCACCGTATTTCATGCCCAACGGAGGCGTAGATGTGTATCCCCACATTGGACAAAATGCACCTTTCAGGTTAAGTTTATGAGTTCATCCTCAAAATTGTACTCTATCCTCCCCGGTTTGTTTTACCTCCCTTCCCTCGCATCTTCGGTTCTCTCCCTGACGGCAATCAGTAGCTCTGTCAGGTCGTTTTCTTGCAGCGACATCAGGAAATTCAGATCCCTATTGGTCTGCAATAGTTTCAAGAGCTTTCCCAGGATTTCAGCCTTTGTCATATCAGCCATGTAACACTTCTATCTTCAGGCTGCCACACTTTCAACCCCCGCACTGGCGGGGAATGGAATGTCAAAAACGTATGCCGCCTTTCGCCCTCTGGAACCTTTCTACCCCCGCACGTGCGGGGAAACACACCCCCTCTCGGTAATCAACCGTTTTTATGGCGATTTCGGCATCACTTCCGCTTCCTGCGTACGCCCTCGACGCTGACGATGATCAAGTCCTCTATTAAGGTGGACCCATTTGTCAAGACAGTTTTTTCGAAAAGTTAAGTTACACCCTGGAGCGGTTTTTATGTTCTTCTGCATGTGCTCATACCCCTTGAGCCGGGGTTTATCCACAGCCAAATTCCGCCCGCTGCCTTTTAGCGGAGCAGGGCGGGCGGGACTTGGCTGTGGGTAAACCCGTTGTAAACCATGAATTAGTCAGCACCTCGCTCTTTGAAAATATACTTCCGCCGGCGTTTGATAGCCAAGGGACTGGTGTGGCCGGTCATCATTATAGAACGCGAAATAGTCATTGATTCCTTGTCTTCCTTCGGAAACAGATCCATAATGCATAAGATAAACGTTCTCATATTTCACGGTTCGCCACAAGCGCTCAGTGAATATGTTGTCCATACACCGTCCCCGGCCATCCATGCTGATGTCAATCCCATGATCTTTGAGCATTCCGGTAAAAGCAACGCTGGTAAATTGGGAGCCTTGGTCAGTATTGAATATCTCCGGTTTACCAAACTTAAGCGCCATTTCCAGCGTCTCCAGGCAGAATGAGGTTTCCAAAGATGTGGACATCTGCCAGGCCAAGACGTAACGGCTCCACCAATCCATAATGGCCACCAGATACATAAAGCCTCGCGAAAGTGAAATGTAGGTTATGTCGGAAGCCCATACCTGATCCTTTCTCTCTATGGAAACGTTTCTCAAAAGATAAGGGTAAATCTTATGTTCCGGATGCGCTTGACTCAAGTTGGGCTTTGGGTAAATCGCCTCCAGCCCCATCTCCCTCATCAGCCGTTGAACGTGCTTTCTGTTGACCTCATACCCTTTGCGCCGCAGAGACACCTTCATCCTACGGGAACCAAAAAACGGCACCAGGGTGTATTGCTCGTCAATCAGGCGCTTCAGGAGTAAATCATATTCATCCACTACGGGTTCATAGTAAATGCTGGACCGCGATATACCAAGAAGCTCCGCTTGGTGGCTGATGGATAACTCACTATTCAACTTGTCAATGAGCAACAACTTTTCTTTATGTCTTAATGCCAGATTTTTTTTTAAGCCAGTTGAGATCAGCATTCAACTGGCCAAGCTGTCGATAAAGCTCCTGGATCAGATCCTCCCGATCTTGATCCCTGCTCTTTCTCTTATCCGTAAAAAGATCAATGAGCCCCTTGGTAGCCGTTGCCTTCCAGTTACGAATCTGACCGGGATGAACCTGATACTGACTGGCCAACTCCGCCGATGTCTTCTGCTCCCGGATCGCTTCCAAGGCAACTTTAGCCTTAAATGACGGCGTGTGTTTCCTCCTTAAATTATCCACTTGGTCCTCCTCTTTTTTGCTCCCAAGTGTAACTTAACACACTGTCCAAATTTCGGGGTCCATTATATATTGCTGCATAGAGTCCACTACGTATTCTGTGCGTGATGGATGTCTTTATTATTCATCCTTACGGAGGTCCTTCCGCGACTTCCTGCCTTTTCTCGGCTTGGTGAGATTCGGTGGCTGGTCCTCATCCTGATCGGGCGCTATGTATTCGGCGACAGTCTCGCCCGCAACGATCTTGAACCTGCCCGCCTTGAGTTCGCTAATGATTGTCACCCTCGGTATTATGCCGCCATCAATCCTGATCACGTCGCCCTCTTCGATGGTGTGGACCGTACCGTCGTCAATTTCGATCCTCCTACCCTCCAGTACCAATGCTTTATTACTGCCGTCGGCATCGTTTTTATTTGGGTCTGGCGGGGTCGTCGGCATCCTGTAATTATTTTCAAACGCGCTAACGGTCAGGCTCGCGATGTTATCCACCTTGCCCGCTGCTTGCCGTCGTGCGACGTATCCCATTACATCCTCGATCCGCTGCTGCTCATAGTTGTTCACTATATGCGTCGCTTGCTTTTCTGACAGGCCATACTCGTTCACCAGTCTTGTGTATATCGCGCCGCCTGGAGCCAAAGGCATTTCAGCTTGTTTTGGCGCATATAGCTCCGCAATCATGCCGCTCTTATTTTGCGTAATAACGAATTGGATAGCTACAACGTTTTTCCCCCGTTTCTTTTGCTTCATCTCAATTTGTAGGTCTGATTTTTCGTTTATTTCTTTCACGGCCTTTTTTAGCACATAGCGGTTAAATTCAAAGAAATTGTCATAAGATTTATCTTCCGCACACCCCAATAATTTACGGAGATCTCGAAGCTCGATAAAAGGCGTATGCCCTTTAGAGGTGGCTGCAATGTAGTGATCACATGCCAGTTCGTATAGAATCAACGCATACTTTGTCCTGAAATTCCTTTGTATTGCTAAATCTATTCGGGCATAAACAAGCGGGTCCTGTAGCTTTTGCCGCATCGTCGGGGCATATCCATAACGCAATGTCGTTCCATCAGACGAAATGGCAGACTCTGCCAATAATGTCATCCCTTCCCACTGCCATTCGCTCTTATCTCTCGAACCTAAACAATTGAACTCAACTATAGTATGCATTAATTGCTTGAGATTATCCTTTAAATTCGGAAGGTCATGATAATCGAGCGCATATCTGAGATCAGAAAGTTTAATCCGAAAAATATCCTTGATGTGAAGGTCTCGCCAAGCATTAAAAAGAAGTATGTTAAAGCATTTCCTTTGTAATAAAGATAGTTTTTCTGAACTAATCTGGATTGCGCCGGAGGATTTGATCACGGAACCATTGACTAATTTTTCATTATTTGACATATTGAATCCCTCAGTTTTTTGTATATGCCTCACGTGCTCCTGCTAAGACCGTGGGGCATTTCTATTTTGTATTTCAATCTTTCTCAAATGTAAACATGTTTTTTTACTTTTTACATCTATCTCGCCGTAACTCTACATATGAAGGCCGTAACTCTACATATGAAGGCCGTAACTCTACATATGAAGGCCGTAACTCTACATACATCAAGCCAATTCCTCAATGATACCAATATCTTACATGACCCTACAATATAACAATCGTTACAATATAACAACGACGAGAGTAAAAATGTAAACATGCCTTTTCCTCTCTTACATCTATTCGTCGCGTCGCTTTTTAAGTGATTAGAATCAAACCCAAATCACCATCAAGCAATGATCTCATCTACCGATAGCTACCCAGATAGACATTAGTCACTTCAAGTCTCCCGTGCCCCAGGCACTCGCTTACGTCCTCCCTTATCTCGCGCTCGATCTCCCGCACCTCGTCGATACTCAACGCGGTACGCTCCGCGATACTCTCCCATCGCTCCGCCCTGGTGTCTTGTTGCTCGATTTTAACGCACTCAATCCGCACGCCCGTCCTGGCCGCCCACATATCGGCGTATGTACGCTGCGCGAACTCATGCCGGATTCCGTGAAAAGTTTCGCGGATCCCCAGTTCCGCCCGCGCCGCCCCCATCGCCGCTTGGACAAAGTTGTTGTGTTCGCGCCACCCCCCATGCTGTGTCGAAATCAGCGTCCCCCGCTCGTAGTAGTGAGCATGTTCTTTCACGAAAGCCGCCGCTGCCTGCACACCTTCTGTGCAGCCAACGTGATATTCACGCTCGCGGTCGTTTTTGGCCCCCTCCCCGGTTTCGATTTTGATCCAACCACTGCTGTAATCCCGCTCGATGAGCGGCATACGGGATACCTCGCGTTCCCGCATGCCCGTCTCATGGGCGATCTCGATCATGTGTTTGACACCGATGTATCGGACGTCCCCTGTCTCGTCGTACCTGTCCCTCATCCAAGCCTTGAGCCTGCACTGATCATCCCTGCTCATGGCCGTTTGCTCATTCGTATAACGATGCCCCCTGCTCAGCCCGTACTCCTTTTGGTCAATTCGTAGCCCCCCGCCGCTGAGAGTTTGGGCTCCGAACGCCCGTAAAACAGAATTGACCGCCGAGACCAAGTCTCCGCCGTGCCCCGGCGTGATCTCGCCCCGGTCGGTTCGATCCGCTATGTCGCAGGCCCAGGACGAGTACTGATCCTGCGACATAGCAGCCAGGTCCTTGCACCCATAATTGTCACTCAGGAAGACCCCTATGTCGCGTAAGGCGGTCTGCATTTTGTCCGATGATGCTGACCCCACCCTAAGGCGTGATCGTGCCTCCTGGGCTATATTGCGCACGCAGTACGCGGATTGTAATTTGGTTCCTTGTGCGAAATTTCGTTCTGATCTGCTCATAATCTTCCCTGTTTTTCCTTTTGATAAGCCGTTGATTTTGTTGGTTTTATCTCTACTGCGTTGGCTGCAAGGCGCACTACGCCCTACCAGTTGTTAAATTCAGTTAGGATTAATGGTCCGCTTGCGGTCACCAAGATAGCAACGCTATTTCAATGAGTTATCCGCTGGCGCCTGCCGCTGTACTGCTATCTAATGGGGTCTATGTGGGGGGCCGTCTCTTTCGCTGGGCGAAAGATACGGCCCCCCTTTCCGCGATGTGAACCACCCCTTATCTGCTCACATTAACGCGTTACTGTGCCGGGTCGAGGATCCCCGGGCTTTGTTTGTGCCCTATGCGTCCAGCAGGCATATCGCCGCCGCATGACCTCGTCGCTCGGAACGGGCCAATAGGACGCCCTCGCTCAGTTTTTATGGGCTTTTTTGGTGGTGGGGGCGCTGGGAAATAGGAGGGATGGGAGGTGCGCCCTTGGAGGTGGGAGATAGGGCCAACCTGAGCTTAGTTGCCCTGTCACGCCCCCCAGACTATGAGATCCGGTGGGCGCATCAATCACCGTGCCTGCCTCCGACGGAGGGTCAGGTCTTACCGGCTTTTCCTTCGTTTCGCGCCTGCCCCCGGAGAGGGTTCAGGACTTGCCGAAACGCAAAAAAGGCGCAAACCATCCATTGGCATTTCTGCATCAATGGCGACTTGCGCCCTGTTCGGCGAACCTACGAAAATAACTAACTGATTAACGGATACCAGATAGTAGACAGTTAGTCAAGATTTTTGTTATAAATTTTTTTCAAGAGTAATACATACAAGTAATACGTTTTTCACGACTATAGACTTGCCGACAATGGACAACATGTCTGAACATCGGGAAATATATTTTAGGCCATTTTCATAAAGTGCTTGACAAATCAACACTTAACGCTTATTAAGAATGATTAAGGACTTAAAGATAATTAAGATAATAAGGATATTTAATAATCTAAAAAAGGAAATAAGCCTATGGTGATAACAGTGGCGTCAACGAAAGGCGGTGTGGGAAAATCGACGATCGCCGTCAACTTGGCCGTGGAAGCTGCCAAGGATGGTAAAAGGGTGTTGCTTGTCGATTCTGACATCCAAGGGTCAAGTATCGGATTTCGTGCAGCGAGAGAAAAAGACGACATAAAGGCGATGTCGATCATCACGAATACGTTGCACAGAGACCTCAGAGACTTCCAGAATTTTAATTACATCATAGTCGATGTAGGAGGCCGGGATACAGGGGTGTTTCGATCCGCACTTCTGGCGGCAGATATGGTCATTATTCCCGTGTTGCCGTCACAGTACGACATTTGGGCGGCGGCGGATAACGTCGAGAACATACGGCTTGCCCGTGTCGTGAAAGAGTTTAAAGCATATTTCCTTTTCAATCAGGTGATCCAAGGCACGAAGATTTCTGGCGAGGCTACGGCAGCTTTGGAGGAAATAATCGGGGAAGATGGAATCAAGTTGATGGAAAGCCAGTTAGTAAGCCGGGTGGCCTACAAAAATTCCATTTCAAAGGGCTTAGGTGTTTCCGAGTATGAACCAAACGGTAAAGCGGCGTCGGAAATACACGCGCTTTATAATGAGATCAAAGGAGCGTAGTGATGCTGACAAGAAAACCGGGAAAGATAGACGAAGAAAAAGCAGATAAATTTATTGCCGGCGCGCCGCTCGATTCCAGGATCAAGGCAGCGACCAAACCCAAAACCAAGATCAAAACCGAAGATAGCAAGACGGCATTTCTGAATATTCCTATCAGTCGCGAATTAAGAAACCAACTGAAAGCAACTTCAGCCCTCAAAGGTAAGAGCCTACAAGAATACTGCACGGAGGTCCTGCAAAAGGCTGTCTCCTAAAGAGCCTTGGATGGTGGCGATGGCTTAAGCTTAAATTAGTTTAGGTTATTTAAATATTTTAATTAGTTTAAGTTGTTTAATGTTATTCGGAGATAAACAGAAGGGGTCACAGGCAATCGCACATGAACGAAAACGATTTTCGACATTGACTCCAAAACAGCTCGAAACACGACTGCGTAGAATAAAAACCACCAACAGAAATAAACTCGAAGCCTTTATAATTGTCGCGCAAGAGTACGCATCGATGGCGACTGACTGGCGGAAAAAACGATATGAACTATTGGCTAAAAGGGCGGAGGACAAGCTCGCAGGGAGGCTGTGTCCAGGCCATCAGCTAATGCTTGATTTTTTGGAACACTGATGGACAACGCACAGAATCTGCCTACGACTCAGGGGATGCACAGAATCGAGCTACGATGCGGAGCGAAGCGACGACGGAGAAAAGTTACCGGATACGGTTTACAAGTGGCAACAAAAGTATTTCATTAATGACCAAGCATTCCCCCTTGATCAATATCCCGGCCTGCTTCCGCTTCCTGCAATTCCTTTCTAAACCTTTTCCTGATAGTTCCTTCGTCAATCCCCAGGGCCTTGCCGATGCTTCGATATGACAGCCCCTCTGCACGCATCTCCGCGGCCCGGTCGTATACGTACTTTGAAATCGGTGGCCGGCCAAGCCGCTTGCCTTTGCTCCTGGCGGCGGCCAGCCCCGCGACGACTCTCTCTCGTATAATGTCCTTCTCGAACTCAGCCACAGCGCCTACGATCTGGAAAACAAGCTTTCCCGTCGGCGTGGATGTGTCCAGGTTGTTGTCGTAGGACACAAAGTCGATGCCACACGCCCCAAGATCGTCCAGGGTAATGATAAGGTCTTTGAGGGACCGGCTCAGCCTGTCCAGCTTCCAGACCAGAAGAATATCAAACTTCCTCTTCCTGGCCGCCTCCATCATGGCGGTGAACGCAGGGCGCTTGGTGTTGCCCCCGCTGTAATTCTGATCAATGTATTCTTTGTAAATGTTCCAACCGGACCGGGCCACAAATTGACGCAGTTCGTGAAGCTGCATATCGACCTTTTGCCTGTCCGTGGAGACGCGGGCATAGATGGCGGCGGTTTTTGTTTGTTTACGCAAAGGCAATGTGTTCCTACTTACCTCCTTATCTTTCCGGTAAGACAGCCAGCTCCAACTAATCAGGTCAATGGTTTCTCTCGGCTGCCGAAATGATCAATTTAATTTCTTGATTTTGCCATCGTCGAATCCTTATAATAGTCCTATGGACTATATAGCTTTCGTGCTTTCAATTTGGATTCTGTTCGGCGGCCGGAAAAAACCATCGGTCGTCAAACCGTTGTATGCCCCGATGGCGCCGCGTTGGACTGCCGGCTTGTACAGCATGACCAAGCCTTTCTCCGATAGGGCTTTGAACGTCGTTTTCTGGTGCTCGATTGGAATCATTCTGTATCTCTTCATGCGGACCCTTCCCTGACATCGAAAAACGTCGGTAGGCATCTCCTGAAGCTGATATTGCTCCGGGAGCTTGCCTTCTTCTGTTTTTCTTCCTTTTGGGATCCATCCCCCATGGGGAATGTCGTGCTTAATGGCAAAATCGAGACCGGCCCTATCGGCGCCGGTTTGCCCGCCGGAGATGATTTTGGTTATTTGTAGGGGTTGCATGCCTGTCAAGGTTCTTTCCAAAGGCCAAGTACCAGGCACAAGCTTAAAAAGGCCACGGAGAAGCCAAAAATGTTAATTGCGAGTTCCATGCTTTAACGGTTTCCTCTGCTTATTCTTTTCCTGGCCCTCATAGGGTCTGATAGCGGCTGGTTGAAGCAGACGCCAAGCCGCCGGGAAGGGGTCGCAATCCCCTCTAATCCTGCCACTTGTTTCCCCCTTGAATCATGCCCTATAAAGCAAGATTGCCCGAAGCGCCCAAGACACCCGCCGTTAGGGCGTCTCCATCTCCGGCCAGTTGCAATCGGAGCCGTATCTCATCCCGATTTGCCAGTCGCAATCCCTTCTAATCAGGTCAATGGTTTCTCCCTGATATGAGAGTAGAGAGAAAAGAAAGTGGGAAAACGGTCGCAATCCCTTCTAATCAGGTCAATGGTTTCTCCCTATTTAGACAATTTCCTTCGCCTTCACGGGGAGGAAGGTCGCAATCCCTTCTAATCAGGTCAATGGTTTCTCCCGTGGGAAGTGGGAAGCCTCAACGGGTATATCCCGAAAGGTCGCAATCCCTTCTAATCAGGTCAATGGTTTCTCCCGCAGGTTGAAGACCGCCTGAGAAAGGGAGCTTGTGATGAGTCGCAATCCCTTCTAATCAGGTCAATGGTTTCTCCCGAAAACCGCCGAGCGTTTCGAGCGGCTGTTCGACTAAGTCGCAATCCCTTCTAATCAGGTCAATGGTTTCTCCCCGGTCGAGCTGGTCGGAACGTGGAAGGAGGAGCAGGTCAAGTCGCAATCCCTTCTAATCAGGTCAATGGTTTCTCCCCTCTGGGAACAAGGCCCCCAAGACGGCCGAGCGTTTCGTCGCAATCCCTTCTAATCAGGTCAATGGTTTCTCCCTAGCGGCGCTGCCCCTTGGAAAGGGTAAGGGCGGTGTGTCGCAATCCCTTCTAATCAGGTCAATGGTTTCTCCCCATACGATGGCTACATGGTCTGCGATGGCTGCATAGACGTCGCAATCCCTTCTAATCAGGTCAATGGTTTCTCCCTGATGCGCTGGTTGACACGATGGGCCTTGCCATCATGGTCGCAATCCCTTCTAATCAGGTCAATGGTTTCTCCCCTCAAACCGGAGGTGTGATTATGAAGTATGTCGAACAAGCAAAGGTCGCAATCCCTTCTAATCAGGTCAATGGTTTCTCCCCGCATTGTCCGTATTGCGTTAACCGGGAAACCGGGTGTCGCAATCCCTTCTAATCAGGTCAATGGTTTCTCCCGGATAATGATAATCAATTTGGGGTTAGACAACAAACAGCTCTATAAAGTCGCAATCCCTTCTAATCAGGTCAATGGTTTCTCCCAGGATAGTCGCCACCAATACCACGGGGAGGCATGAAGGGTCGCAATCCCTTCTAATCAGGTCAATGGTTTCTCCCGGGACGTATGGCATGAAAAGAAAGGCCGACGCAAAGAGTCGCAATCCCTTCTAATCAGGTCAATGGTTTCTCCCCCACCCCCTTGTAAGTACCTAAAATTAAATGGTTAAAGTAACAAAATTCGAGCATCTCATCACCCGTGGTATTTATCCTCATACCCAAATTCCTCTAATACCCGATTCCTTTGTAATGTCAATCAGTTACAAATTCGGGCATCTTTTAAGCCATGATCAATAAAATCAAGTACTTACAAATATTTGCTGTTTTTAAAAAAGATCCTCGAAAACCAAACATAACTTACTGTAATTACTGTTTTTTGGAAACCAGCCGCCTTCACCAAACAATCCTATTCCTTGCCTTGTTGTATCGTCATGCATTGAAATACAGTGCGGAAAAAACCCCTCAAATTTGTTTTTACAAAGCCCCTAATTATTAAGGGTTTTTATTATAAATAATTTTAGAGGATAAATCAAATGTTTTATCCGCTGAAGGCAAATCGGTCTATATTTCCAGAGCTATTTAATAAAAGAGAATTTCTATTGCGTGAAAACGCAGCTATGTGTGTGCCACGAGGTTGTACAAGAGATGAGGGTAGGTCCCTCGAAGCCAGCTTGCAGGAGCAGGCTTCAAACCACCTTAAGCTGCATTGGTAAAGAGCCATTGTGGTGAGC
>Ga0209718_1001687_pt1 | contig 24127 bp, 20 predicted proteins | sample AD_JPNAS1_MetaG_FD_184420 | JGI IMG/M metagenome (GOLD analysis project Ga0209718, IMG submission 184420) | Active sludge microbial communities of municipal wastewater-treating anaerobic digesters from Japan - AD_JPNAS1_MetaG (SPAdes) (version 2) | ecosystem: Engineered > Bioreactor > Anaerobic... | reverse complement strand
CTTTGCCATCGAGAATGCGCGCCGCCGCTTGATAATGGCCAATATTCGTCATGCACGAACCCAAAAAAACGTCGTCGATACGCGCTCCCGCAACCTCATGCAGCGGCTTGACATCGTCCGGATCGTTGGGACAGGCCAACAATGGCTCGGTGATCGACGTCATATCCACTTCGATCACCGCCGCGTAGTGCGCATCGTTGTCTGGCTCGAGCAACACGGGATTGGCGATGAATGCTTCCACCGCATCGGCTCGCCGCTTCAACGTTTCCGCATCCCCATAGCCTTGCGAAATCATCCATCGCATGAGCACCGCGTTGCTCTTCAAAAAGGCCACCACCGGCTCCTTGTTCAACCGAATGGTGGCCGCCGCGGCACTGCGCTCGGCAGAAGCATCCGTCAACTCGAAAGCCTGCTCCACCGAAAGGTCAGGAAGGCCTTCCATCTCCAGGATTCGCCCGTTGAAAACGTTTTTCTTCCCCTTTTTCTCGACCGTCAACAGGCCCTTTTGAATCGCCACATAAGGGATGGCGTTGACGAGATCCCGAAGGGTGATGCCTGGCTGAAGTTGTCCGGTGAAACGAACGAGAACGGACTCAGGCATGTCCAGAGGCATCTTGCCAAGCGCCGCGGCAAAAGCCACCAATCCAGAACCGGCGGGAAACGAGATTCCGATCGGAAAACGCGTGTGCGAATCGCCGCCCGTTCCCACCGTATCCGGCAAAAGCAAACGATTGATCCACGAATGAATGACACCATCGCCGGGCCGTAAAGCCACCCCGCCGCGCTGCTGAATGAACGCCCCAAGGTTCCGATGCATTTGCGCATCGACCGCTTTGGGATAGGCCGCCGTATGACAAAACGATTGCATGACCAGATCCGCCTGAAACTTGAGGCAAGCCAGCTCGGTGAGTTCATCCGCGGTCATCGGGCCCGTGGTGTCCTGAGAACCGACCGTGGTCATCGTCGGCTCGCAAGACGTTGCCGGACGCACTCCCTCGAGACCACAGGCGCGACCCACGATTTTTTGGGCAAGCGTAAACCCGACGCCTGGATCCTTGGGCTTCGCGGGCTGCAAAAAGATAGTTGTTTTATCCAATCCCAACGCTCGACGCGCCCTATCCGTGAGGGAACGACCGATGATCAGCGGAACACGTCCGCCCGCTCGAACCTCGTCCGCTACCGTTTCCGGACTCAGGGTAAAGGCGGCCAGAACCTTCCCTGCTTCGTTTTCGATCTTTCCTTGGCGAGGATAGACCGCAAGAGCATCGCCATTTTCGATAGAGGTGACGTCACAGCGAATGGGCAACGCTCCCGAATCTTGCGCCGTATTGAAGAAAATCGGCGCAATCTGACCGCCCAGGATGAGCCCTCCGCGACGCTTGTTCGGCACGAAAGGAATATCCTCGCCGATATGCCAGAGCACGCTGTTGCAGGCACTTTTTCGTGACGATCCCGTTCCCACCACATCGCCCACGAAAGCGATGGATTTACCTTGTTGGCGCAGCTTGGCAATCTCTTCGATTCCGTGCGGAAAACGGGATTCCCCCATGGAAAGGGCGTGCAAAGGGATGTCCGGACGGCTGAAGGCATGACTGGCAGGACTGAAATCATCGGTATTGATCTCTCCCGCAACCTTGAAAGCAACCACATCGATTCGCTCCGGCAAAGGCGATCGCTCGGTGAACCACGTCGCATCCGCCCATGCCTGAAGCACATTTTTCGCATTTTCGTTGCCTTGATGAGCCAGCGCGGCCACCTCGTCAAAGGCATCGAATACCAATAGCGTGCGGGAAAGAGCCTCGGCGGCCTTAGAACCAAGGGTTTCGTGCGCCAACAGCTCGACCAGGGGTCGGACGTTGTATCCCCCGAGCATGGTCCCGAGCAGAAAAACCGCTTGCTGAGGGTCGATAAGGGGCGAGACCTTCCGCCCATGAGCGATTTCGGTAAGAAATGCCGCTTTTACCTCTGCCGCAGGATCTACCCCCGGGGGAATTCGATTGCGGAGCAGAGCAAGGAGAGTCTCCTTGTCTTCCACGGGCGGATTCAGCAACAGGTCGCATACGACGCGAGCTTGATCCGCGCGAAGGGGAAGAGGGGGAATGCCCAGACGAGCACGTTCTTGCACATGGATTCGGTATTCGCTCAGCATGATGGGCCGAGCATCCCTCCATGGGCACAAGCATTCAACCGTACAAGAACCCCCAAAGCGGCAAAGGGCAGAGAACCGTCAGGACGAAAAGGCGCCGAGGGTCTGACAGATCCCTTCATTTTTCCCTGAATGGCAAAGGGATACGAGCAGGGAATCCCCTGGACTTTGACTTGATCCTTGAGCCCATTTCGATCAAGCCTTATAAAAATATCAATAAATACAGTTAGTTGAACGCTGCGTAGTGATGCTCGTGGGCTACCAAGCCTCCTCCAGAAGCTCAGCGAAGCATTCATCCTATGCGAGGAGCGTGATGGTTAGCCCAGCCAGGATATGCCTGACAGATCCCCTCATTTTCCCGAATTGGAAAGGGATATAATCGAGAATCCACCGAGCCTTGACGTTGACTTGGTCCTTGGCCCTCCTTGGAGCACCACCAACAGTTGCCCGGAGCTACCAAACTTTGGACTGGCGCACTGCGGTGATCAAAATGGGATTACCGTGAGCGTTTCTCGTGGGCCGTGACCGTGAAGGAAAGGCCCGGGAAAAATGAGGGTTATGCGTCGGCCGTGAGCGTGACCGTTTTATGTATGAGTCCTGCTCGTCGAGCGCGCCCTACTTGGCGGCATCCATGAGCTTCTTGATCTGGCATCTGTTGAGGCACGACGTGTACTCCTTCGTACCGACCTCGTGCTTCGGTTTGCATTCCGCGACGCAAGCCTCGAGCACCCGCGCTTTCTCCGCGGCACGCTCGCTGAGGTGGTCCTCGAGCCTCTTGAGTTCGCCCGCCTTACCAGTATCGCCGCAGATGCCGTTGTCCCAGCGCTCCCGTACAGCGGTATCCTCAGCACCCTCGAAGGACTCGCCGTTGTTGCCGTACTGGGTCTCGCAGCTCACGGGGCATTTGTCCGCCGTTTTGAAGTCGGTGGCACCCAAGATACACTGCGACGAGCACTTCCAGGCATGGAGCGATCGCTCCTTGAGTGCCGACAAGTTGCTCTTGCAGGCGTCGGCCGCCGTCGCATCGGTGGTGAGCTTCGCCTCCTTGCGGAGGCCCATATAATGCTCGCACACGGAATCGGGCGACTTGGAGCAGCCAACCACGCAGCCGAGCATCACGAACAGCGAACCCCACTGCAATTCTTTCATGTCTTTCCCCTTCAAAGCGCGTGCCACGATCACAAAAATGGTCCCATACGCAGATCCACATGGGTCACGACAGCCCGAACGCTGCCGCCCGTCGCGCCCATCTACCCAAACGGCGCGCAACGCAGTCGGAAATCGGTGCTGCCACAGTCGTCTCGGACACGTCAAGACTTTTCCATAGGATAGAAAGGATGAACGATTTCGAATTCGTTCATGAAAAGGAGTCAACCAGGTAGAACTGGGCGGACCCGAGCAGGGCAGTCAATTCGAGTCTGCTGTAGGGAATGCCCAGAGCCGAACCTCGTCGCTCATCAGACTCAGGCCATCGCGACCTGGACGTATACCGCTGGCTGTCCCGCGATAGCGCGAATACCCACGCTAACGAACGCCCCCATGGCAGCAGCACAGCGTTCGGAGCGAGCGCTCAGCGGAGATAGGAATATATCAATAAATTCCACGTGTTATACACAAATTTCGTGTGGTTCGATGCAAACATGCCGGATGAACCCTCTTCTCTCTTGACACTTTGGCGGGCACATCGGCACCGACAGGGTGCGTGCTATCCGCTCTGACGGGCTGGAGAAAACCGTGGCCGCCATTCCGGTCAAGCGCCTGGGTACGCCCGAGGAAATTGGCTCTATCGTAGCCTGACTGGCCGACGACGACGCCAGAAACGAGGCCTGAGACAAGACGATGAGCGGCGACGCTCCGTGCGGTAAGCGTCTCGGCAAGCTCGGACGCGCAGAGGCAAAGCGATGGCGCACGTCGATCCCCTCGAGGCTCCATGGCACCCATACGCCGATTAATACTGTAATTTTCAATATTTACAGCAACAGCCGACTTTTCGACAGCCCCATCATGCTTTTCTTTCGATCCAATGCTACTCTGGAAGGCAGCGCATGGAAGGAGTTGGGTATGACGGTTTCCAGTCTCTCACGCGTATTGATGTTGTGCGCGTTCGTTTCTGTTTCATGCAGCAGCAGTGAAAACGGTGAGTCTTCTGCCAATGGCAACCATTCCGATGGGGGCGCTGATAGTTCGGACGGAACGGGTGGGACTGGAGGAGCTGGAGGATCAGCGGGCACCGGCGGCACGGGCGGCGGGATCCTAAATACCGACAGCGGCAACGACCAAGGTACCGAGGAAGCGTGCGTCCAGCAGTCCGTCGAAGCTACGATCGAACACCGCCCCATCGACATCATCTTCGTCATTGACAATTCCGGCAGCATGTCCGCCGAAATCGAGGAGGTGGAGGCACAAATCAACGCCAATTTTGCCTCCATCATCGACAGTGCGGTTCCGGCCATCGACTATCGTGTGGTGATGCTGAGCCGATATGGTGCCTTCAGCAGTCGCAAAATATGTGTGGCCGAACCCCTGGGTGGTGCCAAAGACGATAACCAAGACGGTCACTGTGACGCCCCCCTTCCCAACGAGCCCATCAATACGTCCAAGTTCTTTCATCACAGTATGTCCATCGGCAGTTACAACGCTTTTTGCCAATTGCTTGCGGGTTTTTCCGCGGCAGACGAATTCAAGCTTCAGCCCAACGGCTACGGAGAAATCCTGCGTCCTGAGGCTTTCAAGTTCATCACGGTCATCACCGACGACCGTGTCAATTGTCCGCCCTTTGACGATCTGAACACGGAAAATGGCGGAAAGGCTGCCGCGCAAGCCTTTGACAAAGCCCTGCGCGAGCTTTCTCCCGAACACTTTGGAAAGAGCGAAAACGAACGCAATTACTCGTTCTGGAGCATCGTAGCCATGGCTCCTTACGAGCCCACCGCGGCGAAACCCAACGGTTCCCCCCATCCCCCGGATGAGTCTCTTTCTCCCGTAACCACAGAAAAGTGCAAGCCTTCCGCCGTCAACCCTGGAACCGGCTACCAGGCGTTGAGCATCATGACGGGTGGCTATCGCTTCCCGACCTGTGGGCTGGATTACACGGAAATGTTCCAACTCATGGCCGAGGGAGTCGTCAAGGGCTCGGAAGTCCCCTGTGAATTCATGATCCCGGAGCCTCCCCCCGGGGAAACGCTGGACCTGAACACCGTGGAAGTTGCGTATAAGTCCAATGGCACCCTTGTCGAAGTCTTCAACAAGGTTGCATCCGAGGAAGAATGTGACTCTTCGTCGTTCCTCATCGACGGAGAAAGAATCGTATTATGTCCGCAGGCTTGTGACGTTGTCCAGGCCGATGCCGACGCAAAGATCGATATTCTTTTCGGCTGTGAGATTCAAATCAAGTAGTCACGTCACCGCCCGACAACTTCCGAAACGCGCCGCTCGATCGCAGTCACTTTTTCCGACTGATTGTCATCATGTTTGCGCAATATCGAGCCATCTTCGGAGATAAGCACGCTGTACGACGCGGATCGTTTGGGATTGTAAAGCAATATAGGTCGACTCTTTTCGTCGAGAACAACAGCATACTTCAAGTATTGACGCGTAGCATGGTACACCCCTACGAAACCTGACAGATTCCCTCATTTTTTCCTGAATTGGAAAGGGATACGAGTTTAGGATTCTTGGGTCTTGAGTTTGGCTCGATCCTTGGCCCCCTTGGAGCACCCCCAACAGTTGGCCTGGGCTACTAAACATTGTACTGGCGTGTTGCGGTGAACGATATGGGATGAACGTGACCGTTATTGTGCGCCATGCACCGTGCGCCGTAGCCGTAGCCGTGACCGTGGCCGTAACCGTGAAGGAAAAGCCCGGGGAAAATGAGGGGAGGGCTGAGGTCAATCCCGGGTCGTTTCCAGGGTCTTGGCAATCCCACGACGGCTTTATCGCCCAAGAAGGATGAGCATCGTCAGCACGGATTTTCCTTGGGCATCGACGCCCGTGGCCAACGCAAATCCGACGGCACGAACGGTGGGATCGAGCAGGTCCCGGGTGTTCAGGAACTCGGCGCCCAAAGCAGCTTGCGCGGAGGCCTCGATGGTTCGAAACGTCAACCCACGCTCTTGCTGGAGCAGGGCGAGCGCTCGCTGATTGATTGACTCCAGGCTTCGCCCGGGCGCGCGGGCATCGATGGTTTGCACGTTGTCTTTGGCAAATCGCTCCAACGCCGGATGCAAAGGCAGCGGTGCAAGCCGAGACTGGCGTCGCGCGTCGGACACCTGACGCAGAATTTGCGCCCGCGCTTGCTCAGGCGTCAGGAGGGTCACGGGTTTGGCGAACAGTTGCGTGAAAAAATATCCCTGAACTTGGCCGGGGATTTTCTTGTCTTGCACCACGCCGACCCCCAGATGAGTCACGGTGGTTGCGACGATATTGGCGTAATGTCCTGGGCTTGCGAGCAGGTTTCGATGTGCCGTGTCCACATCCGGGGCAAGAGCGACGTTTTCTCGGGATTCGGCGGCGACGTATCCTGCCTTGTCGATGCGGTCCTGGGGCGAGCCGGTCGACGGCGATTGATGGCCGAAAAAGCCTGTCTCGCGCATATCCTGGGAATGAAAGCGCGCGATGGCAGCCAATCGTTCATCGTATTGCAAGGCTGCCAGCCCATGTTTTTGCCGTTCCTGATTGACGCGCTCGAACATCTCACGCTCGAGGCTTTGCTCCTGCGGTGAGGTGACGACCGTGGGCAAAGCCGAAGGAATATGAGCAGGTTTTGCCGTGTTTTTACAACCCATCAGGGCAAAAAAGAACAGGATCCATGCCATACGAGCGCCACGCATCACCCCATCATAGCGGCTTTCCATGGAGGCCGGAGCCAGGACGGACAATCCTTTTTCATCCTCGGCTCGCAAGCATCGCCATCGAATACAAAACGTAGATGGGTCACGCGACCAGGCTTTCGATGGGTGTCACCGACAGCAAGGAGAACCGGAGCAGATCCCCGAACAGAACGGCGGCTCACAGCATGTACGGCCCGTGGGACTGCAGCAGCCGCGCTCGCACGGTACGCTGCAGTCGCTGCTACTGCCGCCCGAATAGCCGCTGCAAAAATAGTCACCCGCGTGGATGCTGTCTTTGAGGCAGCGAAATCCCGATGGGCATTCGTCATCGTTGCCCCCAAAACATTGCATATAGCAACCATAGGACCGCTGGTGCCAACCTTTCGGACCGCAACCCCTCGTCTGGGCGATCTCGTAAGAAATCTCGCATTGTCCAACCGACCAGGCAGCGGTGCCAGTGCATCGCAGCGTCGGCAAACCGCAGTCATCATTGGTCTTGCAACCAATGAAACACGCGCCCGCAGGAGTCTCGACACCACCCAGATCGGCACAGGATGAGGTGAACCAGTCAAGCTCTTTTTTGGAGGCTTTCCCATTGCCCCCGGAATCGTCGGAGCAAGACCATGCACCAAGACCCACCAGCACCACGACCGATGCCCAGATCAATCCCCTTTTTCGCCCCATGACACCTTCCTCTCATGCCTCCACGGAAGCCGACACGACTGCCCTGCATCGTTGGCGCTGCCCCAAACAGGCTCTTATGGCAGGGCAGTGTCTCCGCCACCCACGCCACTGTCAAGCCGTAGGTGCAAAGACCATGGGACGTGCGCCATCGACACGGGGAGGATGGCATCGGAATAACGCAACCACTTGTTTATAAAGAGTTTTTACGAACTATCCGCATACGGATCCAAAGGTGTCAATTGCCAGGAGAGAGGCCTTCGCTCATCAGCGTCTGTCGGTATCACGCCCCCAGCCAAGACGAGCGTTCGGTATTCATCATCGGATCGCAAGCTTTTCCCTTGATTCAGTTCTTGGACTGATCGGAGTCATGCAAGGCTCTCGAAGGCGAAATCGACGATTCACAGGATGGGTTGCGGTCGTGCTACGCTGTGGGGGTGCGATCCGCTGAACCTGCTGAACCTGCTGAACCCGCTTCGGTTTCCGAGCAACCGTCATCCCAAGACAATACCGATCCCACGCAAGAGCAATCGCAGGTTCGCGCGATCCAGGGTCTGTCGTCATTGCCTTTGGCTGAGCCGGTGTTGCCGGTGCATCCACGCACGCAGCCGCTCGAGATTTCGAGCACCCGTGTTCGGAGCTACCGTTTCATTCGCGCCTATCTGACGACTTTTCAGGTTTGTTTCAGTTATTTATGGATCACCCTGGGCGGCAAACTCATGGGGCCCACGTGGATGCTGCAACGAATGGAGGCGGCTCATCCGCGAAATGCCAAAAGAGTCGAACGCACCATCGTTGCGCTACAAGGGCTCTTCATCAAAGTCGGCCAGTTGTTGAGCATCATGGCGAACTTCCTTCCGGAAGCGTTTCGCGCGGGGCTCCAAGGCCTACAAGATAGCGTCCCGCCTCGTCCTTTCGATCAGATTGCCGAACGGATTCAGATCGAATTTGGCAAACCGGTCGACGAAGTCTTCGATCGTTTTGAACGCAATCCCATCGCCAGCGCCAGTTTGGGACAAGTCCACGAAGCCTATCTCAAGGATGGCACCCACGTTGCCGTCAAGGTGCAACACAAAGACATCGACGAGGTGTGCCGTCTGGACCTCAAGACGATCCGTCGCATCATGCAGATCGTCAGCTTTTTTTTCCCCATCCAGGGCCTCGAGGTGAGTTACCGGCAAATCCGCGAGATGATCGGGCGGGAGTTGGACTTCAACGGCGAAGCAAGCAGCATCGAACGGATTTCCTCCCATTTTGCCAACGACCCGAACGTTGGATTTCCCTTGGTCATCCGCACGCATTCCACGGGCCGCGTGTTGACCACCACCTTCGTCGAAGGAATCAAGATCGGAGACGTGGCGCGTCTCGAACGAGCCGGCATCAACCGAACGGAACTCGCGCAACGGGTCGTGCGAACCTATTGTCAGATGATTTTCGTTGATGGCATGTACCACGCCGATCCTCATCCCGGGAACATGCTCGTGACGCGTACGGGGAAGTTGATTCTCCTGGACTTTGGAGCGGTGGCCGTACTGTCCAACGAGATGCGCGAGGGGATTCCCGAGTTTCTCGAAGCGGCTCTTCGACGGGACACCGACCGGCTCATCCGGTCCATGCGCAAGATGGGTTTCATCTCCAAACGCTCGGATGCGGAGGTGAGCGAAAAGGTCATCGAATACCTGCATCATCGATTTCAAGAAGAGATCAAGCTCGAGAGCTTCAACCTCAAGGACATCAAAGTCGATCCACAACGAGGCTTCGAAAACCTGATCGATCTTCATCGGATGAATATCGGGATGAAGGAGCTGTCGGGTTCATTTCAAGTACCGCAAGATTGGGTGCTTCTGGAACGAACCCTCATTTTGTTGACGGGTGTATGCACGAATCTCGATCCGAACATGAATCCCATGGACGTGATTCGCCCGTATCTCAAGGAGTTCGTGCTCGGAAATCGGGACTGGACCGAGATTGCGATGGAGGCGGCGAAAGACATGGCGATGCGGGCGGTGTCCCTGCCCGAAGATTTGCACAAGTACCTTTCGAAAGCGGTTCGGGGAGAACTCGAGGTGCGGGTGCGCGATGTTCGAGACGGGGCACGTCTGGTGTATGCCGCCACCCGGCAACTCATCTATGCGCTCACGGGAATTGCCTTCGGCATCTCCGGTCTTCAGCTCTATCTCGCAGGGGATACGGTATTGGCGCTGGGCTGCTTCGGCGGGGTGGGAACCATGGCCACGCTATTTGTCGCATCGACGATCTGGATACGGATTTCTCGACGTTGAGCCCGGACGGACCCGGTTATTTACCGAGGAGGGGCGATGGGAAGGAAGGGGGAAAGCGCTATCCGACGAGGGTTTTGCCCACGGAACCAAGGTCCGCGAAGGCTTCTTGCAGGCGTTCTACGATGCCTTGTTCCGCGGCGCGCAGGTACTTGCGCGGGTCATAGAACTTTTTGTACGGCGTGCCATCGTCGGGATCGACCTGCACTTTGAATGCTTTGGGATTTTTCTCGACATAAGCGCCGATCGGCTGCGAGAAAGCGAATTGGGTATCCGTATCGATGTTCATTTTGAACACGCCGTACGATACCGCTTGATGGATTTTTTCTTTCTCGGAACCCGAGCCACCGTGGAACACGAGATGCAGCGGATTTTTTCCCGTGTTATGCGTTTTTTGAACGAGCGACTGGGAGGCTTCGAGGATTTCCGGACGAAGTTTCACATTGCCTGGCTTGTACACGCCATGCACATTGCCGAACGAGGCAGCAATTGAAAAGTGTCCGAGTTTATTGAGTTTTTCGTAAGCGCGCAACACGTCCTGCGGCTGGGTATACAGCTTGGAATTGTCGATGGATTCGAGGTCTTGCCCAACGCCATCCTCCTCGCCACCGGTGACGCCCAATTCGAATTCGAGGCTCATGCCGAGTTTGGTCATCCGTGGAAGGATTCGCGCACACTCGCCGAGATTGAACTCGAGTGTTTCTTCCGACAAGTCCAGCATGTGGGAGCTGAACAAGGGACGTCCGGTTTTTTCGAAATGTTTCTCGCTGTAGCCGATGAGCGCTTCCACCCACGGAATGAGCTTTTTATTCGCGTGATCGGTGTGCATGGCCACACAGATGCCGTAATGCTCCGCCACGAGATGCGCGTGTTGGGCAGCGGCAACGGCACCGATGACCTTGGCCTGGAAACCATCGGCAATGCCATTGCCAGCGTAGAATTGGGCACCGCTGTTGGACAGTTGAATGATGACATCGCTTTTGGCCTTGGCAGCGGCTTCGAGCACGGCATTGAGCGTGTTGGTGCTCGTGACGTTGACCGCGGGCAACGCGTATCCACCAGCCTTGGCTGCATCCACTAGCTTCTTGTACTCGTCTCCGGTGACGACACCAGGTTTCAAGCTCATGATATGATCTCCTCGATACGATCCCGAAAACGCGTTCCGGGAGTTGGTCCACGCGGACCCACCTTTCCTAGTAGGAGTCGACGGGCGCGGCAACCCGGCCCAACAAAACACCCAAAAGTACCATCAGCAGGCCACCAGTTTGCTCGCCACTTCCGCCACTCGTTTTCCGAGGTAGCGGCCGTGAGCCAGGTCTGCTTGTCCGACGGGGCCGCCGGAGCCAACGGTGACGGAAGGACCGTAGGGATTGCCTCCAGAGGCAAAAACAAGGGGGTCCGTATACCCCGGAGGCACGATGAAACCGCCGTAATGATAGACGGTATTGAACAGGGCAAGCAGGGTGGATTCCTGACCACCATGGGCATTTTGGGCCGAGGTGAACCCCGCGTAGACCTTGTTGGACAACTTGCCTTGCAGCCACAGTCCAGCGGTGGTGTCGATGAAGGCTTTGAGTTGGGAGGCGATGTTGCCGAAACGGGTGGGGGTGCCGAAAATGATGGCGTCAGCCCATTCGAGATCGTCGAGGCTGGCCCGGGGATCGTTTTGATGGGCATCGACGAAGGACCGCCATGCGGGATTGCGGCTGATGGCCGCATCGGGCGCGGTTTCGGCCACCAGACGGACTCTTACTTCAGCTCCCGCTTCCTTGGCCCCCTCGGCGACTGCCCGAGCCATGGCTTCGTTCGTTCCCGTGGAAGAATAATAAATGATCGCAACTTTGGTCATCAGGTTCTCCGTTCGAAGGGGGCGATTGAGGCTCAGAAGATAGGGTGGTGCGACCGATTGGCAAGCCCATGGAGTGCTGCCCCAGGCACGGACCGACACGTTCACACACACGACACTCGCTTTGGTTGGCTTCCCCTGCTAACAGAATCGCCAGCATGGGTTACCCGTTGCAAATCGCCACCCGCTACCTCGGCGCGAAGTCCAAAGGTGCTTTCGTCTCTGTCGGCACTGCTTTCGCCATTCTCGGCGTGACCTTGGGGGTAGCCGCCCTGCTCACGGTCATGAGTGTCACGGGCGGTTTCCAATCCGAGTTTCGGAAAAAAGTGCTTGGGGTCAACGCTCACGTGCTCGTGCTCAAGTACTCCTCGGATTTCCGTGAGTACCGAGAAATCATGGCCATGATGCGGGAAGTACCCGGAATCATTGGAGTTGCTCCGTTCACCATCAACCCCATGATGGTCTCCCACAAGGAAAAAACGGCGACCGGCGTGCTCGTCAAGGGGGTCGATCCCGAATTGATGCCGACCGTGCTCGATTTGCCGAGTCACATCAAAGAAGGGGGCTCGTTGCACGGGCTTCGAAAGCCGGGCGCGACGCCACCAGAACGAAAAACGCGCGGAGGCATCACCCCCGCCCCCAAACCCTTGCCCTTGGGATCCAAAACCGCGGAACCGAAGGATGGCGGAACCGAACGCGACGACGCCGGAAGAAACATCACGTTGCTGCGAGCCATCGAGGATTCGATCCGAGAAGACGAGCGCAACGCCAAGCCCAAACCACCAGAGGGTCCCCCAGACGGAATCGACGAAATCCTCGAAGTGGAACACCAACCGCCCCCGCTAGATCCTTCTTCCGACACTCTCGACGCCGGGGTCGCCGCCGATGTCATGGTGGGCTCGGTCGTTCCCGAAGGCGGCTACAAAAGCCAACTCCCCGACCCTGAAGACGATCTTCCCGAAGACGTGGCACCCGACCCGTGCAATAGCCCGGAAGCCGTCGCACAACTGCCCGGCATCGTCGTCGGCAATACCCTCGCACAAAACCTATCCGTTCAGGTCGGTGACTGCTTGCAAGTCACATCCCCGACCATCGGTTTCTCGTATTCCGGAGGCGTGATTCGCCCTCCCGTCGCCAAACAATTCAAAGTCATCGCCATCTTCGAGGCCGGATTCGATCAATACGACTCCAAGCTCGTGTACGTGGACCTGTATGAAGCCCAACGCTTTCAAGACTACGGCGACAGCGTCACGGGCGTCGAAGCCAAGGTGCGGGACATCGATGAAGCAGGAAAAATCGAGCTGGACGTTGCCAGCCGTCTGTCCTCCAACTTGTACAGCACCATGGATTGGGAAGACCTGAACCACGGCCTTTTCACCGCCTTGAGAATCCAAAAAATCGGCATGAGCGCCGTGCTCGCACTCATTATCTTCGTGGCGGCCTTCACGGTCATTGCCACACTCATCATGCTCGTATTGGAAAAGAAAAAGGAAATCGCCGTACTCAAAGCCATGGGGGCAAGCGATGTCGCGATTTTGCGGATTTTCGTTTATCAAGGCGGTATCATCGGGGTCATGGGTACCGCGCTGGGCCTCGGCTTGGGCCTGGCCGTCTGCAAAGGTCTGCTCGTCTATGGCTTCCCCCTCGACCCCAAAGTCTACTTCATCTCCACCTTGCCGGTCGAAGTCCGCCCCACCGAATTCATCATCACCGGCGCCATTGCCCTGACCCTCTGCCTCATTGCCACCGTCATCCCCTCGCTCTATGCCGCCCGGCTCCGTCCAGCCGATGGCGTGCGCCCAGAATGAAATCCTCGGCGTTCGAAACCCTTCTCGAGCCCTTTCGCCTTTTGTCTTTCCTGTCCCGCAATCCAATCCCTACGCCATCTCCCCTATATTTGTAACTAATTGAATTTACATTGTTTTTTCTATGATCCTGCCGACGAACCGGAGCCAGGATCGCAAAACGCCGAAACGCCGGATGACTATCGGTTTTTGGCCAGGTCACGACATACCGTCACTTGGCTTTGCCTTGTCGTATCCGCAAAGGTGCCGCCTTGCTCCCATGGCCTACGAAAAGCAGCAACAACGTTAGCTCCTCGTGGGCATCGTCGTCATTGGCATCGTCGATGCATTCGGGCTCGACGCGGCTTGGAACCGCCGCGTTTCAGGAGTTCGACATGCGAAAGTTCTTCGTTTTTTTGCTCAGTCTGACCTTCATGGCTTGCGCGCAGGCACCGGAAGAGGAAACGGTGGCCGGCGAAGCGTTGGCTTCCCTTGATGCGACACAAAGCCCAGAGGCCACCATCCTTCAAATTGCCAACGAGTTTTCGCGCGACGATCTTCTCGCCCATGACGTCGAGCCCGCGGTTGCGGACGCTATTGTGTTGGCGCGGCAGCATGGGCCGTTCACATCACCGGCGCAGGTCGAGCAAGCGATGACCATGTCCTTGTATTCCACGAATCCGCTTTGCTCCTATTATCAGGGGATGGCGCAGTATTATACGATCCGAGCCTTGCAATGCGCCTACTCGATATGTGCGCCCATGAGCCCCTGGTATGCGTTCATGGCTCAGTACTACCAGGGGTTGTGGGAGGCGAATTGTTCGAGCTGATCATCGCGCCTGCCTCTTGCAATTCGTCTCGCCTCCGCGTTGGATCCACGCATGATCTCGGGATCGCTGCCCATTTACACCGACCTATCCACGTATCGACAAGCTTGTGATCGAGCGCGCGCGCAAGAAAAGCGCGTCGGGCTGGTTCCCACGATGGGGGCTTTGCATGACGGCCATTTCGCGCTCATCGACGAGGCCCGTCGTCATGCCGATTTCGTGGTTGTCAGTATTTTCGTCAACCCGACACAATTTGGTCCTTCCGAAGACTTGGACAAGTACCCCCGCACGTGGGAAAGCGATGTGGAGGGATGCATTTCCCACGGCGCTTCCTGCGTATTTCACCCATCCGTGCCCACCATGTATCCGGCGGGGGAGCAGACGCGAGTACGGGTTGGCGCGATCGCCGAGCCGCTTTGTGGAGCTTTTCGCGCGGGGCATTTCGAAGGCGTCGCCACCATCGTGACGAAACTTTTTGCGGCCACCGGACCGTGTGTGGCGGTGTTTGGCCGCAAGGATTACCAACAGATCAAGGTCATCGAGAGGCTGACGACGGACTTATTGCTTCCGGTCACGATTGTGGGCCATCCGACGGTACGAGAGGCGGATGGTTTGGCGATGAGCAGCCGCAACCGTTACTTGAATGAAGAGCAAAGACAGCGTGCGGCAGCGATTCCCCGTGGACTTAACCGCGCCGTTCGCGCCTACGAACGAGGTGAACGAAAGGTGGCCTCGTTGCGCCACGAGGTTGTATCGTGTGTCGCACCGGTCGCGGATAGCATCGATTACGTTGAGATTGCGGATGCGGATACGCTCGAGCCGATGGATGAGCAGCGGCATATCGCTCACCGAGCCTTGATTGCGCTTGCCATTCGCGTGGGTCCTGCACGACTCATTGACAATATCGTGCTTGGCGAGGATCCTCCTATCAAAGGACAAGCGGAATGATCGAAGGTCAATTCATCGTTCTGGAAGGAATCGACGGTTCAGGGACATCGACGCAAGCCGCTCTTCTTGGGCAATGGTATCGCAACCAGGGCTTACCTGTTCTGGTCACGCGCGAACCCTCGGAAGGGCCTATCGGAGCGATGATCCGCCAAGTGCTCACGCATCGCCTGGTGGTAAGTGGCATCGCAGGACCGCGCGCGCCAACCTGGGCAACCATGGCCTTGCTCTTTGCCGCGGACCGACTCGATCATCTCGATTCCTTGATTGTCCGCAACCTGATGGATGGTGTGACCGTCATCAGCGATCGCTTCGATCTGTCCAGCATTGCGTATCAATCCATCACGAGCGCGGCAGAGGTCGACCCTTCCGTCGTCGAGTGGGTACAAACGATCAACGGCCGAGCGAGGCGTCCGGACTTGACCATCGTTCTCGACGTTCGCCCTGAGATCGCGGCACGTCGGCGCGAGCAGCGATCGTACTCGACGGAATTATATGAAGACAGCGTATTGCAAGAAGCGTTGGCGAAAGCTTATGAGACGGCGGAGGCATGGGTTCCCCGGGATCTTGTCGTCCATATCGATGGCAATCCCGATGAGCAGACCGTGCATGAACGAATCGTTGCCGAGGTACGTCGTTTTCGGGGAGACAAGCGATAGTGTGATGACAAGGTCTCCTCGGAGGCGGGAAGACTTGGCCACCGATCGCGTCTAGCGATAAGCAGGGAGGGTGCGAGTTCAAAGGTCATTTTTTTGGGGATTGTGGATGGTGCTTGGAATGGCGACGTTTTCGTGTGCCGAAAACACGCCCGCGCCGGTGACTCCGAAAACCGCCGAGGCGCCGCCTCCGCTTCCGGAGCCGAGCGCACTGCCCAAAGGGCATGTGTGGCGGTATCAAGTCATGGAGGTGTTATCCCCTGGGCTCGGGGCGTTTCTTCAACGCCTGGATGTCAAAGAAAAAATGGTCGATGGCCGATTTTACGGCTTCCAGATCGTGGCCCTGACCGGCGACCCCGACTTTTGGCAAGGCACGGACCTGCGCGCGGGCGATGTGATCACGAGCGTCAATGCATCTCCCATCGGCCATTACGACGAGGCATTTCGCGTTTGGCAATCGTTGGCCACCGCACCCCAAATCGTGGTGGCCTATGAACGCGGCACAGAGCAGCGCGAAATCCGGATCATCATTCACGAAGACGATGATTCCGCCTCGAAAGCTCCCCCTGCGGATACGGGCAAATCCTCCGCGCAGCCGACGCCTTCGGCTTCCGTGGCTCCCGCGGTTTCCTCGGCCCCCAGCCCTTCGAAGCAGCCGTAACCTATTGAATTATAAGCAGTTTAAATGATCCCCGCTAGAGTCATTCATAGACGATTTCGTCGACGTGTTCCGGAGCCACGGCATCCTGCTGCACATCTCGGACTTTGAACGAACGGCCGAGCAATTCTTTGGCGTATTCGTGTTGCACGAGCAGGTTCATGATTTCGTTGGTGCCGGTCCAGATGAGCGCGAGGCGAACGTCCCGAAGCATGCGTTCCACCGGGAAAACGTGTGTATATCCGATTCCTCCCATGATCTGCATGGCATCGTTGACGGTGGCCCAGGCGGCTTCGGTGGCGACTTTTTTGGCTTCGGAGACGATACGACGGGCATCGACACCGGATTCGACGGTTTTTCCTGCGGCAAAGCAGAGCGCCCGGGCGGTATCGAGACGGGTCACGGATTCGGCGATACGGAAGCTTACGCCTTGAAAGTCACGAATGAACCGACCGAAGGCTTTTCGTTTGTGTGCGTAGCGCGTGGCGACTTCGAGCACGCTTCGTCCCATGCCGATGGCGCCACCGGCGGAGGTGAGTCGTTCAGGAATCATCATTCGGTTGAACACGTCGTATCCGGCGTGCAGCGGACCAATGAGATTGCGAGCGGGCACTCTCACATCACGAAGAACGATGCGGCCCGTGCCTCCGCCTCGGGTGCCCATGAGTCCGTACACGTGTTTGACCTCCACCCCCATGGAGCGTTCGACGAGAAACGCGGAGATGGCTTTATGGGGTTTGGCATTGGCATCGCCGGTGCGCGCGTAGATGAGGAAGATATCGGCACCGACAGCCCCGACGACGAAGCGTTTTTGTCCGGTGAGCAGGTAGTCGTCACCATCGCGTCTGGCGATGGTGGAGGCGCCGAAAAAGTCGCTGCCACCGCGGGGTTCGGTGAGTCCTTCGGCGGAGATGAGTTCCGCGCGAAGGATGGGGCCGAGGTATTTTTGTTTTTGTTCTTCGGTGCCGAAACGGCTGAGGGCTTCACCGACGATGCTGGGCATGGAATAGGCGCAGCCCAAGGCAGTGCCGAGCACGCCGATTTCTTCGAGAACGGCGAATTCCGCGGCCCAACTCAAGGCACGCCCGCCGTACGCGGGATCGAAGCGCAAACCGAGAAGATTGGCTTTGGCGAGGTTTTTCACAAATTCGGTGGGGTACTCGACTTTATCCGCGTCCATATCCCGCAGCAGTTGCGGGTCCACTTGGTCCCGGACGAACGCCCGTGCTTCATCCCGGACCGCTCTTTCTTGCTCGGTGAGCAAAACATCGAACATGGTACACCTCCGGAGGGAAACGTCCGTGGGATGCTACCGTTCGGTGAACCAGGATCCAATGGGTTCGTCGGAAACCACCCATGACACCCAGGAGTCTTCGTGCCGTTCGCGGCAGTTGGAGCCGGAGTAAGCCAATGGGACCCGGAAACTGCCATGGCAGGTAGGCAATACACGTAGTTGAGACCACATCGAATCGATATCCTTCGACGGCTTCTCCGTGGTAGGAGAGGGCTTGGTTGCGTGCTAATCTTGCCGTCGTCGCTTTTAATGCCTAAGGAAGACCATCCATGAATTTGCAGAGGGGAATAGACCATGCATAACCCAACGTTACGCACAACCGTTGCATTTGCGGCCTTGGCGATCGCCACCGTGAGTCGAGGGGCTATGGCCGAAGAAGCGGGAATTGATGCGACAGGCAAAGGAATTACGGGAGGGGCGCTGTTAGGCGGAGAGTTGGTCATGGCCGTGGAAGCGGCGGTGGGGGTTCAAAACACGTGGGCCTACGTGGGCGGAGGCGTGGCAGGGGCGGCTGTTGGCGGTGTGGGAGGCTATTTCGTCGAACAGGGAAGCGATCCGCAACCTGCCTACTACATGCTTGCAGGAGGGTTGGCGCTGCTCATTCCGACAACGGTGGCGATACTTCAGGCGACGTCCTACAAAGCGCCCGATCATTATTTGGCGGACGAACCTGGAGCGGATACGGGGCCGGAGGAGATTCCGACGGGACCGCAGACGCCGGGAACGGAGGTGACGGTGACGGCTCCGGAAGCCAAAGCTTCCCCGAAAAAGTCTACGCCTGTAGCATCGAGACCGTATGTTCCCACGTCTTTGGTGGACATCCATGACGGCGCCTTTCAGGTGGGGGTACCGGCGGTGCAGGTTCTTCCCGTGTATTCGGCGTTAGAGACGAAAAAATACGGGGTCGAACCCAAAACGGAGCTTCGCCTTCCGGTGTTTCACGCCACGTTTTGATCGTTTTGGAACAGAGTGCCCACGACAGCGGAAATGAGCCTCGAGAACGTCTGATAGCCCAAGAATTCACGTGCTACAGGAATGCAACCAACGACATCCATGACAGCAAAAAGTAGCGATAAAAACCTGGGTAAGGTCATCGCAGGCCGATACCGTCTGGAGACACGCATTGGCGAAGGGGGCATGGGCGTCGTGTATCGCGCCCGTCATGTGCTCATCGATCGCGTTGTGGCGTTGAAGCTAATTCGCCCGGATCTGCGGGGCGAGACGCATCTACGGGCGTGGATGCTGCGAGAGGCGCGAGCGGCGAATCGAGTGGATCATGCGCATATCGTTGACATCCACGACATTGGGGAGACGGACGAGGGGGAGCTTTATTTGGTGATGGAGTATCTGGTTGGGATTTCGCTATCCAGTGAGATAGCCAGGGGTCCTTTTCCGGTGGTTCGCGCGGTCGACATACTCGAGCAGATGTGTGCGGCGTTGGCGCGTGCGCATGATTTGGGCGTCGTGCATCGTGACTTGAAGAGCGACAACATCATGCTCACGGTCAAGGGGGGGAGGAAAGACTCGGTCAAGATATTGGATTTTGGTTTGGCGGGATTGGCGCGCGATCCGAGGCTTGCTCCCAAGGGCGCGGTATTCGGCACCCCGGAATATATGTCGCCGGAGCAAGCGCGAGGCGAGGAAGCGGGACCCAAGTCGGATCTATATGCGCTTGGGGTCCTTTTTTTCGAGATGTCCATCGGCCAGCTTCCATTCAAGTCGCCGGATCGGGACACGCTTTTGGAGATGCAGCGAAACGCCCCCGCGCCTCGTCCGAGCAAATTGCGTCCGGACCTGCCCCCTGCCGCCGAATCGATCATGCTGCGTTTGCTCGAAAAAGATCCTCGTAAGCGATTTTTGGATGCGCATCACCTGCAGGAGCAACTCAAAGCGCTACAGCGTTCGCTGCCATCGCGCAATTGGGACGTGGGGGGGCAAGGAGAGACACCGGCGCCTCCTCCGCCGCCTCCTCCTCAATCGGAAGGGGTTACGGAGTGGGCCAATCGCGCGGCGCTTTTTTCGCGAATGGTGGCGAGGGCTTATCATCAAGGCAACGCGCCTCGCGAACTGGAAGAAGGAGTCGCAAAAGCTTGGGACCTGGCGGCAAGGGCTAGCCGTTTGGAAGGCGAGGTAGCCACGCATACGCGCAAGCTCGAGGCGCTTGAAAAAAGAGGTCGCGGGTTACGTGCCGAAATCGGACGAAAAGTCGAAGAACTTGCGCACGAAGAATCGCGGGCGTTGCGAGAGGTTGCCAAACATCAAGAAGAACTCGAACGGATGGCTACGGAAATGCGCACGGCAGAACGAGAAGCCGCTGCCGCCAAGCATGCCGCCGATGCTGCTGAAAAAACACGCACTTTCAACCGAGCCATCTTCGAACGCGCCGGTGCCGCCATCGCTCGCGCCACGCTGCTGCATGAACAGGTAGAAAAGTTGCAGCAGTTGCGTGCCTCCCGGGAGGTCGTCGCACGGGACCTTCGCCGCCAAATCGAAGAACTTCGCAATCAATTGGTACGTTATGCGGAAGCCTTGGAAGAAGACCTGGCCGCGGGACGAGAAAAAGTTGCGGTTCGCACTCGGGAAGGAATCGCGTTCGAGCGCTCATTTTCCGAGGTCTGCGGCTTGCTCATCGCCCACTTGAAAAATAAACCGGAGGTCAGAGACCTCATGAACGAACTCATGCCGCCATCGGCCGATCGCCCCACGCGCTCGCAAGACGTTCGATGACGACTCCGGTCAGGGTAATCTCGACGACAGAAACGATCGAAGTTTGATGAGCGTCTGTGGGTCCTTGTGGAACGACGGCTTTTGATAGGTTTTCGACCAGGATTGCACTTCGCGGATGGCTTCGGCGCGAATGGCCGGGTCGGTGATGATATCATCGACGCTCCGGCCGCGCGAAGCGCCTTTGCCAAGCTCGCGCACGACTTTGACGAGGCGGGGGAAGTCATTTCCCATCCATTGTTCTATGAGTTTGGCTTCCTGCGCGAGCCGAACCAACAGCCCGCGAATATCGACTTCACGCACGGACGGGGTTTCCGCCACGGCCAAGCTTGCGGCCACCCGAATCACGAATGCGTCATCGAGGTAACCCAAGTCTTCCACGCCATCGGGAATCAGGTCGAGGGATTTGGTGAGGTAGTTGAGGGCGCCGGCGATATGTCGTTGCGCACCTTCGGGAATGGATTCCGCGGTCAGCAACGACGCGAGCGCCACCACGTCTTCGTGGAGGCAATCGAGCCAATGAGGAAAACGGTCGAGGCATTCGTGTTCTAGTTCTGTCATGGTCGTGCTCCGCCGTGGCTTTGTGCAAGATGCGTTCTGACGTTCAAGCCTGTTCGTTTGTCGGATTGGATGGTGCAGCAGATTGGGTGGAGTCGTTTTGTGTCCGGGCCTTCATGGCCGCTTGGAGGAAATTGACGAAAAGGGGATGGGCTTTCATCACTTTGCTTCGGAATTCGGGATGGAATTGGCAGGCGATGAAAAAGGGATGATCGGGCAGTTCGATGACTTCGACAAGCCTGCTATCGGGTGAAAAGCCCGACAAGACCATGCCCGCAGCTTCCATGGGCTCGCGGTAGGCATTGGCGAATTCATAACGATGTCGATGGCGTTCACTGATTTCGGTAGCGCCGTAGATCTGCGCGGCCATCGTGCCTTTTTTCAGGACGCAGGGATAGGCTCCCAGCCGCATGGTCGCCCCTTTATCCGTGACATTCCGCTGATCGGGCATGAGGTCGATGACGGCGTGCCTGGTATGTTTATTGAATTCGGTGGAGTCCGCATCCTCCAACTTCAATTGGTTGCGAGCGAATTCGATGACCGCCAGTTGCATTCCCAAACAGATTCCGAAAAAGGGAATACGCATTTCGCGGGCATGACGAATCGCTTCGATTTTGCCACGAACGCCGCGTTCTCCGAAGCCGCCGGGAACCAGAACCCCATCGAGCCCGGCAAGAATCTGCTGCACATTTTGGCTGTCGATGGTTTCGCTGGCGATGTATTCCAGGTCCACACGCACGTCGTTGACGAGACCGGCGTGTACGAGCGCTTCGCTCAATGATTTATAAGAGTCTCGCAGGTCGACGTACTTGCCGACGACACCGATGCGAACCGTTCCTTGGGTTGGATTTTTGTATCGTTCGCACACGCGTTTCCAAGCTTCCAGGTCCGGCGAACGAGCCCAAATATTCAACTGCTCCGTGATCCGGACGTCGATTCCCTCGTGATGCAACAACAGAGGCAATTCGTAGATGAATGCCACGTCCATGGCGGTGATGACGCAATCGGCATCGACATTGGAAAACAGCGCGATTTTTCCTTTGATGGACTTATCGAGGGGGCGGTCGGTTCGGCAGACGAGAATATCGGGTTGGATACCGATTTCGCGCATTTCCTTGACGGAGTGTTGCGTGGGTTTGGTTTTGAGTTCGCCAGCCGCGGCAATATAGGGAACGAGCGTGAGGTGAATGCTGATGGTGTTTTCCTTGCCGAGTTCTACCCTCATTTGTCGGATGGCTTCGAGAAAGGGCAAGGACTCGATGTCGCCGATGGTGCCACCGATTTCGCAAATAGCGATATCGTAACCTCTTGCGGCATTGCGAATCCGATTTTTGATCTCGTCGGTGACGTGCGGAATGACCTGCACGGTGGCGCCCAGATAGCCGCCTTGACGTTCACGCGCCAAAACCGCTTCGTAGATGCTTCCGGACGAGCAGGTGCTCCTTCGGCTGGCGACGGTTTGGGTGAAGCGTTCGTAGTGTCCGAGGTCGAGATCCGTTTCGGTGCCATCATCGGTAACGAATACTTCACCGTGCTGAATCGGCGACATGGTTCCGGGGTCGACGTTCAGATAGGGGTCGAGTTTCATATTGGTCACACGCAGCCCGCGTGCTTCCATCAGCGCCCCAATGGAGGCTCCCGTCAGTCCCTTCCCAATGGCGGACACGACGCCGCCGGTCAGGAAGATGAACTTGGTCCGATTACTCACGGCGTGCTCCTTCGATTCCTGGGGCCCAAGGGGACGCGACGCCGCGCATGCCAAGGACGTTATCGTCCTGTGCTAGACCGAAAATCCATCGTGGTCCGGCCGTGGACGACGCGGCATTCTAAGCCCATCTCGCGTCGCGTCAACGGGGCGACAACGCACCGATCGTCTGCTAGCATCCATGCGGCAGGCTTTCGCCTCGAGGGAAGCGGATTTGTGGCTCGGTTCCCGGTAAACGATTTCGTGGGCGGCCGCCCTCGAGCCATGAAGAAAACTGATAAAATAGTGTAAATTCAATTAGATAGGTGTGACGATGGCCAGCTTGCGCCTCGCCAATGTCGTTTATGCCGGTGAACCTCTCATTGCCATCGAGCACCTGGGAGAACTCTTCAGTGTTCGTAAACTCGAAGAGTGTTTTGCGCTCGAATGGTCTCCTACGCATTTCACCGATCGCGCCAATGAGTATCGGCAGCGAGTGTTTTCGTTGGGTATGGCGGGACTGATAGAACTCGCCGAATCCTTGGGTGATATTCCGGGACCTCGGCAGGCAGTGTTGGACCAAACCTTGTGTCTTTATCGTCCACCGACGGTCGACTCCCCTGCCCTCGCGGAGTTTTCGGTGTTGGCGGAAGATGAGGTGCCACGGTTTCGCTGGGGAAATAGCCGGTGTTTGCGCGGGCATGAGGCGCCGCTGCCCATTTCTGACGACGAACCTTCTCCTCAACTTTCGGTTCAGGTGGGAGCCATTCTCATCGACGAACTCGATCATGCCACCGAGGAACAATCCGATCGCGCCATTGGCGGATTTACCCTGTTGAGTCTCTGGTCCTATCCGTCGCGCAACCGGGTATCGCCCGGGTGGGGCAGTTTTCGGCTCGGTCAGCTTGGCCCGGTGCTCGTCGCCAACCAAGCGCAAGACCCTTCCCGGTGGACCGTAAGCATCCGGGTCAACGGGCAGACGGTCGTACAAGCGCCGAGCAAGCCTTGGCGAACATCATTTCCGCAAATGGTAGCTTTGGCGAGCGAGGCGGCTGCGCTTGCTCCCGGGGACATCATCGCTTCCGGCCCCTTGGCGAGAACATCGAGTGATGGGCGTCGCTCGTTACGGGCGGGGGACCGCATCGAAGCGGAAGTTGCCGGTCTCGGCGTGCTTTCCGGTGTGATTGTCCTTTCCCATTACAAAAGCCGATTCTTG
>Ga0209718_1001686_pt1 | contig 24130 bp, 15 predicted proteins | sample AD_JPNAS1_MetaG_FD_184420 | JGI IMG/M metagenome (GOLD analysis project Ga0209718, IMG submission 184420) | Active sludge microbial communities of municipal wastewater-treating anaerobic digesters from Japan - AD_JPNAS1_MetaG (SPAdes) (version 2) | ecosystem: Engineered > Bioreactor > Anaerobic... | reverse complement strand
GCGGTGCAGAGGTGTGGCGAAGCGAACGGGGAAGCGGTGCGCCCGCCTGGCAACCAGAACGCCCGGGGACATGGAGCGCCCTATGGCAACCGGAACGCGCTTAAGACGGGCGAGCACGAGCGCATTATCCTGGTGTTCAAAGACGGCCGGGTTCTCGTAAGTCAGGGCCTTCGGTTCTCGTGGTTTCGCGTATCGCCCGAGATGGTCCGAGAGATCAACTCTGGCGGTGCTGCGTATCGAGCCTTCTTGGCGTTTCTGCTGCGGCGGCAAATGGGTGCGTAGTGTCTGCGAGGATCGCGCTTCCCCTCCTGGGATGGGGCGTGGGTGCCCGCTGTCAGTGGTGGCGCGCAGTGGCGCGGATCGGCGCGACAAAAAGTGTACCGCCTGGGTTCCTGTCATAACGAGACACACAGCGGCCCGCCTGTGTCAAGGCCCTGCGACACATGAGCCAGCACACTGTCATGGGGTTGTTTTACGCATTGGCACAGGGACACGCTACAATGCCTGTCAGGCCGCACCACAGCCCTTCTGCGGGGCGTTTGGTGGCACGTGTGGGCAAAAGGGGGGGTGATTCGCACACTGCGCCTGTCTTAGAGGCCCGTATGAGGCCACAGGGAGGCGCAGGAGAGGCGATACAGTGGGCGGGCAGTGTCTACCCTGTGTCAAACCCTGGCTCAAACCCGAGTATAGGTGAGCATGGGAAGGGTTATGCGACGACGGCGCTGTTCTTACCGGGTACGCAGGAGCTGGTAGAGGAACGCCGGCGGCGGGAAACCTGGTAGGGAATACGAAGAGGGGCACCTCTCGCCTGGGGTGCCCTCGCTTCCCTGCCTGTGAATTACTCCTTAGCTTGTGTCTTCTTCCACTTAAAGTAGCTAGCCAAGTCATTATAAGCCTTGGACGTTCTGTAGCGAGGATAGTTACGCCAGTAGTCAAGGAATGTCTCCTCGCCTAGCTCGGCAAACGGCCCTTTTCCCAGGACAAAGTCATCAAGTGAGGAGCCCTCGATAGAACCTATGTTTTCTGTGTTTCCGCTTCCGGGTTTTTCACCTGCTATCCGGTACTTCTCCTGGACAAAGACCTCCACATCCTTAAAAGGGGAGGTTACCTTGTCACGGTCGGCTAGAGACTGTGCTACACTGGTGCTGCTATCGTTTCTGGTGTAGATGAAGCCAACAATAAGGTGCTGTCCGTACTGTGAGTAGGGATATACGATGTTCTTATCCCCTGTTCCCCGAAGAAAGGAAGCGAATCCTCCCAGAGTGAACTTGGCCCTCCAGGTTCCATCGCTGCGGAAGTCTCGATAGGTGGTCTTGACATCAACTGCGGTCTTAGCCGGATCAGACTCGTCTACCATCAGTGTGAAATCTGGGTAGTAGTTCTGGCGGTCAGGCTCCTTTACCATGAGACCAAGTTCCTTAGCCACGTCATATATGTAAGGTCGTATCAGCAGTTCAAACACTGTACCGAGCACTTTGGTATCTGTGCCCAAGGGATATATGTCATCTTCCCTGGTTAACAGTCCGACAATCTCAAACGTCGGCTGGCTTTTCTGGAGTCTCTTCCTGAGCGCCTCAAGAACACTCAACGCTGTTCGTCTCCCTCAATCAGGTCTCTTACATCAACCCCTAGCGCATGAGCTACTCTGACCAAGGTCGTGATGGTTACATTCAGCTCACCCGCCTCTAGCTTCTGAAGATGCCTGCACGCCATACCGGCCTTATGGGCTATCATCTCTTGGGTAGCGCCCAAGGCTTTGCGGCGTGCTATGACATTGCGGGCTATGCGGTGTTTTACAGCCTGGGCAACCTCTTCCATGACCCCACCCTCCATCCCCTCATTCTGGCTCCTATTACAAGGATTGACCACGCCACAAAAGGCATGTTATGCTGAGTCGAATGGATGGGGTGGGAGTTGATTACCGTGGGTAGCATGAACCAGCTTTCGTTAGCTCTAGCAGCATACCAACCTGTATTGCTTCCCCGAAGTGTAGAACACGTAAGGGTGCCGCCAATCAAATGTCAAGGAATCAAGACTAAGCTTGTTCCTTTCATCTTTTCATCAGTTCGCTGGAATGGAGAAGGTCGATGGGTGGAGCCATTCTTGGGTTCAGGAGTAGTCGCCTTTAACCTGGCACCTGACAGAGCTTTGGTCGCCGACACCAATACGCACCTAATCCAGTTCTACCGGGATATTGCCTCGGGTGTAGTAAACGGTTCATTGGTTCGGGAGTACTTGGAAAGTGAAGGAGCAGCTCTCTCTATCCATGGGGAGGACTACTTCTATGAGGTAAGGGAGCGGTTTAACAGCAACCCAACCAGCTTGGACTTTCTCTTCCTGAGCAGAGCATGTTTTAACGGCGTAATGCGGTTCAACCGCAAAGGTCACTTCAACGTGCCTTTCTGCAAGAAACCGGATAGGTTCGCCCCTTCATACATAACTAAGATAGCCAACCAAGTGGACTGGGTTTCAAGGGTACTGCGTGATCGGGATTGGGTGTTCGAAGTAGCTGACTGGAAGGATACACTCGCCCAAGTTAGAGAAGGCGATTTCGTTTATGCTGACCCTCCATATGCAGGTAGGCACACAGACTACTACAACAAATGGACTGATGAGGAAGCAGCGTCCTTGTTTGATAGCCTGTTGAGGCTACCTGCTGGTTTTGCTCTTTCCACCTGGTCAAAGAACAAGTACCGCTCTAACCCACATCTTGATAGCGTTCCACCATCGGTTGTGGTGAGAACATACGAACACTTCTATCATGTGGGCTCCACTGAAGATCTGCGTAACGCCATGGAGGAAGCCTTGGTCATTAGCAAGGCAGACGCTGTATAGGCCGCATACTGAAGCATATGGTACGCCGAGAGAACGAAGGAAGGCACCCTTAGCTTAGGGTGCCCTCACTTCTTCCAGAGACGGGTCAGGGACATGCTACAATGCCCACCAGACTGCACCAGAGGCCGCCAGAGCGGCGCAGATTCGCCGGGTGGGGAAATGGGCACTCAGTACGCTATCGCCTGTCCTAGAGGCCCAGGAAGGCCCGCAGGGGGCCACAAAACGGGTACAGGCGGCGCGTTGGCACTCAGTATGAGGGGTGCGAAACGCGCTAGGCCGGCAGGGGCGGTGCGAATCTCGCCAGCCTTGCGGCCGGGACCGCGGGCGGCTTCGGGCGCGAGGAAATGTCCCCATGACGAATCGCGCGGGGCAGGGGGCGCGAGGAATCTAGCAGGGCGAGAGACGGGACCGTAGGCGCAAGCGCGCGTGTGCTGCCGCGATTCGCTTGGGTTTTCCGGGAGGGGGGAGGGGGGCATCGCGATTTCTGTAGCTGCGGGACCGCGGACCGACCGGATGCCAACGCGCACGCAAAACCCGATTTATCGCGCAGCCCTTTCCCAGATTCGCGCTCGCCCTTTGGCCGGCAGGGGCTTTTACCTTTGGCCGTTACCTTTTTGGATTCTCGAAACGCCGTCTAGCTGGCGTTTCTCGCATGGAAACGAGAAAGTGCAGCCCGTTAGGGGAACGGGGCGACGTTTTTTTCTGGCGCGACGACCGAGGACCGGCAGCGAGCCGTTACTTTTGCGGGCGCAATCGCAGCCCGATTTTTGCCCGGGGAGTGGGTGCGGAGAGTGCGCCTGGCCGGCGGCAGCGCAGGCCGCAATCTTACACAACCTGACACCATAAAAAAGGCCCGCCTGGTGGCGAGCCCTGGTGTGTCCCTTACACGCGTGGAAGTCTAGTTTTCTCTAGTAGGTCACAGCCCTTTTGGCCGGCGGCGCTCCCGCCGACCTACCCCGCTTTTGGGAGTATCGCTTCATGCTGGCCTGCCTGCTCAATGTGGGCTTCGCCACCCCACTTGAAGAGGTATTCCACCTGCCCCTGGTACTTGGGGTTGTCGAGCATGTAGCGGATGGTGGCGGGATACCAGCGGCCGCCCCGTTTGCCAGGTATCCCTTCGGCGTTGAGCGTGTCTGCGATTTGCCGGTTCGTGAGGCCCTGTTCATGCATGGCGTAGATACGGCGCACAAGCGCGGCTTCTTCGGGGTTCACAACCAGGCCGCCTTCCTTGTCGCGCTGGTAGCCAAGGGGCGCAGGCCCGCCAGCGAAGCCGCCCTTGGCCGCCTTCTCGCGCTTGCCCGCCAGGGTGCGCTCGGTGATCGACTTGCGCTCCTGGGCCGCCATGCCGGCGAGAACGGCAAAGACCATCTCGCCCATAGGGGTGGCCGTGTCGATAGGTTCTGTGACCGAGCGCAGCACCACCCCATACTGTTCCCGCAGGGCATTGGCCGTGGTGACGGCGTAGGTGAGGTGGCGGGCGAGGCGATCAAACTTCCACACCAGGAGAACCGAGAAGGCCCGCTCCTGTGCGAGCTGGAGCACCTGGGCGAACCCTGGCCGCTCCTCCGGCTTCGTGGAACCGGACACGCCGGCATCGGTGATAACGCCCACCAGCTCATACCCCTGTGACTCTGCAAAGGCCCGCACGGCCCGCTCCTGAGCCTCCAGGCCGTGACCTGTGGCCGCCTGCTCCTCCGTGGATACACGTAGGTAGCCAAGTGCCTTCTTGGCGACTTCCTGCCGCTCCTGGGCGTTCTCCCGCAAGTGACGCTGTAGACGTTGCACCCTCCGGCTTGCCATTGCCCGACCCCTCCTGCGGGATTAATTCTGACGAGAATTTATCTCGCACCCCTAGCATACCACCGTCTACGCGCAAATGCAACGTAGTATCTTGTAACGTCACGTATGACATGCTATCGTGGAGAGGGAAGGGGGTGCGGGCATTGGAGCAAGACGGCACCATGACACCGGACCAGGCCGCCGAGTACCTGCACCTGCACAGGGATACGGTGCGCCGGCTGTTGCGCCAGGGGACTCTGCCAGGTCGAAAGGTAGGCAAGCAGTGGCGTATCCGCAAGCATGACCTAGACGCATACCTAAGTGGCGGCAAGCCAAACGGGAAGGCCAACTCATGAGCGTGAGTCGTGAAGAACTCTACCGCCGGCTGCGCGCAGCAGAGAAGGTGCTTGATCGGGAATGGATACGGGAGATGGCCGGCCAGCACGGAGGCAGGGTACTAGAGAATACCTTCCAAGTCGCAGCAGGGGTAGTGGCGCTGCAGGCAATCGGTATTTACGCAGAGCGGGCAAAGCAAGACCCAGACGAGCACCCTTTCCTGGAGCGCCTGGCGGCACGAGACAGCCTAGATACCGTGTTCCACGCGCTAACGCAACGCTTGCAGAAGGACTTTCTGGCAGTTGTGGCAGGTGACGAAGAGAAGAAGCGGCAAGAGGCCGAACACCTGGAAGCGTGGGTGTGGCAGCACGTTTCAGCGTGGGCGCTTGACACTATGGAGAAGGAACTGGGAACCCAAGCTGTCCAAGCCTTGCCTGAAGAGGACTTCGACAGAGTTTTTACCGAATACGTGTTCGATAAACAGGACGTGGGAGTCGTCATTGCAAACCTCATAGGCATTTACGCCCAAGACCTTGCGCGCCTTTACCTTGAAGCCCTGGATCCAGAACACCGACCGCTGCATGAACTGCGCCGTTTTTTGGGGCTGCCGGAATCAGCAGACCTACCGTCAACGGTGGACGTGAGAAGCGGCGCACACGCCTTGCCTGACGCTTTCGCAACAGGGGTGGGACGTATCCCCTCCAACCCTGCCCTATCGGCTGCACTGGGAGCGATATGGAAAGGCGGCCCACGCGCCCGTTTTCTGCGGGCAGGGTGGAGCGACGCTGGCACAGGCAAGCCTACATACGTCCATATGGTCAAACAAGGTGGCCGGGTACTAGTGTATCCAAACCTGATGCACAGCGCCAGCGACCCGCTCCCCACAACGGAAGCACTCTGGGCCTTCGTGGAGAGCTTGAACCCGTTCACTGCGGACGTGGCCCTTGCAGTGCTGGCCCAAATGGTAGAGCCAAGTACAGGGGACCGGCCGAAGTACCCCCTTCTGCAGCCAGTGCGAATCACAGCAAATGCGATTCTTCGTTACAAAGGCATACAGCGGTACGGCGCAGAGCGGCGATTACTTGAACACCGCGTATACGAAGAAATGGAGCGGCTACGGGGCCTCACCTTTGACGTGGAGCGGGTAAAGGCATACGACGCGGGCACCGACAGGTGGCCCAAGGAAGGGGCTAGCTGGGAAGGCGACCGTCTCTTTGACATTGTGAAGGTGGAAAAGTGGCAGGAAACCCTAATTGAAGAGGAACGCCAACGTATCGAGGTTGCCTGGAGCGTTCGCGCCGGGCAATGGGCTTACTGGTGGCTGAACGCACAGGGGCGCGTATATGTATCCCGCATGGCGCGGGTTTTGCTGGAACTGGATCACCGCGAGAACCGACCAGCGGCCGTCATGGCAAAGAAGATTGGGCAACTCCTCGCCTTGTGGCGCGCCTCGGAAACCCTAGAACGGCGGATTGATGGGCTACTACAAGACATAGGCGAGCTGCCAGAGCCCCAAAAGCGAGACAAAGACTGGGCAGGGCGTACGCGGGACCGTTTCGACGAGGCCATGCTGACCTTGCAAGAGGCCGGGGTATTCGTCAACGTGGAATGGCCGGACGGGTACGGCCCGGGAGACAAGGACCGCAGCAAAGGATGGGTAGCCGGCTGGCTGGCGGCCAAGGTACGCATAACCCTCCCGAGCACAGCGCCCGAGCTGCCCGAACCTCCCCCGAAGCTGCCTGCGCCCAAGCGGAAACGCCGCGCCAAGCAACCTGCCAAGGTGCAGCTTTTAGACGGCAGCGCAATCAGGCGAGCCCGCACCGAACGAGGCTGGACGCAGCAAGACCTTGCCCGCCACCTGGGGATTGCCCCAGCCTATCTATCCCAGATAGAAAGCGGCAAGCGGCTGCCAAGCAAGGAGTTGGCCGGCAAGCTAAAAGTATGGCTGGAGGAAGCATAGCAACGTAACAAGACACACTCTCCGGAACCCGGTACCAAGACCTCTGCAGCGCAAGACTTAGCAAGATAAAACCTCCGGAACCTGCGAGCAAAACCTCCGGAACCTGCGAGCATTTTTTGCGTAAGGCCAGCTAGAGGCCGGGTTAGCAAGTCTAGATACTATAGATACTATAGACGGCGCGCCGGCCTGCCTGACGGCGGCCGGGCGCTTGCTATGATACCCCCGGAAGCGGACCAACCGCGACCGGGGGTGATCTTGTTGCAAGCCTTCAACCTGACGGCCGACTTCACGGACCAGGCGGCAGAGCAAAGCGTAATCGCTGCGGTTGCCCGCAAGCCAGAGCTGTACTGGGAGCTTGCCGACTTGCTGCCCCCTGACGCGTTCGCACATGAAGGCGAAGCGTGGCAGCAGGTGGCAGTGGCCGTGGAGAGTGAACGGCCGCCGGCGGTGCCCGCCTGGGAACCGGCAGCGGACCCCCGGGCAGCAGCAGAGCACCTGGCCGAACTCCTGCGGCAGCGGTTGCTGGCCGAAAGCCTGGCGAACCTGGCGGCCGACCTGTACGGGGGGAAGCCTGCCGGCGAGCTCCTGGCCCGCTTGGAGGAAGAGGCGGCCCGGGTGCAGGCCGCAGTGCGCGAGCTGCGGGCCGGCGAGGCCCTGGCAGTGACAGCACTCTTCCCGCAGGTACTCAACACACTGCGGCAGCGCAGGGAGGCGGTAAAGACACAGGGAGCAGGGGCCGTAGGGCTACCTACCGGTATCGCCAAACTGGACAAGTCCCTGGGCGGCCTGCAGCCTGGGTTGCACTTGCTTGCGGCCGAGCCCGGGCAGGGCAAGACAACCCTGTGCCTGCAGATCGGTGCGAACGTGGCCCGGGCGGGGTTCCCTGTGCTGTTCCTCACCTTCGAGGAAGCGCCCGAGCGCCTGGCGCTCAAAGTGGTGTGCCAGCGGGCCGGGCTGGAGATGAAGCGGTATGCCGAGGGGTACGGCGAGCCGGCCGAGGTAGAGCGGGCTATGCGGCAATACGGGCCTGAGCTCGCACCCTTCCACATCATCGAGGGGAGCGCCCGCCTTACTGTGGGCCAGGTAAGGGGCAAGGCCCTGCAGCTTATGGCGAAGCACAAGGCCCCACGCTGCTTCGTGGTGGTGGACTATCTGCAGAGATGGGCTGCAACCAGGCGAGAGTTTACCGACTTTCGGCATGTGGTGTCGGGCCTGGTGAGTGAGCTGCGGGAGCTCGCCCTGCGCCTGGATAGCCCCGTGTTGGCTATCTCCAGCCAGAACCGGCCGGGGCAGGGGCGTGCGGCACTCACCAGCCTGAAGGAGAGCGGCGACCTGGAATACAGCGCAGACACGGCGCTCTTTCTGGTGGAAGCCGACAAGCGGCCGGCGACTCCACCTTCCCGGGCTGTTGACCTGGCTATCGAGAAGAACCGCTTCGGGGACACCGGCATCGTGCAGCTTATCTTCCAGCCCCACCTGGGCAGCTTGCGGGAGGTGGCGAAGACATGAGCGGCCGGGATAACCTCACCCTTACCGAAAGCGAGCTTATGGCGTGCAGGCCGGTTCGTGGCGAAGGCGGCCGGGTGATACGCGCCTTCTGCCCGTTTCACGGATCGGACAAGCAACGAAGCCTGCGGATCGACCGGGAGACGGGGCGCTTTAACTGCTTCGCCTGCGGTGCATGGGGTTATACCGAGGAAGCGCGCCAAAGGTGGCGGGAAGAACGTGCGCCAGGAGGCCACAGGAGGCCGCAGGACGGCCGGAGACACCCAAGCAAGGGTAAAACCCTTCCGACGTACACGCGACCCCTTAGAAAGCCTGAGAAAGCGCCAAAGCCTTCGAGAGACGACCTGCCGGACCTGTTGCGGACCTATCAGAAAGCCTTGCCGGGAAGCCTGGGCGAAGAGTACCTAAAGCGGAGAGGCATACCCTTAGAAGTCGCTACAAGGTGCGGCGTGGGATACGCTGCGCCGGGAACGTGGGCGCACCCAGCGCGAGACTGGAAATGGGGGCGGCTGGTGTTCCCTCACACTGACCCGAGCGGCCGCCTGGTGAACCTCTACGGCCGTGCGGTGGGCGCAAACGAGAAGGTGCCCAAGGCCCTGCGCCACGACCACCTGCCCGGGCAGAAAGGCTATTTCAACGCTGCGGCGCTTCGTGTTGGCGAGGGGCCGCTTTTTGTCTGCGAGGGGGCCTTTGACGCGCTGGCGCTTATGGCCGCCGGATACCCGCGTACTGTGGCGACCTTCGGGGTGGACGGTTGGCGGTGGGAGTGGGCCCGGGACGTGCGGCAGCTTGTGCTGGCGCTGGACGCTGACGAGGCCGGGCAGCGCGCCTGGCGCGAGCTCGCCCGCCATGCGGTGCTGCGGGGCAAGCGAGTAGCCTTCCTGCCACCGGAAGCCTACGGCGGGCACAAGGACGCAAGCGAAGCCTGGGCAGCGGGGGTTCTGCAGGTGGGCGAATGGCCCGGCGACAAGGCGCAGGAACCGGCGGCCGGCGACGGCTGGGAGCTGATCGACAGTGAAACACTGGGGAGCGTATTGTCTTAGCGAAAGACGACGAAGCGGCGAAACGAGCGCCTAAAGGTTATGTCACCTATACCGCAAAGGAGATACGCCTTTTGGCAGGTTGTAGCCCTGAAGCCTTGCGGCAGGTACACGCAGTGAAACGCCTTATATCCGGCGTGTTGGTGGAGGTTTTGACGAAAGAGGAGGCGACCGCAGGAAGCTGACAGTCGGCGCATAGTAGACCGGACTTTTTGGACGTCCTAAAAGCGGAGCATCAAAGCGAAGCGACCCTCCCCCCTGATCGAGCGCCAGGCCTTCCCTGGTGGACCGGAGGCGGCCCTCCAAAAACCCCGGAAGGGCTTTACGCATGACCGGGGTATTGCATTTTTGCAATCCCTAAAAAGGCAAGGGATTGTATTTAGTACCACCCCTTAGGGACGTTCTAACCTCGAACCCCCTGGCGGAAGGGTGTCGGTAATGTCGATACCCATTAAAAGAAAGAGGACCGGGTGAGGAGCCCGGCCCTTTGCGGTTGCCGATTGGCGGGAGAGGGTACAAAACGGCAGTAGTAAAAAAACATTTTAGGCAGAGGCAGGCAATGGCTTGCCCTGTCCTCTTTTTTGCCGGCGCATTTCGTACAAAACGGTTCGGTTTTGTACAACAGAGAGGGGTAAAAACGGACAAAGAAGTATTGACATAAAAGGATAAAGGGTTTATAATTGGGCTAGAAAGGGGTAGAGAAAGGAGATGACGGCATGGAAAAGGCCGTTTGTTACATAAGGGTTTCTACAGAGGAGCAGGCTAGAGGCGGAGTTTCACTGGCGGCCCAAGAAGAAAGGCTTGCGGCCTACTGCAAGATGACCGGGCTGGAGATAGTGAAGGTAATCCGGGAGGAAGGGGTTTCGGCAGGCAAGCCCCTGGCCACCAGGCCGGGCGGAGAGAGACTGTTACAATTGGTGGCCCGTAAGAAAGTTAAGCACGTGGTGGCCCTGAAACTAGATCGGCTTTTTCGGGACGCCGAGGACGCCCTGCACCAGACCAAGGCCTGGGATAAGGCCGGGATAGCCCTACACCTGGTGGATATGGGCGGGCAAACCCTGAATACGGCGACAGCCATGGGCCGGTTTTTCCTGAATATGATGGCCGGCTTTGCCGAGCTGGAGCGAAACCTGATAGCGGAGAGGACGGCCACGGCCCTAGCCCACAAGAAGACCCACCGGGAAGTTTACAGCCCTACTCCCTACGGCTTTGACCGGGTAGAGGAAAGCCTGACGGAAAACGCCCAGGAGCAGGAGACCCTGGCGCAGATATTCGCCTGGAGACAGGCCGGCTGGAGCTTGAGGAAAATCGCAGCGGAACTGAACAGGCGTGGGGTGCCCACGAAGCAAGGCGGCCAGTGGTATGCCTCTACGGTGCGATATCTCCTACAGAACAATCTTTATCAGGAGGTGGCCTAAATGGCCGAAAGACTTTTGACCCCGGAGGAAGCTGCTGAGCGACTCGCGGTAAGCCCCAAGAGTATTCGGGAATGGCTGCGGCAAGGAAAGCTCAAGGGGGTCAGGGCGGGAAGGCTCTGGCGGATAAGGGAGCGCGACCTGGAGGCCTTCTTAGACCCTGTTCTCCATGCCCTGGAGACTGCTCCAGAGGACGACGAACCCTTGGCTGAAGAAGACAGAAAAGCCATTGCCGAAGCGGAAAAGGCGATAGCCCAGGGCAAGACCAAGCCCTGGGAACAGGTCAAAAGGGAAATAGGACTATGAGGTTTGAGGTGACCGAGCCGGCCGAAAGAGACCTGGCTGACCTGGACAAGAAAACCCAGAGGCGCATTAAGGCTGTCCTAGATCGGCTGCTGACCTACCCGCAAGCCATAGACCTGAAGAAACTCCAGGGTAGCCCGGAGAGATGGCGGGTGAGAGTGGGAGACTGGCGGGTTATCTTGCGGATTGACCGGGAGCAAGGGGTTCTCTACGTCCTGCGGATAAGGCATAGACGGTAGAGCCGAAGAAACAAGGAGGATTTAAAAGTGAGTCAAACAAAGGAACTTAAGGCGTGCCACGAAGACTGCAAACTGCCTCTTGCAATATTTGAAGGAGATCCCTTATACCAAAAACCGCTAAAAATTCCGCATATGAAAACATGCCAGTGTGAGCCAAACCATCTCAATTGTATGACTGCGAAAGAGTGGATTAAGTGCCAACTCGGGGTATGGCAATTTACATATGAGGGGCGCGATATAAGAGATAAAAACGTCCACCCAGCAACCTTCCCGATTTCTTTATCTAAGCGGGTCATAAGTCTCTTTACTCACGAAGGAGAGCTTGTCCTCGACCCCTTCGTCGGAAGTGGAACAACTTTAGTTGCTGCTAGTGATTTAAACAGAAATGCTGCTGGATTTGATTTACAAAGGACATATACTGAATTGTGCGCTTCGAGGCTGTCCGCCAATCCAAATCTTTTTAATGCCGCTATCCAAATTGCAATACAGGACGATGCCAGAAATATTCCCCTTTACCTCGAGCCCGAAAGCGTAGCCCTTATCTGGACATCCCCGCCTTATGCCAACCTTCTCAATCGAAGGCGCAAAAACAAGTCTCGCCGTAACAGGAAAAATGAACAATTTGGTAAGATCGAACAGTATTCACAAGACCCGCGCGACCTGGGCACGATGGAATTGGACACATACACAAAGGCGATGGGGGACATCTTTGAAGGGCTTCTGCCGTTGCTGAGGCCAAAAGGCCACTGTGTCATCAACGTACCCGATATGTGGTGGGAAAATGAACGTATTACAATTCACGTATCTCTGATTCAAGAACTCAGACAGCGCGGTTACGAGCTTCGCAATATTATCATCTGGGATAGGACGAATGTCGTTAACCAAATTGGGATTTTCGGTTGGCCCAATAATTACATTACTATGGGTGTTACTTTTGAGTACCTTTTAGACTTTTGGCGCCCGCTTTAACTCTCAAGAGAAGGAAGGAAAACAGAATGAAGATATTCACAAAACAAGATTTAATAAATGCCCTTCAAGAGATTCGTGCAATGGGTTGGGTACCGAATCTCAGGCCGGGGAACGCAGGTGCCGTAGGAAATACACTTGAAGACCTTTTAGAGATTCAAGAAAACAATTTACCCATTCCTAATGCTGCCGAATGGGAATTAAAATGCCAAAGAATTGGGACGAGTTCTTTAATAACTCTGTTTCATATGGAACCATCACCGCGTGCAATAAGATTCGTCCCTAATATCTTACTGCCTAAATATGGCTGGCCACATGAACAAGCGGGAATAACTTACTCAAAAGATGAGATGAGTTTCCGCCAGACAATAAGTGCGCTTTCAAGAACAGACCGAGGATTTGGTATAGTGGTAGACCGTAGACAAAGGAAACTCTTGGTATCATTTGACGCAAGGTGTGTTGACCAACGCCATAACGAGTGGCTTACATCTGTAAAAGAACGGGTTGGCCACCTTGACGAGTTAAACCCCCAGCCTTATTGGGGGTTTGATGATTTATTTCACAAGGCTGGAACGAAATTATTGAACTGCTTTTTCGTTAGGGCTGAAGTAAAGAGAGAGGAAAGCCAGGAATTTTTTCGTTATAGCGAAATTATGGTCTTCGAGAAGTTTTCCCTAGAAAAGTTGATCAACGCTATAGAAAACGGTTACATTTTAATTGACTTTGACGCAAGAACAGGGCATAACCATGGCACCAAATTCCGTCTCCGCCAGGATAGGTTTCATGAACTGTACGAGAAGGTTACGCTCATTGAATCCGATAGAAATTGAACCCCTTCCCCGGTGGACACCCTCTCCACCGGTGAATAAAGGTTGACAAGGGGTATGGATAGACACCCTTACCAAACCCCTATCCATCATGATAAGGGGTTGATAAGGGGTAGAGGAGCGGGAACCGCAACGACCGCAGCAAGACCGCAAAGAGGCTGAGGAGGCCAACGGCATGGGGAATAGCGAGGATAGATTGCTGACAATCGCAGAAATAGCGCAAGAGCTGAAACTGCCAGAATCAACGGTGAGATATTACCGGGATCGGTTTGCTGATTTTATACCGACCGTAGGCCGGGGGCGCGGCAGGAAGTACAAACCGGAGGCCCTGGAGGTATTGCGGTTTATTGCGGAAGGGTTGCGGAACGACCTAACCGCAACGGAAGTTGCGGAAGCCGTAAGCCGCATGTTTCCGAGCAGGAGCGGTGGGGGTGCCGGATAGACTACACCGCGTGGCCCCCTTCGCTAAACAGCTTGCGCCCTGACCTGGCTGCAGATAGAGCCGACGACATGCTAGAGGGGGACGGCACCGAGGCCACCCCCGAGAGAGCTCCCCGCAACTATTGGCCTGACTTTCTGCAAGCAGAAACATGGATCACTCCACCGGCGCAGGTGGTGGAGGCAAACAAGAAAGCGCACCGCCTGCCGGCACAGGCACCGCAACTCTTACCAGCCCGGAAAAGGGAGAGGCCCTACACTGGCGCAGACCTCAAAGCAGACCGCGAAAAACTTGGCTGGACGCAGGCAGATGTAGCGCAACACCTGGGCCTTTCGCTTAGTGCAGTGCGGAAGATGGAGCGTGGAACACGCAGGATACTCCCCCGCTACAGGCAGCGTTTAAGGGCCGCCTTGCGTGGGACTGAGTGACACAAGAGGGCGGCCCAAACCGGCACAGAGCACACTGCACAGCGCAAAATGCGGCCCAAACCCGCTTCCCAGGCCGGTTTGGGCCGCTATTGCTTGTGTCACTTCCAGGAATCAGGGGAAAACGGGCTCAATCCCGCTTCCCAGGCCGGTTTGGAGGTGACACAAAAACCTCTAGATACCCATGACAAACTCTCTAGATACCCATGACAAACTTTTTTCGGCCGACAGGCCGCAAACGCGGTCAAGTCCTAAATGCGGTGTAAATTCGTCTCCCGGCTGTTGAGTTCAAACTTAGGCTGCGGTGTTTCGTTGGGACTCCGTCTCAGTAGGTTTGTCGTTGCTTTCTGAGCGTTTGTGCTCCCAATAGGCGTCCATCCGAAAGTAGTGCCGCCCGATCGCCCACTCCTCATCCTGCTCCATCAGCAGCGCTCCTAAGAGGCGTAGAGCTGAGTCGATGTTAGGGAAGATGCCGATCACTCGCTCCCGCCGCCGCACCTCCCGATTAAGGCGTTCGAGCCCGTTGGTACTACGCAGCCGGCGTCGATAGGGCTCAGGGAGTGCCATGACGGCCATGGCGTCATCGAAGCCGGCCTCCAGGCACGTGACGGCTCGTGGCGCTGTCTGGGCGTATTCCGAGACGATGTCGTCAAGTAGACCGCGTGCCGTCGTGATGTCCGGTGCGTTAAACATGAGCCTCAGCTTCGCCTTCAATGTATCGTGATACCGCTTTGGGCAGGCGTCCATGATATTGCGCATGAAATGCACCTGGCAGCGTTGCCACGCAACGCCCTGAAAGTGGCGCTTTGCGGCGTTGACTAGACCACCGTGATGATCGGAGACCACCAGATCCACACCGTGCAGCCCACGCGCAATGAGCCAGCGGAAAAACTCCGACCACGTCGCCTCCGACTCGCTGTCGCCGACCATGAGCCCCAGCACTTCACGATAACCTTCCTCGTTCACGCCCACAGCGATCAAGGCGCTCTGCGGGACCACACGGTCTTCCTTGCGGATCTTGAGCTGCATTGCGTCGACGATGATAAACGGGAACCGCTTATCCTTGAGGCTCCGCCCGTTCCACCCCGACACCACAGGATCAAGCGCCTTACACAGCGCCGATACCGTCGACTTCGAGAAGCTTGTCCCACAAAGCTCCTCGGTGATCCGGCGGACCTTGCGTGTGGAGACGCCGTTGATCACCATTTCCATGAGGGCCAGAATGAGCGCCTGCTCGCTGCGCTGGTACCGGTCAAACAACTCCGTAGAGAACGAGCCGCTGCGAACTCGGGGGACACGAAGCTCAAGGGTGCCGACGCGGGTCTTCATCTCTCGCTCCCGATAGCCGTTTCGATACCCCACCCGCTCATGAGTACGCTCGTACGGCTCTGCTTTGATGTGCTCGCCCACTTGCGCCTCAAGCACTTGGTTGAGCACGCACTCCAACAGCTTGGCGACTCCCTCATCACCACGAAATAGTTGATGCAGAATCTCGCCATCTACGGTAATCTGGTACTGGGCCATCCTCTTCGACCTCCTGTTGGTTTTGTCTTCACAACTCAACCATTACCAGGAGGGGGATGGCCTTTCCTACTGCTTCGCCACCCTGCTTCTCGAATTTACACCATCATACTGGACGCTACTCGCAAACGCCGTAGGGATAGGCGTTTCTGGCTGTTCGCAAAAACTGGAGTGACACAGAAGGAGTAAAGAAGCAAAGTGCGTCCCGGCCCGCCTGACGGCGGCCGGGCGCCTGCTATAATACCCCCGGAAGCGGATCAAGCGCGACCGGGGGTGTTCTTGTTGCAAACCTTCAACCTGACGGCCGATTTTACCGACCAGGTGGCAGAGCAAAGCGTAATCGCTGCGGTTGCCCGCAAGCCGGAGCTGTACTGGGAGCTTGCCGACTTGCTGCCCCCTGACGCATTCGCACATGAAGGCGAGGCGTGGCAGCAGGTGGCAGCGGCCGTGGAGAGTGAACGGCCGCCGGCGGTGCCCGCCTGGGAACCGGCAGCGGACCCCCGGGCAGCAGCAGAGCGCCTGGCCGAACTCCTGCGGCAGCGGTTGCTGGCCGAAAGCCTGGCGAACCTGGCGGCCGACCTGTACGGGGGGAAGCCTGCCGGCGAGCTCCTGGCCCGCTTGGAGGAAGAGGCGGCCCGGGTGCAGGCCGCAGTGCGCGAGCTGCGGGCCGGCGAGGCCCTGGCAGTGACAGCACTCTTCCCGCAGGTACTCAACACACTGCGGCAGCGCAGGGAGGCGGTAAAGACACAGGGAGCAGGGGCCGTAGGGCTACCTACCGGTATCGCCAAACTGGACAAGTCCCTGGGCGGCCTGCAGCCTGGGTTGCACTTGCTTGCGGCCGAGCCCGGGCAGGGCAAGACAACCCTGTGCCTGCAGATCGGTGCGAACGTGGCCCGGGCGGGGTTCCCTGTGCTGTTCCTCACCTTCGAGGAAGCGCCCGAGCGCCTGGCGCTCAAAGTGGTGTGCCAGCGGGCCGGGCTGGAGATGAAGCGGTATGCCGAGGGGTACGGCGAGCCGGCCGAGGTAGAGCGGGCTATGCGGCAATACGGGCCTGAGCTCGCACCCTTCCACATCATCGAGGGGAGCGCCCGCCTTACTGTGGGCCAGGTAAGGGGCAAGGCCCTGCAGCTTATGGCGAAGCACAAGGCCCCACGCTGCTTCGTGGTGGTGGACTATCTGCAGAGATGGGCTGCAACCAGGCGAGAGTTTACCGACTTTCGGCATGTGGTGTCGGGCCTGGTGAGTGAGCTGCGGGAGCTCGCCCTGCGCCTGGATAGCCCCGTGTTGGCTATCTCCAGCCAGAACCGGCCGGGGCAGGGGCGTGCGGCACTCACCAGCCTGAAGGAGAGCGGCGACCTGGAATACAGCGCAGACACGGCGCTCTTTCTGGTGGAAGCCGACAAGCGGCCGGCGACTCCACCTTCCCGGGCTGTTGACCTGGCTATCGAGAAGAACCGCTTCGGGGACACCGGCATCGTGCAGCTTATCTTCCAGCCCCACCTGGGCAGCTTGCGGGAGGTGGCGAAGACATGAGCGGCCGGGATAACCTCACCCTTACCGAAAGCGAGCTTATGGCGTGCAGGCCGGTTCGTGGCGAAGGCGGCCGGGTGATACGCGCCTTCTGCCCGTTTCACGGATCGGACAAGCAACGAAGCCTGCGGATCGACCGGGAGACGGGGCGCTTTAACTGCTTCGCCTGCGGTGCATGGGGTTATACCGAGGAAGCGCGCCAAAGGTGGCGGGAAGAACGTGCGCCAGGAGGCCACAGGAGGCCGCAGGACGGCCGGAGACACCCAAGCAAGGGTAAAACCCTTCCGACGTACACGCGACCCCTTAGAAAGCCTGAGAAAGCGCCAAAGCCTTCGAGAGACGACCTGCCGGACCTGTTGCGGACCTATCAGAAAGCCTTGCCGGGAAGCCTGGGCGAAGAGTACCTAAAGCGGAGAGGCATACCCTTAGAAGTCGCTACAAGGTGCGGCGTGGGATACGCTGCGCCGGGAACGTGGGCGCACCCAGCGCGAGACTGGAAATGGGGGCGGCTGGTGTTCCCTCACACTGACCCGAGCGGCCGCCTGGTGAACCTCTACGGCCGTGCGGTGGGCGCAAACGAGAAGGTGCCCAAGGCCCTGCGCCACGACCACCTGCCCGGGCAGAAAGGCTATTTCAACGCTGCGGCGCTTCGTGTTGGCGAGGGGCCGCTTTTTGTCTGCGAGGGGGCCTTTGACGCGCTGGCGCTTATGGCCGCCGGATACCCGCGTACTGTGGCGACCTTCGGGGTGGACGGTTGGCGGTGGGAGTGGGCCCGGGACGTGCGGCAGCTTGTGCTGGCGCTGGACGCTGACGAGGCCGGGCAGCGCGCCTGGCGCGAGCTCGCCCGCCATGCGGTGCTGCGGGGCAAGCGAGTAGCCTTCCTGCCACCGGAAGCCTACGGCGGGCACAAGGACGCAAGCGAAGCCTGGGCAGCGGGGGTTCTGCAGGTGGGCGAATGGCCCGGCGACAAGGCGCAGGAACCGGCGGCCGGCGACGGCTGGGAGCTGATCGACAGTGAAACACTGGGGAGCGTATTGTCTTAGCGAAAGACGACGAAGCGGCGAAACGAGCGCCTAAAGGTTATGTCACCTATACCGCAAAGGAGATACGCCTTTTGGCAGGTTGTAGCCCTGAAGCCTTGCGGCAGGTACACGCAGTGAAACGCCTTATATCCGGCGTGTTGGTGGAGGTTTTGACGAAAGAGGAGGCGACCGCAGGAAGCTGACAGTCGGCGCATAGTAGACCGGACTTTTTGGACGTCCTAAAAGCGGAGCATCAAAGCGAAGCGACCCTCCCCCCTGATCGAGCGCCAGGCCTTCCCTGGTGGACCGGAGGCGGCCCTCCAAAAACCCCGGAAGGGCTTTACGCATGACCGGGGTATTGCATTTTTGCAATCCCTAAAAAGGCAAGGGATTGTATTTAGTACCACCCCTTAGGGACGTTCTAACCTCGAACCCCCTGGCGGAAGGGTGTCGGTAATGTCGATACCCATTAAAAGAAAGAGGACCGGGTGAGGAGCCCGGCCCTTTGCGGTTGCCGATTGGCGGGAGAGGGTACAAAACGGCAGTAGTAAAAAAACATTTTAGGCAGAGGCAGGCAATGGCTTGCCCTGTCCTCTTTTTTGCCGGCGCATTTCGTACAAAACGGTTCGGTTTTGTACAACAGAGAGGGGTAAAAACGGACAAAGAAGTATTGACATAAAAGGATAAAGGGTTTATAATTGGGCTAGAAAGGGGTAGAGAAAGGAGATGACGGCATGGAAAAGGCCGTTTGTTACATAAGGGTTTCTACAGAGGAGCAGGCTAGAGGCGGAGTTTCACTGGCGGCCCAAGAAGAAAGGCTTGCGGCCTACTGCAAGATGACCGGGCTGGAGATAGTGAAGGTAATCCGGGAGGAAGGGGTTTCGGCAGGCAAGCCCCTGGCCACCAGGCCGGGCGGAGAGAGACTGTTACAATTGGTGGCCCGTAAGAAAGTTAAGCACGTGGTGGCCCTGAAACTAGATCGGCTTTTTCGGGACGCCGAGGACGCCCTGCACCAGACCAAGGCCTGGGATAAGGCCGGGATAGCCCTACACCTGGTGGATATGGGCGGGCAAACCCTGAATACGGCGACAGCCATGGGCCGGTTTTTCCTGAATATGATGGCCGGCTTTGCCGAGCTGGAGCGAAACCTGATAGCGGAGAGGACGGCCACGGCCCTAGCCCACAAGAAGACCCACCGGGAAGTTTACAGCCCTACTCCCTACGGCTTTGACCGGGTAGAGGAAAGCCTGACGGAAAACGCCCAGGAGCAGGAGACCCTGGCGCAGATATTCGCCTGGAGACAGGCCGGCTGGAGCTTGAGGAAAATCGCAGCGGAACTGAACAGGCGTGGGGTGCCCACGAAGCAAGGCGGCCAGTGGTATGCCTCTACGGTGCGATATCTCCTACAGAACAATCTTTATCAGGAGGTGGCCTAAATGGCCGAAAGACTTTTGACCCCGGAGGAAGCTGCTGAGCGACTCGCGGTAAGCCCCAAGAGTATTCGGGAATGGCTGCGGCAAGGAAAGCTCAAGGGGGTCAGGGCGGGAAGGCTCTGGCGGATAAGGGAGCGCGACCTGGAGGCCTTCTTAGACCCTGTTCTCCATGCCCTGGAGACTGCTCCAGAGGACGACGAACCCTTGGCTGAAGAAGACAGAAAAGCCATTGCCGAAGCGGAAAAGGCGATAGCCCAGGGCAAGACCAAGCCCTGGGAACAGGTCAAAAGGGAAATAGGACTATGAGGTTTGAGGTGACCGAGCCGGCCGAAAGAGACCTGGCTGACCTGGACAAGAAAACCCAGAGGCGCATTAAGGCTGTCCTAGATCGGCTGCTGACCTACCCGCAAGCCATAGACCTGAAGAAACTCCAGGGTAGCCCGGAGAGATGGCGGGTGAGAGTGGGAGACTGGCGGGTTATCTTGCGGATTGACCGGGAGCAAGGGGTTCTCTACGTCCTGCGGATAAGGCATAGACGGTAGAGCCGAAGAAACAAGGAGGATTTAAAAGTGAGTCAAACAAAGGAACTTAAGGCGTGCCACGAAGACTGCAAACTGCCTCTTGCAATATTTGAAGGAGATCCCTTATACCAAAAACCGCTAAAAATTCCGCATATGAAAACATGCCAGTGTGAGCCAAACCATCTCAATTGTATGACTGCGAAAGAGTGGATTAAGTGCCAACTCGGGGTATGGCAATTTACATATGAGGGGCGCGATATAAGAGATAAAAACGTCCACCCAGCAACCTTCCCGATTTCTTTATCTAAGCGGGTCATAAGTCTCTTTACTCACGAAGGAGAGCTTGTCCTCGACCCCTTCGTCGGAAGTGGAACAACTTTAGTTGCTGCTAGTGATTTAAACAGAAATGCTGCTGGATTTGATTTACAAAGGACATATACTGAATTGTGCGCTTCGAGGCTGTCCGCCAATCCAAATCTTTTTAATGCCGCTATCCAAATTGCAATACAGGACGATGCCAGAAATATTCCCCTTTACCTCGAGCCCGAAAGCGTAGCCCTTATCTGGACATCCCCGCCTTATGCCAACCTTCTCAATCGAAGGCGCAAAAACAAGTCTCGCCGTAACAGGAAAAATGAACAATTTGGTAAGATCGAACAGTATTCACAAGACCCGCGCGACCTGGGCACGATGGAATTGGACACATACACAAAGGCGATGGGGGACATCTTTGAAGGGCTTCTGCCGTTGCTGAGGCCAAAAGGCCACTGTGTCATCAACGTACCCGATATGTGGTGGGAAAATGAACGTATTACAATTCACGTATCTCTGATTCAAGAACTCAGACAGCGCGGTTACGAGCTTCGCAATATTATCATCTGGGATAGGACGAATGTCGTTAACCAAATTGGGATTTTCGGTTGGCCCAATAATTACATTACTATGGGTGTTACTTTTGAGTACCTTTTAGACTTTTGGCGCCCGCTTTAACTCTCAAGAGAAGGAAGGAAAACAGAATGAAGATATTCACAAAACAAGATTTAATAAATGCCCTTCAAGAGATTCGTGCAATGGGTTGGGTACCGAATCTCAGGCCGGGGAACGCAGGTGCCGTAGGAAATACACTTGAAGACCTTTTAGAGATTCAAGAAAACAATTTACCCATTCCTAATGCTGCCGAATGGGAATTAAAATGCCAAAGAATTGGGACGAGTTCTTTAATAACTCTGTTTCATATGGAACCATCACCGCGTGCAATAAGATTCGTCCCTAATATCTTACTGCCTAAATATGGCTGGCCACATGAACAAGCGGGAATAACTTACTCAAAAGATGAGATGAGTTTCCGCCAGACAATAAGTGCGCTTTCAAGAACAGACCGAGGATTTGGTATAGTGGTAGACCGTAGACAAAGGAAACTCTTGGTATCATTTGACGCAAGGTGTGTTGACCAACGCCATAACGAGTGGCTTACATCTGTAAAAGAACGGGTTGGCCACCTTGACGAGTTAAACCCCCAGCCTTATTGGGGGTTTGATGATTTATTTCACAAGGCTGGAACGAAATTATTGAACTGCTTTTTCGTTAGGGCTGAAGTAAAGAGAGAGGAAAGCCAGGAATTTTTTCGTTATAGCGAAATTATGGTCTTCGAGAAGTTTTCCCTAGAAAAGTTGATCAACGCTATAGAAAACGGTTACATTTTAATTGACTTTGACGCAAGAACAGGGCATAACCATGGCACCAAATTCCGTCTCCGCCAGGATAGGTTTCATGAACTGTACGAGAAGGTTACGCTCATTGAATCCGATAGAAATTGAACCCCTTCCCCGGTGGACACCCTCTCCACCGGTGAATAAAGGTTGACAAGGGGTATGGATAGACACCCTTACCAAACCCCTATCCATCATGATAAGGGGTTGATAAGGGGTAGAGGAGCGGGAACCGCAACGACCGCAGCAAGACCGCAAAGAGGCTGAGGAGGCCAACGGCATGGGGAATAGCGAGGATAGATTGCTGACAATCGCAGAAATAGCGCAAGAGCTGAAACTGCCAGAATCAACGGTGAGATATTACCGGGATCGGTTTGCTGATTTTATACCGACCGTAGGCCGGGGGCGCGGCAGGAAGTACAAACCGGAGGCCCTGGAGGTATTGCGGTTTATTGCGGAAGGGTTGCGGAACGACCTAACCGCAACGGAAGTTGCGGAAGCCGTAAGCCGCATGTTTCCGAGCAGGAGCGGTGGGGGTGCCGGATAGACTACACCGCGTGGCCCCCTTCGCTAAACAGCTTGCGCCCTGACCTGGCTGCAGATAGAGCCGACGACATGCTAGAGGGGGACGGCACCGAGGCCACCCCCGAGAGAGCTCCCCGCAACTATTGGCCTGACTTTCTGCAAGCAGAAACATGGATCACTCCACCGGCGCAGGTGGTGGAGGCAAACAAGAAAGCGCACCGCCTGCCGGCACAGGCACCGCAACTCTTACCAGCCCGGAAAAGGGAGAGGCCCTACACTGGCGCAGACCTCAAAGCAGACCGCGAAAAACTTGGCTGGACGCAGGCAGATGTAGCGCAACACCTGGGCCTTTCGCTTAGTGCAGTGCGGAAGATGGAGCGTGGAACACGCAGGATACTCCCCCGCTACAGGCAGCGTTTAAGGGCCGCCTTGCGTGGGACTGAGTGACACAAGAGGGCGGCCCAAACCGGCACAGAGCACACTGCACAGCGCAAAATGCGGCCCAAACCCGCTTCCCAGGCCGGTTTGGGCCGCTATTGCTTGTGTCACTTCCAGGAATCAGGGGAAAACGGGCTCAATCCCGCTTCCCAGGCCGGTTTGGAGGTGACACAAAAACCTCTAGATACCCATGACAAACTCTCTAGATACCCATGACAAACTTTTTTCGGCCGACAGGCCGCAAACGCGGTCAAGTCCTAAATGCGGTGTAAATTCGTCTCCCGGCTGTTGAGTTCAAACTTAGGCTGCGGTGTTTCGTTGGGACTCCGTCTCAGTAGGTTTGTCGTTGCTTTCTGAGCGTTTGTGCTCCCAATAGGCGTCCATCCGAAAGTAGTGCCGCCCGATCGCCCACTCCTCATCCTGCTCCATCAGCAGCGCTCCTAAGAGGCGTAGAGCTGAGTCGATGTTAGGGAAGATGCCGATCACTCGCTCCCGCCGCCGCACCTCCCGATTAAGGCGTTCGAGCCCGTTGGTACTACGCAGCCGGCGTCGATAGGGCTCAGGGAGTGCCATGACGGCCATGGCGTCATCGAAGCCGGCCTCCAGGCACGTGACGGCTCGTGGCGCTGTCTGGGCGTATTCCGAGACGATGTCGTCAAGTAGACCGCGTGCCGTCGTGATGTCCGGTGCGTTAAACATGAGCCTCAGCTTCGCCTTCAATGTATCGTGATACCGCTTTGGGCAGGCGTCCATGATATTGCGCATGAAATGCACCTGGCAGCGTTGCCACGCAACGCCCTGAAAGTGGCGCTTTGCGGCGTTGACTAGACCACCGTGATGATCGGAGACCACCAGATCCACACCGTGCAGCCCACGCGCAATGAGCCAGCGGAAAAACTCCGACCACGTCGCCTCCGACTCGCTGTCGCCGACCATGAGCCCCAGCACTTCACGATAACCTTCCTCGTTCACGCCCACAGCGATCAAGGCGCTCTGCGGGACCACACGGTCTTCCTTGCGGATCTTGAGCTGCATTGCGTCGACGATGATAAACGGGAACCGCTTATCCTTGAGGCTCCGCCCGTTCCACCCCGACACCACAGGATCAAGCGCCTTACACAGCGCCGATACCGTCGACTTCGAGAAGCTTGTCCCACAAAGCTCCTCGGTGATCCGGCGGACCTTGCGTGTGGAGACGCCGTTGATCACCATTTCCATGAGGGCCAGAATGAGCGCCTGCTCGCGCGCTGTGCATGGCGTGGGAACCCTGTGCCTGCTTGCAGGCATGTAACAGGTGGAGTTTGTGAACAAAGTACGAGCAAAACATGAACAGTTTCCGGCGCTCGCGCCTGCGTATGTCG
>Ga0209718_1001684_pt1 | contig 24142 bp, 34 predicted proteins | sample AD_JPNAS1_MetaG_FD_184420 | JGI IMG/M metagenome (GOLD analysis project Ga0209718, IMG submission 184420) | Active sludge microbial communities of municipal wastewater-treating anaerobic digesters from Japan - AD_JPNAS1_MetaG (SPAdes) (version 2) | ecosystem: Engineered > Bioreactor > Anaerobic... | reverse complement strand
GGTCCAAGGACGCTTACACCACGGACACCCCGAGCGCTGCCCTCTCAGACAAGCTCAAAGACCTATGCGGCGGATCGGGCGTCAAGAACTGGTCCTTCGTCGAGAACGTGCCCGCTGGCACCGGCGACGGGCAGTCGGGGTCCAACAACTACTCCGTCGACGTGTTCAAGTGCGCCGGGACGGGCGACGACGCGAACAGCGCGGGCATCGACTTCTACGTTGCCATCCATCGGCAGGTCGCGTCTCCGCACACAGCTTTCGTGATGCGCGCCTTCGAGCTGTACTCTCCGACCACCGAGGAATCGAACAAGGGGATGTGCGCGGCGCCGACCGGGGGTGAAAATGCGACGATAGTTATCCCCGACCCGACCACGTTCCGCTTCGACTACACATCTGGCAACCCGAACTGGCGCACCTTCGAGGCGCGACGGTGTAACGCCAATGCCTATGGCAGTTACTGGTCCGTTACGCTCGCCAACAACGGATTCACCGGCGGCTGGAAGTTGACCAACGACTACGTGCTCTTCCACGCTTATTCCGGCACCATTGCGATGGTTTGCTTCGCGGGACTCTTGGAGTCGTCTGTGAATGGCACGAGTGATCCGATGCCATTGGTGATGTTCGGCGGGAGTGGAACCACTGACGGCGGAGGGATGTCCGGGGTAGACGTCATCTTCGGCAATGCGAACGGCGCATTTTCGCGCCTGCCTGGCGTGACATCGCAGCGACTCACGGCTTCTGGATTGAGCGGGGTCGCCAACAACAATGTCTGGGGCTGCCATACGCAAGCCGTGACATCGCCGCTGCTATTCGGAAGGAACACCGCAAACTCAAACGACTTCTGGCTCGGCAACACTCTTCCTGCATCACGCATCACTGTCGTGCATAAGATGCTGCTATCCGCAAGCTCAGTCGTCACATGGCCGAGCCAAATCGGCTGGCTACGCGGCATATTGCCTGCAAGCCTGCTTGCGACCGGAGTATCAGCGTCGTCAGACATGTACAACACGACGACCATCGGAGCGAATGCTGACTGGACTGTCGTAGGCCCTGCCTATTCTGCGGTCATTGATGGCTACTCAGCAATCATCACGAGGGCCGTCTGATGGCCGCCCTGAACAGCGACCGCGACCTGACATTGGCCGACGTGCAGACGACCACCGCGATCAAGGCGCTCGCCGTCGAGCCGCCGCAGCCGACCAAGCCTCCGCTGGTCTATGTCGCTCCCTCGAACTTCCTGCTGCAATCTCCCGTACGCGAGGCATTCCCTCTAGGTGATGGCGGTGGCGAAACGCCGCCCGGGCCGGGCGAGACAATCACCGTGGTAATGCCCATCGACATGATGGGAGGTGTATCGGGATGAGGCTCATCAAGTCAGGGGCGGCTGGATTCTCGACCTACTGGGTGCTCAGGGACGCCACGACGCATCTCCCCAAGACGGACGTGGCCATCACCGATATCGACACCTACTACCAGAAAGAGGGCGCGGCTCAGTCGGAAAAGAAAGACCTTGAAGCACTCGCTGCCGCGGACTCCGCGTTCTCACAGGGCAAGGGATACCACTGCGGCAACGGCGTCTACCGCATCGACTTCACCGCCTCCGCCTTCAACGGTGCTGTCGGGTCCGAGGTCGTGCTCATCGTCGTCGCTGAGGGCTGCGACACGCTCTACCAGAGGGTGCTCATCGCACCGGCGATGAACATGGCGTACATAAATGGCAGCGACCCAGGAGACGAGCTCAGGGACGAGTTATTCGGTTCACCCGCTTCGTCACTGAACGCCAACAACGTCAACCTCCTCGCAAACCAGCGGCCGCTGTCCACTATCGCCGCCGCAAGTGACATCCCGAGCGCGGCCAGCAACGCGGCCGCCGTCTGGGGCGCGGCGACCCGTGCCCTGACCGACAAGGCAGGATTCACCCTGCACTCCGATTACAACGCCGCCAAGACCGCCGCCCAGGCGGGCGACGCGATGAAGGTCTCGGTCGGCACCGGCGCGGGCCAGATCAACGCATCCGGCGGCAAGGTGCCTGCGACCCTGGCGTCTGGCGACGTGACCGGCAACGTGCCCGCCGACGTGAAGGCGATAGCAGACAACGCCGTCTCTGCCGACGCCGTGGCCGCTGGCGCAGTGACGAAACTGCAAAGCGGGCTCGCGCTCGACTCCACCGTGGCCAAGGACGCGACCGTGGCGAAGGACGCGACCGTGGCCAAGGCAGCGACCGTCGGCAGTCCGCTCCAGGCCGGAGACTACACGACGCCGCCCACCAAGGAGGCTGTCGCCGGTCAGGTGCGCACAGAGCTCGGGACAGAGCTCGGGCGCATTGACGCGGCTGTCTCCACTCGCCTTGCGGCAGCGTCATACAGCGCCGCGCCGAGTGCCGCCGACGTGGCCGACGCGGTGTGGGATGAAGCGATCGCAGCGCACGACGACGATGGTTCGACCGGCGAAGCTCTCGCCGCGGCAGCCACCGGCGGCGACCCGTGGGCCACGGAAATACCCGGTTCTTATGGGGCCAACACGGCCGGCAAGATCGTGGGTGACAACTTGAACGCGACCGTGGCAAGCCGACTGGCCGCGGCTTCCTACAGCGCGCCGCCCAGCGCCGGAAGCGTCGCCGATGCCGTCTGGGACGAGGCGCTCTCCGGTCACACCGACGACGGCAGCGCCGGCAAGACGCTGGCGGCGGCGGGCTCGGCAGGCGACCCCTGGGCTACGGCAGTGCCGGGCAGCTACGCCTCCGGCTCCGCCGGGCAGATCCTCGGTGACTGCCTCGACGCCGCCGTCTCCAGCCGTCTGGCAGCCGACAGCTACGACAGCCCGCCGTCGGCCGAAGACAACGCCGAGGCGGTGTGGGAGTACGAGACCCGCGAGCTGACCAGCGCCGGAGCCGGCGGCGCGACTGCCAAAGAGGTCTGGGAGTACGAGACGCGCGGCCTGACCGACAAGACCGGGTTCTCGCTCGCCGGCGGGCATGGGCTCGCACTCGATTCAACAGTCGCCAAGGATGCGACGGTCGCGAAGGACGCCACCGTGGCCAAAGATGCCACGGTCGCCAAGGCGGCCACGGTCGGGACTCCGCTGCAGGCCGACAGCTACACCGCGCCGCCCTCCACAGGCGACATCGCCACTGCTGTCTGGGGTGCGGGCACGCGCACGCTGAGCAGCTTCGGCACCCTCGTCTCGGACGTCGCGACGGCAGTCTGGGGCGCGGCGGTGCGCACGCTGAGCGCGTTCGCCTTCACGCCGACGCCGTCGAACGCGGACGACGTGACCGCCATCAAGGCGAAGACGGACAACCTGCCTGCCGTTCCAGCAGCCAAGGGTGATGTCCCGACAGCGGCCGACGTAGCCACCGCAGTCTGGGCCGCCGGTGCGCGCACGCTGACCAGCTTCGGCACGCTCGCGTCAGACGCCGCTACAGCCGTCTGGAGCGCCGCTGTGCGCTCGCTGACGGACAAGGCGGGGTTCACCCTGCACGGCAGCTATGACGCCGCCAAATCGGCCGCCAGTCAGGCCAGCGTCAACGCGCTCCCCAGCGCCGATGACGTGACGCAGGCAGTGTGGGATGAGTCGCTTGACACGCACAACGTCGCAGGCAGCACGGGCGCCGCTCTCACAGCGGCCGGTATCGCCGGCGACCCGTGGACCGCCGACGTGCCGGGCAACTACGATGTCGGTACGGCAGGGGCTCTCCTGCCGGCTCTTGCCGCCGCGCTCAGTGCGCTCGGCGCCGGCAGCGTCGTCGTCACCAGCCCGGTCGCTGAGTCCGGCACGGTCACGCTGCACGCCGGCGACGATTACGACCCAGCCGACGGTCGCGGCCTGCTCTTCACGGTCGCAGACGAGACGCACGCGCTGCATCTTGACGAGGCCGGGTGCGTGGTCCGCTTCAAGTCGCCGCAAGTGACATGGAGCGCGGCCAGCGTGTCGACCACTCCGGCGGGCTATCTGGTCATGTTCTCGCTCACGCACGAACAGACGAGCGCGCTGTCGATCACGCGGCAGCTCTACGAGCTCGAAGCGACGCAGGCCGACGGCGACATCATCACGCTCGCCACCGGCACGCTCGTCGTCGTGCGCGACATCCCGGCCGTGGGCTGACGCCGTGGCGGCTCCTGCCGTCGTCAAGGTCGCGCAGCGCTTCAAGGCCGGACTGCTGGCCGGGGAGCGCGCGCACCAGCTCGAGATGGCACGGCGCTATCTCAGCGTCGAGCGCGCGCTGGCGGACAAGATCACTGTCCTTGCCGAGCAGGTCACGCGCATGGCCGCCCAGGGCAAGGACATCCCCATCGGGCGCATCTACCGGCTCGAGCGCTGGCGTGAGCTTGACGCGGCCTTGCTGCGCGAGCTGGCCGGGTTCAACTCGTGGACGCTCGACGCTATCGGCGCGCGACAGGCTGAGCTTGCACAGATGGGGGTCGTGCAGGCGCAGGAGCTGCTGCGCGCGGCCGGCATCACGGGCACGTTCGACGCTCTCGGCGCGGACGCCGTCATGGCGATGGTCGGGTACGCCGGCGACGGGTCTCCGCTGTCGGCGCTGCTCGCCGAGGCCTACCCGGCGACGGTCGACGCTATCGGCGGCGAGCTCGTCAAGGGCGTCGCGCTGGGGCTGAACCCGAAAGTAACGGCGCGCAACATGCGAAACGCGTCGTCTATCGGCCTTGACCGCGCCTTCCTGGTCGCTCGCACAGAAGAGCTGCGCAGCTTCAGGACCGCATCACAGGCGCAGTACATCGCCGCCGGCGTGACGAGATACCAGAGAATCGCGTCGCTCGACGACAGGGCGTGTATCGGCTGCCTTGCCGCCGACGGCGAGGTCTTCGAGACGGAGCAGACATTTGACGATCATCCTGCATGCCTGCTACCTGGTACGGATGTGCTCGCGACCAGCGTGCTTGCCGCTACCAGAGCCCGGTACGAAGGGCCGGCAGTTGAGATACGAACGCGTCTTGGGCGCAGGATTACCGTCACCCCGCAGCATATGGTACTCACGCGGCGCGGATGGGTCGCCGCTCAGTCGCTCAAGCAGGGTGACGAGCTTGTCAGTTCCGGTCCCCTTGAGCGGGTGGCGCGATGCCTTGCTCCAGACGATGACGACATGCCAGCCGTGGTTGAGGATGTATTCGCAGCGCTCGCGATGACGGGCGGCGTGCGCTCCGTAAGCGTGCCATCCTCCCCCGAACAGTTCCACGGCGATGGACGCTCCCTCAATGGCAAGGTCGACATTGTATGGTCCGATCGCCTTCTGAAGCGTCACAGCGAAGCCACGTTCGGCAAGGCGAGCAGCTACCCATCGCTCGGGCTCGGTCGCGTGGCTCCCGTTCCGCTGCTTGCCGCGAGCGCGGCTGGCGAGATGCCTGTCTGTCAATGGCTTGCCGCGCACAGCGTCATGCGCCGCCTGAGTGACGCGGCGGCGTCCCTCTGCGCCCATCGCCGCCATGCGCAGGACGTTAGCCTCACTGCGACCACGCCGCGTAATGCCGAGCGCACGCAGACGAGCGGCTATCACACTGCGGGACACTCCGTATCGACCAGCGAGGGACTTCTCAGGCTCGCCGCCCACGTACCGCGCGGCCAGCTCGTCAAGGGGCAGAGGCAGGCGCGCGCGAGCTGCCGCGGCGGTGCGCTCCGCGCAGATGGTCTTGGACTCGGCAGGGGTGCGGCGCACGCCCCGAGCGTCGAGGACATCCGCGAGGCGCTTGTAACTCACATGACAGGCGCGGGCGGCGTTGTCGAGGCTAGTTCCCTCGACGTACATCTTGACCGCGTCGTCGACCTCACGATCACTCGCCATACGGGACATGTGTATGACCTCCAGACTCCGGATGGTTGGTATCTCGCCGACGGCATCGTCGTGCACAACTGCCGATGCACCGCCGCTCCCATACTACCAGAACAGGAGCCCTTCCAATCCCGCGGCGAAGACTGGTTCAACCAGCAGGACGAAGCCACGCAGGAGCAGATCATGGGGCCGGGTCGCTTGGAGCTCTATGACTCCGGCGCTGCCTCGTGGTCTGACATGTGGACGCGCGTTGACGACCCAATATGGGGAGGCGCGGTCGTGCCGGCCAATGTGGGCGACCTGGTCGGCGCTTGAACATCTGGTAACGAGCGCACGCCCGGCCGCGTGCAGACTCATATCCAAACGCGGCGAGACGCCGCCGACAACGAGGTGAGGCGGGATGCCTGACGATAAGACAACCCAGGAGCCGAACGCGGAAGGCAAGGACGACGGCAAGACGCCGCCGGCCGACTTCACCGCTTGGCTCGCCGGCCAGCCCGAGGATGTGCAGTCGCTCTATGAGCAGCACACCGCGGGCCTCAAGTCGGCGCTGAAGAGCGAACGGCAACGGAACGCTGACCTTGCCGCAGAGCTGCGAGACGCGGCCGGCAAGGCGACCGGCGAGGCGAAGGCCGAACTCGACGCGCTGGCGACACGGGCTGAAGAGGAGTCGCGTCGCGGCGACTTCTACGAAGCTGCGCACTCCGCAGGCTGTACCAACCTGCGGCTGGCCTATCTCGCGGCCCGCGAGATCGACGCCTTCGACAAGCGCGGCAAGCCGGACATCGAAGCCGTGAAGAGCAAGTTCCCTGAGCTCTTCGCGCGCCCGCATGTGGCCGACGTACGCGCCACGCAAGGCTCCGCGGGAGGCGGGCCGGCGGCGTCAGCGTCGGATGCTATCAACAGGCACATCCGCGAGGCCGCGGGTCGCACCGTGGTCTGAGAAGAGGAGTACAAGGACATGGCTTTCATCACTGCCAACGATGCCGCCGCCCTCATCGACCAAGAGGTGAGCGCAGACATCATCACCAACATCGTGAGCGATGGCTCGCAGTTCCTGCCGCTGATGAAGCGGCTGCCCGACATGAGCGCCAAGCAGACCAAGATCCGCGTGATCACCGCCCTGCCGAACGCCTCATTCGTGAGCGGCGCCAAGAACACCAGCGCCCCCGGCACCAAGCCGACGTCACGGGTCGCGTGGGACAACGAATACATCACCGCCGAGGAACTGGCCGTCATCATCCCGATCCCTGAGGAGTTCGTCGACGACGCCTCCTACGACATCTGGGGTCAGATCAAGCCGTCCCTCGTGGAGGCGTTCGGCTATGCCATCGACGCAGCCATCGCACGCGGCACGAACAAGCCTGACAGTTGGCCGGATGGCCTCGTCACACAGGCGATCAACTCCGGCAACGCGGTCACACTCGGCGCCGGGGAGGACATCTACGATGACATCCTCAGCGAGAACGGCGTCTTCGCCAAGGTGGAGTCCGACGGCTACATCGTCAGTGCAGCCATGGGCGCGGTGCCGCTCAAGAGCAACCTCCGCGGCCTGCGTGACGACAACGGACAGCCGATCTTCAAGCGCGAGGGCGTGCAAGGCGCGACCGTCTACATGATCGACGGTGTGCCGATCTCGTTCTCGACCACTGGCGCGCTGCCGTCTGATGTGGCGCTCATGCTGGCCGGCGACTTCAAGCAGCTCGTCTATGCCATCCGGCAGGACATCACCTACAAGGTGCTCTCCGAGGCGACGCTGACCGACGGTCAGGGCAGCGTGCTGTACAACCTGGCCGAGCAGGACATGGTCGCGCTGCGCGCCGTCATGCGTCTCGGCTGGGCCTCTCCGCGTCCGGCGAACATGCTGGAGACGAAGACCGGCGCCGACCACTTCCCGATCGGCGTGCTCCTGCCTTCGTCCGGCAGCGGTAGCTGAGTCGAGGCCGCGCCAAGTGCGACGGCCGCCACGCTGGAGTCCGGCAGGCTCGCCCCAGTCGGCGGGCCTGCCGGTCGACTTCTTCGCGACGCGAGCGCACTACATCGACCACATCGCCCCCGTCTGGTCCGCACTGGACCAGCGGGGGCTCTTCTGTGTCCCTGACGAGCTCGCGTCGCACGCACGTAGCCGCGGCGTGAAACCCGCACCGTTGTCTGAACTCGCCGCCGGCGACGGGCCGATCGTCACGTCCGCCTATGCCGATATGAGCCGCTGCACCAAGTCGCAGCGTCACCTCATCATGTTCGAACATGGCGCCGGGTTCAGCTTCTCGAACGTGCATCCGTCCTACGCTGGCGGCTCGCATGACCGGCGTTTCGTCTCGCTGTTCTGTGAGGTCAACGATTGGACTCAGCGCCGTAATCTGCGGACCTTCCACGACGCACGCTCGCACGTCGTGGGCTGTCCCAAGCTGGACGGCATGAGCAAGGCTAAGCGGACGAGGCGCGCCAAGAGTGGGCCGGTCGTCTGCGTCTCGTTCCACTGGGACTGTCTGGTCGCGCCTGAGACGCGTTCTGCGATGTCGCATTACGAGGGCGTGCTGCCCGAGATCGCGCGCCAGTTCAATCTCGTCATGCACGGTCACCCGCGCATCGCAGGACGCTCGCGCGAGCTGGCCGACAAGCTCGGGCTCGAATATATCGAATCGTTCGACGAGGTCTGCCGTCGCGCCGACGTGTACGTGAACGATGCCAGCTCGACGCTATATGAGTTCGCTGCACTGGCCGGACCCGTGGTCGTCCTGAACGCACCCTGGTATCGGCGCGGCGTCGACCACGGTCTGCGTTTCTGGGACTGCTCCGACATCGGCCCATCCTGCGATGAGCCGGAAGAGCTCGCCGATGCCATCCGCGCGGCTATAGACGAGCCCAAGGAGATGCGCGAGCGCAGGGAGGATTACAGTCTGTCCGTCTTCCCCTACATGGGCGAGTCTGCCGAACGTGCCGCGCACGTCATCGCGCACCTGCCCGAGCTTGTCGCCGGCGAAGCGCTGCCGCCCCTGCGCCCCGAGCCGCTCCCGCCCGGTTGCGCGGTTGCGACCGTCGACAAGGCGACCATCGCCGACGTGCTCCTATGGCACGGCGAGGCGGCGCTCGACGTCAGAGAGGCGGAGTACATCGCTCACCTCGGTCCTGGCGTGCGCTTGACCGGATCGCTCGAGCCTGCCTTCCGTGCGCTCCTGGCCGGGTGGGATTGCGTGGCCGCGCATGTGCCGTATCCGTACAAGGCCGCCACCGCGCCGCGCATGCTCAAGTATGACGAACGCGCCTACTTCGCGCGTGCCGGCCTGAAGCCGCAGGACGCGAAGACGTGGCTGCTCGACCTGTCGTTCGCGCTCGAGGTACGCGAGTGAGCCGCGCCATAGTCTGCATGGCGTTCGGTGAGAAGGCGCGCGCCGAAGCCGCCAAGCTGTCCGAGTCGACGCCGTATCCGCTCGTCTGCGTGGGCGACAAGCCGGTGCCGGGCTGCGAGTGGAAGGCGTGGAAGGGAGACTCGCCATTCGATGAGGCGGGCGGACACAACTTCCAGTTCAGGGCGGGGCGCGTCAAACCGTTCCTGCACGAGTACGTCGAGGCCGACAAGGTGCTGTATCTCGACACAGACTGCAAAGTGGTCGGGCCGCTTGACGATGCGTTCGATGCGCTCGACCGCTATGACATGTGCATCGCCGAGCATCCGTCGCAGCTCGCCAGTCAGCTCTACAACAAGCCGCGCGCCGGGTGGTATCACAGCCGTCGTGAGGCGCGCTGGACGGAGCACAGGTGGGGCACGCTGGCGCTCCCCTACTGGAATAGCGGCGTGATCTTCTGGCGCCAGGGGGAGGCGATGCGCCGCGTCTTCGCCGCGTGGGCCGACGAATGGCTGCGATTCGCACAATGGGATGAGCAGCTCGCGCTCATGCGCGCTGTCTACAACAACCCGGTGCGACTGATGGTCCTGCCGGTGGGATGGAACGCGCCGCACGCAAACCAGGCCGAGGCCGTCTTCCACTGGTACGGGCGCGGCACGTCGCGAGTGGATGGAGCATCATGAACAAGGCTGACGTGTTCTCTCGCATCTACCGCGAGAACCACTGGGCCAGCGCGGAGACGCGCTCTGGCGTAGGGTCGGAGATGGGGCGCACGCAGTCGGTGCGCGAACGCCTGCCGTGGCTCTTCGATGTGCTCGGGGCCAAGAGCGTGCTCGATGCAGGCTGCGGGGATCTCAACTGGATGCAGCACGTCGAGGCTCAGGTAGAGTACGTCGGCGTCGACATCGTGCCCGAACTCGTCGCCACGCTGGAACGCGAGCACGCCGGCGACGGGCGGCGCTTCGATTGCCTCGACATCACGCTCGACATCCTGCCGCCCTGTGACCTCATCATCTGCCGGACGGTACTCTTTCACCTGACGCTCACCGACGCGCAGAACGCGCTCGACAACTTCCGTGCCTGTGGGGCGAGCTGGCTGCTGGCCACGACCTACCCGTGGCACTTCCCCAACGTCGACATCGCCACCGGCGGCTGGCGGCGGATGAACCTGCAAGCGGAGCCGTTCTGCCTTCCGTGGCCCTGGCTCCTGCTTCCCGAGGACGAACTCGACCCGAACGCGCCGTTCAACCCCGGCTATCTGGGGCTATGGAGACTGGGGAGCGACATCGATGGCCTGTCTTGACTTCAACCAGGATGCGCGCTTCACGGTGCATGGCATCCCGTCCTACGTACAGCCGGATGAACTGGCCGAGCTGGCGCGCCTCGCCGCTGATGCCGACGGTGAGCGGATACTCGAAATCGGCTCGTGCTATGGGGCATCGACCGCCACGCTGGCGCTGGCCGCGCCGCGGTCGACCATCTACGCGATAGACGCCTTCCTCTGGTCACCGATCCCGGAGATGCCGGCCAGCGCGAGCCGTCTTGCCGGCAATCTTTCCGCTGCGGGCGCGACCAACGTCTGCATCATCGAGGGCGACTCGCAGGCGGTGGTGCGTTCGTGGATGCTCCCGCTCGCGCTGGTCTTCGTCGACGGAGGCCATGACCTGGACGAATGTCTCGCTGACCTGGAGGGCTTCGCCCCGTTCACTGATGTCATGGCCGTGCACGATTACGGCATGCAGTTCACGCCTGGAGTGGCTGAGGCCGTCGACAGCTTCTGCGATGCCTACGGCTGGCGCATCGACAAGATCGTCGCCACGCTCGCCGTCCTGCGTCGCACCTCAAGTCGGTAACGACCACGCCGCTCATCCACGTCAGACTGAGGGCGTAATCATCGCGAGCGTCCGGCACGCAGCCGGGCGTGAGCTTGACCGTGCCGAGGTGCCGATGAGCGCGACTGACGAGCAGATAGCGCGTCTGCGGCGCATGACTGCAGAGCCGACCGCGGACACCTACGATGACCGCGCGCTGGCCGACTACATCGAGGCGCATCCGCTACGTGACGCGGATGGACGCGACCCCGGCGATGAGACGTGGGCGGACACTTACGACTTCGCCGCCGCGGCTGCCGACGTGTGGGATGAGAAGGCAGCCGGGTTGATCGAGGAGGTCGATGCCAACGTGGACGGCGCATCACTGGCGCGCTCGCAGGCATACCAGCACGCCAGGGCGGAAGCGCGGCGCTGGCGGGCACGGTCGCACGCCTCGCCGGTGCGCATCGCGACCTCGCCGCCGCCGGGACTGGACGAGAGCGATGCGCCTGCGTCCTGACGCACTCACAGCCGCTCAGCGGGCCTATGAGAGCGAGATGAGGGACATAGGCCAAGTGATGCGCTGCGAGACGACAGAGGACTCCTACGGGGCTCCTGTGGAGTCCTACGTCGCCGGCGAGCGCATCCCCTGCATGTTCAGTTTCCTGAGCGCGACGGAGCGTGCCACTCTCGACCCGACCTACTCGGTCATGGTCGGTCGCGCCCGCCTGCCGCTCGGCACGGACGTGACGCGGCGCGACCGCTTCAGCGTGCTGGAGCGGTTCGGCAAGACGCTCGTGCGTCCGCGCGAGTTTGCCATCATGGGCGAGCCGCGCGAGACGGCCGCGTATCTGATGCTGGAGCTCTCCGAGGTCGGGGCATGAGCGGACTCGACTTCAAGATACTGGGCGCAGACAAGGCAATGGCCGATATCAGCGGCACGATCGCAGCCTATCCGAAGGTCGTTGGGAGGGCCTGCGTCAAGGGGGCTCACATCATCGAGCGCGAGGCCAAGCTGCGCGCGCCGGTCGACACTGGGGCGCTGCGTGGCTCGATCAGCGTCGACCCGATCCCGATGGGCGCCGACGTGGGGCCGCACGTCGACTACGGCGCTTATGTCGAGTTCGGCACGGTGAACACGCCCGCGCAGCCCTATCTGGTGCCGGCCGCCGATGCGACGCGCTCGCAGGTGTCCGAGATCGTGCGCCGCGAGATCGCTGGGGGCAAGTGGTGAGTGCCGTACAGCAGGCATACGACGCACTGTGCGCCGACGCCGCGCTCCTGTCGATGGTCGACGGACGCATCTATCCCGGCCGTCTGCCGCAGTCGGAGCCGAACTCCATCGCGGCGCTGTTCCCCTGCATCGTCTACCGGCAGGTCTCGCTCGGTGACGCGCCGGTGTCACACGACGGGCTGGCCGGCTGGGAGCGTCCGCGGGTCCAGATCGATTGCTGGGCCGAGCCTGACGGCGAGGACTCGGCCTATGCGCTCGCGCATGCGGTGGCCGATGCGGTCAAGACCGCCGTGCGCGCGGCCAGCTTCACGGTGGAGAGTGAGAACGACCTGCCCGACCCGGAGACCAGCCTGCACCGCGTCATCATCGACGCGCTGTTCTGGACCACAAGCACAGACTAAGGAGAGCGACATGACCCAGACTCAGGCAATCCGCAGCCATCCGTTCAGCCTCTACATGGGCAACGGGTCGACGCCCGAGACGTTCCAGCTCGTGCCCGAGGTGGGCGACATCACGAGCCCGTCAGGAGAGCGCGAAGAGATCGACGTGACCTCGCACGATTCGACCGCCAAAGAGTACCTGATGGGGCTCAAGGACTACGGCGACTGCACGTTCCCGATCAACTGGATCCCCGGCAATGCCATCCACAAGGCGCTCTGGGACGCGGCCGAGGACGACGAGCCCACCAACTTCCAGATCAAGGACGACCCGACCACGCCGACCATGACGCTCGCCTTCGCGGCCCTGGTCAAGACGCAGCCGACGATGGACTTCCCCATCGATGAGGCGGTCACGGCCGAGGTGACTTTGCGCGTCACCGGAGACGTGCTCATGACGGTTACCGGGAGCGGCTCCTGATGGCAGCCAAGAAGCAGGGCACGCGCGACCTCATCCTGGCCGCTGACGATCTGCGGCATGAGGACGTGCATGTGCCTGAGTGGGGCTGCACGGTCCGGCTCAAGGCGATGACGGGAGAGGAGCGTGACTCATTCGAGAGCTCTATCCTGCGAGACCGCTCCGACCCGTCCAGCGGCGTCGACCCGCGCAACTTCCACGCCAAGTTCCTGGTCCGCATCCTGTGCGATGCGGACGGGAAACGACTGTTCTCTGATGACGACGTGGAACTGCTGTCCGGCAAGAGCGCGAGCGTGCTGGACCGGCTCTACGATGTCGGGGCCAGCCTGGCCGGCCTGCTCCCGAGCGACGCGGAGCGGCTGGCGGGAAACTGAAACGGCCGGAGCGGCGCTTCTACCACCGGCTCGCTCTGGCACTGGGATGTACGGTAAGCGAACTGCTCAGGCGGACGACGAGTGAGGAGCTGACGGAGTGGATGCTCTATGAGCGCATGGAGCCGTTCGGAGAGCGGGGCGAGTACGTGCGGGCCGCTATGCTCGCAGCGATCCTCGTCAACGCGCACCGCGGGGCGAAGTCGAAGCCCGTTACCTTCGATGACTTCATGCCCGACACGATGCGTCGTGAGCCTGAGCGCAAGACCGGGCGAGAGGCGTTCCTTGAGCTCGCTCGCAGGCTGGGAGCGAGGGTGACCTGATGGCTAACGCCTACGATCTTCTGGTCCGCGTGCGTGGCGATGCCACCGGCGCCGTGAGTGCGCTCAAGAAGACGCGCGATGAGATGCGCGCCACTGGCCAGGACGCCGACCGCTGGGGCAAACGGCTCGACAAGGGCGCGAACATGGCTCTCGGCGCCGGGACAGCGCTCGCCGCCGTGGTCGGCAAGTCCGTGAAGACCTATGAGACTTACGGCAAGGGCGTAAAGACGATCACGCGCATGACCGGGATGCAGGCTGCCGGCGCCTCGCGTCTCGCCGCTCAGTGGCGACGCTACGGCGTCGACGCTGAGACGGGCGCTACCGGGATCAAGTTCCTGTCGCGCAACATCGACGCCGCGCGCATGGGCAACAAGACGGCCATCGCTTCATTCGAGCGCCTCGGCATCAGCCTGTCCGACCTGCGGACGCTCAATGCCGATGACATTCTGTTCAAGGTGCGTGACGCCATCTCGCAGATGGGCGACGCGACCGCCAAGACGGCCATCACGCTCAAGATGTTCGGCCGCGGCGGTGGCGCGTTGACCGGATGGCTGAGTCAGTCAGAAGAGACGATCAACGACCTCAATAAGAAGATCGAGTCGATGGGGCTCGTCTGGGGTGACAAGCAGCTCAAGAACTATGACGATGCCATGGCCGCGCAACGTGAGCTCGATCTAGCATGGCTCGGCCTACAGCTTGCTATCGCCGAGAATGTCGAGCCCGCCCTTACCCCAATGATCGAGAGACTCGGCGAGCTTCTCAAGGACATCAAACCCATTATGCCTTACGTGCCGCAGATCGCTGGCGCTTTGCTGGTAGCCGGCGCAGCTATCAAGGTGGCGCGTGGCGCGCAGACCGCTATCGGACTGTTCAAGGGCGGCGGCGCTGGCGCCGGCAGTGCCCAGGTGGCTAATCTGGGGCGTGCGTCCACCGTATCAGCGGGACAGGTCGCAGCCCTGGGCCGCGCATCGTCGGTCGCGGCGACCGGCAGCGTGGCGCGCCTCAACACGACGGCCGCGGTCGCGAGCACCGGCATGGGCCGCGTCGGCACGGCTTCGGTGCGCGCCGCTCCGCCGCTGCAGTACGTCGGCACTGCCTCGCGCACGACATCGGGACGGTTCGCGCGCCTCAACACCACGATCGGCTCAAGCAGCGTCGGCACCATCGCCAGCATGATCGGGCTCGGCTTCGCGATCGACTTCACGGCCAACAAGCTGATGCAGGCCGGCGAGGCGGCGCAGGAGATGATCGCGGCCATGTCGCAGGCGCGGCAGCAGGGCGAGGCCGGCAAGCGCACGGAGGCGGCGTTTGAGGAGAAGCTGGCGCAGAAGTACGGCCGCGGCTCGGCGAAGTACAACTACTACATGAAGAAGGCCGGCATCGGCAAGGCCGGCACCTACGCGGCGCAAGCGAAGGCGCCGTGGTACTGGGGTCCGGGCGCGCCGCTGTTCAACAGGCTGGCGGGCTTCGCTGAGGGCGGCGTCGCGAGCGGGCCGCGGTCGGGCTATCTCGCGCTCCTGCACGGGACCGAGCTGGTCACGCCGCTCGACAAGGGCAAGGCCGTGCCGACCGTGGTCGTCAACGTGACCGGCAACACGTTCGTCGGCAATAGCCGCGACGCTTCGCGGGCGATAACAGACATGGTCAGCCGCGAGATGGGCCGCGACGTGGCGCGGCTGATGAAGGGGGCCGCCTGATGGCTGAGTACCTGCAGGCCAAGCTGGGCGACCTTGAAGACCTCGTGGTCATGCCGCTGCCCGACTGGGGCCATGTCTCGCGCACGGCCGAGGAGACCGACAACCCCTATGCCGACGTGCAGACGCAAGTGAGACTGCGCACAAGTGCGCTGCGTCATCCGTCGTTCAAGGTGAAGCTCGAGGCGTCGACCAAGGACGAGCTCATCAGCGCCGAGAACGAGCTGCGCGCCGAGCTTGCCAAGCCGACGAACACGCTCACCATCACGCCGCGCGGCGCGACCCGCCCCGCGGTCCTGAGACTGCTCCACAACGAGACGCCGATCGCTGAGTTCGATTACGCCTGGGACCGCGCCTTCGTCGGCATCTACACGGTCGAGCTGGTGGCCGAGCCGTGGGTCTACGGTGAGCGCGATACGCTCTGGACGGCGAGCCATCTGACCAGTCCGGTGCTGGTCGATGTCGGCACGCTCGACGGGCAGGCGCCGATGCCACTCGACTTCACCATCACGCGCGGCTGGGGAGGCGAGAACGTCGGTATCCAGATGGTGCTGGCCGCGGTGACGCACAGCGGCGCCGTAACCGGCGATTACCTCTATGAGGCCGAAGATGCGACCGAGCCGGGCGATTGGGAGCTTGAGGAGGGAGCAATCAACCCGCGCGGTGACTGTATGCGGCTGCGCTCGGCTGTGACGACCGAGTGGCGCATGCTGTACGGCATCGTCGACCAGGCGAAGCTGCCGACCGGACGCTACCGCCTGTTCGCGCGGGCCAAGTGTTCGGGCGGGTCAGGCGTGGACAACTGCTGGATCTCGCAGGGCCGACAGGAAAACCGATGGGCACGTGACCCGCGCTCGCGCTACCTGCTGCAGCCGCGCTGGGAGTGGGTCGACCTGGGGCCGTGGATGAACGGGTCCGACGATGGGCCGAGCATCTGGGCTCGAGCTCGCGATGGGGCGGCTTACGTCGACACCGTGCTGTGCCTTCCGTCTGACCTTGGGTGGCTGCGTTACGACGATTACGATGAGGAGACCGAGTACGTCCGCTTCGGCTGGATGTATGACCACGAGTACGCCACGACCGAGGCGCCGACTGCAGCACGGCCAGCCGCACGGCGCATCCGTGGGCACGGGCTCAAGCTCGGGCTTGAGGGCGAGAACCTGTTCATTCTCGTGGAGCCCGGTATCGACTCGAACGGCTCCAACCCCGCGCCTGAGTTCCTGCTCAACGGCAGCTACGTGCCGCGCTGGGAGATGTGGCCCGAACCGGTGACCGGCTCATGAGCGGCGTCGACATCATCGACGCGACATTCGAGATCGACCGCCGCGGCGGGTTCACGGCGGCGTCGGTCATCATGAGCGTGCCGCGCGGCGACGATGCTCAGGACGAGCGCATCGACTCAGACATCGTGCTGCGCGACCCGGTGGACGGGTTCGTGCTCTGGGAGGGGCGCGTCGACGATCCAGACGCCGTGCCGCATGAGGCCGACACGCTCAGGCTGGAGTGCGGCGGCTTCATCTGCGCGCTCGAGGATGATGAAGCCTTCGTGCGCAACTACGTCGACAGCGACATGACGCACTGGGAAACAGGGCAGGCGTCGCGCTGGGCGGACTGCTTCACGACCGAGGTGATCGACCCAGATTCGGCCGACCCCATCTTGGCGATGTACGCCATGCACGACATAGAAGTGCCGAAGGGAGCTAACACGCGCGCCTGGTGGTATCCACTCGGCGTGCCTATCGAGGCGGCGCGCATCGTCAAGTGTCGCATCGACACGAAGCTCATCAACCCGAGCCTTGAGCTCAAGCTGTTCTCCACGCCCGGCAGTCCGAACAAGCATCGCACGCTGGAGGGCACATGGAGCGAGGATGACTCCTATGTGCTCTACTTTGGCAACGAACTCAACATCACATCGGAAGCCGCCTCTCTCGTCTTCCAGTTCGAGCAGATAGTGGACAACGAGGCTGGCGGGCTTGACTGATGCGCTACCTTGTCGGAGAGAGAATCGAGACCGATTACCGCCCGTTCGGGGTCGACATCACCAAGATACTGGTCTACGGCTCCGCCCTCGGTGACGATGTGACGCCAGAGCGTGTGATGATGAACCTCGCGCGCCCGGTGACCGGCGGAGACATCGACAAGACGGATTGCGACGATACTGGCTACATCATCGAACAGCTCTGCATCAGCGAACCGACCACGCGGCGGCAGGTGATGGATGAGGTCGCCGCGACGGTCGACTGGAACTACGGCTTTGAAGAGAACCGGACGTTCTTCTTCAGGTGGCCGTTCAGAGCCGATGACGTGCCCGATTCGCAGCTCATCGTCGTAAGCAGTGCCGACCCGGCGCTGCGCGAGTGGGACGTGCGCGTCGACCGGCGCGAGCTCTGTAACCGGGTGGTCGCTTACGTGCGCACCAAGGACGGCCACGCGAACTGCTACATCGCATCCGAGCCCGATGGTCCGCTCGGGACGCACTACCAGACGAAGTTCCTCGACTTGCGCGACCGTACCGCGAACGACGCGCAACAGATAGTAGACGCCTATCTGGCCGACCACCTATGGCCGCGCCCGACCGGCACGCTCGTGCTCACCGGCCCGGTCCACCTCGCCGACGGCTCGACCATCGAGGCGCTGCATATCCGTCCCGGCATGATGCTCCAGAACGTGGACACTGACTTCGGCCCGCAGATGATCGAGCACGTCACCGGCAGGCTCGCGGCACGCGAGGTGACTCTCACGCTGGGGCAGCGCTCCAGCCGCTTCGACAGGATGCTGGCACGGCAGCAGCTCCAGGCGCGCAAGCGGCCGAAGGGCAAGAAATGAGATACCGGATCTGGACAAGCGGCTCGACGGCCAGCGATTCAGACAGCGACCCGCGGCTCGACGATGAAGAGAACCTGCTCAAGGCGACCGCCTTCATCGGCCTGACGACCCTGACCGTCTCAGATTCGGAGCCTAGCGACCCCGAGGTAGGAGACCTCTGGGTCGATACGTCATGAGGAGCCTGTGCGATGGCAATCAGCTCGCTTGACCAGTACATAGCCGCGCCGAAGCAACGCGTCAACTGGAACAAGACCGGCACGCGGACCCTCGTCGCGGCGATGCCGTACAGTGTCTTCGGCGTGGCCGGCAATCCTGGTGCCGGGACGGAGGCGGCCGGCAACACGGCCAACGGTATCGTCCCGACCGACGTGCTGGCCGGATACCCGAGCATCAACAGCTTCGGGGTCGACGCCAAGGGTTACATCACGCGCGTCGAGTACACCAGCTCCGTAGCCTGCACGCTGCGCCTCTATGATGAGCTCTTCCGCTGCGGCGGCTACAACTACAACGCCGATGTGAACCTCTCCGACCAGCCGTCCTTCGCAAGCCGCGTGCCTGGAGGCAACGACTACGGCGGGCTCCAGATATGGGTCAAGACGCTGGTCGCCCCGACCGGCAACCTGGCCGTGCAGGTCAACTACTTGGACCAGGGCGGTGACGCCGGCGACACCGGAGCGGTCGGCATCGGCGCCGCGCCTGCGGTCGGTCGGATGTGGCAGCTTCCATTGGCGGCGGGCGATTCAGGCATCCAGAAGATCACCCGGGTAAGAGGGTCTGTCGCCACAGCAGGCAACGCTTGCTTCGAGGTCAGCGTCTTGCGCCTGCTGGGCATCTTCCGCGTCGCATCGGCGAACGGCGGCGGCATCCTTGACCTGCTCGGCATCGGGATGCCGGAGGTCTTCGCCGACTCTGCCTTGTTCATGAGCTTGGCGGCTGACTCCACCGCCGTGGGGCTGCCATACGTCGATATCGAGATCGCCAATGGCTGATGTATGGCGCCGGGGGCGCTCGCCGCGCCCCAGAACTGGCCTCATACGCAGGCAGAATGGGGCTGCGGCCGCCATCGCCGGCGGCTTCTTCGAGGCCCCAGCGATGCATTACGCAGCCGTGCTGAGACGCTGGGATGGGAGCGGCTGGCGGCCCTGCAAGATGAGGCGCTGGACCGGGCTAGCCTGGGCTGATGCAAGCCTGCTCGTGATGTCTGAGGTGGGCGGTTTTGTGCCTGTCGATACCGGCGGGGCATGATGGATATGCGACGTGCCACCAGGCGATGCGGGTGAGCGAGAAACGACAAGCCGCTGCCGTTGGTGCATCGTGCTGGTAGAGACACGCACGCCCCTGGTGCCGCGCGCGTCGGCATCTGATACCTGGAGCAGCCGATGACCGCACAAGCACACAGTCCACAGTCGATACCGGGCTTCACGAGTGAGCAGACATGGGCGCTGCGCCACGTCGTGCGCGAAGAGATGGAAGATGCCATCCGCGAGGTGCTGGACGAAGACCGCTCGCCGTGCAGGCGCGTCTCCGATCTTGAGGAGACCGTCTACGGCAACTCCGGCAACGGACTCAAGCTGCGCATGGTCGCGCTTGAGGAGCAGATGAACAACATGGTTTGGCTGAGCCGCACAACGCTCGGCGCGGCGATCGTGGCGGTCATCGGCGTAATCTTCCAGGCGGTGAGGTGAGCATGGTCCTGCCGAGCAACCAGCGAGTCAAGCGCGCCATGGTCGACTACGCGCGGCGTCACAAGCCGCCGATCAAGGTCGGTCCTGGACTCAACGCCGGCAATGACAAGTGGGGTCCGGCGGCGCGCACGCTGGCATGGCGCATCTCGCACCGCACCAAGAAGATCAAGACGACCACGCGCAAGACGGCCGAGCTGTGCGCCTTCCTCGGCGTGTTCTCGCTGGCGGAGAAGGTCGCCAACGCGGCGCTACGCGAGGTCGGTGTGAAGGAACAGCCGCCGAACTCCAACTACGGGCCGCGCGTAAGTCAGTATCAGGCCGTGACCGGCGCCTACCATCAGCCATGGTGCGCCTCGTTCGCGTCGTGGTGCTATCGCACCGCCGGCTACAAGGGCAAGCTCGCGCCGGTGCCGGCCTGGGTGCCGAGCTGGACGCTGGCCATACGCGGCGGGCTGGGCTGGAAGCAGGTGCCGTTCGCAAACGCGCGCGCCGGCGACCTCGTGACGCTCTGGGGTTCGCAGCACATCGAGGTCGTCATCCGGCGCGAGGGCGACTATCTGCGCTGCGTGGGCGGCAACACATCACCCAAGGGACAGAACGCGAACGGCGGCATGGTCGCCAACACGCGGCGGCACCGGAGTGAGGTCGTCGTCATCGGTAGGCCGAAGTGAGAACGACCAGACCGCGCGCACGTGTAGGATGCGAGAAACGGGGGAGGTGAGATGGACACTCTGAACACCGTACTAAGCGTGCCGGCCATCGTCGCTATCGTGACCCTGTGCAAGAGTTTCGGCGTCACCGGCAAGTGGAGCCTGCTGGCGGCTGTCGTGGTCGCCGTGCTGCTCAATGTCGGCGCCTATCTGTGGGCCACGAGCGGGCTCTACAGCGCCGTCATCGCCGGCCTGCTGCTCGGACTGGCCGCGGCGGGCCTGTACGATACCGCCAAGACGGCCGCTCGCTGACGCAAAGCCTCGGCCGGCCTTGTCACCCGGCCGTGCACCGCTCCCCACCCTCTGCGGCGGTGCTACCCAGCCCGGCGCCTGCCATCCTCCCAGGCGCCGGGCGCTTTCTTTCTCCGCCTCTTGCACATCTTGACACGCCGTGATACGCTTCGCTGTGTCGCGCTACATACTGACAATCCGGCGCGGCGGATGGGAGGATATATGAGGCAGATCGTCTATCACCTGCTGATGGCACCATTGATGGTGCTCGCCGTGCTCGCGGCGATCGTCCTGCTCTGGCTCATCGTGGGGGTGTTCTCATGACGTATGACGACTGGCTGACGGCGCCGCTCGAGGAGCGCACCTACTGTCCACACTGCTGGGCCGACAGCATCGACGCCGAGGAGACGCACAACGCGCTCGGGCGCCGGATCTACATCTGCGGCCAGTGCGGTGAGGAGTACACCTACGCGCTGAGCCGTGACGAGATGGTGGCCGAGGCCACCTATGACGCCAAACTGGACCGGGCCGGGCTGTGATCGTCCGGGAATCGTTCGCCGCCTACCAGGCGCGGCGCGGCGTCAACTGGTCCACCTTGCGCGAGATGCGCGAGTCGGCGCTGCACTACAAGTACCGGCTCGACAACCCGCCAGAGACCACCCCGGTGATGGCGTTCGGTTCGGCAGCGCACTGCGCCGTGCTCGAACCGGACAACTTCCCGCGCCGCTACGTGCTCTGGGACGGCGGCAGGCGGTACGGCAAGGCGTGGGACGAGTTCGTCGCCGTGAACGCGCCGCGCACGCCGCTACCGGCCGCCGACTACGAACGTTGCCTGGCCTTGCGCGACGCGGTGCGCTCGCATCCGGCCGCGCGCAAGCTGCTGGCCGAGACCGAGACCGAGCTGACCGTGACCTGGATCGACGAGGCGACGCGCATCCGCTGCAAGGCGCGCATCGACGCGGTCTGTCTCGCCAGCGGCGTGCTGATCGACTTCAAGACGACGCGCAGCACCGAGCCGCGCCTGTTCGGCCAGCACGCGGTGCGGCTCGGCTACCTGCACCAGCTCGCGTTCTACCGCGCCGGACTGCTGGCCAACGGTGTCCCAGACGGGGAAGCGTACCTGCTCGCCGCCGAGGCCGATGGGCCGCACGACGTGCTCGTGGCCGGCGTGGACGACGACGCCATGTACGCCGCCGGCTGTGACGTGGAGCTGCTGCTGGCCGAAGTCAAGCTGCATCGCAAGCGGCGCCGCTGGCCGGGACGCAGCGAGCACATCGAGGCGCTGCAGGTCCCTGCCTGGTTCTACAGCTCTGACGACGCCGATTACGCCGACGAGCTCATCATCAGCGGCATAGCTGCCGACAAGCAATGACGGGAGGAGAAGAGATGGGGCTCACTTACGATCAGTTGTTCCCAGGCCGCTTCATCAAGGCCGGCGAGATGCGCGGCCAGCCGGTCACGATGACGGTCAAGAACGTCTACCTGGACCAGCTCGAGGACGAGAGCGGCCGTGAGAAGCCGCAGGCCGTGATCGCCTTCGACGAGACGCCGCGCGAGATGGCGCTGAACAAGACGAACGCGCAGTGCATCGTCGCCATGTTCGGCCAGGACTCGGGTGACTGGCTCGGCAAGCGCATCACGCTCATCCCCGAGCGCGACGCCAGCGGACTGTCCGACTCGGGACTCTGCCTGCGCATCCAGGGTTCGCCCGACATCAAGAGCCCGATCACGGCAGAGATCAAGCTGCCGCGGCGGCGCCCGCAGAAGCGCAAGCTGGTACCGACCAAGGACGGCCGGGCTGACGCGGGCGAGCTCGATAACGAGCTCGACGCGGCGCTGGGCAGCGCGGGCCAGAGCGAGGTCGCTGACGAGGGCGAGCAGGGGGTGCTCTGATGGCCTCACGCGATATCGAGGCGCAGCGGGAGAAGTGGCGCGCGGGCTTCGACCCGCGCCGCCCGCTGGCCGAGCAGCTCGACCAGCCGCACGCGCCGGCCTGGCAACTGGCGCACGTCATGAACGTGGGCGAGCACACGGTCTACAGTGAGGGCAAGGCGTTCGACGCCGCCGTGCGCGCCGGTGACCTGCACGAGGCCGCGCGTCACATCCCCTGCATCATCATCGGCGCCACGCACCGCTTCCCGACAGCCGCGTTCATCCTCTGGTGGGAGAGCGCCGGACGGACGGCGGCGGAGTGAACGGAATATCGCGTCTGCGGCGCCGAGTGGCCGTCAGAGTGGTAGGACACCACTCAGGCCACCAAAGCGCCGCAAAACAGCCTTGCACCACGTCAGCGGAGGTTTTCAGATGAGTCTGCTCATGCGGCCGCGGCCGGACGGGCCGATCTACGAGGCGCGCGAGCGTCGGGGCGGCGAGGGCTTCGCGCTGGTCGCCTACTACGCCGAACCGGGCACCGAGCGCGAGATGACGCGCGCCGAGGTGGAGGAGTTCAGGCAGGCGACCATGTCGTGCGGCGGGATCGTGCTGCGCACGCCGGATGGGGGAGGGACGCGGTGATCATCGCCCAGCTGCCGGACGCGCGGCTCTGTGCCGACCCGCGCCCGTTCGACCTGCCCAGTGGGACGATCGGCGTCTCACTGCGTGTGGCCAGCAACTATCGCACCAAGCGCGACGGCGAATGGACCTATGACGTGATGTTCCTCGACGTGACCATCTTCAGGGGCACGGCGACCATCATCGAGCACTTCAAGAAGGGAGACCCGATCACGGTCTGGGGACAGCTCATCGAACGCAAGTGGAACGACCGCGACGGACAGCCCAGGGTGGGGCTCGAGCTGGCCCACGCCGACTGGTCGTTCCCGCCGCGTCCGAGGGATGAGCTCGCCGCGACGCAAGAGGCCGAGGCGAAACAGACGGGCGATGCAGGCGTTGCCGCGGCTGACGACGAAGACGATGATGGGATCCCGTTCTGAGAGCAGTATGGGGACGGTGACCCAGCGGCACGAGATTAGCGCACGGGAGGCGGCACGCCGCCTGTCCGTGGACGCGGCCACCATCATCCGCTGGCTGAAGGCAGGGAAGATGACCGGCTGGCAGACGCCGGGAGGACACTGGCGAATCGACCCGAGCGAGGTCGCGCGACTGAGGAGGACGAAGTGAAATATCAGGCAGACGAGAAAGTGTGGGGCGCGATTCTCGCGGCCGAGCCCGCGCTGGCGGCGCTGTTTTCTCGGCAACCAGCCTACCGCTACTGGACGGACCCGCGCGGCTACCGCTACTGCTGGACCACGGAGCGTATGAGCGACGGCAAGT
>Ga0209718_1001683_pt1 | contig 24146 bp, 36 predicted proteins | sample AD_JPNAS1_MetaG_FD_184420 | JGI IMG/M metagenome (GOLD analysis project Ga0209718, IMG submission 184420) | Active sludge microbial communities of municipal wastewater-treating anaerobic digesters from Japan - AD_JPNAS1_MetaG (SPAdes) (version 2) | ecosystem: Engineered > Bioreactor > Anaerobic... | reverse complement strand
CTGACACGCATTGTATAACCTCTATCCGGTATATTTGGCCCCTCAAATGCAACCTTATCAATTTCCATTTTATTTTCTCCTTTATAATTTAGATAACCAGCCAATACACCCGATCGCTGCGCTCCGGCTGATTTTTTCGTTATGCAGAAAAACGCCTAACTTTTTACTAAGAATAAATCACTGCTTATATTCCAATAAGCGGACATACGTTTTCTTACCATCCAGCAACAAATGTTTGTGCCGTCAATTTTCTGCAATGAAATATCTGCATCCTTTATTTCTGGGTGTGCTTCTTGTATTTCTTTTATACTTCTCCATTCCTTTGGTGCAGGTTCGGAGCTTTCTTTTTGTAAATTTATTGCCTTAAGACTTCCGGCTGAGTTTATGTCCATCTTGTTTCTCCTTATTTTAAATTTTGCGCCTTAAGCCCAACACCGTTAGCCACCTCAAGGAGCACGTCGCCGTGGCAGCCTTTCGGTGCGCAAAAACAAACCAGGTCTTTGCCGGCCAGTTCGCGTTTCGCCGCCTCAACCTGAGCGGGTTGCGCCAACAGCCATTGGCGATATTTTGCAATCACTTCTTCCCGGTCTCCGTCCTTGCCTATGACAAATGGATTACCCCATTTGCTTGGACGTCCAATGTAGACGGCTCCAGCCGGGACTCCATCTTTGTATTTGTTCAAAACCTTTGGCATATTCAATCTCCAGTGGCTAACCCGGCGCTCGTTCGGACGGGCCTGACGGCCCGCCGCACAGCTCTGTCGGGCGGGGGCGGTTTCCCGCAACCTGTGGTGCGCCCAACCGTACGGAATAGCGTCAGGCCTTGCCCCGCCCATGTTTTAGCCAAACATCACACCCTGCGCTGTTCGCAACGCCTCTTGAATTTCCGGCTTAAATATTATCCACAGCGCCACAAGAACAATAAATGCGCTAAACATTACGGCAGTCCATGCTAATCCTTTTATTATTTCTGTTAAAAATATTTCAAATCTCATATTTAAACGCCCTTTCCAGTAAGTCAGGAATGTCCTTTATTTTGACCCGCTGTTTGTTGTGCCATGCCGACCGACAGGTATTGTTGCAAAATCGCTGTTTCCGCTTCGGGTTCTCGATTGGCTTATGGCACTGCTCACATTTCATTATCTCGCCTTAAACTAGCGTTTACACGCCTGAAATTATATATTTACGCAGCGGCTCGGCCTGACACGCCGTCCACGGCATTATTAACCCCTTTCCCTTTGCTCCATTTTATAAGTGTCATTATCATCCCGCCATGCCTCAAGTGCCCGAACTTTTGCTTCAAGAATAACTATTTTTAATTTTAGCTCTTCAATTATTTTTTTATCTTCTTCGTTCATAATCCACTTCGGGTTCTCGATTGGCTTATGGCACTGCTCACATTTCATTATCTCGCCTTAAACTAGCGTTTACACGCCTGAAATTATATATTTACGCAGCGGCTCGGCCTGACACGCCGTCCACGGCATACACTTCCACGCCGGGAATATTTGTTTTATCTTTCAGCGATCTAACAACTCCGCCAATGGCAACCTCGTCAACCTTCAGATATTGGCGCGGAATTTTGTTCGGATCGGTGATGCGGAATTTCCACTGCTTAGTAAATGACACGCCTGCGGGTTTTGGCGTGGTTTTCTCTACGATTATGGGCGCAACTTCAATAGGCGCTTCGATGATTGCTTGCGCTTCTTCCTTATTTCCTGCCTGCTCTGCGGCAATCGCTTCTTTCAGTCGTCTTTCTTCTTCTTCTTTCCGGGCGATTTCGCGGAGTCGTTCTTCTTCTTCGCGGCGCAGTCTTTCCTGCTCGGCGTTCCACGCGGCCATGCGCGGCTTGACGATTCCTTCGGCTTCAACCAGCGGAGCGTCAACTTTCTTTTTCTGCGCGATTGCTTCTTTGTGCGCTTCGTGCGCCTTTGTTATGATCGGGTCAAACGTAGCGTCAATTTCCTTGCGTAGTGATTTGATGACTGTTAGGATTTCCCCGGCTTTGATAAAATCGTCATTCGACTGAATAATAAGTGCCTTTGCTTTTTCCGGGACGGTTAATGCTCGTTCAGTAACTTCTTTAATTGCGTCCATTATTATTTTCTCCTTAAATTATTTTTTTTCCAATGATGCACGGCGACAACTGACCGCCAAACATCAAAATCAGTTTTGTCTTTAAATTCGGTAAGTCTGTATTTGCCTTTATTGTTAAGTTCTAAAGCAAATCTCCCCGCCGTTCCTGGACGATTGCCGTTTGGAAAAAAGCCGGATATGTCCGGTGTTCCAGCATATTTCAAGATTGTGCTAATGCCGGGACGTTCTGACGATGTAATGTTGAAATTGCTATCAGATAAAAACTTTTTAAACGCTTCTAGATATGGTTTGATTTCCGGGTCAAGTGAGCTTTCGTCCAGTTCATCAGCGAGATAATATTTGATCGCCTGATGAACGTATTTACCTTTTTGGCGTGACCAGTCATCATACCAGCGGGTATCGATAAATCCTTCAGCCTGTAATATCTGCGTGACGGAATCGAGTTGCATACCACAATAAGAATAAAGATGCTTTTCATCGTCAAACTCAACGACGCCGAACAGATCAAGAAGGGCATAGGCGGCAGTTTGAAGTGCCGCCCACGGTTCTGCCCTGCCTGTTTTAATATCGATGATCTGATTCATTTCACGCCTTCCGCTGATAAGCCCTCAATGACTCTGCCCGCCTGCGCCTTCGTCAGCTTCGCCAGCGATGTAATAACCTGCGGCTCCGGGATGCCCGCCAGTTGCGATGCCTTTTGATGCTTTTCAAATTCATCTGTGACTTTCAGCTTGCCGAAAATGGTTTGGATGCACTTGATCTGCGCGTCCGTTGCCGGAGCGTCCGGGTCTTTCATGGTTGGCTTGCGCTGTGGTTCGGTGACGGGCGGCTTGACTGGCTCTGCCGGTTTTGAAGCCATAACTCCGTTGTCAACAAGTTCCTCAATATCCTGCGTGAAAATATCGGATGCCGCAGTTACCGTTAGGGTAGCATCAACAAGGGCGCGTTTCTTTGCCATCTTTTCACAGGTATTGTAAAAATCGGCGGGATTGTCATGTTCCTGTTTTTCGCCTAGTTCGCAGATCACCCACGCACCATTGACTTTTGCCACGCCCATGCCGTCGCCGCCGATAAGATCTTGGGCTTCATCATTTTTACCGGATTTTTTCAGATTCCAGTAATCCTTTGGCACTGGTTGATTCGTAGAGATTTTTTCCCCGCCGCGAAAACGATATTTGTTTTCCATCGTGGAACAGGAGCCAACGCCGCCGCCCATATATGTGCCGTTGAGTGAGCATATTTTTACTTTAACCCTGTATTCACGATGACCTTGCACGTTTGGATGATACAGATCATAAACCTCAACTTCCGGGTCTGCGACAAGGCGGAATGTGAACATCAGCTTTTCCGCGCCCGGTTTAAGCAGAGAAGGCTTATCGCCGCATCCGGGTATCTTCCCGTAATGCTCACCGTCTTTCATGACGGCCTTCATTACTTCCTGTATGCGGTTGACCTGTTCTTTGATTTGTTCCACTGTTAATGGTTTTTCATCATAAACTGTTATTGCGTTTTCTGTCATGTTACCCTCTCTTTCCTTCGTGTTTGTCAACCCACTTACGCAATGCGTCTATGTTTTCCAGTATCGCCTGCGCTTTTTTCACGCCAAACGAAAACCAAAATTCCTCACCGTTCTTACTCACTCCCGTCAGCACTGAAAACGTGGGGCTGCCTTTGTATTCGCCTGTCTTAAATGTGTCCGGCATTTAATTAATTCCTTTCTATTTCGTATTGAAACAAACTCTTTTTAATTCTTGTTGTTTTGATGTTGATTCCTTTTTCTCTTAAATCCGATAGGCGGCGCGTGTAACTGAATATCCTTAAATCATCAATTATCTGTGCGTTGGTAATCGGCGCGGCAAGCAATCGTTCATACAAGCGATAGTCTTGTGTTCCCGGTTTGAACAGATCAGCTGGGCGCGGAAGATTGAAAATCATCTCTGTTTGCATTTTCTTTCTCCTGTTGTTTCGCTTCTCTTTCCTTCTCTTCAACCCGATAGCACTCAAGGTCTTTCTGCCGGGCATACTCGGTGCGTAAATATGATAAATCGTGATCCATAATTAAAAGTGGCGGGGGCGGTGTCCTTCAGAACTCTGGCACGTCCATGCCTCTGTCACCCGGATTAAATACGTCACTTCGGCGTAAATAACCTGCTGCGTCACTGCGGCCACAGTGGTTTTCCATTAAACTACCCCGCCTTCCCCTTTCGTAGTATTCCGTTCGACCTGCATCTCGGTCTGTTGTGCCTACCTCCCGCAAAATGACTGCTCTGCGGGATCACCGGATAAATCCGGGTTCTTCGTTCCGCCTATGCCTTCAGGGTGCTTATTCGCGTTATGGTCTTCATAATGACCGCCCGGCATGTTGGCTTGAGGGTTTTCGGCATTAAGTAAATAAAATATCTTCCCCGTCCGCGAAATCTCTTACATTCTGTTTTTCTGCTTGATTCATTTCTGCCTCGTTGGATAGTAGTATTTCATAAATGAAACATAAAGTCAAGAGAAAACTTCTGAAACTTTTTGCTTGCGTTTTTGCTTCGCTTATGAAATAATCCTTTCATGCAGTTTAAAAAGTATTTAGAAAAGACCAAACAAAATCCTAATTCGTTTTCAAAAAAACATTGTTGCTCTAATGCAACGGTGTGGCGAGCGGCTAACGGGAAGGCACTAAGACCACTAACCGCGCAAAAGATTTCCGCTATAACTGGCGGAGAAGTAACGGTTTTAGAACTTTTATTTCCAAAGAACAAGGGGCAGAACCAGAAGGCCACCCGTAATCAAAGACGACACAAAGAAAATTCCTGTCGGGTTTAGAATAGGCGAAAAATTTAAGGCCGACTTGGAAGAGGTTGTCAAGGCACGATGTTTAAAAGATTTATCGGAACTTATTTCTCTATACGTCATTGAAGGTTACTCCTAAGGGAAGCGGCATGAGAGGAACTTCGGACAATAATCTATTAACTATGTGGCGCAAGGCCAGTAAAAAATATCATAACCATTGTTGCTTTTTTTGTGGAAAACACGAGTCCCAAACTCAGATTGAAGTTCACCACTACATAAAACGAAAAAATCTTCTTACTCGTTATCTACCCGTTAATGGTTTTCCTGTTTGTAAATACGGCTGTCATCAACACGCCCACACAAAAAAAGGCGAGGGGCAAATAAGAGATTGGCTCGTTAAAAACGGCTGGCTTGAATACTTAGAGAAACGGGAAACGCAAAGCAAGCAGTGGTTTGTTGAAAATGGAATAACCAAGAATGATTTTTTGAAGCAGGCTTATTACAATTTAAAAAAGGTGATTGATGGATAAGGTTTTTATCTGCCCACAGTGCGGCAAAAAAGTCAAAGCGCATAAATGCGTTCTAAGTATATTTTATAAACATCAGTGTTCACAAAGTGTTCTTAAAAAGAAAAAAGGGTGAGGTTATGGCGAGGCCGGAAAAACACACAGTTGAGTATTTTCCTTTTTACGTGAAGGACGGAAAAACATTATTTATTTTGGAGAGCAAATACCGGGCGGCAGGAACGGGTTTTTTTACTAACGTATTTCGTTTTTTATCGGAAACGCCCGACCATTATTGTTGTTTAAAAGACGCTGGTGATAGGAGCTATTTTTTTGCGAAAACCAAAGTCAACGAAGAAGAAGGAATTGACATGCTAAACATGATGGCCGATACCGGGAAAATAGATAAAGACCTGTGGATAACTCACTCCGTCATAGCCTCACAAGATTTTTTAAACAGCATTAAAGACGCTTACGAAAAGCGGAAAAACAAGCCCACCACGTTAGCGGAAATCAAGGCAAAATTCATTTCCGGTAACGGAAACGGAATTAATACCCCCGTTAATCCACCAGAAACCATAGTTTCTCCGTTTGATAATACACAAACTAAACTAAAAGAAACTAAACTAAACTATATAAAAGAGTATATTGCTGCCACGCCTGTTTTTATTCCCACTAAAGAAGAAATAGAAAATTACTCAACGCCAAAAATTCAAGACGAAATAGAAAAATTTATTGATTTGCTTTATCGCCAAGAGGTTTTTAAAGATGCGCTTATTTTTACGAACAAAGCATTAAAAGAAAATAAAAATCCCAGAGCGGTTTTACATACCTTGATTCAATGTTTTTCTGCGAAGCCGGAAAAGCCGTGGGGGTATTGCGAAAAAATAATCAAAATAGAAAGCATGAATTACAATGAACGAGATCACATCAGAGCTTCACAATGAAGTATTAAAAAAGTTTGAGCCTCTTATTTGGCGGCTAGCTGAAGAGGGAAAAACACCAGAGGAAATAACGGCTATTTACATGAAACACGTGGACGCTTGTCGGGTAAATTATTACGGCGAGTTCAGAAAGCTCAACAGTATGCAGGAAATTTTAAATAACATGACCTTAAAGGCCGACAGCTCTGCCGAACATTTGCTTTATAATTATTTACAGAAAAACAGTATTGCTTTTGAGTTTCAGAAAAAAATAGGCGCGTATCGGGTTGATTATTTGGTTGATAATTACTTGGTGGTGGAGCTTGACAGCGATTTACACAATCCCAAAAAAGATGCGGTTAGGGATAAGTATTTAGAAAAAATGGGTTATGTTGTTTTGCGGATAACGATTAATGATTTAGTTGCCGCGCCGGAATTATTAATAAAAAAAATAAAAGAATTACAGCCAAAGGAAAGAAAACAAAAACACATAAGGCGTATAAAACGGGGGGTATCATGAGACAAGACAAGCATTGTGAGATGTGCGGAAATATAATTCCCGATGCTTACAGCCGGAGACAGTTTTGCAATCACTGTTCCAACGTAAGAAACGAAAAGCGTAAAAAGAGAAAAAATTATCCTCAGAGAAAAACAGAAAAGTATGAATGTATTTATTGCCACAAACTGACGGCGCGTAGCTTTCAGGGTTACTGTGATGTTTGTCGGTGTGTTTTAAGAAAAACGGGTTTTCTATCTATCGAGGGAGCTGGGATATATTGTTGAGGTGAGCCATGAAAAAACTAAAAGAGGTTTTAGATTTTCTGATTTTCCAATTTGATTATATCGCTGTGTGTTTAGCTGTGGGTTTGATGAGCTTCATGATTGCGCTTCTGGCTATGGGAATAATTAGTTATTTCTGGTGATAATTATGCAATGGACGGCTCGTGGTGAGGTGGTGAAGTAAGTGGATAAACTAATCATCATCATCAAGACACTGATAAGGGACTGCTTCTATGGTGAATTGTTGATTAAGTTTGAACATGGAAAGATAGTCTTGATTAAGAAGGTAGAAAATATTAAGATAGGGTAACAATAGACAATTAAGGGGGAACTCATGGACAAAAACAAAGCAGAATATGAAATAGCAAAAATACTACAACAGTTAGAAAAAGATGAAGATCGTATCGTTGATGCCGTTGAAATTAAAGATGTTGAAATAACAAAAATTGGAGATGCAAGACCACAGTATCTAAGGCGCGTTCTTATAACAACCCATAGGATACCCGGGAGTAATTGGGGTTAGGAAACAACATGCCACTAAAACCACTTAAACCATGCAACAAGATTGGATGCCCTGAATTAACGAGGGATAGATATTGCGAGAAGCACAGGAAAGAAGCTGAAGCAAGGTATGAGCAGGATAGAGGCACAAACACGCAGAGCGCAAGGCGATGGAGAGAATACGAGCGAATATAAAAATGGTTATCAAAAAAATAATGGCGCAAAAAAACACAGGAAAAACGGGATATGAAAAATATCCTAAATTATTTAACTCTAAACGCTGGGAGTGGTTACGGTTAAGGACATTTGCTCGTGATAATTATACTTGTAAGCTATGCAATAGATTTACTCCTGCTCCGCAGTGCGATCATATAATCCCGCACGGTGGAGACAGTGATTTATTTTACGACGAGCAAAACCTACAAACATTGTGCATCACTTGTCATAATCGGAAAACAGCAAAAGAGCATAGGGGAAAAATATCGGGATGTGATGTGTGTGGAATACCAATTGATAATAAGCACCCCTGGAACACAGGGGGGGGTGGCAAAAATGTCTAGAGGGGTAACGCTGGAAACCGAGTGGGGAGCTCGGCTCGCAACATCGCAAAATTAGAGGAGGGGGGTAAAATGCGTGGCAGAAAACCTAAGCCGACAAAACTAAAAATATTGATGGGAAATCCGGGACATCGGCCATTGCCGGAAAACGAATTACAACTAGAGGTTAAATTTCCCGCGTGCCCTGATGGTCTCAGCCCGGAGGCAAAAAAAATATGGAAACGGGAAGCAAAGAAGTTGGAACCATCGGGAATATTAACCGAACTTGATCAGACTATATTCGCAATGTATTGCGAATCATATGCGACATGGAGCGATGCAGTATTACAAATTGCAAAAAGGGGCGTGATTGTGGGAACAAAAACTGGATTTCCAATACAAAATCCTTATGTGCCGGTAAAGAATACAGCGTGGAAACAAATGAAGGAATGCTTAGTTGAAATGGGGATGACTCCGAGTAGTAGAAGTAGAGTCGCGGTTAATCAGCAACCTAACAAAATAACGAGCAAAAAGGAAAGATTTTTCGCGTCATGAAAATAAAAAGAAAAAAAGATCGCGCCACCGCTTATGCACACAAGGTGCTAAGCGGTGAAATACTGGCGGGGGCTTACGTCCGGGGAGCTTGCCAGCGCCACCTTAACGATTTGGAAAAATCAAAATCAACATCTTATCCGTTCGCGTTTAGCGAACACAAAGCAAGCGAAGCAATCGCTTTTTTCGAAGAGGTGCTGCATTTAAACGGTGGACAATATGAAGGGAAACCTTTTCTTTTGTTTCCATGGCAGGATTTTATTATTGGGTCGTTATTTGGTTGGGAAAGGAAAAAAAATAAAAAGCGCCGTTTCCGCGTCGCTTACATTGAAGGCGCGAAGGGGTGTGGTAAGTCTCCGCTTGCCGCGGGCATAGGATTGATGGGAATGCTTGCAGATGGAGAAGCACGAGCAGAAATATATGCCGCAGCGACCAAACGCGATCAGGCCATGATATTATTTCGCGACGCCGTTGCGATGTATGAATTATCGCCGGAGATTAATAAACGCCTTATTGCATCCGGAGTTGGTGAAAAATGTTGGAATTTATCTCATTTGGAAAGTGGCTCTTTTTTTCGGGTTATTTCATCTGACAAAAAACAATCTGGGCCGCGACCCCATATTGCTTTACTAGATGAAATCCACGAGCATACGGACGGGACAGCTATCGAAATGCTTAGAGCAGGATTTAAATTCCGAGAGCAACCATTAAGTTTTATGATTACTAACGCGGGACATAATACATCAAGCGTGTGTTGGGAATATCATGATATGGGAAGTAAAATTGCTTTGGAGCAAATTCAAAACGATGAATTTTTTTCTTATATTTGCTCGCTTGATGAAGAGGATTTAGAAAACGATAAATATTTAACCGATGAATCATTGTGGCCTAAAGTTAATCCTTCATTGATTCACGGCCTGCCCGGATACAATTATATTAGGAGCCAAATAAAAGAGGCTTACGGCCTCCCCTCGAAAATGGCTACTGTTAAGCGATTGTGTTTTTGTGTTTGGACAGAAGCGGAAAATCCGGCAATTTCGCGCGACGCATGGGAAGCGTGCAAGGATAAAGATTATCCTCTAGAAATTTTACAAAATCGCCGTTGCTGGGGTGGATTAGATTTGTCTGCCGTTCACGATCTAACTGCATTTGCGTTAGTGTTCGAACCATCTGAAGCCGATCCTTACTGGCGACTTAAAGTATGGTTCTGGCTTCCCGGCGTCGAACTTAAAAAAAAAGAAGACCAAGACCACGTGCCGTATATCGCGTGGCGGGACGCTGGTTACATTAACGCCGTGCCACGCAAAACCATAGAATATGACTTTGTCGTGAAAGATATTTTTGAAATTTGTAATAAGTTTAGTGTGCAGAAAATCGCCTTTGACCGCGCTTATGTCGAGAAATATTTTTTGCCCGCGTTAGACAGAAGCGGATATCAATTACCGGAAATAGTGCCTTTCGGGCAGGGATATCTATCGATGGGACCGGCGGTAAAAGTGTTTGAAAAAAAACTTATCGGCGAAACATTACGACATGATGGTAATCCATGCCTGACGTGGAATGCCGCGTGCGTAGTGGCGGAGGCGAATGCTGCAGGCGATATAAAATACTCTAAAAATAAAGCAACGGGTCGGATTGACGGAATAATTGCGGCTGTAATGGCTTGTGGAATTCTGGAAGAAGTAAAAACAGCATCTGCTTACGATAGTAAAACAAAAGATGAAATAAGAAAAAGCTTACTGGGGCAGGCTTAGTCATGGAAAAACAACTTTACAGAGTTGACGAGGTGGCGCAATATTTTGACGTTTCGAAATCGTTGGTTTACCGGTGGATTGAATGTGGGGATATTGAAGCCGAAAAATATCGGGGAACTATTAGAATATCTTACGATGCTATAATCGCCTATCGTGAGAACCACAAAATGAAACCGCTGGAATAAAATCGGATTGACGGAATAATTGCGGCTGTATGGATAATCCCGCAAGTTTTTTTTGGATTATCGTTGCATCAATTTCCCATTTTTTATCCAGCGCGTTCAACATAATTACAATTAAAGCGAAAAAACCGTCCAGGTTTTCCATATTTTCCACATCTTACTGGTTAAAAATTATCCGGTCATATAAAATTAGCCATAAAGCTGGATAAAAAATAATCACGGTGAGAGATAGTGCCTATAGCGGATTTTTGCTTAACTTGCCTGGCAAGACGAAAAGAGAACGGGAAGTCGTTACGCTTTTGGGGAAGGGGCTCTCGCGTTCTGAAACGTGTGAACTACTTAAAATAACAAAAAAAACGCTTCGCAATCATCTCGCCAAAATAAAAAAGAAGTATGAAAAATAGGGACGCTTTTTACTCTTTGTAGAGAGGTAATTTTATTACCTACTCGCGAACTGGCGTTCCAGTGAGGGCTGCAATTAACTTAGGGAAACAAAAAAGCAGGGGCGGGGGTTTTTTTTGCAAAATAGACGCTTTTTTCAAAACTTGAAATCGCACATCAATCTTGATGTTCGAGACATTTTTCTTTTTGGCGGCCTTTTGCTTTTTGGTTACGGACTATATCTTTTGCGACCGTGGCTTTGTTTCACAATTTGCGGCTTGATTTTTATGCTCTTTGCTTTTTTTTTACGGAGTAACAAATGAGTTTTGTATCGCGCTTGCGACCCAAGGCACTTTCATCTCGCGAGTTGCAAGAATTTATTTTGGGTGTTTCGGGCGGCTCTACTTCTAGCGGGATCAGCGTAACTTCCGACAACGCGACAAAATCAGCAATTGTTTTTGCCTGTGTGAATATTCTTTCACGGGCTTTTTCTCAATTGCCCTGCCACCTCATGCAACAAAACGGCAAGGACAAAGAAAAAGCAACAGAACACCCGCTCTACTTTTTATTGCATGATCAACCGAACGAGTGGATGACCGCGCCGGAGTTCTGGAGTATGGCATTAGTTCATCTTCTTTTGCGCGGAAATTTTTTTGCTCTTAAAAATACCCATAAGGGACAGGTGAACGAATTAATCCCGTTAGCTCCGAATGTGGTTCAAGAAGTTAAACAAACTGATTTTTATAAACTGATTTACAAATGCCGTTTTCCCGATGGCTCAATAAAAGAAGTTCAAGGCTCTGACATTCTACATCTTCGCGGCTTATCAACAAACGGCTACATGGGCATGAATCCAATCGAGCAGGTGCGGGAGAGTATCGGATTTTCGTTGGCGGCTCAGGAGTTCGGCGCAAGCTATTTTGGAAATGGAATCCATCCGGGTGTTATTGTTGAACACCCCAGCACACTGAAAGACCCTAAAACATTCACCGATATTTTTATGGAAACATATAGTGGATTGGGTAAGGCGCACAGAGTAATGCTTTTACAAGAAGGAATGAAAGCACAAAAGATTTCGATTAATCCGCAAGACGCACAATTTCTCGAAACGAGGCGTTACCAAAAAAAAGAAATTGTAGACATCTTCTTTTCCCTGCCGCTTTCCATGTTAATGGCGGATGATACCAATCCCACCTTCGCATCCGCCGAACAATTTGGATTATCCTTTGTAATTTATTCGTTAATGCCGTGGGCGGTGAATATTGAAAAAGCACTAGCTAGAGATTTGCTCACCCCAGATGAAAGAAAAACACACTACGTAAAATTTAAAATGGACGGGTTGCTGCGCGGCGATATGGCAACGCGCTTTGCCGCTTATGCAACAGCTATTGACAAAGAAATAATGAATCCAAACGAAGTCAGGGAGCTTGAAGATTTGAATCCTTATCCCGGTGGGGAGCGTTATGCCACGAGAACGAGTTCAATAAAACAGGACAATCCAAGCCCTGACAAAGACGGTGCGACGCCATGAAGTATTGCCCAAAATGTAAAACTAATAAAAGTAAAATAGAGTTTGGGAAAGCCAAAGGGCGCGGCGATGGTTTGCGAGGATGGTGCAAATTATGCACAAATGCGGCAACGTCACAATGGCAAAAAAACAATCCCGAAAAAATGAAGGCACGGAAAGAAAGGTTTTACCAGAGTCACGAAGGATATGAAAAAGAATATTATGCTGAGAATAAGGGAATAATTAAATCGCGGGCGGCGGCTTGGTATGCGGCCAATAAACAGCGTCACATAGAATATTTGAAAAAATGGAACGAGATCAACCCAAAAAAACGGCGCGAATATTCAAAAACATTTAACCGAAAGTTTCGCAGCACACATAAGGGAAATTTAAGCAGCACAATCTCTAAGCGGATGAATGAATCGCTGCGTAAGGGCATGAAGGCGGGGCGGCATTGGGAATTATTGGTCAACTTCACCATTGAGCAACTAAAGATACATATCGAAAAACTATTTAAGCCGGGAATGACATGGGAAAATTATGGAACTGCTTGGCATATCGATCATAAAATTCCCATCGCGGCTTTTAATTTTGAGACACCAGATGATATTGATTTTCGTCTTTGTTGGTCGTTAAAAAATCTTCAACCATTAGAAGCAACAAAAAACAGAAGCAAGGGCGCGAAACTTGACAAACCGTTTCAACCATCTCTCGCCATTGCTATGCACGGGGGGTAACAATGCTTAAATATAGAAATATAAAAAACGCTGAGGCAACAGCCAAATTTTGGGGCAAGACCCTAACAAAACAGGAATGGTATAAAATTGAAGCGGCGGCAAATGATAATACCGAAATTTTAGTGTATGATGTTATTGGGTGGCCGTTCATTGAGGCCGATGCTTTTGTCCGCGACCTTGCTTCAATCAAATCAAAAAAAATCACTTTAAGAATTAACTCACCGGGCGGTGATGTTTTTGATGGCGTGGCGATTTTTAACGCGCTAAAAAACAAAGACGCGGAAATTATAACAAGAGTGGAAGGCCTGGCCGCGTCTATTGCTTCCATCATCGCCCTTGCTGGCGATGAAATCCAAATGCACAAATCCGCAATGTATATGATTCACGACCCTTGGGTTTTGGTCGCGGGTAACCAACACGATTTGCGTGACATCGCGGACGTCTTGGCGAAGATTGGCGATAACATGCTCGACATCTACTACGATAAAGTAGGCGGCAAGAAACGCGAACTCAAACAGTTAATGAAGGACGAGACGTGGTTTAAGGCGAGTGAAGCAAAAGAGTTTGGATTAATTGATACGGTTTTAGAAACCGAAAAAAAAGTCAACGCGCTTTTTGACCTCTCTATGTTTGCCAACGCGCCGGAAGAAATCAAAACGGAAATTGAAGGTAGAGACTTAACGCTGCGGGAACTTGAACGTGCCTTGCGGGATGCAGGGGCTTCAAGGTCTTACGCGGCCAGAGTGGCGGCGGGAAGCCGCGATATATCGCGGAGGGATTCCGCGAAAGCTGAGAAATTAGAAACTTTAATTAATTTAATTCGAGGAGGAAAATAAAAATGTCCAAAGACATTAATGTTGTCATTGAAGATTTGGGGCGTGCCTTTGAAGAGTTTAAGGCTGAAAACGATAATCGCCTCAAAGAAATCGAAAAGAAAGGCCATGCAGACCCGCTTCTGGCTGAGAAGGTTGAAAAAATAAACGCGGAACTCGACAAAATATCCGCGATGAAAAAAGAACTCGAAGACTTGCAGACCATTATTTCTCGCGGGAAATATCCGGGCGGCGGACAGACTGAGATTGATCGCGCGAAAGCCGAACACAAAGAGGCATTCGAAAAATGGTTCCGGAAAGGTATCGAGGGAAATTTGAAAGAATTGGAAGTTCGCGCTTCTTTATCCAGCTCATCTGATCCGGACGGCGGCTTTACCGTTCCTACAGAAATGAGCAAAGAAATTGACCGCGTTGCTTCAACTATTTCTGTTATGCGCCAGCTCGCAACCGTTGTGAATATTTCTACCGACACTTATGAGAAGCTAGTTAATCAGGGTGGCGCAACCAGCGGCTGGGTAGGAGAAAAAGCATCAAGAACTGAGACGAGCACTCCGCAACTGGCCAAGATTGCTATCAACACAAAAGAATTTTACGCAAATCCGGCGGCAACTCAAAAACTGCTTGACGACTCTTCCCTTAATATCGAGCAGTGGCTTGCTGATGAAGTGGCTACTGTGTTCAACGAAGCCGAAGGCGATGCGTTTATTAACGGTAACGGTGTAGAAAAACCAAAGGGCATTCTGGGCTATACAACGGTTACTAACGCTTCTTACGCGTGGGGGAAAATCGGCTTTATTGCAACCGGCGCAAGTTCTACTTTTACCGACGTGGATAAGCTGATTGATCTACAACAGGCACTGAAAGCTACCTACCAACCAGGCGCGGTTTTTCTGATGAATACATCAACGCAGGGTACGGTGAGAAAATTCAAAGACGGTGAGGGGAATTACATTTGGCAGTTGGGCTTAAAAGAAGGTGCGCCAAACCTGCTATTAGGAAAGCCTGTGGTCATTGATGATAATATGCCGTCTGTTGCTAGCAATAAATATCCAATCGCCTACGCAAATTTTAAAAGAGCATATTTGATTGTTGATCGCTTTGGTATTCGCGTTTTGCGTGATCCCTACACAAATAAACCATACATTCACTTTTACACGACAAAGAGAGTTGGCGGCGGAGTTGTGATGTATGAAGCGATTAAACTTTTAAAAGTTGTTACAAGTTAAAAAGGAGGAAAAATAAAATGAAAGACCTTTACAATAATATTGAAATAGAAACCATAATGGCTCCTATTGCCGTTACGGGTCATACCAGCGATCAAGATATCGATCTTGCCGGTTTTAATTCCGCCGTTATCGTTGTTTCAACGGGCGCGGGGGACATTGACGACCCTAACTATATGTCGCTTCGGATTTCCCACGCCGACGATGATGGAACGGGTTCGGCTGGAGATTATGCTTATGTGGAGGATGGCGATTTGCTTGGCGCTGGTAGCATTACGGACGGCGTACCAGCAACACCGCTCATTGACGACGAAGATACTACCTTTATGGTTGGCTATGTCGGCGGCAAGCGATTTCTCAAAGTTGAACTGAGGGAAGCGGCAACGACTAATGCAGTTATTGGTATTCACATTATTAAAGGCCATCCTCTTGATGCGCCCGCGATAAGTTAAAACCTGTCCTTCGATGGATACTCGCTGGGGCGGTCGATCCTGCCGCCCCAGCGGGGAAACCACAGGATTTAAAAGGAGAAAAAAAATGAGTTATCAATCTAAGGTTTACAGAAAACAAGGTGGAGAGGAATTTGTTGTTGCGGACGGCGGAACTATAACCGTGGAAAGCGGCGGCACGCTTGCACTGGAAAGCGGTAGCGTTCTGAGTATTGCGGATGGAGCGCTGGAAGCGCCTGACATCGCATTAGCACAGGGGAGTATTCTTGTTGGAGATTCAGATGGCAAAGCCGCTGCTATTTCTGCGAAGACAAGTGGACAAATATTGGTCGGCAACGGAACCACAGTGGCTAGTGTCGCTGTAAGCGGTGATATTGCTTTAGCCGCGACTGGTGAAGTGACAATACAAAACGGTGCTGTTGAAGATTCCATGATTGAAGGTCTGAGCGCCGGGCAGATTATTATAGGCGTGGACGGTACGGCGGCGAATAACACAAAGGTTACCCTTTCCGGTGATGTGACGATGGATAAGACCGGCAAGGTAACCCTTGCGCTTCCGAAACTAGTTGCGGCAGATGATAGTGTTACTATGTCGTACGAAGAGAATATCGCCGGTTTGTCTTCGGCGATAACACTGGCGAACGAAATACGCGGTGATATTATCAATCACTTTGGCAACGCCACCAGACACACAACGGGATTACAATCTACTGCCGCAATAGAAGATGAAGCCGACGACCTTGCTTCGTTGATCGCTCTCACAAATTCTTTAATGACATTGTATGCAGCGCATAACGCCGATATGGTTCTCGGTTCGGGCTGGGCTTATCACTCTGCACAGGGCGCGGCGAAAGCTCTTTCGAGCGAAGTCGCTACCACAACTCTTGCCGATTCTATAACCATGCTGAACGACATTAAAGCAAAATACAACGACCACGAAGATGAGACCACTGGCCATGCCGATCAATCCTCTGTTACCGCCGACCAAGTGGCGGCCACTGACGCGGATTATGGCGATACTAATCGCGTAACAGTAGCCAATGCCGCTACCGGAGATATTGTGTTTTGGAATATTCTGGATGACGGAACTGGAAATGTAACCGGAATATCAGCAACAGCGGGGGAAGGATATATTGATTTTAAATTTTCTGCCAACCCTCAGGATGACGCGATTGTTTCTTATCTTGTTATAAGGCCAGCGGCCAGTTAATTTTAACGGGGGGGCGGGGAAACCCGCTCCCGCTCTCAAAAGTGAAAGGGGGTAAGCATGGCAGTTACATACATAGGCCACTTGAAAAATAAAGCTATTGGCTTATCTACGGATATAAAGCCGGAAATGGCAAGCGGTTCTACTTTTTTTGAATACGATACGGGAAATCTCTATGTAAATATCGACGGCTCGACATGGGTAGTTAAGCAACCGGCTTCAAGCACTTTCGTTTCGCGGACAATAGATTTAAAACAAGCTGCGGCGGATTATGACTTATTTAATATCACGGCGCAAAACTGCTTAATTGATTTTCTCTACATAATTATTCCCACCGACAATTCAAATCCAGACGGCGATTTTGCTGGAATATCTATTCAGTCAACCGATGATACGCCGGTGGTGTTTATATCCAGTGAGGCGGGGGCGGCGAAAAACTTAACCGCCGGTGCACACTTATCTTATTTCGGTCAGGGAGTAATCGCGAGCGGAAAAAAAATCCAGCTTACGGTTATAGGCGGTGCGACCGACGATGAATGTGTTTGCACTGTTTACATTGTTTACAGGACATTGGTAGCGGGCGGATATATAATCCCAACCCCATCGGCGTAGGGGGGGGTATGAACAACTATACTGACACCTCGGAAACAATGATTACGGTGAAATGGTGGTGCGTGATTGTTCTCATCATTAGTATTTTTGGGTTCTTTTTTCTTGGATTTATTAATCATGAATCAAGAATCACAAAAACCGAAACGCAAGTTGAGGCCATTTACGATGTTGTTCAGGATATTAAAGCGGACACCACAAAAATAAAAGATAAGCTGTATGAGAAATGAAATATTTTAAACTGGAAGAATTTAACTGCCCTTGTTGCCAACGCAACGAGATGCAACTTGATTTTCTCGCAAAGCTTATCCGAGCGCGGGAAACATCAGACGTGGCTTACGTTATTAACTCTGGCTATCGCTGTGATGCTCATAATAAAGCAGTGGGTTCAAAAACTAAAAATCATATTTTAGGAAGGGCGGCAGACATTAAGGCGGTGGATAGCAGAACAAGATTTAAAATTTTAGGCGGATTAATTGCGGCAGGCTTTACGAGAATAGGCATAGGAAAAACATATATTCATGTTGATGATATGGAAACGGAGAATGCTCCGCCGGAAGTTTGTTGGTTGTATTAATGGGAATAAGCATAGCAGAAATAAATGTCGGTGAGGTGTTTAGCGGTATCGGGTCGCTGGCGAAGGATATACGTGCGGCAATTACAGGCAAAGCCCCGATAGACGCGACTAAAGCGGCGGAGTTGGAAGTTAAACTTTTAGAGCTAGAGGAAAGTGCAAAAAACGCACAGACCGAAATCAACAAAATCGAGGCGGCAAGTTCAAGCGTTTTTGTTTCCGGGTGGCGGCCATTTCTCGGTTGGGTTTGCGGGGCGGCATTTACCTATAACTACATTTTAATGCCCTTTATCTTTTTTATAGCAAAACTTTGCGGCTCTGAAGTTGAACTGCCTTACTTAGATATGGGAATTTTAGTAACGCTTTTGTTTGGTATGCTTGGATTGGGAACTTTAAGAACTTACGAAAAGACAAAAGGGATTGCGCAGAAATAGCGTTCCAAGGGCGTTTTCTGTAAGGTGTAAAAAAATGAAACTTATTTTATTTTCAGCTCCGATAGTTGAGCCGGTATCACTTACCGAATTGAAAGCACATTTGAGGCTGGATTCACTTACTTTTGCCGAGAGCTTGCGAAGCACGCAATCAATCGCGCCGGGGCTTCAAGCGGTTAATGAATTATACGCGCTGGAAGGAACTGGAGTTAATGTGTTTGGGTATCCGGCTATTGTATATTTTCAGGCCGGAACTTGCGGAGCGAACGGAACGGTTGACGTTAAAATTCAGGAATCCGACGACAACTCTACTTATACAGACTGGATGGGTGGAGCTTTCGAACAGGTAACAACGGAAACGGACAACGCAACTTATGAAAAAGAATACACGGGAAATAAATCTTATATAAGAACCGTAGCCAGCGTGAAGACTGCAAGCTGTTCTTTCGGAACTTCTATCGTTACGAAAGCTGCGGTTACCGATGAGGACACGTATCTAGCAGAAATTCTGAAAGCCGCAAGACACAGCGTGGAGAACGATACCAGAAGACAGTTGATAACAGCAACATGGATTCTCTATTTGGATTTTTTTCCCTCTTCTAATTACATAAAAATACCATTAGGCAATCTGCAATCAGATAATTTTTCTATCAAATATAAAGACTGCGACGGAACGGAATATACTTTTGAAGATTATATTGTTGAAACTAACGGAGAAAATTGCGGCAGGGCAGTTTTAAAAAACGGTTGTTCATGGCCTTCAGCAACGCTTTATCCATCCAACCCTATTTATATCACCTTCACCTGTGGATATGGAGACACCGGCGCGGATGTTCCGGTAATAGCAAAGCAAGCGATAAAACATATGGCGGCAAAACTCCACGCGGAGCGAGGAAACGAAATGAGTGAAAGCCCTAAAGATATTACTTATTATAGATTAATTAATTTAGTGCCGCCGTTGTGGGAGTTTTAATGATTAGCGGAAGAATGGATCGGCAAATTATTATAAAAAAGAAAACCGTAACAACTGACAGTTTTGGCGGAGTAATCGAAACATGGTCAGATGTTTCGACCGTTTGGGCAAACGTGCAATATTTACGGGGCGCGGAAAGATACGCGGCCAAACAAACAGTGGCAAGCATCGATGTTAAATTCAGAATATGGTGGAGAAGAGATGTTGGAGTGGAAAACATAATCGAATATGACGGAAAAGAGTATGACATTTATGCTTGCTTAGAACTAGGACGCAGGGAGGGACTAGAACTCCACGCGGGAGCGAGGGCGGAATGAATCAAGAATTCACGTGCAAATTAAAAGGACTGCCGGAATTACTTAACCTGCTTGAGCAACTTCCCACAGTATCAATGCAAAAAACAGCGGTTAGAAATGCTTTAAAAAAATCAGCCGCGCCTATTCTAAATGTCGCAAAGCTGAACGTTCCGAGAGGAGATGCGGGCAATCTGGAAAAGTCATTAAAAATATCAACAAGCTTAAAAGCGAGCCAGAAAAAGGGGCAAACATACGACAGGACAAGAGTTACGGTTTATGTTGGTTCGTCCGCGCCTCATGCGCATCTTATAGAGTTCGGCACTAAAGACAGGACGCAAAAAAAGACAGGTAGGTTTACAGGGCGTATTTCGCCAAATCCGTTTTTACGAAATGCGTGGGATTCTACAAAAGAGATTGCGCTAAAGATACTTGCACGAGAATTGCGTGCACAAATTTACGCGGCGGCTAGAAGATTAAGGAAGCGAGCGGAAAAAGGAAAGCTAACAACAAAGCAGATTGAAGGGCTGAATAGGTAATGGCGATTTCAACAATTGAAGAAGCATTGCGATACTCAATTCTTGCGGACAATTCAGTCCGGGCGATTACCACAAGATGTTATGCCGCTGAACTGCCGCAGAATCCCATTTTTCCTTTAATACTGTTCTTTAGAGTTACGGGCGCAAGTGATGTTCATCTTGGCGGAGTATCCGGCATCGCTCATGTGAGATTTCAGATTGAGGCATGGGCGGAAACATACGCGGCGGCAAAGGAATTAGCAAGAGCGATAAGAGGAGCAATTAACACAAAAATATTTAGGGTTGATTCAGTAAGTTTGAACTCAATCGTAATTCAAAGTGAAAGGGATTATTACGAGCCTGATGTCGGCACACACAGAATCATCGCCGACTATATGGTTTGGGGAACAGAAAATTAATAGGGTTTTCTTTACCCTAAATTTAATGAGGAGGAAAAAAAGTGGCTATTGAAAGTCAAGGGACAAAATTAGAAATTAGCGGAACTAGCGGGGAAGCTGTTACTGTTACCGAATTAACGGTCGGCTATCCAACAATTTTGGGCGCGACGGCGCACAGCCTAGCAGAAGGAGACATTGTAACTCTTTCCAATTTTGCCGGTGATGATGCAGCAACGCTTAATAGCAAAGTGGTTGTTGTGCGCTTTGTTACCGACGATACCTTCGCTGTTGGGATTGATACGACCGGCAAAACTATAACCGATAACACTGATCAAGCGTTGGCAACCCCCTTGGAGTGGACGGAAATTGGCGAAGTTGTTAGCTTTGACGGGCCTTCAGGAACTGCATCTGTTATTGACGTTTCACATCTGGGAAGCACTGCAAAAGAAAAACTTATTGGTTTGCCGGATGAAGGCCAGATTACGCTTTCGGTTAATTGGGATTTGGAAAACGATACGGGTCAACAAGCGGCTATGGATGCGCGGGCAGCGCGAACGGAAAAGAATTTTAAACTTACTTTTTCGGATGCTTCGACTGCTACGTTCGCGGGTTATGTGCTTGGGATGTCCGTCAGCGGCGGGGTTGATGGCAAGGTTGAAGGTTCAATCACCATCGAAATCACTGACGATATTACCTGGTCTTATGAGGGTGCTTAATGAATCCCGCGTTAGGAGAAAAAAAAATCCAGCTTAACGGCGAGGATTATACGGTGAGGTTTACGTGGAAAGCTCTTGCAGCGATAGAGAATAAATACGGAGACGCGCCGGATTTTTTTAATCCTGAGGTTGTCGCAAATATTTTATCTATCGCGATTAACGATTCCGAAATGACGGCGGAAAAAATTCTGGAAATGAACGCGCCGTTTGTGCCCGTGTCGCTTGCCGTTCAGGAAGCTCTGCAGTGGGCTTATTTTGGAAAAGAGCCGATTTTAAAAAGCGATGAAAAAAAAAACCGCCGGAAGGGTGGATTCTTTCGGCTTATAAGGCGGCTGTTTTAGTTGGTATTTCTCCGGTTGAGTTTTGGGATTTGACTCCGTATCTTACAAGGCTGGCGGTAGTGGCATTATCGGATGGAAGAAACACTACCGCTTGGATTAATGCCAATCTTTACCGAGCGAAAAAACTTCCCAAACTATCAGAGATTACATCGCTACAAAAAAGCACTCGAAATATTAGCGTAGAGCTTAAAACCGCGTTGAAACAAATGAAAAGGAAAAAGAATGGCTGAACCTATTGGTGCATTACGAGCAGAACTATCCGCTAATCACGTGCAATTTGAGAGTGATATGGGGAAAGCTCGCCGTGCCGCGCAGACTCATGCGAAGGGCATACAGGACGCGTTAAGCAAGGTTGGCACTACGTTTAACAACACAATGAAATCCGTTTTTGGTTTTCGGGGTGCTATGGTTGCGCTCACTGCCGCCGGTGGTTTCGGTTTGTTCATGAAAAACACTATTGACGCGGCAGATCAACTTTCCAAAATGGCGCAAAAGGTCGGCGTATCGACCGAAAGTCTTTCAACACTCAAATATGCCGCCTCTATATCCGGCGTGGAGCTGGAAAAACTGCAAACCGGATTAGTGCGATTGTCGCGCAACGCAATGGACGTCCAGCTTGGCTTAAAAACCGCCAGTGAGGGATTTGACGCGTTGGGGATTTCCGTTAAAAACGCCGCCGGTGATTTTAAAACAACCGAAGAACTTTTAAAAGAAATAGCCACTAAATTTGCGCAAATGCCGGATGGTATCACTAAAACAGCGCTGGCCACAAAATTATTCGGCAGGGCGGGCGCGGAATTGATCCCCATGCTCAACCTTGGGTCGGCTGGAATTGAACAGCTAGAGCAAAAAGCGCGGGATTTAGGAATCGAACTATCTACTGAAACGGGACGGGCGGCAGAACAATTTAATGACGATTTGCAAGAGCTAAGCACGCACGCTAAGGGCTTGGGCGTATCGCTGGCAACTTATATACTTCCTAAGCTCACAGAAATCACGAAAGCGATGAAAGAGGCCGCGGACGAAAGCGGCTTATTGAAAGCGGCGTGGGTAGGTTTAGGCGGCTTGGGGGCGTGGGCTTTTACGGATGAACTTGATTCACTGCCGGAAAAAATTGAGAATACAAGAAAAAAACTTGATGCGCTGAAAAAGAAACAAGAAAACCTTACTCCTTCCTGGGTTCAGGGAGCGCAAAAAAAACTAGGCGTATTGGGTAAGGTTTTTGGCGAAGCGGAAAGTTATAAAAGATTATCTATAGCAATACAGGAAACCGAATCTAAATTAAATTCTCTGGAAGCACAGCAGGCGAAAGAAGATGAAGCACGGAAAAAACGCGCCGAACAGCTAAAAGAGGAAACACAGCAAAGAGAAGAAGCAACGGTAAAGGCGGAACAATCTGCATTACGAATTGCGGAAGCTGAAAAAAGGCGTGTTGCTTTACAATCGGAAATTAAAACTCTTTATGATTCAACAAGAACGCCACTCGAAAAATACAACGCGCAGCTTGAAAGGCTTAATGATCTTTTAAAAATCGGCGCAATAGACCACGACTTATATAATCGAGCCGTAAATCAAGCTCAGATTGAATTTGATAAAAGTACAGAAAAAATTAACGAACATATCGAAGAGCTGGAAGCTGTTGAAGACAAATACGCGGAACTAAAACAAGCTATTGAGGGGTGGGGAAAAGAAAGCGCCAACGCGATAGTCGATTTTTGCCTTACTGGTAATGCTTCATTTTCCGACATGATTCAATCCATGATTTCCGACATGATGAAGATGATTCTTTATCAACAAATTTTTGAGCCGCTAAGTAAGGGCATCAGCGGATGGATTGGCGGACTGTTCGCGGGCGGTGGTGGCGGCGGCAGTATGATTATTGGCGGGATGGCTAGGGGCGGAGTTTTCCATAAGGGAAATTTAGTTCCTTTCGAGCGCGGGGGCGTAGTTACAAAACCAACTATATTTCCGATGGCGCACGGCGCGGGCTTGATGGGAGAAGCCGGACACGAAGCGATACTTCCTCTCGCGAGAGTTAGGGGTGACTTGGGAGTCCGGGCTTCCGTGGGCGCACCTGTAATTAATATAATCAATAATAATAATTCTGAAATAACAACATCAACAAAAGAAACATCGCAAGGAATGGAAATAGATGTGATGCTTGATAAAGCAATCGCGCAGAAGATGGGCCAACGTAATTCCAATACCAATCAGATGTTGAGAACTAATTTTAGCGCGAAGGAAAGGCTGGTGGCGAGGTAATATGGCAGATTGGCCTAGTACATTACCACAAAGAATGACAGTTGACGGTTATGGAAGTTCAATGCCTAACTTAACAGTTAAGACTGCTA
>Ga0209718_1001682_pt1 | contig 24149 bp, 28 predicted proteins | sample AD_JPNAS1_MetaG_FD_184420 | JGI IMG/M metagenome (GOLD analysis project Ga0209718, IMG submission 184420) | Active sludge microbial communities of municipal wastewater-treating anaerobic digesters from Japan - AD_JPNAS1_MetaG (SPAdes) (version 2) | ecosystem: Engineered > Bioreactor > Anaerobic... | reverse complement strand
CTTTAGTAAAGCTGCCGCCAATATACCAGCCACCAAGACCATCTGGTATAGTTATGAAAACAACCCCAAATACTTTAGGAAAATTGGAATCGTATTGTCAGGTAGTTACATCTAAAGATACAAATGAACCGGTATAAGGACCAAAATGAGTAAAATTTCCTCCCAAATAAGTTGTCCCATCATCTCCGATTACCATACTAGATATTGATCCATTTGGTACCCACCAATCTTGATTAATTAATATTGGATCTGCCGCTTTCACCTGCCCGGTCGACGCTATCAACAAAATCACCAAAACCAGACAAAAATTTCTAACCAATTTCATCACACTTTCATTATGACAGATTTTCTTTTAACCATCCACTCAATCTTATTAAATTTCCTTTTTTATTCTCTCCAAAATCAATGGTAAGGTTTTTTTGTTTTTATCTGCTTCCTTTTTGATATTTTCCTGATATTTTTTCTCAAAATATCTAGGTCTGTCCAAATAACTCAAAACAAAGTCAAGAATCTCCCCACTCTTCTCTTTTACCCAACCCAATTTTTTCTTTTTGATCAGCTCAATATTGCCGTCTTCCTGACCGCCGATATGAGTGATAGCTACAAACGGTTTTTGGCATGCCACCGTATCAAACAAAAAATTCGGACCCGCCTTTCCTAACACCATATCACACCCCGACAACACTTCCGCCATATTTTCAATCCAACCTAAATGAACTATTTTGACATTGTCATTCTTTTTAAGCCGACTAAACATCTTTTTGTATTGTTCCACCATCTTATACGCCAATTTATCCGTTCCCGTGTTAATTACCAACCCCACCTTTTTGTCTATAATTGCAATCAATGGCAGTAGTTTTGGCAAAGCGCTTGTTCCCAAACTCCCACCGCCGACAAATATCACCGGTCTGCCGTCTTCAAACCCCAGCTTTTTTCTTGACTCCTTATAATCATACTTTTCATACATCCCCAATCTTGTCCACCAACCCGTCACCAACATTTGTTCCCGACCCAAACCTGCCGCCAGCCCCTCCTCCACACTTTTATCATCATAAACCAACGTCAAATCAGCATCCCTAACAAAAGACATTGGGTTAATTGTCCACGGATCAGCCGCCACCGTCCACAGACTAAATTTTTTATTTTTTTCTTTCCGCCATCCCGCTAGTGAATGAGTATGAAAAAAATAAGTTGAAATAATCAAATCCGGCTTCAATTCATTTACTAATCTTTTTAACGACGGCAGATTCATCCGCGACGATCTCTCCAGCAATTCTCTTACCGCCGGTTTATGAGACAGCCGATGAAGCAGTCTGTTAGATGCCGGCATATATCTATAAGAGAACACATACATATCTATTGCCATTCCCGTCATGGCTTTTACCTCCCTAAAAATCACTTCATAATTATTTTCTGACTCCTTTTCCTTCAGATATCCATAAATCGCTTTGGCAATCGACCGATGCCCCCAAGGCAGCGTATCAGTCAACACCAAAATCTTCTTTTTTGCCATGGTCTTATTTTACCTCAAAAACTCTCCTCTATTGGTATAATAAACCACCGCCCGAGTAGCTCAGTGGTAGAGCAACTGTTTTGTAAACAGTAGGTCGTCAGTTCAAATCTGACCTTGGGCTCAAAATTATTGGCTTTTCTGATAAAATATCAGCTATGCCCGGATAGCCCTGCTCCGCTGTTCGGAATCAAGTTGGTAGAGCAGTCCGAAATTTCGGACAGGTCATGAATTCGACCAATACCAAACGCACTTTATTAAATTAAAAACATGCCTGGATAGCTCAGTTGGTAGAGCATCCCCTTGGTAAGGGGAAGGTCGTGGATCCGAGTTCCACTCCAGGCTCAAAATGATTGGCTATGTCTATTTCCTTAAATCTCTAAAAAATAGCCGATTTTATATTGGTAGTACCACTAACCTTGAAAGAAGGATCTTAGAACATAATTCAGGTCAAAGCACTTACACTAGTTTCTCAAAACCTTTTGAGTTGGTTTTCTCTCAAAAATTTGACTCTATCACCATCGCCAAGAAAATAGAATACAAAATCAAACAATTTAAAAGTAAAAAAGTTATAATAAGCATTATTGAGTCAGGAGAAATAAAGTTCGACCAACAATTAAATCTTAGTTGGTAGAACAGTCCGAAACTTCGGACAGGTCATGAACGCTTGCGCTCCGTCATTCGGAGTTTAAGTTTCATTCCGGGCTCAATAATAAGTTAAAAGTAAAAAGTTCGTAAAGTTTTTAAAGTAAAATTTGATTTACTTTATAACTTTAACTTTATAAACTTTACAACTCTTTGGAGGGTTGGCCGAGTGGTTTATGGCGCCAGTTTTGAAAACTGGTGGGCGAAAGCCCTCATGGGTTCGAATCCTATACCCTCCGCCAGTTAGAAACACTTAATTCCGTTCCATGAGACAATTGTCATGACGATAAGAGTCAAGCGGGTTTACGACCCAATCCAAAAAACCGACGGCTTTCGTATTCTAATTGACCGTCTCTGGCCCCGCGGTATTAGTAAAGAAATTGCCAAAATTGATCTTTGGCTCAAAATTATTACTCCCAGCACCAGGCTCCGACAATGGTTTCATCAAAACCAAACAGACCGTTTTGTTGAGTTTGAAAAACTTTATTTCAAAGAACTTAGTAAAAATAAAACCGATATAAAAAATTCTCTCCCAAAATCAAAAACTCTTACCCTCATCACCTCTGTCAAAGATATCGACCACTCCCACATCCCCACTCTGATCAAATTTCTTTCTCAGTTTTAGCTTCAGATTTACCTTCTACACAATTATCGAAGGTTGTTTTGTCTTTCTCTTCCAACCAAGCTCCATTCCCCTTACTCCAAAAAGTCACCGACTGATCACCGTTAGTATAGCGCGTCCCCGAAGCCGATACCGCCTGCATCAGCAATAAATTTCTTTTGTCGCTCAAATTTAGTTCAACTTTGCCATCAAAATAAATCGCATGAATCTGTTTACCTCCGTCACAACCATAGTTAACTGAATTAACTGCATTTTCTAACGACTCTCTTTCCACCACCAATTTTCTTCCGCCACCCCACTCTCGACAAGCCCAAATTATTAAAAACAACACCACCACTATCGCTATTATTATGTTTCTTTTCATACCTTAGTTATAGCACAACTATTCCCAAAATTGATCCAATCAATTTCCCTTTTCTACAAAAAATAGTATTATTATTGTAGATGGATAACTCAAAACCAAAAAAGGTGTTGCCTGTCATTATTGTCAGTTTTGTTTTGTTGATTATTTCTTCCTTTTTTAACCGTCAAAGCCTCTGCTGCCAATACACTGGCACCCGCCACTACGGCTGGCCTTTTTCTTTTTTTACTATCTCCCAAACCACCGACTCCCTCGAAGACGCCAAACAGGTTTTTACCCAACCCGCCTCTTCTTTGCTCCAAAACGGCTGGGACACCAACTTTACCTTTATTAACCTTATTTTTAACTACCTCCTTTGTTTAGTTGTCGCTTTTATTTTAGTTACCCTATCGCAAAAAATTTTCTCCAAAAAAGTTGATACCGCCAACCCATGACCGCCAGAAACACCATCAAACTCCTAACTTTAATTACCATTCTTGGCGTGGCTTATTCCATCTACAATTACAAAAATTCCCAGCGTTTAGCTCAAATTGAAATTGACAAAAACACTATTGATTCCTACGAAGATTGTGTTGATCGTGGCTTTTTCCCCACCACCACTCTTTACCCTCCCACCTGCGCCACCAATAATGGTCAAGTTTTTACTCAGGATATCGGCAATGAACTGGACAAAAAAGATCTTATCAAAGTTTCCTCTCCCCGCCCCGGTCAAAAAATAACCTCGCCCCTACTTATCTCCGGATCTGCCCGAGGTAATTGGTTTTTTGAAGGCAACCTGCCAATTAAATTAGTAGATGCCAGTGGCAAAACCATTGCCACCACCAATGCTCAAGCTCTAGGAGAGTGGATGACTGATGACTTTGTTGATTTCACTGCCACCATTAAGTTCAAACCGCCCTATGGTCTGGGCAAATTAATCATCCAAAAAAACAATCCCTCCGACCTTCCCCAAAATTCTGATCAATTAGAAATTCCCCTTCGCTTTGGCCCCTAAACGCAAATCCAAAATTCCCGTCCTTGTCTACAGCCTTATTTTTGGGTCAATTTTTATCGGCCTGATTATTGCTGTTGTCCGTTTGGTCCAACTTCAAGCCACTCCCGATATTCCTACCTCAAATCCCCAAATTTCTTCTCCTCCCGTCAGTCAAATTAACTGGAATGAGGTTGATAAATTAATGGCAAATTGTCACATCAAAGCCATTTTTCAACAACGCAATCTTGAAGTTACTCTCCGCAGCAAATCCAATCAAATTTATCACACCACCCAACCTGAAATTAATGCCGTTATTAAACTGGCCAAAAAATATCAGGGCCCTTGTGACATTATCCAAACCATCGTCACTGAATAAACTTCTAGATTTATCCTATAAATAGTGATAATATACCCCATCTATTTTTATGTCAAAAGAAAATCTCTCACCGGCTAGCCTTGAACTCCAACCAATTTCTATCCCCGAAATTCATCATCAGTTCAAACAAGAGCATCCTGCCGGTTTCCGTCTTAAATATCAGCAAGTCCGCTGGGGCCGCTTTCGCCCCTCTCATATTTCTATGTATGATTGGCAGTCGCCTCGAATTTTGGGATTAGACGCCAATAATTTAGAACACTGTTACCTTACCTACCAAAATACCCTTCAATTTATCAAATCCCAAAATGAATCCGACTCACCTCTCAAGTTCAATTCTCAGGAACAATCAGTTTTAACTCTCATGGCAGAAACCCATGATTGGGGCGAAGGTGTTACCAAAAAGGGCGATATCAATAGAGAACTCAAAACCCTGCAAGATGAACAAGAAGAACTCGCCGCTCTCAAACCCACCATCGCCAGTATCATTGGCAGTCATCCTCAAGCAGAATGGTTAACCGACCAAATAATTTTTCATCTGAGCCCCGAAGGTAAGCACACTAAAATTGGACAAGCTTTCGATATTATCGAAAAAATAGGCTATGTTCAAACCGCCCTTAGGTCTTGGCAAAAGTCGTTAGAATTTTCCCAAGTTGACCCTAAATTATCTATTCATCTTCAAATGATCCCTAATATTGTCTTGACTAATAACCTTGAATCACTCACCCAATCAGCTCAAACCTACCCCTATGTCAAAAATTTTCTCAAAAATCAAAAATACTTAATCAACCAAGCTTTTGGGATGAAAACTACTGTTTTGGATCACTATGACCTCCCTGAAAAAATTGCTACCTGCAAACTCAAGTTCTCCCAATCCAAATCAAATTGGCATCATTGGTCAAAACAAAATCTCTAACCCTTAATGGTAAAATTAATTAAGTCCTTTATCAATTTATCAGGAGGTTTTTATGAACATTCGTCTCACTGGCACCAATTTAATTATCTCTCTCAAAATCCGCCGGCTGGTTAATGACAAATTCAGCTCCAAACTGGAACAAATTTTGCCTCAATACAGCCAAGATTTAAAAAAAGCTTCCCTGTCGATCAATCGGGACAAAAAATACAAAAATTATACTCTTAAGTTTGATATGTCCCTCCCCGGCTCCAAAAAACCGGTCTTTGCCCAAACCACTCACGACGACCTAACTGCTGCTATTGTCGATCTTCGCGAAGCCGTCGAAAAACAAATCAAAAAATACAAGCAGGACCAAGTCAACTACAGCTTGGGCTAAACTACTTGATAAACTCAACGAAATTGATAAACTATCACCATGTCTAAATCCAAAAAAACACCCAGAATTTTGGTGGCTCTGCTTTGTTCTGTCTGCGGCGCTCAAAATTATCTGACTGAAAAAAACAAAACCAATACTCCCGACAAACTTAAATTTGTCAAATATTGTAAATGGTGCAAAAAAAGAACCGAACACAAGGAATCGACCAAGCTCAAATAATTTCGTCTCTAGAAAATATTTATATTTCTCCTCTCGAAACCTGCAACTTAGCCTGTCATTATTGTTATACTGCCAAAACCCCGCAGTCCCTCTCCAACCGCCAGATTTTAGACTTTGTCACCAACTATTCTGACTTTATTCATAAGTCTTATTCCCTAAATCTTAAATCCATTATTTTTTGTGGCGGCGAAGTCTTTTTGCGCCCCGATTTTCCCCAGTTAGTTAACAGTCTGACTGATTTAGATATATTTATCACTATCATTACCAATGGCACCATCAATCGACTCAAATACATAAAAAATCCCAAAAATTGCCAGATTTTAGTTTCTCTGGATGGTCCCAAAGCCATTCATGACCAAAATCGCGGTCAAGGCAATTTTGATAAATCCATTAAATATATCAAACAAGCTCAAAAACTTGGTTTTCCCATCGGGGTTATGTTTTTAATTACCAAAGACTCCTACCCCTACAAAGACTCTTTTCCCGCTTCCCTTTCCCAACTTTATAAACTTGATAAACTTTCCAACTCCATAACTTATCTAACTGACCGTCGTCTCTCTCTTACTCCTGACCAATGTCTTGATATCAAACTCCACTACCCTACTTTTCCCGCCAAAAATTTTGGCTGTTTTCAGCTCTCCCTTCAATCCACCGGCATTATCACTGGCTGCTGTGAATCCTCCCTTTCTTTAGGTAATATCACCGATCACCCTTCAGTCTATATCCAAAATTTCCTCAACTCTCTCAACCACTGCCAAACGTGTCATCTGAAATCTGAAAATCTGACATCTGATACCTGTAATGGTTGTTGCCACCATAACTATCTTTGCGGCTACCCTCACGAATTTAACCAACCCGACTGCCATCATGTTATAAAATTATTCAATAAAAAACTTTAGACCCAAATATGGACTTCACCTCTCATTTCATTAAAGAATATACTGTCCAATTTATCCGCGATTATTTTATCCAAAAAAAATTTCATGAAGTTGACACCCCCACTCTCATGCCCCAAATTCCTATCGAACCCAATCTCTATCCTCTCAAAACCCGTTGGCGCCAAAAAAATCTTGATTTTTATCTCCCCACCTCCCCCGAATCATCGCTCAAAAAATTAATCGCCCAAGGCATCGGTAACTGTTTTACTATCAGCAAAGTTTTCCGCGATCTGGAAGATATTGGTCCTACCCACAATCTCGAATTTTCTATGCTGGAATGGTATGAAATCAACCGAAATTATCTTGATATTGCCGCCACCACCCAAGATCTAATCCTTTCTCTTTACCACCAAATTTTAGCCAAATTAAACCAGCCACCCACCAATATTCTTACCTATCAAGGCCATCAAATCGACCTGACTCCGCCCTGGCCCCAAGCCACTCTATCTCAACTTTTTGACCAATATGCCGGCATCGACCTATCCCAAAATCTTACTACCGACCAAATTGTCGCCACTACCGCCGCCAAAGGCTACAATACCGACGGCGTTAACACCTGGGAACCGCTTTATACTCAAATCTTTATCAACGAAATCGAATCTAAACTTCCCCAAAACAAACCATTTATAATTCTTGACTATCCTACCCAGCTATCCCCTCTCTGCCTCCCCTGCCCTGATTCTCCCGGTTTCAGCCAGCGGTTTGAATTTTATATCGGCGGTATGGAAATTGGCAATGCCTACACCGAACTCAATGACTCAAACATTTTGCAACAAAATTTTGATACCGAAACCAAGTTCCGCCAAGACCATGGTTTACCACTTCACCCCTATGATCAGGATTTTATCAACGCCTGCGGTCAACTCCCCCCTTGTGCCGGTATCGGTTTAGGCGTCGACCGATTGGCAATGCTGTTTGCTGATACTGCCGATATCCAAGATGTTATCTACTTCCCTACTGCTGATTTTTTGAAAAAATAACAAATCATCATATAATTAACTCATATGACCAAAACTTCAACCTCCAAATCCAAACCAGCTAAGCCTGCGCCCACTAAATTTCCTCAAATTAACCCACCCAAATTTCCTGGTATTAAACCGGACTCCAATTTTCGCCCCACTGGTCGGTTTCAAACCATCAATCGTTCCCGCCGCTAAGATTTTTTTCCACTCTGACCGCTATATTGCTGCAGTTCGTCGTGTTTGTATTCCAACTCTATCCCCACTTTTTTAAACATCTCCTCTGATTCCGCTCCGGCGTGGTATTTCCGCTCACATACCACCCGCTTTACTCCGCAATTAATCAACAGCATAGCGCATGTCCGACAAGGTGTCATCCGACAGTAAACCGTTGATCCGTCAATCGGCACTCCCAATTTAGCAGCCTGGCAAATGGCGTTTTGCTCCGCATGCACCGTCCTGACACAATGCTGCGACGTCGTTCCATCTTCGTTTAACATTTGTTTAAATTGATGTCCCGCCTCATCACAATGAGGCAAGCCTTTTGGCGACCCCACATAGCCGGTCACCAAAATTTGCTTATCTTTAACTATCACACACCCGCTCCTGCCCCGATCGCATGTCGCCCGTTTTGAAATTGCCTCCATCACCTCCATAAAATAATCATCCCAACTAGGACGAATATAATCAGATTTTTGGGCAACTTCTATTTTTTTTGTTTTCATATTTTTATAATCTTTAATATATCTTCAATTTTTTGGTTTAGATCTTCAATCGTGCCGTTATTTTCTATCACGAAATCTGCTGTTTCAATACACTTTTTTAAGTTTTGCTTATTTGGATCGTCCGACTGCCACTCTTTTTTTTCTGACTCTACAAATTCTTCAAAACTCACTCCATCCGTTACCGTCCCTCGTTTTGAATTTCTCTCATATCTCAATTTTTGATCAGCGTCCACCGCCAGCAGCACAAACTCACCCTTTTGTCTCAATAGCTCAATTTCCCCCACCGTTCGAATACTTTCAATAATACAATTTTCTCCCGATACTGCCGCTCTTTTAAATAATTCTTCTGCCACATAAGCGCTGCCGTATTTTTCCCTCAATTCATTGGCAACTTTAATCAAACTTTCCCGGTTATTTTCCCAACCCCGTTTTTCTATTTCTTCGGTCAACAATGCTCTGGCCGAAAAATGTTTAAATCCTTTTTGGTTGACTAAATACTCCACCACCGTCCCTTTTCCTGCCCCATTTGTTCCCGTAATTCCAATTATGACCATTTGAGTAAATGTAACACTAAAGCTAATTCAAGACAACTAATCAAACACCAGCCCTTGTCCTCTCCTCTTTCACCTTTTCCACTATCAGCTCATAATAAGCTTCTGCCGCTTTACCAAAAAAATTTTCATCTGTCGTCGCTGTTTGATCTAAATTCTGGTCCTCTAATTTTTTCATTACCTCATCTCCACATACCGAACTCAATATATCCTCACTACCAAACTGTTTGACTCCAAATTTACCCAAACCATAATATGACTCATTATCATAACCCAACCCTGAGTTTTTATTCTCGCCGTTAACCAAAACAAAAGCCGATGCTTCCTTAAGCTTAACCATCGTCTCCTTTATCATTTCTCCATTTTTTATAAACAGAGAGTTATTTATATTAAAAGAATCCTTAATAAAAGAAATCAACCGACTATGCATCAAATCGTTTATTTTTTTCTCATCCTCACTTCCAAAAAAACGAGCCATCCCTTCCAAACAAGGTTCAACCTTATATGTTTTAAAAACATCCAACACCCTTTTTGCCTTATCATTATTATCAAACAATCCCTGATTTTCCTTTAAAAATACTCTGCCAATATTACCTAACACCAAAGCGTCTCCCCTAAAACCATTATTTATATTATCCTCTGCTTCTCTCTTATTGGAAACATGTCTCAAACCTATATTATTTTTCTCCAAAAACAAAAAATCAGCCATCTCAAATTCCACCCGTTGTCCTATTTTTTCTTTGCTAAAATCTAATTCATTTAAAGAAGATCCGATTTCAGACATCTATCTAAAAACTGTTAACAAGTCTATTCTATCATTTTAACCTCTGTGCTTATCAAAAAGCAGATCACCAGAAACCATCCCGCCACCGCGGGATTGGAGACTGCTTTAGTGCAGGTCCGCCAGGAGTCGAACCTGGAAAAGCAGTTTTGGAGACTGCTGTGATACCATTTCACCACAGACCTTAGATTTTTAAAGTCTGACTTTGTCAGATTACAAAGTTTTTACTTGACGAACTTTAAACTTTATAACCAATTGGTGGACCCAAGGGGACTCGAACCCCTGACCTTCCCCATGCCATGGGGACGCGCTACCAACTACGCTATGGGCCCTTGATGTCTGCTATTTTAACAAAAATCCCCCACCACCGCTACTGGTTTTTAATTTTTCATTTGTGCTACCATAACTTACTATGACAATCACCAAAGCCGTCATTGCTGCTGCTGGTCGCGGCACCAGATTTTTGCCCGTAGTTAAAGCTTATCCCAAAGAACTTGTCCCCCTTATTTCCAAACCTAATATCCAATATCTGATTGAAGAAGCCATCGGCGCCGGCGTCACCCAAATTGCCATTGTTCATCGTCTGGGCGAAAACTCTATCGAAAAATATTTCTCTCCCGACCCGGAACTGGAAAAATATCTTACCGACACCAATAAATTAGAATATTTAGACAGTCTCAAGTCTATTTGGAACAAAACCAAACTTACCTTTATCCCCCAACCCGCCAATCTCCCTTATGGCAACGGTTCCCCGGTTTTAGCTGCCAAAGATTTTATCGGCTCCGATGATTTCGTTTATATGTTTGGCGACGATCTTACGGTCGAACCTGTTCCCGGTCAGTTTTTGTCCAAAATGATTAATACTTTTGACCAATATTCTCCCGCCTCCGTCATTGCTGTCAAAGACGTCGGCCTGGAAGAAATCAGCCGCTATGGCTCAGCTCAATATATGGAGGATCCCAATTATCCTCACCGAATTTCTGCCATGTTAGAAAAGCTTCCCGCCGACCAGGCTCCATCCACCTTTGCCCAAGGCGGTCGCTTTGTTATCAGCAACAAAATTATTTCAGTTTTGGAAAATCAACCCACCGGTCAAGGCAACGAACTCTGGCTGGCTGACGCCCAAAATTACCTCGCCAAAAACGATGTCGTTTTAACCCAAGCTTTTGAAGCCGATGCCGACTGGCTCACTACCGGCGACCCGCTTCGCTGGTTAATTGCCAACATCACTCTCGCCCTCAACGACCCCAAGTATCACGACGATCTGACTAAATTTATTAACTCTCTAAAGAGATAACTCAATTACAAAATTTGAAGTTACAATTTTGGAGCGATTTTGAACTTGGGCAACCAGATTCATTTTCCAGCGGAAAAATTTGTAACAAAAATTTTAAAAATATGACTATAACTAAAGCCGTTATCGCCGCCGCCGGCCGCGGCACCAGATTTTTGCCCGTCGTCAAATCTTATCCCAAAGAATTAGTCCCCATTCTTAACAAACCCAATATTCAATATTTACTAGAAGAGGCTGTTGGTGCCGGCATTACCGACATTGCCGTCATTATCCGCCACGGCGAAAACCGGCTTCAATCTTACTTTCAACCCGACCCCGAACTGGAATCATATCTCAAATCCACTGACAAACTATCCTATCTCGACAGCCTTAATAAACTTCTATCTCAAGCCAAAATTACCTTTATTGAACAACCTCTCTCTCTTCCCTACGGCACCGGTTCACCCCTGCTCACTGCCCAGGATTTTGTTGGTTCCGACCCATTTATCTATATGTATGGTGACGATCTTACAGTCGAACCGGTCCCCGGTCAGTTTTTAACTAAAATGATGACTATTTTTGATCAATACCACCCTGACGAAATTATTGCCGTCAAAGACGTTGGTCTTGCTGAAATTGCTCGTTATGGCTCGGCCCAATACATAGAGGATCCCAATTATCCTCACCGGATTTCTGCTATGTTAGAAAAACTTCCCGCCGACCAAGCTCCATCCACCTTTGCCCAAGGCGGTCGATTTTTGGTTACTTCCAAAATCTTTCCTATTCTCAAAAATCAAGGCCTCTCCCGCGACGGTGAGCTTTGGTTTTCTGACGCCAGCAATACCTTAGCCAAGTCCGGCATTGTTCTCACTCAAGCTTTTGATGGTTCCGAAGACTGGCTTACCACCGGCGACCCGCTTCGCTGGCTTGAAGCCAATATCACTCTCGCCCTCAACAACCCTGATTACAAAGAAAACCTTACCAAATTCATCCACTCCCTTTAAATTGCTTTTGAGATTTTTAGGTCAAAATTTGGAATCAAATGACATAATTTTGCCCAAAAATCCAATCCCGATGAGCGAAGTGATATCGGGATAAGATGACAACTTTATAAACTTAAATATCTGACATCTGAGATCTGACAAACTGAGATCTAAAATCTAACTAATCCAATCCCTCTAAATCTCCCTTTGACAAGGGAGACTTTTTCCTCCCCTCTTGTTAAAGAGGGGTTGGGGGAGATTTCTTTCTACTTTATGAACTTTCAACTTTATAAACTTGACAAACTAACGTATCCTATAATCTTGACAATCGTCTCTATTATGTTATAATAGCAATGTTAACTAGTTTATTAATTCCCCATTAAAAATTAAAAAGGAGATATTTTTATGTCATCCAGCTTTGAAAATCAAGGTTTTATCCCTGTTACTGCAGAACAATTAGAGCGCCAACAAGGCAGATATCTGACCTTAGAAGAAGTCCTCCAACAGGATATGGAAAAAAAACTAGGTCGATCTCTTGAACCTAAAGAGCTTGCTTCTATTCCCCTATCACGCGGTCTTGCCGTTAAGCTCAAGCCTTAAAAAAGTAACCGAATCCATCACCCCGATCCGTCGGGGTGATTTTGTTTTTGAGATTTTTAGGTCTAAATTTGGAATCAAATGACATAATTTTGCCTAAAAATCCAATCCTCCCAATCAACCCGAAATCATCATTTTGGAACGTATTTGAGCCTGCGTTGCAGACCTCATTTTCCAGTGGAAAAATTGATGATGAGGGTTGATCTGAATGTTTTTACTTTACAAACTTGATGGACTTTCTACTTTATGAACTAACGTATCCTATAATCTTGACAATTAAACACTTCGATGCTATAATCCCCCTGATACTCAAAAAGTATCAAACTTTAACAAAGTGAAAATATTTATATCAAGACACCGCGTCTTGACCATAAAGTTTCACAGTACTTTTACAATTTGCGAGTTATCCAAATGGGTTTTACCCATTTTTTACATATAGTTGCTGTTACCAAACGACTAGGTCAGGGAAGCGCCGGCATGCAGGCCCATAGTTCAAACTAAAGGGAAGCACCGATGTGCAGGCCCAACCGGAAGGAGATCAGATATGTCTAGGAGTGCATTGTATTTCAACTGCCCAGCCTGTGGTAAAAAGATTACCACCAAACGGCCCGCGGCATGTCCTCGATGTGGAGACGTGAAGTTCTTCTACATTGACGAATCTGCTATGAGACCCGATCGCTACCAATCGATATCCGGAAACGGAGACATACTCTCTTTTCCGGTTCCCATCGAACCCAAGAAATCGACCGAAGAACACACTGACACCAAAACAACCGCCTCAGACAAGATTTCAGGCGAACCCAAAAAATCTGATACCACCAGCACCAAGCCCAAGGAGCCGGTCACTGAAACTGTCAAAGTCGTCAAGGAGGAAAAAACCATGGAAACCAAGAAAAGGTTCCCCTGGGGCTGGCTCTTTGCCATCCTCATCATCTTCATCATCGTCATCCTGAGTATCGTCCTGGTACCGCACGTCATTGACTACATCAAGTCTCAAACGGCCGCCAACCAATATGCTATCCAACAGTTCGCGCAATCAGTCGACAATAAGGATCAGCAGATCCACAATCTCGAACTGAAGATGGCTCAACTTGAAGGCAACGCTACCGCATTAGCCCAACAAAACCAGGATTTGGCAATTGCTGTCCAACAAGCTGAGGCACAAGCTGCCGCTCTGGCTCAACAAAACCAGAATCAGACTGTTCCCCAGCAGTCAGCCGATCCCGTATTTCAACAGACTCCTGTTCAACCGAATCAGCAGGTACCAACCGAGGCAGTCATCTATGCCCAATATAAAGGCGTTATGACCAACTTTGGCATCTACTTCGACCGCGCTAACCCGATTGGTGAGCGAATCACCTATACCAACAGGAATCTCCTGGTGCCCGACAAGGCTTGGAATGATCCGCTCACCCAAGTTGAACTCCGGCTCGTCGAGACTACGTGGGTCCCAATCGAGGTTGACCTCCCCCAAGGTGCCAGTCTGGTGATCTTCGCCGGTGGTCTCAAACAAGACGGTAAAATTATCAGCAACAACGGTATCTATCTGGATACTAAAACTGCTGGTTTCTACCGCAACCTTGAGATTCGCAACGGCGAAGCCGTTATCTGGTTTAACGACCAGAATAAGGCAGCAGATTGGGAACGAATCAAGACTCAAGTCCAAAACGGAAATTTTGATATCCGCCACGACCTGCAACTGACAGACATCTACAAATAACTCGCAACCCCGGGGCAGAAGGAAGCTCTTTATTTGGCTTATGCCAATTTAAACCTTCTTTCTGCCCCACGATCATCCGATGTGTGTCGGATCTGACGAGTCCAAAAGGACGAAATCAAAACTTATGACATCCCAAACCAAAAAACCACTAGTTTCTGTCGTTATGCCGGTTTACAACCCCGGTAAATACTTGGTTGATGCTATCGACAGCATCCTTTCTCAAACTTTTTCCAACTTTGAATTTATTATTGTTGATGACGCCTCTACTGATGGTTCCTGGAAAATCATCAAATCTTTTGCCAAAAAAGACTCTCGGATTATCGCTTTCAAAAATAAAATTAATCTTGGAGTTAGTTTGACTTCCAACATTGCCATTTCTCAGGCTCGGGGAAAATATATTGCCCGGATGGACTCCGATGATGTCTCTACCCCCGACCGTCTCCAAAAACAGGTTGATTTTCTCAAAAACCACCCTCAGACCATCGTTGTCGGTGGTCAGTGCGCTATTGTTGACGAAAACAATCAGGTTGTCGGTTTCAAAAAATTTCCCCTGACTCAAAACCAAATCAAAGACATGATTTTTTGGGCCGTCCCTATTCAACAGGGTTATATGATGGTCAATACTTCCCTTTTGCCCAAAAACTTTACCTGGTATCACCCTTCTAAATTTTCCGCCGAAGAAGTCGACCTTTATTTTAATCTCTTTAAATATGGTGACTTTGCCAACCTTCCCGACAATCTTTATTTTTATCGCAAAATTTCCACCAGTTTATCTCACCAAAATCCCAAAAAAACCTTTTGGATTACTCTCAAAAGCCGTCTTAATGCTGTCAAAAATGGTTTCAATCCCAGTCTTTTGGCTGTTATCATCAATCTTATTCAAATCGGCGTTATCCTTGTTATCCCGACTCAGATTATTATGTCTCTTTGGTATCTCATCCGCGGCATCAGCAAAGTCGACTATTCCCCCCAAAAAAGCATTGCCAAAATCTAACTTTTTGACTTTATCGGTATCTATTGGTAAAATCGCCCAGAATACTAATTTCTACCAAATATGAACAAAGAAAACCTTCGTCAGATTAGTAGCTTAATCGTTGCCGGCAGCATTTTATCTACCCCTATCTCGGCTATCCCGGAACAACCCGTCTCCCGATCTCTCAATTCTACCGAATATGAAACTAGACTAGCTTCTGCCAATATTCAAGCCCGGATTAATTCCCAACCCTTTTCCCACCAAGGTGAATATCTCAACACCCAACTTGGTGAAAGAACTACCTTTACCTGCCGCCGGCTGATTGTCCCCAACAAAGCCTACAATCAACCCTTGACCACTGCCGAACTCAAACGCGTTGAAACCACTTGGGTTGATATGAACATTGATATTCCCGAAAATATGACCGGAGTCATTTTTGCTCATGGTCTTCGTCAGGATGACAAAAAATATGATCACGGCGTTCTTATGACTCTTGCCACCGGTCATTATCAATTCAAAATCCGCAATGGTGAAGTTGTTATTTGGCACCCCCATCAAGAAATTTTCCAAACCCTTGATCTCCACCAACGCATTTTTGAAGAAATTAGACATGGCAATTTTGACATTAACCACCGCCTCGATCTTTTTCAAGTCAGCCCCGATTTAGCCTCTCAAATTCCTTCAGACCTCATTGATAGTTCCAATATCGGAATTGCCAACCCTCCAAAAACCAACTAACACCAACTGGCCCAATTCAAAGTATAATTTTTTAATGAGGGTTAAGCCTTTTTTTACCAACCACATATTGGCTGTCGTCCTTTTTTTTGTCACCCTCTTTTTGTGTCTCCAAAATTTTACTCCCAACACCTTTTTGGTTGGTTGGGACAATCTCATGCCCGAACTTGACATTTGGCTGAATCTCAAAAGGTCATTTTTTGCCGTCTGGCAGACCTATCAAGGCTTAGGCTTAGTCGGCGGTATGGCCCACGCCACCGATCTCATCCGCCAGCTTATTCTTCTCCCCCTTACTTTGGTTCTCCCCGTCAATCTCATCCGCTACTTTTGGCATTTTGCTATGATTTTTTTGGGCACTTTTGGGGTTTATTTTGGACTTATCAAGGTTGCTGCTTTCAAAAAATCCACCGCCTTTATTACCGCCCTTTTTTATCTTCTCAATTTTGGCTCCATCCAAAATTTTTGGGCGCCACTAGAAACCTTTTCTACCTTTTGGGGATTTTTTCCCTGGCTGATTTTTTCTCTTTTAGATTATCTAAACCACCCCACAAAGTTAAAACTTTATAAACTTTTAACTTTAAACTTGCTGGCCATTCCTGCCTTTTATGTCCAAACTGTTTTTATTGTCTACTGTCTAACCTTGGCAATTATATTTATCCTTCATCCTAAATCTTTTCCCCTTTTGGTCAAAATCGCTCTCATCAATTCTTTTTGGCTGCTACCTCTGGCTTATTTTTTCTTTACCAATCTCACCCACCCCACTGCTGGCATTGGCAATTTTATGTCCAACGAAGAAACTTTTTTGCGCAATTTCGCCCGGGGCAAAATCAGCGACTTTCTCCTCCTTCGCGGCTATTATTTTGATTTTCCCAAAAATGAATCCTATTTTATGCAGCCCTGGCGGCAGCATTTTAGTTCACCCCTCATCACTCCCCTGGCTTTCATTTTTGGGCTTATGGTTATCGCTGGGCTTATTATTCTTATTCTCAAACCCCACAAAAAACTTTTCGACAAACTCATTCTTGAACTATTTCTTCTCAGCTGTTTGGCTCTTTTGTCCCAAACCCCCGTCTTCCAACAACTCAATCAATTTATCCGTCAATTTAGTTTAATCGACCAAATTTTCCGCTCTCCTTTTACCAAATTTGTTACCCCCACTGTTTTTACTTTCTCTATTTTACTTGGGTTTTTACTTGAATCTATTACCTCTAAAATTAAACCTATTGTTCTTTCCTCAACTGCTGTTTGCCTTGTTATCATCTCCTTTCCCGCTTTTACTGGCCATTATTTTTCTCCCGATGTCAGAAAAAATATTCCTTCAGAGTATTTTCAGCTGTTCGATTTTTTCAGTACCAAATCCCCCCAAGCCCGAATCGCCAATCTCCCTCAAGGTTCATTTTGGGGTTGGACTAACTATCGCTTTGGCGTCACCGGCTCTGGTTTTATTTGGTATGGTCTCAACCAACCGGTTTTAGACCGGGCTTTTGATGCTTGGAATCTCAAAAACGAACAATATTACTGGCAGCTGACCACCGCTCTCCAAAAAAATGATCCCGACCAGCTCAATCAGCTTTTTAATAAATATGCTATCGAATATGTCATCTACGACAACAATGTTTACTTCCCCGACGACCAAATTTATAACCAAGTTGCTATCAATACCAAAGAAACTCTCTTTGACATGTCACAACGTCAACATCTGACTCAAGTCGCCCAATTTGGCCAAATCACCGTCTACCAAACCGCCTACCCCACCAAACCTTTTGTTATCAATCATCCTGTTTCCGTGTCTCCCTTCGACTTCTCCTATTTCGATCCCGCCTTTAACCAACATCAACATTATCTCAATTCTTCTCCCATCAATCTTGATTATCCTTTTGTAGATCTCTTTACCAACCGTCTGCCTTCGCACCAAAATTTTTCTGTCATTTCTGACGATCAATCTCTTACTCTTATTTCCCGCCAACATTCTTATACCTTTGCCAAAGACCAAGCCGCCAACCTTAAATTTAATTTCTCTCTCCCCAATCAAAATTCTCCTCTTTTGGTTTACAATTTTCCCCAAGCCCAACTTAATCTGGATTATCTAGTTGAAATCAACTATCGCCACCTTTCTGGTCTCCCCGTCCAAATTACTGCTGTTTCCGAAAACACCCGCCACAAATATTTTGATACCAAACTTACCAAATCTCTTACCGATACCACCAGCTGGTTTATCATCCCCGCCCACCAGGACGAAGATTTTCAACCCGGTATCAATCTTATTCTCAACCCTTCACCCATCAAAGAATTCCCCAGCAAAAATCAAATTAACTATATCAAAATATATCCTTTTAATCTTGAATCTCTTATCAACCAATCCGTCACCATCAATCCCGATATTACTCCCAACTCATACCTAATCTATCCCCAATCTTACTCTCCTCATTGGCTGGCTTTCTATTTTCAGGGTCTCAAACCGGTTTTTCTCACCCACCACTCCCTCGCCGACAACTGGGCCAATGCTTGGCAGCTGCCTCCAACCATTTATCCCAGCCGCATTCATTTTTTCTTTTGGCCTCAAATCTTCCAACATCTCGGTCTTGTTATTACTATCACTACTCTAATTTTAAGTCTCAAATCAAAACCCAAGCTTCATTCTCTTAAATCCTAAATCAAGAATCTTAAATCCTTTTAATTATCCCCGCCATTTTCTCTCCCAGCTTCCTAAATTCTTTTTCTTTCCACCCTCTTGTCGTCATTGCCGGTGTCCCAATTCTAATTCCCGACGGTCTAAACGGCCCGGCTTGGTCATGGGGAACCGTATTAGCATTTACCACTATTCCCTGTTTTTCTAGCTCCACTGCCGCTTCCTTGCCTTTTTCCAATCCCACTTCTACCACCATCAAATGATTCTCTGTTCCATAAACCTTTATCCCATTTTTTCTCAACGTTTCTGCCAACACTTTGGCATTTTTAACCACTTGAGCCGCATATTTTTTAAACCCAACACTCCCCGCTTCTCTAAATGCCACTGCCAGCGCCGCAATTTGATTTTCGTGCGGTCCGCCCTGCATTCCCGGAAACACCGCCTTGTCAATTTTTGTTGCCAACATCTCATCTTTTTTTAACCCTTTTTGGGTTACAGCAATAAATGCCCCTCTCGGACCCCGCAAACTTTTGTGAGTTGTGCTCATAATTACATCCGCATATGGCACCGGACTGGGATGGACTCCTGCCACAATCAGTCCAATAATATGTGACACATCAGCCACCAGCCACGCCCCCGCCTTGTCTGCTATCTTGCCAAATCTTTTAAAATCTAAAATATAAGGATAAGCCGTCGTCCCCGCCATAATCATTTTTGGCTTCTCCGCCATCACTAATTTCTCCAATTTATCGTAATCAATCCGCCCGTCCGCTTCTACATCATATTGCACACTCTCAAAAAATTTGCCCGAAAACGTAATTTTGGGATGACCATGGGTCAAATGACCCCCGGCCGACAATTTTAACCCACAAATTTTATCCCCCCGCTCCAGCAAAGCCATTTGAATCGCGCTGTTGGCCGGACTTCCCGAATACGGCTGCACATTCATATGGGGCGTCCCCAACAATTTTTTACCCCTTTCAATCGCCAAATTTTCTATCTTATCAATAAATTCATTCCCTTGATAATACCGCCTTCCCGGATAACCCTCGGCATATTTGTTTGTCAGACAACTTCCCAATGCTGCTAATATTTCCTTTGATACAAAATTTTCACTCGGAATCAGGTGAACCATTTTTTCCTGCCTTTGACATTCTTTTTTGATTAAATTTTGTATTTGCTTGTCCATTTTTAAATTTAAAATTATAACAATCTCGCCTGCTTTTCCCACCTAAACAATTCTCCCAACGATTTTTCCTTGTGCACCCGATAAATAATTTGACTCAACAGCGGCGCCAACGATACTATTTTCATTTTTTTGATTCTTTTTTCTTTTGCTATCGGCACCGAGTCCAACAAAATAACTTTTGACGTCGCGCAATTATCCAAATTTTTGCTTGCCTCCCCGCTTAGCAACGCATGGGTAGCACAAATTATCACTTCCTTGGCCCCAAACTCTTTAACCGTATTTGCTGCCTGACAAATTGATCCTCCGGTATCAATAATATCGTCAATTAACACTGCCGTTTTGCCTTTAACATCACCGACCACATGAGCCACCTCTGACTTATTATGCTCCCGCCTGATTTTGTCAATAATGGCAATTGTTGTTCCCAACAAATCCGCCAATTTATTAGCTCTCTTCACCCCGCCGATATCCGGCGATACCACTACAATATCCTTATATTTTTCTGCCAAAACCTCCTTGGCTATCAACGGATACCCCACCAAATGATCCACTGGAATATCATAAAACCCCTGAATTTGATCCGCGTGCAGATCAATCGTAATCAGCCGGCTCAAACCCGCTACCGTCAACATGTTTGCTAACAATTTGGCTGTTATCGGCTCATGGGACCTGGCTCTCCTATCCTGCCGGGAATAAGCCAACTGAGGACAGATCAAATTAATTCTCTTGGCCGATGACCGTCTTAGGGCATCCATCAAAATCAATGTCTCCATCACAAAATCATTCACCGGCTCGGTCATGGTTTGCAACACAAACACATCCTCCCCTCTCACCTTACTCTCTATCCGGGCATAAATTTCCCCATTGGCAAACTTTTTGATTGTTACCGGGGTCAGCTCAATTTTTAAATTTTTGGCGATTTTTTTTGCCAATTCCGGATGGGAAGTCCCCGCAATTAATCTGATTTTATTCATATAATTTTCCTCCTCCTAAGTATTTTTAATATATTTTCATGAATTATTTCCGGCTTTTCGCTCCCATCCATCACCACCACTTTTCCTTTCATCTTCCTCATCGCCCACCAGTAATTTTTTCTTGACTGCTGCAATTTTTCATATTTTTCAAAAATAGTTTTTTCCTCCCGGCTTTTGTCCAACCTTTCAATTGCCACTTCCGGCGACACATCGATAAAAAAAGTTAAATCAGCTTTTGGCACCACTGACTCGTTTAGTTTCATCATCAATTCTTTTTTGTCCCTGTCGGTATATGCCACTGTCGACAAATAATACCTGTCAGAAATAACTATTTTCCCCTCGTCTATCGCCGGTCCGATGACTTTTTCAAAATGGTCCACTCTGTCGGCTGTAAAACATAACTGCAATGCCAACGGATTCATTTTTTCCTCCCTGTTAACTGTCTTTTCGATCAACTTCCCCACCGCCAGATCCCGGGTATGTTCCTTGGTCAGCACCGCCCCGATTTTGTTTTTTTTCAAATAATCCGCTAGCAACAAAATCTGGGTTCCCTTTCCCGACCCATCAATTCCTTCAAATACAATAAATTTACCTGGTTTCATTTTTTTATTCGACTTTTTAACATGGCTCCGGGAATTGATTTCCACAGCCCGCAGCTCATATCTCCCTCCCAGCAAATCCCCTCAGACACACAACTTGCTCCCGCATTTTCAAAAATAACCGGCGCCTTTTCTTTAACTAATTGCAGCATTTTGTTTGCCACTGCCTGAATTTCCCACTGAGCCCGTCGACAACACCGCAAATTAAAAAAATGTAGCAAAGCTCTAACATTCATTGTCACCACTATTTTAGTTTTCAAAGACTGGGGCTGACAATATCGAGCATCCTCCGCTTTTACCCCCAAATCAATCAATTCATTATAAAGTTTTTGCGTATTTTTAAAATGCTGTCTCACTTTCTTTAAAACCTTTTTATCTCCGTTTACTATTGCCGGCGGAATTACATACTCTGCCTCGCCTCTCTTGACATATCTCCCCGACTGAATCGAATAAGAACAGCCAATTCTATGTCGGATTAATTGAATCTCAGTCACCCGACTTACTCCTTCAATTGCAAAAGTAAAACTGGCATGTTCCAATGTCGAAGTATGTCCTGATGCCATCACCTGTCTAATCAATCTTTCTCTGGTTTCCTTATCAGTTTTTTGTTTAATCTCTTTGGCTCCCACCGCGCTATAACACTGTCTGATTGCCGCCACCACATTCCTCTCTGGGTCGGGGGTAAAACTTAACAAAGTAACTTTTAATTTTGTCTCTCTTGCCATCTTAAAAAATATTAATTTTTAAACCCTGACCCAATTTAGCTTCTTGTCACTCCAAAATCAATCGACTAAAACTAGGTCAAAAAAAATGGCAGGATTTTTTTAACTATCTTATTTTAATTTATTTTAATTCAAACACTACCACCAAAGACTGTCTCACTGTCCCCGATCCCGGCTCTACCGGCGCTCCCCCGCCGCCCAAACCCTCTGCCGCCATCCGATACATCGGATAGACCGAGCTGCTGCCATTTTCAGACACATTTACCACCTTGCCTAATCTCCTTCCAGACACTTTTACCAACATTTCTGCTTTGTCTTTGGCGTCCTTCATTGCCGCTTCATACAAACCTTTTTGGGTTTCACTCACATCATCAAAAGAAAAATTCGGTCCATAAACATTATTCGCCCCGGTCGAAGTCAAAAGTGATGTCAGTTTTGACGCTTTATCCACTTCTCTTAACACAATTTCTACCCCATTACTAATCCGCCATTGTCCCTTCCGGCTTTTTTGCACTCCGCCCTCATAATAAGTCTCTTCTTGTTGAAAAATGCTCAAATTCTGCGTCTTAATATCTTCCTCTTTTATCCCAAAATCTTTAACTGCCGCAATAATTGCCTCCATTTTGCTATTAACATCACTTATGGCTTTATCTTTATCCGAATTGACTGCATCCACTCCGGCATTAAAAGTCGCTATTTGATTTTTTTGGGTTGATTTAGCCTCGCCAGTCACCGTCACTGTCTCCGGCTGCATCCATCTAATCTTTCCCCAATTTATTCTCCCCCAAGGCAACAAAAACACTAATATTAACACTACTACCAGTATCATTACACCTTTATTATTTTCTTTCATACCTTAATTATCCCTTATTTTTAATTTAAATAAATATATCAAAAAACATCAAGTAATATGTCAAATCACATCATCAAGGGCAAAAAGGACATTTCTCTCCGGCATACCAACAGCCACATTTTTTACACTCTTTAAATCCCTCCGGAATCTGGCCTCTTTTAACCTCGCCATTGGCCAAAACATAATAACCAACCTTCTCTCCAAACGACCCCACTATGGTTGTTACCGAGCAGCCAAAACTGGCTTCAGTTCTCACCCCCATCAAACTGCCATACATATAATTTTCTACCTCCCCTCTTATTGTCATTTCAGTATTGTTCATTTCCAACTCCCGGTAACACAGCGAATATAGCCGAAAAATAAAATCTTTATTGTTCACTAATTCCTCTCCCAATTCACTTGCAAAACTCTCGGTATAATTTTCTACTATCCGATCAATTTGGTTTTTTGTCACCTCATTTTTAACCTCACTTATGGCCAGCAAATCAAAAATCTCTCCCAAACTCACTCCTTTTACTTCCACCGGCTGCGCCAGTATCTCCCACTCTGTCATCACTCTTTTCTCTCCCGACAATAAATTTCTCAACTCATTCATTTCTGCCAAATTATTTTTCACCGCCACCCGATTCCAAACCACCTTTTTCCCCTCCCGTCTCCAAAAATCAACACAGTTGCTAGCATATCCCAATTCCTCATTTTTAGGACTAAAATGAACCCACACCGACTCTGACCCTCTCCCTAAACCAGCCTCAATTTTTGTTATCGACTCAACTTCTTCCTCAACCCCACCCCTTTTGGTCAACTCCACCATCTCCTCCCCCGACAACAAGTCCACAATTTTCCCCTTCTCATCCAATCTAAATTTCAAGCTAAATTCCACTAACCCAAAATCTTCCGCTAACTGAGTTTTTAACTCCTGCTCCAAATTTACTCTCCGACAACCACCATCCAAT